>Ga0265297_10001793_pt1 | contig 47419 bp, 56 predicted proteins | sample Munlanlwell13791_FD_192502 | JGI IMG/M metagenome (GOLD analysis project Ga0265297, IMG submission 192502) | Leachate microbial communities from a municipal landfill in Southern Ontario, Canada - Leachate well 137-91 | ecosystem: Engineered > Solid waste > Landfill > Unclassified | place...
TGGGTTGTATTACCCTTATATATACCAATCAAGTAGTAAAATGTCAATGTTTATCGGCGTAGCCCGGGCCATTCCTAGTCATGATCAGGGTTTAAATCAGGTTCCAATTCTAACCATTTCTTCTCTGCAAGGTCTCTCTACAAGGTCCGACCTTGTAGGCAATATTTAGGGTCTTTAACCCTGGTACAGGGTCGGACCTTGTAGAGACCTCGCAAAAGATCCTGTAGAGTGAGCTTGTAGGGATAATTGTGTGATTTAGGGCATCTTTTCCACACTGATTTCAGTAGTCAAACCAAAAATGTTGTATATTTTGCCTAAACAAAATACCGCCCACGACAGGCGGTATTTTGTAGAATTGATTCAAATTGGGTCGATGATTGAACGTTATTAGCTAAGTTCGACAGTTGCGCCTGCTTCTTCAAGCAGTTTTTTAGCAGCTTCGGCTTCTTCTTTGCTAACCTTCTCTTTAACAGGTGCTGGAGCACCGTCAACGATAGCTTTAGCTTCACCTAGACCAAGTCCAGTGATTTCTTTAACAGCTTTGATTGCTGCAACTTTCTGAGCACCTGCGTCCTTTAGGGTAACAGTGTATTCAGTTTTTTCGTCAGCAGCGGCAGCAGATTCGCCACCAGTAGCAGGACCGGCTACGGCAACTGCAGCAGCAGCTGGTTCGATACCGTATTCGTCTTTTAGGATAGTTTTAAGGTCGTTGACCTCTAGTACAGTAAGCTTTGTTAGCTCTTCTGCAAGTTTCTTAATGTCAGCCATGATAGCCTCCTTGTATTTCTTTAAATATAATTAATTGGTTGCTTTAGCAGATACGCCGTCTAGTAAGGCGTGTAAATTGCCAGATAGCGCGTTTGTAATATCGTGAACTGGTGAAAGCAATTGTGCCACCACTTCGGCGATGAGTTGATTCTTGCTAGGTAGACCCGCAAGAGATTTAACATCATCGGCACTTAGTAGTGCGCCTTCGCCAGAGAATGCACCGACAAACGCTAGTTCTGGATGCGTTTTTGCAAACGTATTTAGGACTTGCGCTGGGGCAACTTCGTCGCTGTCGCTGATGGCGTAAAGTAACTGACCGGTCAACGATGAGGTGTCAACGTCTTTGTAGGTATCAATTGTACCTAGGGCAACGCGGACAAGTCGGTTTTTGACAACGGTGATAGTTACGCCCGCATCACGAGCGGCACGTCGAAGTTCTTGGATGTCGGCAACACTCAAGCCTTGGTACTGTGCGAACACAGTCATTTTGGCTGTTGATAGAACGTCGCTTAGCTCTGCAACCAAAGTTTGCTTTTTATCGCGGGTAATTGCCATAAAAATCCTTTCTTTGATTGATATTTCGTTCGACCCAAATTGTGAATGTTCTGACATGGCAGTTTACGGGCAAAGAAAAAGTCTTTGGATCTCGCACTGCCAAAGACTCTATCGAAAAATGTATGTTTTACATGATCCTCGGTAGCTGATTAAGTGTTTCCACGGCTACTGTCTTTGGTGATGTCTAAACGCATTATAGACAAACATAGTACGGATGTCAATGGTGTCAATCAAGTCCTAGTGTCATGTGTTTCTGAGCTGCGCTATATTTGGCGTATATAGACAATTATGTCATGGTATGATAAAATGAAAGTTCGCTTGCAGTGAATTACTGCGAGTATTCGATAGAGATGGGGACAATATGGCCGTTTTGGATTTGAGTCGAGATACGATGAGCGCTATCGCCAGTTTGGCGAACGACATCGTGTCAAGGCGAGTGATTTCGGCAGAGGTGCTGGGCCGCGAGGCAGGCAGAATTGCCGAAGACGCACATGTCGTAGTGACCGAGGTTCTTGACCTGGTTCACCGTCACATCGTGCAGCGCATGCATTCAACTGCCGCGTCGCTGGACACGGACGCCTGGCGCACACTCGTTTCGCGTACGCGAAGCAACTAGGCTGGGGTGAGTGGCGATCAGTGTCGATCGCCACTCCCCTTCCACCTATCGAAAAGCCTCCCCCTGCATAGGGTGAGGCTATTTTTTATTCTGGACAAATATAGTACAAAATGATATAATTAGGCTTATGTCAATGTCAGAGAAAGACTATGCTCTGTCTGTAGAGTCTAGTGACCGGATCAGTGATGCTCAACTTGAACTTTATCTGACCAACCCTTCTGGTGAACCCCTAACTTGGGGTCCGCCGCCTTTAGAGCACCGTGCTGACATATTTGCGCGCCAAAAAGAGGTGCAGTCGACTCATGATAAATATTTTACGAACAAAAAGTATGCACCAAAATGGGCCACGCCCGCACTGCGCGATTTTATGTACGAAACTTATCTGGCGCGCCGCGTGCGTCGTGACGAACTGAATAGTTCTAATTATGCATGTCGTGCCAAAATTGATTTAGATGGCATGACTCCTGTCGAACTGGGCATGGTTTATCGTGCCGAGACCGGGTTAGCATCACCTGCCGAGTTACTTCATGTGCAGCGAAAATTGGGTGTGCCGACTTTGGCGCTAGCCAGCTTTACTCACCCTTGGGGTAATAATATCGAAAAACTTGACGAGCAGCGCCGGGCGATCAATGACGCTATTTTGATGCATAATGGCGTACTTTTGCCTGGCAAGCGGCGTCTAGAGGTACTAACGAGTGATAACCTGCGCACGCCAGCTGACACACGCTACCTATTCATGTCGCGCGAGACGGACATCGCTACAGTTTATGACGATACGACTATTACTGAGCGTTCGACGTTTGCTTTGGATCTGCAGCTAATCGACCAAGACGCTGCAGCTGAAATTCGGACCGTACGTTATGACGACGCATCGTGGAGCGATCGCGTAATTGCTGCTGGCAATCTGTATGATAGTGTTCCTGGACTTTTGGATAGCGATAATTTCAAAGCGGCCGTCCCCAGTTCGACAACCACAATTGCGCGTAATAAACGATTAGAGACAGTGCTTTTTACGGATGACAATATTCGTAAGCGTCAGCTTGAAATGGCAAAACGCGCTTTGCAATCACGGTCTGCTTCGTTGATTTAATTGATTACAAAAGTGGTTGTATGTGGTCCCAGATATCATCGGTGACCTTGTCGATTGACTGTTTGGCGGATATGACCGGATAATTGTTTTCGCGGGCAAGTCGTCGGTAGCCCTGGCGCACTTTTTCTTGAAATAACGCATCGCGTGATTCGAATGTATCGGGATTCTCTAGCGGACCACGCTCGGCAATGCGTCGTGTACGCTCGTCTTCGTCCTCGATGTCAAGTACGACTACAAGGTCTGGGTTTAGGTAGTCGTCGCCGGTTGCAATTCGTGTAACCGTTTGGATAATCTCGCTATCTAGCCCTTCACCGTCGCCTTGATAGGCTTCGGTCGATAGTGATGTACGAGCGCTTAGAACCCATGTGCCATCTAGTAAGGATTGTTGGCCGAGCTGAATCCAGTTTTCGCGCCGACTGGCGCTAAAAAGTAATAGGTTCGTCAGGGCGTTGCGTTCTAAAGAACCATTTTTGATGACGTCACGGATCGCACTGGCAATTGGAACGCCATCTGGTTCGTGGAATGCAATTGATGAGTGTCCGGCGGCCTCAAGTCGCTTACTGATACGTTCGACTTGGGTTGATTTGCCAGTGGCGTCGGTACCTTCGATCCAGATTAACTTGCCTCGTTTTATCGATTCTGTCACTTAACGCCCTTTGGCAATTTATCGATAATTGGTGGTGATACGCGTGCATCTTTGTAGGCGCGAGGCAGCATTTGTTCGGGCGACCAGGTAGCGATCAGCTCGTCCAGATCGGCGGTGTGTTGGTATTTGCCGCTCATACCGTCGCGGCCGTCACTGTAATCGCCTTCTACGGTACCAGTCTTGTGAAATATTAGTTGACCAATGCGTTCGCCAACTGGCAGCACGACAGATTCGTGTTGGTTGAGGTTATATATTTCAAGTGTAATGCGGTTAACGTAGCCCGGGTCAATCCAGCCAGCGTCAAAACAAACAGCTACGCCGTTGCGTCCCCAACTGCTGCGTGATTTTACTTCGCTAGCGCCGCCGTGGGTACGAATGCCGATGAACTCATGCGTGTGACCTAATATGCGCTCGCCAGGACGCAGGACGATAATTGGATGATCTTCGGGAATATTATCAAATAATGTGTGATTATTTTCCTTGCACCACTGTTTGTGGGGCATGGCTTCCAGCGGACCTTTAAAATATCGAGCGACGTCGGTTTTATCGAACGGATTATAGACGCGGGTGTCTTCGGAATATTCTTGCTTATAAAAATAGTGCCCTAGCGTAAAGTCGAGACTTGCTTCGGACACATGACGTGGATTATATGGTACCGAAACGATTGTTCCGTCTGCAATGGCAGCTTTAATTTCAGTATTGCTGTATACGCTCATCTATCACCTCCCCAGGTAGTTAAATGTTTGTTTTTGTCTGTTTGTAAATTAAGTATTGCATAATAATATCAAAGTAACAAATTTTTTGACCCGAGTGGGCCGGCAAGAGAATTCGTGGTTCTCATCGCCGGCCCTCTCGAGGTTGTTAGCTTGCGCCAACTTGTCCGAAGTCACTCTCGTTCGGGAGCATTTTGCGGAATTGGTGCCATCCGTAGAAGTTGCCGCTCCAGTTGCTTCGCCGTGGATTGTTGAAGTCCAGTACGGATACGGGCGTCGCTGCGTGTTCGAACGGTGACATGTGGCCGGACTGCATTAGCCTGGTTGCCAGCGCCAGATCCTTGGTTAGATCGGCCTCACCTGTGTCGTGAGTCAAGTAACTGACCCGGGCACAGCGCGCCGAAACCGCCAGTCGGGCTTCCGTGATGTGGGTTTTTGCCCACTCCACTTCGTTCGGCTGTAGGAACGGCAAGTGCCACTCTCCATCGCCAACCAGGTTCGGGACCGAAGTCTCGTACTCCTCCTCCATCAGCTGAGCGATGGTGCGGATTTCCAGTTGGGCATCATTGCTGGTGCGTAGAGCGAAGAAATTACTCCACTCTGTAGCTGTCACAATGATCGTGTGCCACATGTATGGCTCGAGCAGTCTGTTGGTGAGACCCTTGTGGATCGCCAACAGGTCTTCTCGACCGAAGATCTCTGGGTCCTTTGCTTCGACGCGCTCGCACATGTCTAGGACGAAGGCCTTGAAGTCATCATTCTCTTCTGACCGATGAATCCATGCGTCCTCGGCATACGCCGGAGAAGTCATGAGCTTGAGTGCCGAGAAGATTTGATTATCTCTCGACTCCAACCAAACGTTGATGGCGTCGTCGTGCAGCTTGCCCGACAGCGCCTCGCCCGCCTGCATGCCAGGTCGATTGACGCCGAACTCACTTGGTACGAACGGTTCGTTCAGAATCGCCCGCAACTGCTTGACTACGGGAATCGCCCGCGAGCTAGCCGAATTACGGCTAAATACGCGGTGTGTGTTCCATTCTGCCAATATGATGCGCGGCAGAACTACCACAAACGTGGTTAGGCGTTTACCGGATTCGGAGACCGAATCGGCGATAATCTTTGCCTCGTAGGCCATCGCTGGCCTCCTCTCGGATACAGGGGCTTGAACTCTTAATGTTCTACCCACCCGATCAGTATTTTATACTATTTTTTCAATAAATACGATTAAATTGTATAGTGCTCGTGCTATACTGGGTTGTAGAGTATTGCAAAAATACACATTCAGCACAAACTTAAAACCTAGGATCACGATATGTCAGCCATGGAGCGACCATTCACTTTCGGCACATTAGAACTTAGCGAACAATCGCTCGCCATGTTAAGGGCAAAATCCATTGAGGAACGAGACATTGCAATAGCTGGTGTGTTGCGGGCACGTGTCAGCGGCAAGACTAACGTGGCAGAGTTTGAAAACTTCTTTGAACTGCAAGCAACTAGTGCTGTTGCGCCGCAAGTCGCCGATATTCCACTGGCCAGGCGCGTACGATTTTACGAAAATTATAAGGGGTTTGTGACTCGATATATGACATCGGAATTATATCGATCAAATGAAACAGCCGATAACCTGATGACTTTAACGCGTCAATTATCTCGTACGGCGCAGCTGTCACTACTGACTGCAACGCTGAATTCGGGTGATGACCAGTTGTTAGAAATCATGCGTGAAAAACCTGCTATGAATGTTGCGCCGCTAGATCGGGGTGAGTTAATTGACGCGATCAGTGAGCCAATCGAAGTATTCCAACAAGCAGCATAACAAAAGAGGCCAACGATGTGGCCTCTTTTGTTATGCAACGGCAATTATTTAGCTAATTACGTTTTCGACTTTGATACCAGGACCTTGGGTGGTGCTGATGCTAGTTGATTTTACGTAGCTAGATTTTAGGCTGCTAGGTTTTTGACTTTGCAGGCTGTCAAAGAACGCTTTGGCATTTTCGGCCAAGCTTTTGGTGCCAAAGGATACTTTACCGATAGATAGGTGTACGATAGCTTGTTTATCAACGCGGTACTCTACTTTACCGGCTTTGGCGTCTTTGGTAGCCTTGGCAACGTCAGCGGCTACAGTACCACTTTTAGGGTTTGGCATAAGTCCACGTGGACCTAGTAAACGTGCGTATTTGCCTAGGCGTGGCATGTAAGCAGGTGTGGCGATCAGGACGTCAAAGTCAATCACTTCCTTGTCTAGTTGCGCTAGGAAAGTTTCGTCGCCAACGATGTCAGCACCAGATTTAGTAGCGCCGGCGTGGTCTGCCTCTGGGGCAAAGACTGCAACGCGGATGGTTTTACCGGTACCGTTTGGTAGCGATACGGTGGCGCGGATGTTTTGGTCGGCCTGGCGTGGGTCAACGCCCAATTTAACGTGCACTTCAACGCTGGCGTCAAATTTGCTTGGGTTGGTTTTGGTTGCAAGTTCCAGAGCGTCAGCTAGTGAGTAGACTTTGTCTTTTTCGACTAGTTCGGCAACTTTACGGTAAGATTTGCCACGACGTTCGATTAGCGGACGCGTAACAGGACGTGGGCCTTTGGTGACGTGTGTTTCGACATCATCAGATTGTGGAGTTGTGTCACCAGCCTCTTTACGAGCTTCTTTTTCGGCTTTTTGTTCTGCCTCGGCGATAGCTTTTTCACTACGTTTGCCTGATTTGGCAGTTTTTACTTCGGCAGCAGCTACAGGTTCTGCGACTGGTGCGCTGGCGCCAGCAATAGCTGCCTCGATCTGGGCAATTGTGTTTTTGTCATTTACTTCTAGGTTCAAAGCTTTTGCTTCGACCAATAAATCGGCTTTTTTAGCCATAGGTGTTAACCCTTTCTGTGGTGCAAGCGACTTTTCAGGTCTCCCAACATTGATTGTTATATGTCTATTGTAGCACTTTAAGGTGAAAAATGCAATATGGTCACTTGCCTATAAGCGCTATAACGATTATGATTAAACAGATATGGATGATATTAAACAGAAACTTGTAAAAAATGGATTTAGCGGCGATATAGACGATTCTAGTGCGACATTACAGACGTATTCTCATGACGCCTCTATGTTCGAGATCATGCCCAAGCTTGTAATTGCACCTAAATCTGCCGCAGATGTCGAAACAGCGGTCAAATTGGTTGCCGGTAGTAAAAAGTCGCAGGCCGATTTGTCACTGACGGCTCGTAGCGGTGGTACTGATATGAGCGGTGCAGCGATCAACGATTCGATTATCGTTGATTTCAATCGGTATCTAAACAAAATCATTTCGGTTGATAACAAACGCGCCACTGTTCAACCAGGTGCGTTTTATCGCGACTTTGACGCACGCACTATCAAACACAGCGCCTTGCTGCCCTCGTATCCGGCTAGTCGCGATTTATGTACGGTTGGCGGTATGGTCAACAACAATGCCGGTGGTGAAAAATCTTTAGAATTCGGTAAAACCGAGCGTTATGTCCCCGCCCTCAAATTCGTATTTGCTGATGGTGTCGAACGCGTGGTTAAATCGCTGAATAAACGTCAGCTGGTGGCTAAAATGGGCCAGAATGATTTTGAAGGTCGAGTCTACCGTGAACTTTTTGATCTGATCGAGGCTAATTATGACGAGATCAAGGCCGCCAAACCAAAAGTCAGCAAAAACTCAACTGGCTATAAATTATGGGATATTTGGGACCGCGATACTGGTGTGTTTGATTTAACGCAGGCGATTATTGGCGCCCAGGGTACGTTAGGGTTCGTGACTGAGGTTACGTTTGATTTGGTACCTCGCCCTAAACATTCTGGATTATTGGTGCTATTTCTGCGTGATATTGACGAATTGGGCGGTCTGATTCCAAAGATTCTAGCTCATAAACCGGCTACATTTGAGAGTTTTGATGACGCCACGTTATGGCTTAGTATTAAATTTATGCCAAGTTTTTTGCGCATGTTGGGCCCGGTCAAATTCATTCATTTGCTGCTAACTCTAATCCCTGATGGGCTGCAGCTGCTACGCGGTTTTCCAAAGCTGGTGCTAATGGTCGAATTTAACGGCGCCACCGAACACGAAGTTCGAACCAAAATTCATGCCTTGCACGGCGAACTATCACATCTGAAAGCCCGCTACGAGATTAGTGGATTCGAAGAAGACCCAACCGAAGGATCCAGTGAGAAATTTTGGATCATGCGCCGCTACAGCTTTCAGTTGTTACGCAGCAAGGTCAAAGACAAACACACAGCGCCTTTTATTGATGATTTGATCGTCAATCCTGAATATTTATCCGAATTTTTGCCTAAAATTCGTAAAATTATCAAAAAATACAAACTACTAGCTACCATTGCCGGTCATATGGGCGACGGAAATTTTCATATTATTCCGCTGATGAAGCTTGAGGATCCGAACGACCGTAAAAAACTATTGCCGGCCATGCGTGAAGTCAACGAATTGGTACTGCATTACAAAGGCAGTCTAAGTGGTGAACATAACGACGGCTTGGTGCGTGGCCCGTGGCTACAGGACATGTATGGCAAACACATTGTGGACTTGTTCCGACAGACCAAGGACATTTTTGATCCTGATCATATATTTAATCCACATAAAAAGGCTAATTCTGATTGGGATTACAGCTATTCGCATATTCGCGATCATTTCTAAAGATCACAAAGAGACCGCCAATTACGGAAAGACAAAAAAAGAGACCGCCAATTACGGCAGTCTCTTTTGTAGATCAAATATTATTCAGTTACTTCAACGCCCATAGAGCGTGCTGTACCGGCGATAACTTTGACACGACCTTCGACGTCGTTGGCGTTTAGCTGGTCTTTTTTAAGCTCAGCGATCTCTTCTAGTTGTGCGCGAGTGATCTTGCCAACTTTTTCAGAGTGTGGTTTGCCACTACCCTTTTTGATACCGGTTTTTTCACGGATCAAATCGTCAACTGGTTGACCTAGCGATTTCCAGGTGAATGTACGGTCTTCGAACACTTGAATGTGGACGATGACGTCCTTGCCCATTAGGTCCTTGGTAGCGTCGTTAAATGGATTGATAAAATCCATCATGTTTAGACCCCATTGACCCAAGGTTGAGCCTACTGGAGGACCCGCGGTCGCACGACCAGCAGGAATACGTAGTTTAAGATTTCCAATAATTTTCTTTGCCATAATAATTTCCCTTCGGGTATAAGACAAACCTACGGTTTTTCTCATCGCGCCGCGATTCCGGAGTTAATCCGCCACGCGGGCTGCTCTTTTCCCTTTTGGGTTTCCTTTCTTGTACTAAATAATTTTGAAGCTTTATTTAGTGCGTAACTGGGGTATTATACCTTACGAACCTGCAAAGCGTCAAGCTCTACTGGAGTGTCACGACCGAACATGCTGACCATAACTTTGATTTTGCCTTTTTGGGTATCAATCTCTGAAATAGCGCCATCAAATCCTTTGAATGGACCGTCTGTGATACTGACAACTTCGCCTTCTTTAAAGTCGATGTGGTGTTTTGGATCTTCGACGCCCATGCGCTTTTTGATTTTACTAATTTCGCTGTCAGATACTGGTGTTGGTTCGGTACCTGTACCGACAAATCCAGTTACACCAGGGGTGTTACGGACAATGTACCAAGTTTCATCGGTTAATTTCATCTCAACTAGGGCGTAACCTTGGAAGATTTTGGCTTCGATAACTTTACGTTTACCGTTTTTGATCTGAATTTGCTTTTCTTTTGGCACCATGACGTCAAAAATTTTGTCAGCCATGTCGACAGCGTTAATACGTTGGCGAATGCTATCGGCTACTTTTTCTTCGTAGCCACTGTATGTGTGAATGGCGTACCATTGGCGGGTTGAGTCATATCGGTTTTTTGACATAATTAATTTCCTTTATTAAACGATGATTAATGTAAATAAATATTTGAACAGAATATCTAGCAGAACGACCAATAGGACAAAAAAGGCTGTAAAGATTAAAACAGCGGCGGTTAGTCCCCAGGTCGCCTGGCGATTTGGCCATCGTACCTGGCGCAGTTCGTACCATGCGCCCTTAAAGTACTCACCAATTGACGCTAGCCATCCAAGGCCTTTCGGTGCTGGTTTCTTTTCGGTAGGCTTTTTTGATTTTTTCGCATTGGTGGCTACGGTTTTTTTATTGACTGCAGGTTTGCTATCAGTCGCTTTAATCCGCGTGACCGTTGTTTTAGACTGGGCGGTCGTTGCTTTTTTGGGTGATGATTTCTTTGCTTTAGTCGCCATATTTTTTACTCCAATATAAAAAGCCTGCTGTTGCAGACTGTCAAGTAACACTATAACCTGTCCGACACTGGTCGTCAAGCGTGGTATTATATACGTATATGCTTGAGCTTATTGCCTACATTGTTTTTGTGTTGCTACTGGCACTGTACATCTTTATATCTATCCGCCTACATTTTGCATTCGGCCATTTCAAAATCGATGACTTTGTCAGTGAACCTAGTATGTTATCAGATATGCCTAGTGTTAGCGTGTGTATCCCCGCACGTAATGAAACGCATGTTATGACCGAATGTTTGGAACGTGTCCTGGCTAGTACTTATCCAAAACTCGAGATTATTGTATTAGACGACAGCTCGGTTGACGATACGTCAATTCTAATCAAATCATTTGCTCACGCTGGCGTACGGTTTGTCGAAGGTTCACCACTACCGGAAGGATGGTTGGGCAAGAACAATGCCCTAGAAGGCCTGCTAAACGAAGCTAGCGGCACATACATTGTTTATATGGATGTTGATACGCATATCAAACCTGATACGATCGAACAATTAGTGTCATACGCTAAAACCAAGAACGCTTCGATGGTGTCAATCCTGCCGCGCCGCGAAGATGGTTGGCGGGCCAGTATCATATTCAGTACATTACGTTATTATTGGGAGCTACTACTACACCGCCGCCAGGCGCCGGCTGTTGCTAGTAGTCTGTGGTTAATCAATCGTCAGGTGCTACGTGATGATCTGGGTGGGTTTACACCAATCAAATCAGCTATTCAACCCGAGGCCAGATTGGCGGCACTGTTGATGGCACGTAACACCTATCGCTTTTTGATTAGTACGCGTATGTTGGGTGTCAGCTACGAGAAAAAATGGCGCTCGCAGATCGAAACCAGCTCGCGGCTACTCTTTCCGATCTTTGGCGGACGTGTTATTAGCAGTATCATCGTGATATTGCTACTAATTATTGCCGCAATGCCACCATTTATAGTCCTGATTGGTTTAGCGTTTGGGTGGAATGTTATACATACTCTATCGTTAATCATGACGTTATTCTCTAACGTCTTATACGGCCTGTATCTACGTCATATCTGGAATCATGCCTGGTGGCTGGGTGGCGCGCTGTGGCCAATTATACTGATCCAAGAAATCGTCGTATTTATCATGAGCATAGTAAAGTATAAAACCCATGTGGTTACCTGGAAGGGCCGCCCAATCATCAGTCCATCTCGAACCCGATAATTTGGTTATTATTTCTTGTCTTTATCCGATTTGACAGGTAGCGTAAAGCTGAACGCAGAGCCATGGTTTAATCGACTAGTTAGGTTGATTTTTGTACCTAATTTGTGAGCAAGTTTAGCGGCAACGTATAGTCCCAGGCCAGTACCGCTAGTCTCGCGGGTACGATAATCTTCGCTACGGTAGAATTTTTGGAATATTTTGGCCTGGTCAGACTTGCTGATACCAATGCCGGTATCTTTGACGGTAAATGTAATGATGCCAAGTTTTTGTTTAGCGATGATTGTAACCGTGCCTTTGACGGTGTATTTAATCGAATTCGTGATGAAATTCTGTAACATCTCTTCGAGGTACAGGCGGCTAGCATATACATGGCCTAGTGTGACACCCAGATCAAGGTTGAGGTGAAGTTTCTTTTCGGCAGCTTCGCTGTTATATTCGTCGTGAAGTTTATGGATTAGTTCGCGGACATTAATGTCTTCGGGGTTGTCAGCTACGCCGCGTTCGGCCCGTGACAGCGTACTAAGGTCGTTGACCATTTTTGCTAGGTAGATAATTTGGTCGTGGGCCGTCGTAATTGCGTCGTCTAACATTGCGGGTGTAGTGTCGGGGTGATTCATCATAACTTGGACGTTTGATATAGTGCCTTCTACGATAGTAATTGGCGTCCGTAGTTCATGACTGACTACGCTAATGAACTCATCACGCTCTTCTTCTAGGCTCTTGGCTTTGGTGATGTCGCGCATAATTACAATATAACCATCGTGGGTTTCGGCCTTTTTAGTGCGGCTGTAGCTGCTGCGAATTGGCGAATAGATTACTTCCAGGTGAATTTCTTCGCCGTCCTTGTAGATGTAATTTAGATCATCGCGAGCAACAGTACTTTTGGTTGTTGTGAATTCGTGTACTAGATTAACGTGTTTACCATCGGCATCGACTAGTTTTAGGACTTTATCAATGTTTAGGCCCAGTAGACTGTCGTTGGTATCAAGTAGGTTTAAACTGGATGCATTGTAGACCTGAATCGTGCCGTCTTTGTCTGTGCTTAAAATGGCGTCGGTTAGATTGTTGACGATGGTCAAGATACGGTCACGCTGCAATAATTCCTGTTCCTTGCTTTTTGATAGCGCTAATCGGCTAACCTCTTGTGATTTGGCGATACTCATTAGTACAAATCCACTTAGCAAGATTGCAACCAACGTCACTAGGTCATAGGTCATAATAATTAATTCGCCGCGGTGATACCAAAATGCGATGTCAAACGCCACTACGGCAATAAACCACAGCATGCTAAGCGTAAGACCGTTTCTGGAAAAGTATGTACGCGATGCGATTAGCAGTATGATCCAGAATGCTACAAACGGTGTTGATACGCCGGATACAAATAACAAATAAGCCGCCGCTAATAAGTGGTAAGATATCAAACGCATGGCAGAATCGCGTTTAGTGCGGCTAGGTGTCAAAAACTGCAAAATACTTAGCATTAACCACCAGGCGGATATCGCGATAAAACTGTAGAATCCAAAGAATTGTGGTGATTGGACGATACCTAGTACTATTCCCGTGCCGTAAAGCGTCATCAGGATCGGAACTAATAATCCGGCATACCGAATAGTTTTTGCTGCCGTAGCCGTGTAACTGGATCCACCCTTATACATCTTGTGCTTAATTATACATGCCAGGGGGTGTTTTTTATATAGACGGATTTTCGCTTTTGAGTAGCCGCCTGTGGACACGATAATTAGTATCAGCAACAGATACCAATGCCCAGAATTCGGTTGAGTGGTTCATGTGTCGAGTGTGAGATAGTTCATGGATCAATACGTAATCGATCAATTCAAACGGCAGTTTCATCAGGGCGATATTCAGACTAATTGTACCGTTGCTACTGCAGCTACCCCACCTGCCACTGGCGTGTGAGAAACGGACTTTTTGGTAATTATATCCATATTTTGCGGCTATGTATGACAGCCGTTTCGGCAAATAACTTTTAGCCTCGATACGGAGTGCGTTGATGACGACGTCACGTACCATACGGTTAATATCACCATCATTTATATCCTTGCCCGTGGGGACCGTCGCGATGATTTGTTGACCATGTCGGGATACTTTGACTGTGGTGCTGCGCCGGACGATCAAGGTATGGCTTTTACCGATACGCATTCCATCCGTGTAGGTTTCGGTCGATTGGGACTGTAGAATAATTGTTCGTAGTTCGTCGCGAGAATTCTTGACCAGTCGTTTGACTAAAAATATTGGTGCATACAGTGGTAACGAGGCGCGAAGTAATCCATCGGGTGCAACACGGATCCGGACCTGCGTCGCTTTCGGGCTGCGCCTGATAGTTATTTTGCCAAATTCTTCATCGTGAATTATCGGCATGGCTTTCCTAGCGTATAGCTATGTGTCGCCCTTCGGTACGACGCGGTACAGTATTTACGGGCATCGTATCGTTGTTAGCGGGTAGTAGCCTTTTTAGGACTATTTTTAACTGGCTGGCATAGGTATGTTTGCCGCTAATTACAACGGCATTTTCACTGGCGTTTGGAGCGGTAAAATGTCGTACTCGCGCCTCGAATTGTTCGACGGACAAGATTGACTTTCCTTTTGTTGTTTTGAGTGCACGGGACTTTGCGGCAAGTGATTCGGTCTGCGCCCACACAAATAGTGGCTCGTAACCGGCTTTTTTGGCTAATTTGGCGATTTCTTGGCGATCAGTTCGGGCATCAGATGGCCCTTCGTAGACTATAGTTTGGTCAGTTTTAAAAAGTTCTAACAGCATGTGATGGCCAATACGACCTACAGTAGCAGTTTCGGCATTGCTGTAGGTTGGTTGGGCGACAAGTTGGCTACGAATGTGATCGTAGTTAATATACGGGGCCGAAAATGTTTGCGCAAAATGTTCGGCAAAAAAGCTTTTGCCCGATCCTGGAATACCTACCATCACAATCATGTGTGGCTTGCTGAGTCGAAGCGGTTTCATATATGACAGTATAGCAAATGTATGACAAAATACATATATGAATACACCTAACACACCCCTTGAAGGCACCAAACTATTTGCATTTGATCCAATTAGTACAGTAACCGAATTACAAATTATTGACCTGGTATCTGGCACTGGACCAGTCGTGCCAGAAGGCGCTACGATTACCGCTCACTATACTGGCGCGATTGCTAGTAGTGGTGTAATATTCCAAAGCTCGCACGACTTTGGTAATCCTGCCACGTTTGGGCTGCATCAAGTAATCACCGGATGGACCCAGGGTGTACCTGGTATGAAAGTCGGTGGTACGCGTCGTCTGGTGATTCCGTCAGCCCTAGCCTATGGTTCTCGGCGTGCCAGCGCCAGTATTCCGCCAAACTCTGACTTGGTATTTGATATCGAACTGGTAAGTATTAATTAGTTAACGCTGATTAACTATTAAATATATCTACGATCGACTCGGCCGGAACATATATCGTGACACCGCTGGCACTGTCGCGCAGGCGTAGGGATGGTTTCATGTTACCGATTACAAAATCGCGTTCGTTGTCGAACCCACCATCAATAATCATGTCAGATTCTGGGTATTCCGATCCCTCGTATACGCCACTTATTACTTGCCATGACTCGATTATGGCTTGGGCCTGCTTGTTGTCGGCTAGTTCTTGCTGTAGATTACCTAGTATTTCGTATTGATCAAATCCATATGATTCTAGATTTTTCAGGCTAAGTCCGTCGATTAATGGATAATAAGACGTTGCTTCGATAGTAATTATTTCGCCGCGCCGTATGCCTAGCTTTTCTTCAAATTCTTGTGAAATGTCGGCTAGTATCTTATTTTGAGCCTCGATAGGTAGTCTAAAAAACTCGGTTTGATCTATGGCTGCTTTGGCAATCCGTGATTCATAATCGGCGGAATCAGCCATATCAAACAGTTGTACTAGATCAAACTTGCCCAAGTTTTCGATGCTACACAGATAACGTGTTTCAGCGCCAACGCCTTGCATAAAGGTGTCATCGGTATCTTGGTCGGGTTCGTCACTTTCAGTGTAAAACCCTAACATAGCTTGCAATTGGCCGTCGATATCTTGAATGACGACACAGCTGTACATCAGTTCTTTGTTATCTAAATTGGCTATCACGGTCGGCGAATCATGACCAGACTCATCTCGGTACAAAAATCCGGATACGATACATGGTTGATCTATGTACTCTAGGCCAATTTTATCGTCTAATCTGTTTTCTAAATCAGATATCTGATTGCTGTCGATGTCTGGATTTTCGCTTAAAAAATGATTAACAATCTCAAACTCGGCTAATACGTCATGACGAGTAATTATCTCTAGCATGTTGACGTAATCAGAAGTTTCGGGCTGCCGTTCGGGATCCATTAACAACTATCATGTCGCTAAATTGTGATTCAGGCAAGCATAAGGGTGATCCCATACGAGTGCTAACTAACGACATATTGCTTATGCAATCGATAAAAGCTAAACTACCTATAGTATATATAGCAGGAGCACATCCATGTCAAAAAAAGTCATTATCATCAGTGTCGCGAGCGTTATTCTAATAGCCGGAGCTGTTTTTGGGGCGCTGTATTTTATAAAGAAATCATCCACTCCGTCGGAACAGGCGCCTGTGGCCGAGGCCAAGACTACACCTGATTTATCGGTTAACTTTGGTGCGTGCGATCTGCTGAACAAAGAGACGATCAAAACGGCACTGGGCGCAGTCGCCAAAGATTTACAAGGACCTGGCGATATGGGCCGGGCATTTCTAAAGGGCGGCGACCAATCACAAGTTTGTGTTTATAGTTTTGTCGGCGATGCAAACTTTGACAATAATTTTAACCAAACTAACAGCTTTAATGTTGAGGTATTTGTTCATGCCTCGCAGTCATCAATCGACACGCTCAAAACCGCGGTATCAGATGGTAAAACGGTGGTTACTGGCATAGGTGACGGTGCTGTGTACTATTCTCGTGCAGATCAGGCCGTGACATATCAATCGTTTACTCTGATAGTATATTCTGGACTCAAACATTACACCTACAACATATCGATACCAAAATCCGATACGCGCTTGAACGCCGATTCAGCTCGCACCGCACTAGAATCAATTGCAAAAAGCGTAACGTACAAATAAATCATGTTAATTAATACAAGCGTACTGTATTATTAGGTTAATAAACGTAAGAGTGTTATAAATTTTATGGTCAAAAAATTGAGTGGGTTTACAAAGAGTAGGCGCAAATTAAATCGCGACATTAACAAAGCCGAACATCGGGCATTGAATGTCAGTCGTCACATGATCAAGCGTAAAAGCTTTAATAAGTTTATTAGGATCTTGGGGCCTGGTGTAGTAACCGGTGCGGCCGACGACGATCCATCGGGCATTGCTACTTACTCTCAGGCTGGTGCGGCCTATGGGTACGGGTTTTTATGGGCTTTTCCTGTTATGTACCCACTACTTATGGCAGTCCAAGAATCGTGTTCGCGCATCGGTGCTGTGACCGGCAAGGGACTTGCAGCCGTCATCAAAGAAAACTATAGCCGCAAGCTGCTGTACATGTCAGTGTTTTTAGTTGTTGTAGCTAACACAGTTAACATTGGGGCCGACCTGGGCGCTATGGCCGCGACAACGCAGTTGTTTGTTGATATCCCATTCCCTATTCTGGCGATATTTTACGCTGTTGTCGTTGTTTTGCTGGTTATATTCGTTAATTACAAAAAATACGTTACAATCCTCAAATGGCTAGCCCTCACCCTACTGGCCTATCCAATTACGGCTCTATTGGTTGGCCAGGACTGGGGTGAAATATGGCGAAGTACATTTATGACGCTGCCAAATATTAATGCTAGTACAATTTACATTTTGGTTGGTATGTTGGGTACGACGATTTCACCATATTTGTTCTTTTGGGATACTTCAGAAGTCGTCGAAGAGGAAATCGCTAAACATCGTCTAACCGCTGCTGGTAAAACTCCCAAAATCAGTCGACGTTTCCTGCGCGGAATTCGGATGGATAACTTTGTTGGAATGACGCTAGCGACTGTTACAGCATGGTTTATTGTGATTGCCTGTGCTTCGGTATTATTCAAAAACGGCATTACAACCATTGATACGGCCGCTGATGCAGCCCACGCGCTGGAACCACTTGTTCAAGGGTTTCCGTATGCCGGTATCATTGCCAAGGTTATTTTTTCGGTTGGAATTATCGGCGTAGGCCTACTGGCCGTGCCGGTGCTGGCTGGATCATCGTCGTACGCAATTTCGGAAACTCTTGGTTGGAAAGAGGGTCTGTACCGTAAATTTAACCGTGCAATTGGATTTTATGCCATTATTATCGCGGCTACGGTTATTGGCGTTGCGATTAACTTTATTGGTATCGATCCTATACAGGCACTGGTATTTACAGCTGTGTTCAACGGCGTAGCTGCTGTTCCGCTGCTGTGGATGATTGTTCGTGTCGGAAACAATTCGCGTATTATGGGTGAATACAAAAATGGGATTGTATCTAATATATTTGTCAGGATTGCGCTTGCAGTGATGGCCGCTGCAACCTTGGCGCTGTTCTATTTTATGATATTCAACCCTCAGTAGTGTCAGCAGGCCCCATCTAGACACCCAGTAGGCTGATGACGTACCCAACTACTATAACGCCGGTGACCAACATAGCCGCCTGAATGGTGCCTGTCTTTCGTGGCTGCTCATGTATGTCGGGTATGATGTCGCTAGCGGCGACATATATAAAGAACCCAGCCGTAACTGCCAGTAGCGGCCCGACAGGTAGCTTAGAATCTGCGCCTAGGTAGTATACAGTTACACCGGCAACAATAGTTGCGGCGGCGGTTGCCAAGTTTGCCAGGATAACCGTTCGATCTTTCCACCCACGAGACAACAGCAATGCGAATGTTCCCAGTTCTTTTGGTATCTCATGTGCGCTAACCGCAATTGCAGTGATAATACCGGTTGGAATACTGACGAGAAATGCTGCACCGATAGCAATACCGTCGATTGCGTTGTGGATCAAATCACCAGTAATAATCAGGCGACGTTGGCTAGCGTTTTTGATGCGTGCGCTTTCGTGTGCATGGTGATGATGAAACCAGCTAGCACTACGTTCTAATACGAAAAACAGTATAAAACCAGCCAATGTCCACAACAGTAGTTGACGTGGGTCGCCTAGTGCAAAGGATTCTGGTAGTAAATCAAAGAACGCCGCGGCCAGTAATGCACCAGCACCGAATGGCAATGTCAACATAACGGCTAGATCACGACGTTTTTTGGTTTTTAGTAATATTAGTCCACCGACAAGTGACAGCAGGCTGCCGGCAACGATTGCAAGGATCAAATATAACAATGTCATTACATTAATATATCATTTTGTATGATGATCGTATGGTAAACTAAACGATTTCGTCGATCGTGGCTGCGATTTTATTCATGATAGCCGGTTCGTCAATCGGCGTACCGTCAAGATTGATTGTTTTCATAAAGGCTAATTCAGCCATATTGACCTTGACGTCGGCTTTGACTACGGGCAATGATTCACGTAGTGTCGCAATGGATCGTGATCCACCACTCCATCCATATGCGACCGCAGTAACAGGTTTGTCTTGCCATTCGGCGTAAAGCCAGTCAATAGCATTTTTTTGAATTGCACTTAGCGTATGATTGTACTCTGGCGTAATAAACAGTACTGCATCGGCAGCGGCAACCAAATTACCCCACACTTTGACTTTTTCGTTTGACTGCACGTAGTTTGGATCTGATGGGATATGCTCGTCATTAAAAAACGGTAAATCGATATCTTTGAGGTCAGCTACGGTCGCTGTGATATCTGGGCGTGATGAAATATCCTTTTGAATGTACGCTAATACCTTGTCGGCTACTCGGCCAGGACGGGCACTTCCGATAACTAGTAAAATTTTTGTCATTATGCAACAACCCTCTCTTTTATTGATTACAGATTATACGGCGAACAATTTGTCGCAATATATTCAGTATAGCACAATGCTATATTTTGTATATCATTATAAAAATAGTGAAATTGTGATTGTAAATATCAGTATGTCTTGCACGAAATGAATGATTAGCGCCCAGCCCATTCCGCCGGTTTGTTGAATAGATTTCACAGAGAACCAGGCCAAAAATCCAGCCAGCAATGATCCTGTTAGCCCTCCAGGTATGCCAAAGTAATGTACTGATCCAAATATGATAGCGGACACCCAAGGTGCATATTTTGCCAGTGTATCTTTGAGCGACTCTGCAACCGTCCAGCGCGTTATAATCTCTTCGGTAAATGCATTCAGCGCTGCTAGCGGTAGTGCGAACAACACGGCCCATAGGACTATTATCGGGCTGACGTGTTGCAGCTGACCGCTGTAGGTCGTAATCAGATAGACAAGCGTGACGGTCGATATAACTGCGACAAACGTAAGTCCGATTGTCTTCCAGTTTTCGCCCTTTTTAACGCCTAGTAGCATCATTCTTTCGGTCGGAGCGTTTAGTTTCCCGATTTTTAGGAATCGAAGCTTATTGCGAAATATAGCAAATAAAATCAATATGGACGCTAGGGCGATTGGTAGTGTTAGTAACTGGTATTTAAAATACGTGCTAATATCACCTGATGATTTCTGATTGACATAAAGCGATATGAATAGAATCGACAATGTTCCCAGTACGGCAACGATTAGTACGATTGATACTTTGAAAATTTTGTTCATATGACGTGCTGTTTATTTCAGTAGAAAGTCTAATAACTCGTAGACAACGAACACTGGCCAAACTAGGGCTTTTAGAAATCCTAGAACCCCAACCCAAAATGTTGCGGCATGACTGATGAAATAGATAGCTGCGCCGATAAATCCTAGGCAATAGACGGCGTTTCCACCCTGTGACGACGCGTGGTCAGATTTTGCCATATTATTTGTCAGCCTTTAGATGTAGGCCCAGTTCGTTTGTCCAGATCAGTGCATCAACTAGCCACCAGACTCCAAACCCACCGAACGTGACAAGTTTGACGATACCGATACCGACTTGGTTCTTGTAAATTCGGTCAGCGCCCAGGTAGCCTAGGCCCCAGCTAATAATTGTTCCGGTTAGCAGCCATTTCCATTCGTTTTTCATCGCGTATCCCCTGTTTATAAGTTTATTATAGCACCAACTCAATTTCGTAATTAATACTATCGCCAGCGGTCAGATTATTAGTAGTGCGCACATCTTTTTTAACTGGTAATAAAAAGGCATTTAATCTTGAGTCAGGAAAGATTGAGGTTGGCCACAGCGACGAACCGATCTTCACCTGTACTTTTATCGATCCGAAACCACGTGACATTGGATCACGTTGGGCCTTCAGTTCGTCCGTTAATTCACTAGGTAATGTGATAAAGTGCCATGCCCCTTTGCCGTTATATTCCCACAACTTGCCTTTTAACGCGTATTTCATATTTCAATAATATCAAAGATAGCGCTACTAATAACGTAAACACTATTTCTAAGTGATATATCGTGGATTATGTTATTATAATTATGAAATAATACCGCTATACCAACCTCGTCTAGCTCGGACAATCAGGGGCCGCGGATTCACTCTAAGAGCATTGATTTATAGGTCGAATAAGTTAATTAAAACAGTATGGAGTATTTGTATGAAAGATACGAAAGAAGAAAAGCACAGAAAAGAACTTGAGGCTTGGAAAGAATATCGCGAGAACTACGCATGGCCTGTACAACACTGGCGAGCGTGGGGTTCGTGGTTCAGCTGGGGTTCACCGGTTGGGCTGGGTATATTTATTGCCCTCAGCCTGCTATCTGTAGGTGCGTTTATTTGGATAATAAACCTCTAGGATTGCCAAATAATATTAAAACGCCACTGTTTCGGTGGCGTTTTAGTTTACCTATATTGAGATGATCCAATGTTTTTTGAAGTTTTAGATATTGATAAGTTATTCGAAATCTAATCCTCTGTATTATCAGACTCTTCGCCGACGGCATTCTCATTGTAATAACGATCTAAAAGATTGCTGTCGCTAGTACTCCATACCTCAACGAGAGATGCCTTAAGCTCATCACTATTCGCCATTGAACTCGGGATTGCATTAATCATGCGCATGATAGCCCTATCACACTCCTTCTGCGCTCCGGGACTGACGGTTTTAATCTTACCAATATTTTCTTCAAACAGCTCCATAAAGAATGTGAGCAGGTGCCGTGGCTGCTTACCGGGCATCAACCGCTCTAACCCTCTTGGCTCGATGTCGACGCATACAAACCTCTCCCCGGGGTTGTTCTCAGGCACGTAAACAAATTGACTGGGCATCAGGGCGTCTTGATGTATGATCCCTCCACTCTCTTCTGCATCTGCTACTGTATTGCAAATTGCCGATAATAGACGATCCAATTCGGATAATTGGTCATCGGAAAGATTTCCCTCATTGAGTAGCTTTTGGCATGAAATATGGTCGGGTACTCGGTCTACTATCATACCCAGAGTTGGCTCGCTACCTCCATGTGTGTAGTTAAAGAATATTGGATTAACGTGAAGAATGCCATTGCTTGTCATATTGATAAGAAGTTCACGCATATCATTAGCGTGCTGCCCCATCTCTTCTATGCTCGTAAAGGTGTCAATACGGACAAGCTTGGATCCATCCGCCGGGTGCTTAAAGAATTTGATCTCGTTCTGTAATGGGGTTTTGTCGAGCCTTTGCAGGGGGCCGTAGAAATCTTGATGATCGTAGGGACTCTTTTCCATAATTTGATTATAACAACTTATATCTTTACCAATGAAAATTAAAGTAACTAAACCTAATTTACACATTAGATTCGGTTTGGTTCATTATTTGGCAGCCCCTAGTGGACGAACTTAGAACTAAGCTTGAACAGTGCTCAATAGACCAGAATCTTTTAGATACTGTAAAAAAGTAAGTTCTCTCAAGCGTTCAAAGTAGGGGCCGTATGCAGGAGGTTTACCAGACTCGACTAATCGAATTGCTTCATCGAGATTCTTTGCCCAAATGATTTGGTAACCCTCTTCTATCTCTTTGTCAGTTTGTTTCGGTGCGCTGAGTGTGCCAATCAATTTCACGAGATAGCAATAATGAATACTTTTTTTCATCATCTCTTCACGAATTTCATCAATCTCGCCTATTTCTCCTAGTATCTCAATTTCATCTACTCCCGCTTCTTCATGGAGTTCTCTTCTAAGTGCTTGTTCTATGGACTCACCTTCATCTATTCCACCACCTGGTAGCTTGTAGTAATTCCAATTAGACACGTGCATTAATGCGATTTCATAGTTTTCGTTGATCATAACCGCCCTTGCGCCAAGTCTTTCTTTAAATGAAGGCCATGTATCCGGATTCGTTTGTCTATGGAAATCATGTTCAGTAATAGTGCGGATTAGTTTCATGTTCTAATGATAACAAAAAGCCTCCAAAACGGAGACTAAGTTGTATATTTAACAGAGGTGAAAATGCTTATGGCAGGGGCACGTGGAATCGAACCACGATCTTAGGTTTTGGAGACCCATATACTAACCTATACTGGACACGCTCTTCTGATCTGTCGGGACTTATTAAATTCGTTTATTCTAATTTGAAATGTTATGGTTCTCCAAATTTAAAGCGCGTATCGTGATTGTTACAGCAAGCTTAGGGCTAAATACATCGCGTGATACACAATAAGCACATTCGATACTTTTCTTACCAGGAAGTAATGCATTCACTATTCGGTAATAGTACCTATTTTAAGCTGGTCGAGTTGTTCTTTGGCTACGCTACTGTGCGGGGTGCCCGACCCAACATTCTGGCCATCGCTAGTCTGTCGTGAATTAAATAAGGTAGTTGCGTCTGTTCCGCATGCTCTGAGGATTTCATCACCTCCAGGGTGCCGGTTGATGAACGTGGTTAAATCGTAAACATCGCCAGAGATAATTGTCCAGCAATCACTTTTTGATGAATGTCGCGCTACTTCGTCTGCCGTCCAACTGTTGGTTGGCTGAGCAGTTTGGGTGGCAGGGTTTGATTGAGACCGCTTGCTAATAATAACCCAGATGCCCAACCCGATAATAATTACTAATAGGCTGATGATGGCAATAGTTAGTACACGTTTTTTCATTTCCTATGCTCCTTTTAAGTATAATTGTTATGTGACATCTTTATCTTCAAAAAAATACACAATCTGGATCCTGTTCGGATTTATTTCGGTTATGACTATTTCATTACAACTTTTTGCGCTAAATGGTGGAATCACTTCAATCTACAAACTTTTTCCTTTTCTGGGGACGCTCGCTTGGGTGACTATGTGGTCCCAGTACACAGCAGGGTTGATAAATAAAACCGGGTTCATTAAAGTTCAGTACAGCCATTGGATCGGGCGAGTTGCCGTGTTGCTTATACTGATGCATCCCGGCCTCTTTCTTATACAGCGTTTTCTAGATACTAACTTATTACCGCCAGAAAGTTATGTCACGTATGTTGGTCCTCTTCATGCATGGGCAATCGTCATAGCTATAGTTGCCGTTGCGTCCTTTTTATTGTACGACATCCTAAAACCTTTTCGCCGTAATCTTATAAGCATCGGTGTATGGCCGTTTGTTAGCCTTCTACAAGCACTCGCTATGATAGCAATATTCCTCCATAGTGTTACTGTTGGCACCAGCCTCAATATTTCCTATTTTGCTATTTGGTGGTGGACCTTAGGCTTGATTCTTGTGCCGGGTCTCATCCTTCAAGTAATGAGCGATTTTAAACTTTCATATTCAAGAAAAAAAGATAGGAATTAATACCCCCACTGCTGTTGCCATTGCTTCATTTGATTAATTTCTGCTGTCTGCGTTTCAGTGATGTTTTTAGCGAGGTCTTTGATCTCTTGGTGCTTTGCGTTGGCATTAGCATACCGTGACATCTCGATAGCCTGCTCATGATGAATAATCATTTGTTTGAGAAACTCTTTGTCGTACGCCTCTCCCTCTAGGTCCTTTAGTTTATTCATCATTTCGACCATATCGCCACCCGTATCCATGGCACCTCCACCGTGACTCATGTGACCTCCACTCATTGTTTCTTTATAGCCCCAGGCTTTTTGCCAGTCTTTCATCTGCATTATTTCCATACCTTGCGCCTGAAGAATATTTCCGGTCAGCGTAAGAATTTCAGTGTGCGCTACTACGGGTCCTGCTTGTTCAGCCATATTAAGCGCCCCCTCATGATGCGCCAACATGTCGGCAATGTAAGCTTCGTCGAAGGCATCACCTTTTAAGGTGGCAAATTTATTACTGCCGTTAGATTCATTGTCGCTCGTACTGATACTATCCGTTTTACTTGGGGTTGTCGGTTCTTGCTCGACGACAGAAAAAAATGCAAAATACCAGACAGCAGCTGCGGTTATAGCGAGTACGGCAATACTCGCTATAAGTATCTTGTTATTATTTCTGTTCCTGTGCTTTTTTTTCATACCACTAACTTATCCCTATTGCTTACTAGTTGTTATACTTGCTTATTGCGCAAGAGGTTCTGGGCTCTTACCTAAATTCTTTTTTATATATTCCTCTATCTTTACTTGATTGTAAGTTTGTAACTCCTCGCTTCTTCGCCACGAGCTCAGCTCTATAGGAGATTTATTCGCCACCCTCGGCGCAAGGATTATCTTTTTGGGTTGGAACTCCGAATTAGAAAAAGGTTCAAAAAGTAGTTTTGTCAGCTTCTCAGTCTGGTCTTTCGGAAGGCTTGGTTGATACGATACATAGATTCCGCCATGCTCCAGATTGTGTAAAACCTGATCATCACGAACCTCGGTATCGTACATACCCCAGGCCAGTGGGCTAGCATGCGGACCAGAGGTTGGCGGCTGATCGCCGCCATACTCTTTAGTATCCACATGCTCCCGACCGTTGTCGCTATGCTCAGTACCTGGACGTGGTGATTCTGAAGATCCGTTCGACTTTACTGCTACGATAGCTCCTGCAAACCCAATGGCGACGACTGCGAGCACAATAGTGAATGTTCTAGTTTTCATAACCCCACTCTTGTTGCCACTGCTTCATTTGCTGGATTTCTTTGGTCTGAGCAGAAACAATCGCCTTAGTCAGGTCTTTTACTTCCTGATGCTGGGCGTTCTGCTCGCCTGGCGCAGCCATATCTATAGCAGATTGGTGATGCATGATCATCTGCTCTATAAAGGCCTTATCGAACTCATCGCCCGTCTTGCCCTCAAGCTCAGTAGTCATGCCGGCCATATCATCCATCATCCCCATCGCACTATGATCCATCATGTTCTCGGAACTAGTTGATGGGTACCCCCAGTCTTCCTGGTATGATGTCATCTGTGCAATCTCTGCCTCTTGAGCCGAGATAATGTCGTTTGCCATATCTTTTAGCTCCTGATGCTTCGCGCTCGCAAGAGCCAATTTTGCCATATCAACCGCACCCTCGTGATGGGCCATCATATTAGCAATAAAGTTGCGGTCGTAGGTTTCGCCGGTCATGGCTGCGTATTGTTTGTACGTGTCACTATTGGTGTCAACAAACGAGTTATTATTTGAAGAACCACTCGTATTCGCACCAGACATGTTATCTGTCTTGTTGTCGCGCAGGCCGTAATATAGTGCGCCACCAGCTACTGCCAGCACAAACACAACAGCAATAATTGTAAATAATTTCTTATTGTTCATAGATACTCCTAATTAGCTATTTAACGATATTCTTAATAGATAATCTCAAGCGCGAAAGACACCCAGGCTGATATAGGCGGGTAATCTCTCAGGAGGTGGTTCTTTGTCGATAGCAAGCCTGGTTTCTTGATCATGAGTCTCCTTGAGGGCTAAGAGGGAAGAAGCCTGAGATTGGGTGTAAAATGGAGGCCGAGGCGTGTCGTCCTCATCTTTGTTAATCTCTTTGAGGATCTCATCTTTATGAACAGTCGCCGTCGTACAGGCGGTAAAACAACTAGAGGAATTCGTCTGATGAGAAGCACCGCTCATTGAGTGTCCCATACTCATAGTCTGCACAGCAGCTGCATGTATACCTAATGACAGTACACTGAGTACTGAAAGCATAAATACGGAAACAATTCCACCGAAGACTCGTTTCATATCTCTATTTTACCGTAATTTGCCTCAAGAGTCATATTTCTAGTAGTTCACTTCCGTGTAATGAGGGAAGTAGTCTTGATGGAGGGCGTCGCCGGTCAGTCCATTCTCTTCTAACTGCTTACCAAGTTCTTCCACCATTGACTCAGGGCCTGAGACGTAAACTTGGGATGAATTGATGTTGGGTACAAGCTGGGTAAGCTTATAAGCACTAAGCGGTTCGCCAATGACATAGTGCACCATAAACTCTGGATGGCGCCTACTTGCTTCATCGAACTCCGCCTTAAACGGTAACTCGTTAGTTCGGCCACTATAGATAAGTGTTGCCGATACAGGCTGTCCGCTATGGCCTCGAGCCTTTAATATGCTATAGAACGGGGTAATACCGATACCACCCGCAACGAGCACAAGAGGTTTATCACTTTCTTGCCAAACGAAGTCGCCATCAGGCTGTTCGATGAGCTGAGCTTCTTCGCCAACTTTGAGCGTAGTGAGCGCCTGCTTGAATGTCGTATCAGTGATACGGGTGGTGATTTGAATGTAGCCATCATGTGGTGTTGATGAGATCGTAAACCACCGCTTCGTACCCTCCTTGTCGGCATCATCATGAGGGATTTCAATGCGGATGAACTGTCCTGGCGTCCATGATAACGGTTGATCAGGGTTGAAACGAAACGCCCAGATATTGTCTATCAGATGCTCTTTTTCCTTTAGGCGTAGTGTCCCAGTTGTTGGGATATGATAGTGGTGTTCATGACCAAGATGATGGTGTTCGTGTTCGCCGTGATTGTGCATACTACCTCCTTATAATTTTATTCGTCGTAAGAATTGTGCGTTAATTGCAACGACAATCGTCGAAAGTGACATCAATACCGCTCCTAGCGCTGGCGAAAGAATAAAGCCAAGCGCTGAGGTGACACCAGCGGCTAAAGGGATGGCGAGAGCATTGTAGCCCACAGCCCATCCAAGGTTTTGAAGCATTTTTCGATAAGTGGCTTTTGAAAGAATTACGATTTTTGCTACGCCTCTTGGGTCGCTACTGGCTAGGACAATACCAGCCGATTCGATAGCTACATCTGTACCCGCACCAATCGCAATACCAATATCAGCCTGCGTGAGCGCTGGGGCGTCATTCACGCCATCCCCAACCATTGCCACTCGACTGCCATCTCGCTGTAACTTCTTGACTGTCTCGGCTTTATTTTCAGGCAAAACTTCGGCAAAGTATTCTTTGATACCAAGCTCGCCAGCCACCCATGCAGCCACACCCTTACTATCGCCCGTCAGCATAGCGACGCGTTTGCCCATCTTATGAAGGGTAGCAACAGCTTCTTTTGATTCTTCACGGATAACGTCCGCGAGCATAATAGTTCCGAGTATTACCTTATCCTCAATAACGTAGACGACCGTTTTCCCGTCATTGGCCGCGCTATCGGTCGCCGTTTGCAATCCATCATCCAACTTGATGTTCAACTCTTCAAGCAATCGCGGCCCACCGACGTAGATAGTTTTGCCGTCGGCCTTGGCACGTACGCCACGGCCAGATAGTGCCGAAAAGTCAGTGGTATGAGTCTCCGGCACATTTTGACTGTGTGCGTACTGGAAAATCGCTTTAGCAATCGGGTGCTCCGATTCACGCTCAAGAGCAGCAGCTAGGCTCAGGGCATGGCTTTTATCTTCGGCAATAACATCAACCACACCTTGTTCACCCTTTGTGAGGGTACCTGTTTTATCAAACAGTACGACATCGATATTACGCGCTGATTCAAGTGCCATTCGTTCACGTACCAATAACCCATTCTTTGCCGCCAGTGTCGTAGAGATAGCTGTAACAAGTGGAATAGCCAGACCAAGAGCATGCGGACAGGCAATCACGAGTACTGTGACGACTCGTTCAAGAATAAACCCAGCTGACGCACCGGCAAGCCACCAGCCTATCCAGGTTAGTAAAGCAGCACCAATAGCAATAAACGTTAGGTAAAATGCCGCCCTGTCCGCAAGTATCTGCGTCTTTGATTTACTAGTCTGGGCATCTTCAACCAGCTTCATAATACCAGCGAGCGCAGTGTCGTTTCCGACTTTGGTTACCTTTATAGTGAGCGCCCCATTGGTGTTAATCGTGCCGCCAATCACATCAGCTCCGACCACTTTCTTAACTGGCTTTGATTCACCCGTGAGCATTGACTCATTCACATCAGACTCACCTTTAACAACGATGCCGTCAACAGGTACTCCGGCTCCAGGCCGAACAAGTATTATATCGCCCTGCTTTAATTCACTAACCGGAACTGTGCGAATTTTATCATCTTCGATTAACTCTGCCTCATCAGGTAGCAGCTTGGCAAGTTCATTTAATGCGCCTTGTGCGTTTTCCACCGAAGCCATTTCCAGCCAATGTCCGAGTAGCATAATCGTCACTAATGTGGCAAGCTCCCACCAAAAATCCATACCACTAACGAGGTTGAGCGTCACGAGAGCACTATAGATGAACGCAACGGTAATCGCCATTGAAATCAGTGTCATCATGCCTGGTTGCTTAGCTGCAAGCTCTGCCTTTGCACCTTTTAGAAATACCAGACCACCGTAGAAGAATATAATTGTACCAAAGATAGCGGAGATATACTCACTGCCAGGGAACATAAGCTCAAAGCCAAGCCATCCTTGAACGGTATGCGAAAATAGTAGTGTCGGAATAGTTAACAGAAGACTTATCCAAAATTTTTGCTTAAACATATTAGGATTATGCCCAGCATGTTTGTCATGTCCATGTTCGTGCTGTGAATTAAGCTTCGTTTTTTCTAAAGCCATGTGACATCTCGGACATATACCGGGTTTATCGGATGTGATATCCGGGTGCATCGGACACGCGTAAACAACAGTGTGTGCAGTTCCCGACGAATTACTATGATCGTGATGCCCGCTAGTTTCGTCCTCCGTATCGTCGTCTGATGTCAGTGTCATATTGCATTTCGGACATACCCCTGGTTTGTCATTGGTAATATCCGGGTGCATTGGACATGTGTATTTTGTCATAACTTATACCTCCTATAGTCCCTGTCTATTTCTTGCGCTTTAGTTTGTAGATTTTTAATATCTCTTCAGTTGCTTGTTGCTCATTGCCATTTTTTATTTGGTGTATGACATGAGTGCCGAGGTGGTTCTCAAGTAATAGGTCTTCCACACTTGACAATGCCTCCTTTATCGCTGAAGCCTGGGTGATGATGTCTATACAGTACTTGTCTTCTTCGACCATTTTCTGTAGGCCACGAATCTGGCCTTCGATAATCTTTAAACGACGCAGTGACCGATGTTTTATATCATTTCTCATATCTTTATGATACCCCTAGGGGGTATATGAGTCAAGTAAACAATTAGCCACCTATGCCGAGAAGATCCTCATATGCAAAAAATGGAAACGACGTCAGAATCGGACTTTACCGTCTTTAATATAGGGGCTTGTGAGAAGACTTTTGAATACCTCTTCCTGTTGTTCGACGCTTCCGATTGTAAATATGTAATTGATATAGTCTCTGAGACGCGTATTAGAAGCGTGATCTATGCCTCTCTTCTTCATTATTGAGACGGTGACCCTGTAATGCTCATCAATAAGTAGGTTAAAGGTGCTGATGAATAAAGATCTTTTGATTATTCCCTTGTTCGCGCTCGTAATAGTCTGCTTGATAATCTCACTATAGCTAAGTGATGGATTATCGCATCTCCCTTTCTCTTTCGTATAGCCGGAACATCGGTAGTATGTATAGCTTTCGTTTTGCTCGACCGTCATATGGTTGCCGCATACCCCACAGATGAATGTTTTTCGAAATGGCAATACCCTCGATCCCCATTCTGTCCTATTCCTCGTCTGCTCGTCGATCGTCCTCCGTGCAGCTAAGAAAGTCTCCTTCGTTATGAGTGGCTCGTGAGTCCCGATCCTGACATCGCTACCTTTTGGGTATTCAAACTCACCGTAGTAGAAAATATTGCTGAGGATATTGTAAACCTGGCTGAGAGATAGGAGGCTGTCACGCTTCGATTTGAAGTCGATTCCGTCGAGCCAGCGCTTTACCTGTCGTCCCGATTGTTTCTGAACCGCAACGCGTTCAAAAATCTGTTTAACAATCTCAGCTCGATCTGGGTCGACAACGATGTCCTTAAGTCCATTTAGTGATCTATTGAGATATCCGATAGGAATGTTGCCTGGACGCCATCCAAGCGCCGCTCGAGCCCTCATGCCGCGCTTAATGGTGATCCCTTTGTTGTCGTTCTCTAGCTTTGCCTGAGAACATAGAATCATAAGCAGGAATTTTTCATTTGGATTGTTTCGAAAGCTTTGGCCGTAGGTTCGAATCTCCTGCAACTTACCGGCGTCCATAAGATCCACTAGCGCTCCGAGATCGCCTGCGTTGCGAGACAGTCTGTCCGGCGCCCACGTCAGCAGCGCGTCGTACTTTCCTGTTCGAAGATCCTCGACCAGCTCAAGAAAAATCGGCCGTGTGGCCGATTGCTTTGCTGAATGACTTTCTTGCTTGATGGCTTGGACGGTAATACCTTCCCTATCCGCTACCGCCATCATCTCTTTGACCTGAGAATCGATACTCATTGCCTGCCGTTCATCCGACTCAGTTGATTTTCGTGCGTAGAGGCAGTATTTGAGTTCCATTACCTACAACCATACTCGAATAAAAAGATAAGTCTAGTGATAGTCTTCACTATAGTTTCCATCAATTGTGATTTGTTCGCCTGTGATATTCGTATAGCTGATTTGATAGGCGCTACCATCACCCTTAACGCTGTATTCAAAATCTTTGAGATTGTCACGATACTTTTCTAGTAGTTCTTTGTCTTCAGGCTTTGCTTCTTCAATAAGATTCTCATAGCTATAGGCGTATTCACCTTCGGTAACGTAGTTGAGGTCGACTTGAGCTTTGATTGCTGCTGCTGATGTTGTTTCAAGTTTGCCGTCCAGGCTATTTACTTGAGGCTTTCCTGCGCTTGTTGAGGTGATAATGATAATTACTATTATAATCACTCCGATAACACCGCCAATTATTGCTAGGTATTTTGGCGACATTGGTGGTAACGATTCTTCTTGTTGAGGCATATTGCTACTCCGTATCCCAATACATTTGCGTTGGTCCCGGGATATAGAAAGGACCGCCACGCTAGATTGTCTAGATCAGAGCAAGCAGTGATGCCTACTTTTTCGTGTAGCGGCCCATTTTATGGCACCACTACACGAGCTGGGCTCGCGCATTACTGTTAACTCTAATCTAGACACTACAGATTATATAGCTAACAGAGAAGAATAGCTAGCGATGTCTCGAAATGCTTCGATGTCTGAACGGTGTTCTTCTTCGTGGCCCGAACGTGACAGTACTTGGCTTCTCGGCTGTTTGTTTCGTGATGTGAATAATTGCGATAGTAAAAGCGTCCATGAGGTCGTCATGTTTCTCAACGCCAAATCCAGTTAACTGTGCGATAAGTAGCTCGCAGCCAGTTTTAGGAAAAATAATTATTCCTCGATCGATCTTGTCGGCAACGATATTAAGGCGGGCACGTTTATCAATTGTTGATTTCATTCCGATGACATTAATTCCATAGCTAGTAAGGGTTTGTGCTGCGGCGTCCTGGTACCCATTAGTCTCAACGACGAAACTTGTATTAGGATGCTCCGCATGAACTGCCTTGAGTGAGTCAATCGTCTTATTAAAACTCATCCGTTCATTAATTGGATGAGAGCATACGTAAACGCGCATCTTGTCTGTACCGACGTCACGTACAATAAACGATACCGCTGAGGTGTAATCTGCAGTATCTTTCATTGAGATAGCAAGGTCGACGCCGACTAAACGTTGCTGGGGCTGATTGCGTAAACGTTCAGGTAAGGCGTCATAGCGTTTTATCATTGAGCGCGTGACAACCTGGCCTTCATCCGGGATAATTTCAAGCATGAATTCTCGCATCCACGTTTGGTAGTCGAAGTCGCTCATGCGTTCTTCGATTGCAGTTAGGTTTGGATACATGCCGGGCCACATTGATTTTCCGTTCTTAAAGATTGGATACTCTGTATATTTGCCTCGCCGTACTCCGGACAGAAAGCCTTCTTTGAGTCGCATAACGAGTGAATCATCGTGGAGTAGGTTTCCTACCGTTACAAATTGAGTGCTTCGATCGCCAATACCCATAATTTCACCATTAAACCATCGGTATGTTTCATTGCGGCTTTCGCGAGTTTTTACCGAGTCTATGTCCTCAATATCGTCACAAATAACAAGATCGGGGCGACTGGCTCCATACCTCCATCCACGTATACTTTGGCCTCGTGATGCGCACATGATTTTTGCACCGAATTTCGGTATCGAAAGCGCAGTCAGGCCCCACTCGCCAGATTCTGCGTCGAGTCGACCGAAATCTTCACGAAATAGCGTATTGTGTTCGAGCTCACTGCGTAAATTTCGCAAGTGCTGCTGGGCTTGTTGTTGGGTTTGGCTCGCGATAATTACAAACTTCTTTTTACCGCTAAGTATCGCCCAAAGTGGGTACGCCGTCGTGGCGATAGTTGATTTCGCGCTTCCACGAAAACTTACGATAACAAGGTGGCGGATGAGTCCGCTTGAAAGGTTAGAGAACATTTCACGCTGAAAATCTGCCGTTGCAGCTTGAATGTAGTCTGCAAAGTAGATGTGGAAGAACCAGTACGGGCTACTTTTTGCTAGTTTAACTCGAAGTGCCCGACTTTTGATGATTGCTGCGAATTCATCAGCGGACAGCTTCTCGAGATTGTTATTCATCGTCATGCTCTTTGTATTCGATAAGACCGGCTAAACGTAAGGCCCGTTCGAGCAACTTACTTTGCTCGTCAGTGAGTATTTCAGTTCGGTGGTTTATAGTGCCTTGAACATTTACTTTTGTTTGATATGCCGGATGGCGATTTCGTAGCCAAAATGAGATGGCTGTCATATTACCTTCCTGGATAAAACCGATTAATTTTGCTTCAGCGATGTCTGAGACGGCTTGCGTGCTGTGTTCGAGTGCCGAACGACATTTCTCTGCGAACAGTGGATCCTTTTGGAGCCAACGGTAGTAAGTTGCCCGTGGTACGCCTGCGCGGCGACATGCAACTTCAACAATAGGCATGTCTTCAAGCTGCGAGACTAACTCACTCTTGGCCATTGCCTGGTTTTGTTTTGTGATGGAATCACTATCCATACTGTCTTTCTGGTCCAAATCAAAAAAGACCAAACTTAAAAATTAATAATTATTTAAGATTTGGTCCTCCGGGCTGCCCTATTTCAAGGCACTGATAGTGTATCGGGCCTTGCTTAGGCTGTCAAACTTATAATTCAATTTTATTGAGACCACCGTAATAGCCGGCGAGATAGCGTTTCATATAACTATCTGTTGATCTTATTTTTTCACCGTCTAGTCTTTTTATCGATGTAATTCCTTGATTATCTTTTTCGGCTAAGGACATTTGATAAGGATCGAGGAGGTTTAGCACGTTAATGTCGTGAGTGCTAAATATAAATTGTCCCATTCCAACATTTATATTTGGATTTTTAAATTTTTCAATCACCGCTTCAACCATTAGAGGGTGAAGATATGCGTTAAGCTCGTCAATAAGCGCCACCCCACCATTTTGTAGTACATAGTCAACGCGAGCCTTCAAGGCGAGTAGTTGTTGTGTACCAGACGACTCTTCTTCTAATTCTAATTCAAAAGTTGTGTCACCTGATTTATGTAGAATTGAACCGTCCTTACCGAAACTGTCGATGCCAAGGTCGTATTTTCTGATGTCTGCTTCGGCATCTGCCTTGAGTTGCTTGTTGTCGCTGTATCGCTCTAATGCCTGATATGCCTGATATTGATAAGGCATGTAGTGATTTACGATATCTATGTTTGTTTTAACGTTGCGCCAGTACCTCGTGAAAGCAGTTGCTTTCTCGTTACCAAATTTAGCAGCAGCAGCAATTATTGATGTAGTCCGAAGCTCATCCGACACCCAGTATGGTTCTTTGAGTTTAAAATAAGAGTCAGTAATATCATATGTTTTTGACTGTTTATTCCATGAGCGCAAAAAAACTCTTTTTGATGTCCTTCTGATGGTAGTGAGATTCGTGACACTTAAGCTTTCGGTGAGAACCCGACTCTTAGTTAAGCTAATGGCATACTCGTATAGGTTATCGTTTAATTCAAATACAATACTAAATTCGGTAGGTGTCTTGAGGCTATTTTTGTTTCCTGCAAAGCCTTTTAAGGGTAAATCACGCTCGGGATTCCATCTAAAAGAATCGACTTGGAGCCATTTTACGAATGCAAGCGCTTTGAGCATAGTGGTTTTACCAGAGGCGTTACCTCCAATAAGTGCCTGAATTAATATAATCCGGGTATCATCGGCGCCCGTTACATATCCATTATTATGCTCTGACGCCTTTCTGTTGGTTGTAAGATCAAGAGTTGTCTCTCGAGAAAGCGATTGAAAGTTCTTTACGGTGATTGAATGAATCATGTCCCTAATTGTATAAAAAAGTTATTCATAAGGCAAGTTAGTGCTATAAAACTGCACAAAATGTCTCTAGGGTATTGACTTTTAAACCCAAGTGTGCTACAATGAAAGTAGTACTAAGTCGATATTTCGACCAATACAAAAACTCTGCAAGTGAGGGGTAAAAAACTAAGGGGAATAAGGGAGGTCTAGTGACCGCTATATCTAAGAATAAATAAAACACCACGAAGGACTAATTTCGTGGTGTTTTCCAAAATAACTTGGTAGCTTCTTTTGGTCTGAGCCTATTGTATCAGACCTCAAGATTTTCGCAATTTAATAAGCATTAACAGAGGAAAATACAATGGACTTCAATCTATTACTTACACTAATACAAATCTTAATTTCACTCATCGGTGGTGCTATTGGTGCCGCCGCTTGGGTGCGTTTCTTTCGCAAGAAAGAGACACGTCTTTTCAAAAATATTCAACGACCAATTGGAATCGTTGGTACTAGCGACACGACCATGCAGCATGAGGCCGTGCTACTCGAACGAGTCGGTTTCTTTAATGTTACAACACCGTCGTCTGACGTGCGCGCCATCGATGTACTGGATGACAAACGTTTAGTTATTATCGGTTACACGCCTAATTCTGAACAGTTTAAAGAAATTTTTCTGGCAGCAAAACAGCGTGCCATTCCCGTAATTGTCTACTCTGGGCCTGCTCGTATCGATGCTGAAGATATGGCCATGCTCCAGTCGTATTCGCACCACTCAATGTGTAATACACCCCTTCGTTTAATTTCAGACGTTTTTGCCCTCATGAGTACATATCCGGAGGACAAATAAAATGGACGGCAATGCATTGAATACTTCGTTGAATAGTTTCATTAGTACTAACTTTTCACCGAAACCGAATGACCGTACTTACATCAGTGGAAAATACGAAGCTGTTAAAACGGTCATTGGAAACAATGTCTTCCAGTCAGGATCTTATGGTCGCTTCACCGCTATCTACCCGGTCCACGACCTAGATATTATTTTCATATGCGACGACCCGTTACTCCAAAATGAACCACTACGCTTTATGCGAGAGCTACAACAAAAGCTGAATGCGGCGAATATTCCTGGCGTTAAGTCGATTGAAGTGCAGACACACTCTGTGACAATTGCATTTAGTGATACCGACAGTCCCTTTGGAATTGATATTGTGCCAGCGCGAGAATTGAATCAGCTCAACGAGTTTAACGAACCGCTCTATTTGGTCCCTGAAATTTTGATGGTGAATCACGAAAAACGACAGTTGCGTTATCTTGAAGCTGCCAGTAAGCCGATTGACTGGGTGAAATCAGACCCACGAGGCTATATTCGTGCCGCGAGTCAGCTCAACGATTCTAACTCAAACTTTCGCCATGCGGTCAAGCTCGTAAAGGCCTGGCGCCATGCCGCGAAACGTGTCCATAAAGACGCTTTTAAACTCAAGTCGTTCCATGTAGAGCTTATCGTGACCGATTACTTCCTTATGCATCCAACTGCTACCACTGCGGAAGCGATCGTTGAGTCTATTGGTGAAATCGGCACTTCGCTGACTGTACCATCGATTCCTGACCGAGCAGACCGACTTTCGTTCATTGATGAGTATGTAGCGAATCTTACTGTTGTCGAGCGACAGTTAATTTATGGTTTACAAGCTAAGGCGCATGTTGCAGCTGGTGAGGTTCTTGCGGCTGAAAGTACAGCCGAACTTCAAGATTCAATTACAAAACTTACTGACGTGAAGGCTGACCGTGTTGTGGTGCCTGTAGCGTCTGCGGCAGCTCAACCACAGCAACCTTGGGCAAATTAGAGGACGTTGCCATGTGGTCTAAAAAAGACTTAAAATGGCTCGCCAAGAACTACCCGGCTATTAAGGCAAAGTCGGGTGGTTCGCTTGAAGGTACTCTTGTATTTCGTATGCTTTTTCGAGATGGTGACCGTTATGTTAATCCATCGAGCGAATTACTCGCCGAAGGAGAGGGTATTTTCATCGCCTCATCTTATAAGATAAGAATTGATCATAAGGGTAAAAAAGAATTCCATAAGACTTTTGAAGTTGGTGGGAAAATTCAAGCAGTTGCTGACAAGAAGAGTATGAGCATGATTGATTTACATACCTATCCTGAAGACGGTGCGTTATGCCTCGCTAGTCCGATGGTAACCTATCCCCTTATGGTGAATGGTATAACGTTACAGCAATATGTGGAAGATTTTTTAATACCTTACTTTTTTGCCCAGCAGTATTTTGATAAAAATGGACACTGGCCCTGGGGTGATCTCTCTCATGGTGTATCGGGACATTTGGAATGGTTAAGCAGAATCGATCATCCAACGGTGAGCGATGTAAATATTGCACTCGCGTATATCCACACGCTTGTTAAAGGCGAGCATTTTGAAGAATTGTTCTCTGTGCGGTCTCGTATGCATGGCTTATGCGCGTGTAAGTCAGGTAAGAAGTTTCGCGATTGTCATCCTGATACTAAACAAGGAATCACCGAAGTTCGTAAGATGATATATTCTCGAAAGATTGACCTTGCTGACTATAATTAGTAAATGAAGGACAGAAAGTTGAAGACTGAGCGAGAAGCTGTTAAGCAAGGCAAGAATAATGGTACGCTGGAAGGTACATATGGTAAAAAAATTATTCTACAGGTTAATAACTACTAAGAAGCAGCGTTTTGAGCAAAATCTCGATTACGAAGGACGGCAAGGTACTATTTTGGAAGTTGATCCGGAAAGGCAGTGGTTTGTGGCACTTGCCGATCATAAGGTTAAGGACTTACGCGAATTTGGCGCACCAATGGTGGTTCTTTTTCAAAGAAGAAATTCTACTTCGATTGCGCGGGCAAGGCTTGTAATCGATCCTAAAAAGTCGGAGTTGTTTATTGGTGACTATGAATCTGACATTGAAAATAAAGGCTACGGTTCAATACTGCTTCGAAATGTGATTGAACTCGCTAGAACTATCAATATCAGTAGGATTACTGGCAATCTATCAGCCGTTGATAGCGACCACTTTGACAAACTAGAACATTTGTATTCTAAATATGGATTTAAAGTTAACATTTTAGGAAAAACAGGAACAATCCTCCTTGAGCTCAAATAGGTTCTTCTCGTGTCTCATTTGTCTCACTTTTGAAAAACCGTTTAAGAGTATAATTGATAATAGAGGCAGGTTGAGTCAGCGTGTAGGCTAGTTGGTTAAGTCGCGGGCTTTAGGTGCTCGAGATCGAGGGTTCAAGTCCCTCCGCGCTGACTCACTCTATCTCTGTTCATGTACCAGACCAACATGCTCATGGAAAAGGGATTCGAACCAGCTGAATTTTGTAAGCATCTATAGAAACGAAAAATACTCGAGAAATCGAGTATTTATCTTGGCAGGGGCACGTGGAATCGAACCACGATCCTAGGTTTTGGAGACCCATATACTAACCGTTGTACTATGCCCCTATAACTACAATATTGTAACAGATTGCCGGGATTGGGCAAAGTTATGCGCCGCTACTGTAAAAATACATAAATTAAGTGTTCGTAAAGTGTTGTAAAAGCATAAGCGTACGCCTATAATTATGGTTGAAAATCACGTGAAAATTAAAAAGGAGTGGCCGACTGACCTACAGGGGTTAATCGAACAGGTATCTATGAATATATTGATGCTCGGGTGGGAACTTCCTCCTTATAACAGTGGCGGTCTGGGCGTCGCATGTTATCAAATGTCTAAAGCGCTCGCATTGCAGGGTGCTAATATTGACTTTGTTGTTCCCTATTCGGCTACTCATCCCGAAATTGATTTTATGACCGTCCACAATGCCAGTCCCCTAACTCCGCTAGAACGCTATGGGTTAGGCGCATACGACAGTAAATCTGTCATTGCGGGCGAACTGTCAGATGCTGACCGCGACAATCTGCGCGATATGCGTGGTGTCCAAAAACGCTACGTTGAATATGTTGAAAATCTAATTGACGGGTCGCACCAATTTGATGCCATTCACGCTCATGATTGGCTAACTATGGAAGCCGGAATGCGCGCCAAAGAAATAACCGATGCACCATTGATCGTTCACGTGCACGCAACTGAATACGATCGATCCGGAACCGATGCCGGCAATCCATTGGTGCACGATATCGAATATCAAGGCTTGATGATGGCGGATAGGATTATCGCTGTTAGCGATATCACCAAGGCTATTATCATGCAAAAATACGGTATCGCCGAAGACAAAATCGAAGTTGTCCATAATGGTATTGATGTTGGTAATCTGGATGACGGTTACACATACGATCGTCGAACATATCGCTATCTAGAGGCGCTAAAATCTGAAGGCTACACAATCGTATCGACCGTCACTAGGTTTACTATTCAAAAGGGTCTGACGCACTTTATCAAAGCTGCTGCTCGGGCAAACGAAAAATACGATAAATTTGCATTTTTACTGGCCGGTGACGGCGAACAGCGCGACGAACTAATCGCCCTGGCGGCTGATTTGGGCATCGCCGACAAAGTATTCTTTACGGGGTTTGTCCGCGGTAAACAGTGGCGTGATGCCTATAGTGTATCCGATGTGTTTGTCATGAGTTCAGTCAGCGAACCATTTGGATTAACGGCGCTAGAAGCGGCCCATCATGACAATGCATTAATAATCAGTAAACAGTCTGGTGTCGGTGAAGTACTGCATAGCATATTCCGATATGATTTTTGGGATATTGACACTTTGGCCGACCAATTAGTCGGTATCGCAACTTCGCGTGCACTGCGTGATAGCCTGCGTAAAAATGTTCAGTACGAATACGATCGGATTTCATGGCATGATGTTGCTCACAGCTGCATGCAGATATATGCCTCTATGAAGCAAGGGGTTACAGTATGAGCAAGCGCGGCATAGTCCTATACATGCACGTTCATCAGCCGCTGCGCATACGCCAGTACAGTGTTTTTGATACAGCCGTCAAACACGATTATTTCGACGAGCCTTCGACTGATACAGATCGCAATAATGAACGAGTACTACGCAAAGTAGCCGACAAATCTTATCGACCAATGAATGCCCTATTACAAAAACTACTAGATAAACATCCAGATTTTAAAGTGTCGCTCAGTATCACGGGCACGTTTATCGAGCAGGCCGAAAAGTGGGCGCCAGATGTACTAGATAGCTTTAAACAACTAGTAGCTAGTGGTCGGGTCGAGATCATTGCCGAAACGTACTATCATTCGCTAGCTTTTTTCTATAGCCAGCCCGAGTTTGAGCGCCAGGTAGAACTACATCGATCTAAAATCCGCGATTTGTTCGGTGTCGAGACCAACGTATTTCGTAATACCGAGCTGGCCTATAACAATGATCTGGCTAAATGGGCTGATAACTATGGGTTCAAGGGTATTTTGGCCGAGGGTTGGGACCCAATATTGCAGTGGCGCAGTCCAAACCATGTTTATCGCCCTGTTGATACTAAAAATATCGCACTACTACTAAAAAACTATCGTCTAAGTGATGATTTGGCCTTTCGATTTGGCGATAAGGCATGGGTGGGGTGGCCGCTTGACGCCGATAAATACAATCAGTGGGTGTCAGATTCGATTGCTGACCAACCAATCTTGAACCTATTTATGGACTACGAAACCTTTGGAGAGCACCAATGGTCAGATACAGGCATATTTGACTTCTTTGAGTCGTTTGTCGCCAAATGGCTAGATAACCCAAAGAACACGTTCTATACAGCATCAGAGGCGATAAATAGCTCTGAGCCAGCTGCCGAGATTAGCATGCCGCAAACTGTTACTTGGGCTGATGCTGAGCGCGATTTAACGGCCTGGACTGGCAACAGTATGCAGCAAGAAGCGCTGGCACATTTGTATGCGCTAGAAGACGACATATTACGCAGTGGCGACCAGATATTGATTGACGATTGGTGCAAATTACAGACATCTGACCATGTTTATTACATGTGCACCAAGTGGTTTACCGATGGTGACGTTCATGCCTATTTCAGCCCATACGAATCGCCGTATGATGCATTCTTGTATTTTATCAACGCTATCCGCGACCTAAGATGGCGGTTACATGCCCACCATAGCACCGGGGGCCTAAATGTCTAGGCCGATTGTCCTTAGTAACGGTGAACTGCATGTCGGGCTAAATCGATATGGATTAGTTCATGATTTTTATTTTCCGTATGTTGGACTAGAGAATCACTCGGCTGGACCCGATCTGCGTCACCGCGTAGGTATATGGATCGACGGACGGCTAAGTTGGCTGGATGGTGACCCAAACTGGTCATTTACGTTCACCTACCCACATACTTCACTAATCGGCAATACCAAGGCTATCAACCGCGAACTTGGGATTATATTAGAGTTTGATGACTGTGTTGATACGACTGTCAGTGCTTTTATACGTAATATTCATGTTATTAATACATCCGATCAGCCTCGAGAGATCAGATTATTCATGCACCAAGCCTTTGTAATCGGTGATTCGCGCAGTAATACAGATACGGCGCAATATCTGCCAGATAGCGAGGCAATCCTGCACTACCGTGGCCGTCGCGCTTTTATCGTATCTGGTATGTATGACGATAAACCTTTTGATCAACACAGTATTGGACTGTTCGGTATCGAAGGTCACGAAGGCACTTTCCGGGATGCAGATGATGGCGAACTAAGTAACAGTAACGTCGAACACGGCCGCGTCGATTCAACACTGCGGTTTTGCCTGAATGTACCAGAGCATAGCTCTAAACGAGTTCATTATTGGATTGCCGCTGGAACATCGATTCGTGAGGCATTATATGTACATAAATTCATCAAAGACGATGGTGTGCAGAATCGACTGCATACAACTGCATCATGGTGGCACGAATGGCTACGTCCAGCTATTGACCTGTCCAGCAAGATTCACCCCGAACATCGTCAGACGTTTCTGCATAGTATAATGATTATCAAATCGCAGATTGATAAGCGTGGCGCGGTTATTGCCAGTACCGATACTACTATGCTGAACTATTCACGTGATGCCTATGCCTACTGTTGGCCGCGCGATGGAGCATTTGTACTGTGGCCACTAATCCGAATGGGCTATACCGACGAAGCCTATCGGTTCTTTGAATTTTGCAAAAAAGGTCTGCACCCAAACGGCTATCTAATGCATAAATACCGCGCGGACGGTGCGCTAGGTAGCAGCTGGCACCCCTACATTCAGGAAAGTGGCGTAGTTGCGCCACCTATTCAAGAAGACGAAACGGCGCTAGTGTTGTTCGTATTTGCGCAATATTATCGAATGCACCCTAGCGCGTCGCTGATAAAGGACTTTTATAGTTCGATGATCAAACCAATGGCAGATTTTTTGACTAACTATATCGATGAGTTAACCGGATTGCCAAAACCAAGCTATGATTTGTGGGAACAAGTGTTTATGACGACAACCTATACCACATCTGTCGTGTACGCCAGTTTATTGGCTGCGACCGAGCTGGCCGAAATCGCGAACGACCCAGATAACGCCGTTAAATGGCGCTCGGCTGCAAATGACATAGAACAGGCAGCCCATAAGCATTTGTATAACGACGAGCGCCGGGCATTTTATAAAGGCTTGAATGTTAGTAATGGTGAAATAGTCAAAGACGGATCAATTGATAGTTCGGGTATCTTTGGGCCATTTATGTTTGGTCTATTCGAGGCCAGCAGTAGCGAAGTAACAACCTCGATCGACAGCTTGCGTCAGTTATTCGGTGAAGTTGATGGCGCTATCGGCCTACCCCGTTACGAAAACGATGGATATAGGCGATCACACGACGAGATTACGGGTAATTTATGGTTTATTACATCGCTATGGCTGGCTCAGTATTACTTGGATCAAGGCCTGAATGACAAAGCTTTTGCCATAATTGATTGGGTCAAGAATTCCGCCCTACCATCTGGCATGATGTCTGAACAAATAGATCCAGTCAACGGCGAAATCCTATCACCCGCCCCACTAACCTGGACACAGGCCGAATACGTATCAACATTGCTAGACAGCATTACGGAATCATAATTATGAGTATAAAACCCAGTTCGATCAAACATCGCACCCAAAACATTCTGTCACGTAGCAGTCTGCCTGGTCGCAAGCGCGGCCGTATGTTACGTCGATTTGGCGAGAAGTTTGGATTTGTATACTTTGGTAGTGTCGATCAGCACCGCGATGATCATCAGGTTATCAGAGGTCTGACTATATCACCTACGCACACAGACGATCATTATAGCGTGGGATCGTTTGACGGTTACGATGTTAGCATTGTCGATCGAACTGATGTCACGACATCAGCAAATGGTATCCAAACCAGGCATAATTGGTTAATCTGCGAGATCAAGTTACAAAAGTCTGTCGACACGCCACACTTTTTCCTAGGCAGCCATAACCATACTAATTCGGCGTATTCTAGTTTATTTACGTCATTTTCGCACTTGCAACCCGTGCCGCTAGGGGCATTGCATGAATACGGAGACGAGTTTACTAGCCGCTATGGTTTATTTGCAGCCCCAACCCACTTTATTGATGCGGAGCGTATTATAACGGGTGAAGTAGCCAGGTCGCTAGCTGCACATTTTTGGCCATTAGCGGCCGAAGTATACGAAGGGTCGGTATATGTTTATGCCGATAATCAGACAATTTCTGAACATCTACTAGAAACGATGGTTACTAGCGGTGTTTGGTTGGCTCACACTATTGATGTATCATAAAAAAACTCTGCCAGTTGCGGCAGAGTTTATAAGAATTTTGTAACGATTAGCTCTTGCGAGGTTTGATTTCGTTACGTCCAAGACTTTTTTTGGTCTCGGTGTACGTTGCATGTGTACGAGCGATTGGGTCGTACTTTTTAAGAACGATCTTTTCGGTCGTATTTTGAACATTTTTAGAGGTGTAGTAAGTACGGTGACCGCTAAGTTCGCTCACTAATCCGACTAATTTGCGCTTTGTGTTCTTCTTTGCCATAAATGTTCCTTAAAATTTCTATTGCACTATCAGAGGTAGATTATAGCAAAAAAACCTCTATCAATCAACCCTTAGCGAAAGTTTGTGAATGTAACCGGAAAATCAAAGTCCGCACCGCGAACAAGTTGCATGGCAGATTGCAAATCGTCTTTGCTGCCACCGGTTACACGAACTTCTTCGCCTTGGATCTGAGTTTTTAGTTTTGGTAGTTCATCACGGATTAATTTAGTGATTTTCTTTGCCTTGTCCTGATCTAAACCGGCTATAAATGGTATCTCTTGGGTAGCTTTTAGATTACTAGTTACGACTGTCTTAGACAGGTCTAACACCTTACTGCTAAGATCACGCGCCGATAATTTCTTGCGGATTATATCAATAATGCTTTCGATCTGCCAGTCATTGGCTCCTATGACCTTAAACCCAACCTTGTCGCCCAACCAATCGATCTCGGCAGGCGTGTTTTTAAAGTCATAACGACCAATGATTTCCTTTTGGACTTGGGCAAAGACGTTATTCATCTCGGCTTTGTCATATTCGGATACTATATCAAAACTAAATGTTGCCATGACATAAGTATACAACAGATTGATATTACCCCTGTATTTATGTTAAAATCATTCGAGGTACGCCGCGATAGCTCAGTGGTAGAGCACTTCCATGGTAAGGAAGGGGTCTTGGGTTCAAATCCCAATCGTGGCTCCATAGACACTTGAATATCACTGACGTATCAGATAGAATAGTCAAGTATCTTTAAAGATTAGCTAGTAAGCCCTATCCACAATAGTAGGCTCGGACTAGGTACGCACATTTCATATATACACGTATTATGCCGCTTTAGCTCAGCTGGTTAGAGCACCGCTTTTGTAAAGCGGGGGTCCTCGGTTCGAATCCGAGAAGCGGCTCCAAACGCTGGAATCGTGTAGTGGCAATCACAGGAGACTGTAAATCTCCCGCCGTAAGGCTTCGTAGGTTCGAGTCCTACTTCCAGCACCAAAAATAACATCCCAGTTTTGCTGGGATTTTGCTTTTGTTATTAAGATTATTTACATAACGACGCGGCGAGGTTGTTTGACGCGACGGGCGGTCACCTGAGGAATAATCATTTTAGCCGATTTTTCGCGAAGTGTTAAGGCTAGGTCAGATTGACCGACACGATCATACGCATCAGCTAGAATATTGAGGGTTTGCGGTATTGGATCCAGTTCGACAGCACGTTCGAGAGATTCGATCATTTTGCGTTCGTGACCTAGTTTTTCTTGTACTTTGGCGTAGGCTATATGACGTGACGCTAGGTCACCGTCGATGGCCAGGGCTTGTTCGAACGCCAATGCTGCTTTGTCATAGTTTTCAGTCTCAAAGTAGATCAGGCCGACGTTGTGAAGGCTGCTGGCGCTAGGTTCGAGTGACTGAGCAATCTCGAAACATTCAATGGCGTCTTTGTACGCCTGTTGTTTAGCATACAAAATACCCAGACGGTTATAGGCACTCGCGTTGCGCTCATCAACACGCAGTATGGTCAACAAAGCCTTCTCGGCCCGCAAATATTTCTTGTCCTGCAATGATTCCTGAGCGATTGACCACAATTGGTCTAATTTTTCAGATAGTTTAGTCGGTAAATCGGCCACAACTTCAGAAATAGTTTGACGCTGGACTATCGCCCAGGTACCTAGTAACGCTATAACAATAAGGCCTAACATTTGTACTATTATACCACGGCTTGGACGGTTATATCACCAGCCTGGCCAGACAGAGACGGATGTTACCGTTAGATTTGATCTTTTGGTATGCCATTAACAGCCCTTCGATTTGGGAAATTAGCTCCGATGTCGGGTGGTCGGAAATACTTTTTTTCAGTATGGCCATCGCATCATTTAGCAGTCGCAGTGCACCTTCTCTGTTGTCTCGGTATTTTTGAGCGATGACTAATTTACGGTAAGTAGAGGCCTGCAGTAGGTCGCGCGCATCACGAACGATAGCTATTTGATCATTAAAATAAGTTTCATCATGAGCTAGTCTATGTAACTCGGCCGGCAGCCCATCGGCCATAAATAGCAGCTGGGAACGTTTAGTATCGTCGATTAACGGTAGTTTGTAGATAAACGCATCGGTTTGCGAACGAGTTAGCGGTTTTAGATCAAGCAGCTGCACCCTAGATCGTACAGTGGGTAGCAGCGACAGAGGCGTGTGAGTGGCTAATATAAAGTGAATGCCCGTCCTAGGCTCTTCTAGTAGCTTTAAAAAGGCATTTTGCGCCTGATGACCCATTCGTTCGGCATAATCAATTACAATTACCAATTTGCCAGTTTGGATAGATTTGGTCTGCGAATACAAACGTCTGATACTATCAACGCTGATTACACCCTTGGCCAGATCAACTTTTTCGTCTTTTTCGGGCTGGACTATCAGTACTGTGTCACCGACGATACCGGCAATATAGCTAGCAATAGTGCCCAAGCCTACCCCAACAGGGCCGGTAATCATAAGTGACTGAGGCAAATCCTTTATCAATAAATCTAACACAGTCTTGCTAACTGGATGAATTAAAGGTTCCATTGTGTTATTTTACCTTTTTAGAATTGACTAGTAAAACTGGGTGGGATTGGAGCTTCAAACGTACGACGCTCGCCTATTGGAATGGTTATTTCCAGACTAGCGGCGTGTAGGTACAGACGATCAGATTCTTTGCCGTATACTTTATCGCCCTTGATTGGAGTATTAATATATTTCATATGGACTCGCAGCTGATGGGTACGGCCGGTACGTGGCTCTAGGCGAACTAGGGCATTAGTGTCATTATGGGCGATTACTTCGTATTTAGTCAGTGCAGCCTTGCCTTTGACATCAACTCTAAATGTACTTGGTGCCGATGGATTACGGCCGATAGGCAGATCAATCTGGGCTTTGGATGATTTAGGAATGCCATCGACAACAGCATAGTAGGTCTTTTTGGTTTTGCGATCAGCAAATTGTTTTTGC
>Ga0265297_10001794_pt1 | contig 47389 bp, 34 predicted proteins | sample Munlanlwell13791_FD_192502 | JGI IMG/M metagenome (GOLD analysis project Ga0265297, IMG submission 192502) | Leachate microbial communities from a municipal landfill in Southern Ontario, Canada - Leachate well 137-91 | ecosystem: Engineered > Solid waste > Landfill > Unclassified | place...
TGTGGATTTCAATAATTCAATATCAAACAACCAATTGCGAAAGGCTGTCACTAGTCCGTAGATCAGTGAAATTGGATAAAGAATAATATGGATATAGTTTTTTCTCAAAGAAAAATGGTTTCCTGAAAAAAGAAACGGAAAGCAAAGATACAAAATTTCTTTATCGGAACAACCAGAAACGATTACAAACCCGCGAATGAGATTTCTCGGGGAGTGTTTGGATTGAGCTCAGATTTTGCAGTACCTTTTCCTTCGGGAAAAGCGAATAGTATTTTTCATGGAACGGGATCGTAACCTTTTCCTCCCCAGGGATGGCAACTGCTAATACGTTTAACCGATAACCATCCCCCTTTGATAATGCCATGTTTTTTTACAGCTTCAATGGTGTATTCCGAACAGGTTGGAGTATAACGGCAACTGGGAGGGAAAAGAGGAGAAATGCTGTATCGATAAAAATATACAGGTAATAAAAATATAAATCGAAGTATTTTTTTCATTTTTGTAATATGAAATAAATCTGTCGAAAAAGTGAACTACTGGTTGTCCGGTAAGTCAACTTTGTCGGGTGATTGAAAACTTTCCACTTTCAATAACAATTTATGCAGCGCAACTTTCATCTTTTTTTCGACTGCTTCAAAATTTAATTCATCATCAGAAATATAGTGGAAAGCAATGTGAATCTGAAGATGTTTTTCATGAATCTTTTCAGTCAGAATATGTTTGTTCAGCCGGTAAGCTTCACGCATAAGCCTTTTCAGTCGGTTGCGTTTCACAGCTCTCTTAAACCGTTTCTTCGGGACACTTACCATGACACTAAACGGTTCTTTATCCTTTATCGGTTCCAGTAGAAATACCACGCGTAACGGGTATGCAATAAAAGCTTCACCCTGCGTAAATAAGCGGGTGATGCGTTTATCGCCACACAAATGTTCCGATTTAGGAAATGAATAGGTTTTGTCCATGGTAAAAAAAACAATCCCAAAAGTACTGAAAATCTTCGATACTTTTGGGATCACACAATTTTTTTGGAAAACAATTTATTTTCTGGTTTTTTTGTTGCTTTCTTTCAGAAAATTTTCCAGGGCCATTGTCATCGATGGAACGCCGGGAAGTGGAGCTTCAATATCAAGTCTTAATCCGGCTTCGCGTATTGCATGAGCAGTAGTGGCTCCGAAACTGCCAATTTGAATATCACCCTGAACAAAATTTGGAAAGTTCTTTAGTAATGAATTGACACCGAGCGGACTAAAAAACAACAACATATCGTAATTGAACTCTTCAGTGGAATCAAAATCGTTACTGACAGTCTTGTACATAACTGCCTTGTTGATGGGAGTTTTTGATTTTTCGAGAACTGCCATCGTTTCTTCGTTTTGAACATCAGAAGTAATAAATAAATATTTTTCATCCAGATGTTTATTAATTACAGTAACCAGATCGGCTAACTTACCCGTTGGCGAAAAAAATACTTTACGTTTCCGATAATGGATATAACGCTGTAAATACACAGCTACAGATTCCGAAACACAGAAATACTTCATGGTTTCAGGAATTGTGATTCTCATTTCTTCACATAATCTGAAGAAATGGTCAATTCCGTGGCGGGCATTAAATATAATTGCCGTGTAATCCAGAATTGAAATGCGTTGAGTCCTGTATTCTTTTGCATAAATTGGCTCAACTTTGATAAATGGACGAAAAATAATTTTGACATTATACTTTTCACTGATGTCAAAATAGGGCGATTTTTCTGAACTCGGTTTCGGCTGGGAAACAAGTATGTTCTTAATTTTCAATGCTGTATGGTTTAAAATTTAAAACACCTTATACTATCAATTGATACACTTTATATAAAACATATAAGGGTACGAATTCGAGGGTGCAAAGATACAACAATATATAAAAAGAAGTAGCAATTTTATTGAAAAATATTTGAAATAGTTTAATAACGATAAGAATAAGCCCAAGAATACAGACAATTAAGCTAATAATTTCTGTTAAATAACTCAATGACCCGGCAGCATAGACTTGTAAAATAAGTAAAGGAAATAGTACTATTCCTAAAATTGAAAGTATATTGAAATATGTTTCTTTGGCCATTTTTAAACTGTTAGTATCCAGAAAAGTGAACCCAAGTAAATCGATAATAAGAGATTTGGCACCAAAAAAGAGAGCGGTAATTAGTAGTAAATAACCATATTTCGTGATGGAGGCTTCAGTGGTTGAGCCGTTGAGTGCCAGAAAAGCATATAAACTGAATACTGCTATCGAGAAAAGAATTAAAAAAAAACGAAATCTGAAATCATTTATGGTTGTTTTGCTAAATAAACTTGAGCGTTCTTTTACCTGGAAAAAAGTTTGTACAATCTCTTGTATCATTCCTTTTGAACGTGAAAGAGAAAAAACGATTAAAAAAAATAAAAGGAGAAGTGTTATAAAAATCCATGTTTCGGTTTGAGGTATGGTTGGATGCAGAATGCCTTCGAATCCGCGGGGTAAGTGTACAACAGATCTGATAGTATCATGGATGGTTGTTGAATCGATAACCGGTTCGGTGACAGGTCCCGATAAAACATGTGGAAACTCTTTATGAGCTGCTGGTATAACTGACTTTAAGGTATCGACAGCGGCATCAAGCCCCACGGTCGAATTTGTTTTCGGCATTGGCAAGTGCTTTACTTGAGGATCAACAGGTAAAGCTTTTATGCTATCGACCAATAGCTTTAAAGTGTCTCTAAAAGTCATTTGTATAAATTAGAGAGCTGCAAAACTTCGGGCATCCGCATCCCAACTGACAGAATTATTTATGGCAGTAAGAACTTCTTCCGGTGTTTCAACCACTGTCCACATTTTTCTGTGCTCTTCACGCATAAAATGTTCGTCTACAGCTCGGTTTAGCATTTCGATCAATGAATCGAAATATCCTTCAATATTTATAATCACAATGGGTTTGGTAAAAATGCCCAATCGTTTCCATGTTATCACTTCCAACAATTCCTCCAGGGTTCCACACCCACCCGGCAAAGCTACTACCGCATCTGCCAGCATTGCCATTTTCTCTTTCCGTTCGTGCATGGTTTCAACCAGAATCAGTTCTGTCAATGCGGTGTGATTCCATTCTACTTCACACATAAAACGGGGAATTACACCTGTTATTTCTCCTCCGGCTTCCAGCATGCTGTCGGCCAATTGTCCCATTAATCCCATTGAACCGCCACCGTATACAATATGTAAGTGACTAAGGGCAAAAATTTTAGCAAGCCGGGCTGTTGCTTCGAAATAACTTTGTTTTACCTGCGTACTCGATGCACAATATACACAGATGGTTTTGTTCCCGTTTTGAGACATGTTTTGTTCAATTTTGGATAATTATATGCAAAAATACTGTTTTCTTTCCGTATTTTTGACCTTAAAATTAAAAATACAGGAAAATGATATTGGTTACAGGAGGAACAGGTTTGGTTGGAGGGCATTTATTATGGCATTTATTAAATGAAAACGAAAGGGTTTCTGCCATTTGTCGTAAAACCAGTGACCCGAAACCACTTCATTCTGTTTTTAGTTACTACACATCGAATCCAGATGATTTTCTGAAAAGAATTGATTGGAGAATTGCTGATGTACTCGATGAGACTTCAATTCAGGAAGCTTTGGTTGGAGTTGATGTGTTGTTCCATTGTGCCGCCGTAGTTTCATTGGGGAATAATTCCGGTTCTTTGATGGACACAAATGTCAGAGGTACCCGCAATGTGGTACAGGCAGCATTGAAAAACAGAGTTGCAAAATTCTGTTTTGTCAGTTCCATTGCAGCATGCGGAAGAGCAAGTACCGGAGGGAAAGTAGATGAGAATTGTAAATGGAATGATTCTCCCCATCAATCGCAATACGTTATAAGTAAATATTATTCCGAACAAGAAGTCTGGAAAGGAATTGCCAAAGGGTTGCCTGCTTTTATTGTAAATCCCGGCGTTATTTTAGGCGTATCGGGAACGGTCACCGGAAGTTCTCAATTATTTAATCAGGTACAGAAAGGGTTGATATTTTATACGAATGGAGGAAGTGGTTATGTTGCTGTACAAGACGTTGTAAAAGCAATGATTCTACTTTCTAATTCCCCGGTTATTGGGGAACGGTTCGTTCTGGTTGGTGATAACTGTAGCAATAAAGATATTTTGTATTGGATGGCCGATGGTTTTGGGAAACGTCGTCCGTTTATTCGTATTGGTAAGAGAATGCTTTGGACCGTTGGAATTTTGTCGGAGTTTATTGGAAAAGTTTTTCACTTTAGTCCTTTGATTGACAGAAGTACAGCTCGTTCAGCCACGCGTCGCGAATTTTATTCGGCTCAGAAAATTGAAAATACATTCGGTTTTCAATTTACTTCTATTGAAAAATGTATAAAAGAAGTTTGTGAGTTTAGAAATCGAACCCGGTATTAAAACTGAATTCCGGCTTTTAACCCCAAATTATTCATGCTTGTTTCTCCGGTGTAAGTGAATGATCCTAAGCTGTTTGTTTCGGTCAGTATTCCTGAAAAAGTTTGAACTCCGGCATAAATTCCTGCGAAAAAAATTGTTTTCAGGCTTATTTTATGCGATAAACCTGCTGAAATTTTGATAAGTGATCCACCCGAATTTCCTGTGTTAAGGGCAAAAGCATAACCAATATCCATTCCGAAATACGGAGAAGTTCTTTTGTTTTTCAATGAACTTCGGATGTGAACAAACAAAGGTAAAAATTCTATCGATTTTGTACTCGTAGCCAGAAAAGTATAGTTGTATCCGATTCCAATTCCACCAAATAAATTTTTCCCTAACAAGTTTTTATTTCCGAAAATCAACGAAAGTTGAGTGTTGGGTGACCAACCAAAACTGTTTTTGGCATTTGAGATGCCGCCCGAAAGCTCAACCAATCCACCAAAATTTCCGTAATTATAAGTTGTCGTTTTAATTGAATCAGGTTTATCAACCTTTGATGTATTTGGTTTGGTTTCTGTTTCCATTTTTTCAATTTCGGATAATTGAAATTGATACCTTGTACCATCAATGGTATTAAGCATAATCATGTCGTTTGTTTTTAAAACAATTTTTCCGACATAAATTTCTCCTGTTTTAAGTGTGATTTTATCTTGAACAGAGTTTCCCTGAGCCGAAAGACTCATCGAAATGAATATGCAAAATGCAACAATTAAATACTGTTTCATCGGATATATTGCTTTTAATCAACCAAAACTGATTGAATGACTTCCTTGAAACTTTCCAGAAATGATGTTGCATCCGATTTTGATAAACACAGGGGTGGTAGCAAACGAATGATATTCGTTCCACTCACACCGGTAAATATTTTTTTATCAAATAATAAACGATTACGTATTTCTTTCACCGGTTGATCGAACTCTATCCCAATCATCAATCCCAGTCCACGAACTTCTTTGACCTGTGGTATTTGTTTTAATTCTTCGATGAGATAATTCCCGATTTTTTCTGTGTTTTCGATCAAACGTTCCACTTTGATAATATCGAGAACAGCGATGGCGGCAGTGCATGCCATATGATTTCCACCGAAAGTTGTTCCCAGTAATCCGTATGATGCTTCAAATTTAGGACTGATTAAAACACCACCGATAGGGAATCCATTTCCCATTCCTTTGGCAACAGTAATTAAATCGGGGCGAATGCCGGCATATTGATGGGCGAAAAATTTACCACTACGACCATAACCCGATTGTACCTCGTCCAGAATCAGCAGAGTTCCGGTAGCATTACATTCGGCACTTAAAGCCTGCAGAAACTCAGCTTCCGGCACGCGAATACCACCGACACCCTGAATTCCTTCGATAATAACGGCACAAACATCTTGTTTTTTTAGCGATTTTCGAACCGATTCGATATCATTCAATTCAAAAAAGTCCACGTCAAATCCTTCATTTATCGGAGCTACAATTTTCGGGTTGTCGGTAACCCGAACAGCAGCAGATGTCCGTCCGTGAAAACTCTTCTTAAAAGCGATGACCTTTTTTCGACCGGTATGAAAAGATGCCAGTTTAAGCGCATTTTCGTTTGCCTCGGCACCTGAATTTACTAAAAACAAAGTATAATCTTCATACCCGGAAGCTTTGCCGAGTTTTTCTGAAAGTTCTGTTTGTAATTTATTGACTACCGAATTGGAATAAAATACAAGTGTCTCCAGTTGGTGCGTCAGTTTTTGAACATAATAGGGGTGTGAATGACCTATTGAAATCACGGCGTGACCACCGTACAAATCGAGATACTCAATTCCGTGGTTATCATAAGTTCTACAACCAATACCCTTTGTAATTTCTATATCGAAAAGCGGATAAACATTAAATAAATTCATAAGCACTTTTTAAAATAATTAGTTCAGGTTTGAAAAAATAAACGTGTTGAAATAATATCATCTTCGCAAAACTTTCATACAAAAGTAATTCAAAATTTAGACACTCTCAAACAATTGCTTTTAAAAAAAATAATGTAATTTTACAGCCAGTTAATCAAATTGCAATTTTCAGTCCTACAAACATATGGAAAAACAGGTTACGATTTATTGTAAGAATACAAAATCCTATCACGATTATACTTTAGGCACTTCTTTAATTGAAATTTTTAATGACCTCAAAATTGAACTGAAATTTCAGGTCGTTGCAGCCCGCGTTAATTACAAGGTTGAAGATTTAAATTTTCTGGTATATAAGCCTAAGGATATTGAGTTTATTGATTCAAGTGTCCCTTCGGGGATGCGTGTTTATGTGCGAAGTTTAAGTATGGTGCTTGCAAAAGCCGTTTCGGAACTTTTCCCGCAAGCCACACTCCGTATTGAACATCCCATATCGAAGGGTTATTATTGCCGGCTTGTCAACCTGGATCAAAAGCTTACACCGGAGATAATCGTTCAAATAAAAGAAAGGGTCAATTTAATTATTGCGCAAGCTAAACGTATCGTGTGTGAAGAAAAACAAACTTCAGAAGTGAAGTTGTTGTTTGCAAAACAGGCACAGCAAAAAGACAAACTGACACTCTTCGAAACACTGGGTACTCCTTACTGCCGGTTTTTTCGCATAGACGACTTTATTGATTATTACAATGGTGTTTTATTACCTTCAACAGATTATCTGGGACTATATGACCTGGTTGAATATTATGATGGGCTCTTGTTGCAAGTTCCTAATCGTGATAATCCTTATGTTTTGGAAGAAGCAGTTCTGTTGCCCAAAATGTTCGATATTTTTAAGGAATATGTGGGATGGAATAAAATTATGAACCTGAATAATGTTGGCGAATTTAATATTGCCTGCCGCAATAATCAGTCTTTTAATTTGATAAAAGTTTCTGAAGCCTTACACGAAAAAAAAGTGGCTTCGATTGCCGATATGATTTCTGAACGCGGAGAGAAAATCCGTTTTGTACTTATTTCCGGACCATCCTCGTCCGGTAAAACAACCTTTAGTAAACGTTTGTCGATTCAACTAATGGTAAGTGGACTTAAACCGGTGGTGTTATCGTTGGATAATTATTTTGTTAACCGCGAAGATACACCACTTGATGAAAATGGCGAATGGGATTTTGAAAATCTGTATGCCTTGGATTTGCCCTTGTTCAATCAACATCTGAAGCAATTACTCAAAGGGGAAGAAATTGAAATTCCGTCCTTTAATTTTGAAGATGGAAAACGATATTCAAACGGAGATAAATTGCAATTGAAAGAAGATAGTATTTTGGTTATGGAAGGAATTCATGCACTTAATCCTGACCTGATTGTAGATGTTCCTCCTGAAACAACGTTTAAAGTTTACGTTTCAGCTCTCACAACTATTTCCATTGACCATCACAACTGGATTCCAACAGCTGATACACGTTTGTTAAGGCGAATTATTCGCGATTATCGGTTCCGTAACTATTCAGCCCGTGAAACCATTGCCCGATGGCCCAGTGTGCGGCGCGGAGAAGAAAAATGGATTTATCCCTATCAGGAAAACGCCGATGTTATGTTCAATTCAGCCTTATTGTTTGAGCTGGCTGTATTGAAAAGACATGCAGAACCAATCCTGGCCGAAGTTCCCAAGTATTGTGACGAATATACCGAAACACATCGGTTGCTGAAATTTTTAAATTATTTTGTCCCCATACACGATCGTGAAATTCCACCGACTTCACTCTTACGGGAATTTGTTGGAGGAAGTAGTTTCAGATATTAAAATGATAATTTCCAATGCATAGCCTGCGATTTGAAGTTCGCTTTTTGTTCTCAGAGTTTCAATTTTATAAACCTAATAACCGGATGAGAAAGGCTCTCTTGTTTACATTTATTATTTTGACATGTACGATTGATTTGAATGCGCAATGGTTTAAAAAATCGTATTCTATTACACCGACAGTGACGGATTTGACAATTGGGAATAATGGATTGGTTCAACGGACAATTCCGGGAACCACATCAGTGATGTTATCTGCTTTCGGACCGGCCTATTGTTTTGGCGACCCCGGAGTTTTATCTACAAAAAAGTTTTTCTTAAATGTTTTTGATTTTAATTTATTGGATACCCGTTTTGTCTATTCATTGGGATTAAGGCACATTTTCACCAATAATTTCGGATTAAAAGCTACTTATTATTATGGTACTTTTACAGGTACCGATGTTGGCTCAATTTACCCAACCAGAGGTTATTCGTTTAATTCTAAAGTGATGGAATTTACTCTGAATGCCGAATATATACTTCTTGGCGGACCGAATGATAAATACTTAACGCCTCATACTCTCTATGTTTTTGCCGGTGCAGGGATTTTGCACAGTAACGTTGTATTTAAGTATAATGACAATGTTATTACAACTCCTCCGCCTTCACGGCCGAATGATAAAATACAGCTCGTTACTACAGCGCCGGTTATACCGCTAGGTATCGGTTATCAATATCAGTTGAATTACAGGTTGTCAATTGGTGCCGAGTTTGTATATCATTCGGTATTTTCCGATTTTGTAGATGGAATTCAAACGCAGGGATCCAAAAACGATGACGCATTGACATCACTTTCTTTCACATTTGCATATAAAATCATGCAAAACCGCAAAAAAAGCACCTGTAATTGTAACCGGTAAAATATTAAAATCGCTTGGATCTACACATTTCTGACTGGTTATTTTCCTGTAATCTTTTGCGATCTTGCCTTATTCTGACATTTTTTCAGTTTCCATATTTTTTGAAGGTTTTTTCTTTGGATAGTCACAAATTTTTGAAAATAAAAAAAATACAAGATTAATTTTCAGTATAGTCTTAATCTGATATTCATTTTTTTTGAATTTTTGATTTACGAAAAGACAAAATGTCATTATTTCCTCATTGGCATTGACTTTGCCGAAAGTTCTGAGAATAAAATATCAATGTTTAATTTAAAAATGGAGGAAAAAATTATGTCACTCGTAAAATTTTCAAATCAGGTGCCTTCATTATTTGACCGTTTTTTTGAAGGCGATTTATTCGATTGGTCAAATCGTAATTATTCACAAACCAACACCACTTTGCCATCGGTAAATATAAAAGAAAATGCCGATGAATTTCAGGTAGATGTTGCCGCACCGGGTTTTGATAAAAATGATTTCAAACTCGAATTGAAGCACGATTTACTCACTATTTCATCGGAGAAACAAGTTGAGAATGAGACAAAAGAAGGTGAACAATTCACCAAGCGTGAATTCAGTTATCAGTCGTTCAGTCGTTCATTTAGTTTGCCGAACATTGCTGATGCAGATAGTATCGGTGCCAGTTACGAAAATGGAATTTTGCACATATCCATACCTAAAAAGGAAGAAGCAAAACCTAGACCATCTCGTGTGATTGAAATTAAGTAATTAAATTTCAACTGTGTAATGAACAGAAGAAACAGATACCTGTTTCTTCTGTTCTTTTTAAAATAGAACAGGAAAAATGACAACACGAAATTTATGCTGAATAGTGGTAACATTAATTTTAGATGTCATATCATCGGGAATGAATAATTTACATATTAAATTGAACAATATTTATATCTTTGTCGTTTCGTTAACAGACTGTTGAATCTTTGGGATTATTAGATGGAAGAAACGATTAAGGCCTTGCGTGAAGGAAATCACACGGCGTACCAGCAACTATTTGATAGTTGTTATGATGCTTTGTGTAGATATGCCTATTCCATTCTGAAAGATATGAATGAAGCCGAAGATGTAGTGCAAAAAACATTCTATAAGTTATGGGATATGCATGAAAACCTAAACATTCAAAGTTCAATCAATTCCTATTTGTATCGAATGGTACATAATGATTGTATAAATACAATTCATCAAAATACCAGTCATTTGGAACATAATTTGAATTATATTTCTTCTTTGGATGCTGAAAATAATTCAACTATACATCATATTGAAAGTACAGATTTACAAACTGCAATTGAGAAAGCACTTTTAGTTTTACCTCCACAATGCAGGAAAGTTTTTGAAATGAGCAGGTTTGAACAATTGTCATATTCTGAAATTGGAGTGCAATTAAATATTTCTACTAATACCGTAGAAAACCATATTTCAAAAGCACTTAAAATACTCCGGTTCGAATTAAAAGATTTTCTTTCGTTCTGGTTACTAATACATCTCCTAAAATAAAAATGCCATGAAAAAAGAAACTGACAATTTACTGGCCAGATATTTTGGAGGAAATGCATCTGAAAATGATATGCAGATGCTCGAAGAATGGATTTCAACCTCAAAAGAGAATCAACTCTATTTTGATCAACTTACCAGCCTTTATCAACAACTAGGACAATTTGATGCAAATATTCCAACTACTGATATCGAAAACGCTAGAAAGGAATTCTTAAAGTATATTTCAAAGCCTGCTGAAATTCAACATAATCAGGATTTTGAAATGAAACACAAACCTTTTTATAAAAGCTGGATGTTTCAGGCAGCCAGTATTGCTTTGCTCGTGATTTTATCGTTTTCAGGCTGGAAAATGTTTTTTTCAGAACATCAGGTTATTCTTACCTCCCAAATGAATCCAATACAAGAAATCCTGGCTGATAACACTGAAATTCAACTTGCAAAAGACAGCAAGATTACCTATAGTTCTGCGTATGCCTTAAATAACAAAATACTTAAATTAGAAGGTGAAGCCAACTTCAAAGTTGGTCATTCAGGGAAAGGAAAATTACAGGTGATGGCTGATGAAACCATTATAGAAGATATTGGTACAACATTTACTGTAACTGCTTATCCTGATAGTAATTACATAAGTGTAAAAGTAAGTGAAGGTAAAGTGCGGTTTTATACCAGAAATAATACCGGTCTAACAATTAATGCATCCGAAACAGGAATTTACAACAAACAAACCAAAACATTCAAAGCTTTAGCTCACAAATCAGATTCACTAAAAGTTGGTTTAATGCATATTGATTTTCAAGCCATACTTTTAAGTGATGCTATAAATATTATTAGTAATGCTTACAATGTAAAAATTAATCTTGCAGAAAAATCGATTGGAAACAGAAGAATTACAGTATGTTTTGATAGCGAAGATGTAAATGTTGTTTTACAAATAATTGCAGAAACATTGAATTTGAACATTCAAAAGGGAAAAACCGGATATATTATTAATGAAAGAAGGAATGAATAAATATATTCGAATATATGTATTATCAATTTTAATCCTCTCAACAATCATGTTGAGAGGACAAAACGCTTCTCTAAATAAGTTAATTTCCATGAAGTCCGGAAAAATCACGTTTAAGGAAGCTCTAATATTAATTAGCAATCAAACGGGCTGTGTTTTTTCGTATGATCCGATTAAAATTGACGATAAACATCTTATTACAATTTCTGAAATACATTCCCAAAACCTACGTTCAGTTTTAAAAACGATATTACCTAAAAATATTCAATATAAATTGAATGGCAAATACATTGTGCTGATACTGAAAGAAATAAAAAATTCAGATAAAACTGTCAGCAGAGAAATAAAACAAACTCAGAATATTAAAACTTTTCCTGAAGATAAAAAAACGGAAGGAAGAATAGATAAAAATCCTGAACTTGAGCGACTGGTATTGCCTTCATTGAAAGATGGGACAACTTTATCTATAAACTCACAACCAGTCCAAACCGCAATTATTCAACCAAAAGATTCAATTTCAGCGATTGAGAAATCCGATTCTATTATCAAACCTGTTTTAGCAATTGATACAATTGTAAAAAATCAAAGTTCACAAAATCAAAGCTCAATAAACGATTCAACAAAAATAGAAAAATCAGGCTTCAGGAATTTCATTAAAAAAACAGGATTTCTTGAAACCGGATTTTCATTGAATAAACAACTAAGTTCATTATCAGTTCGTATCGGAGTAAATTATTTATATTCAATTTTTTCGATAAGTTCTGACCACAATAAATCATATTTGATGGGCTTTGGAATTGGTTCAAATTTTAATCTGAACAAGCATTTAGATCTAAACATAGATTTAGTACGAAGTACTCTTATAGCCGGCAAATCTTATTTATTGGATGTCAGAGCATCAAATACTCAATTAGTTCCCTTGTTGAATTATAAAATAGGACCGTTTTTTAAAATATCCGCAGGTCCAACATTTAATATTATCAAGTCAAGTTATATCAGTTCTATTTCAACCACCGACTTGGGAGTATTGGTGGGAATTGGATATTCCCTTGGATTTAAAATTGACTTAAAAAACCTGCTCGCAAAAAATAATGAAAAATAATTAGAACTGAATAGTGGTACTATTTCTTTTGTTTGTCTTAAAAGTATATTTCCAATAATCTCATTTAAAAATAATTCAATATGAAAAAAGTAAATCTATTAGCAATCCTTGCTATTTCATTCAGTCTCACTTCATTTATGGCATGTACAGCTGATCAGACTGTTGGCACTGATGCATCAGTTACTTCCACTGCTCTTGATGAAGCACAAGCTTCAAACTTAAACGATCAGGTTATAAGTACCGTTGATGACTACGTTAACACTTCTGATGCAAATGGTTTTGCTAAAGTAAGCTCTGCTCAAAAAGTAAACAGTATTACGGCAACTGATACTGTAATCGTAACGATAGACAAAACCGGTTTAACTGTATTTCCCAAAAAAATAAGTGTTGATTTTGGCACAACCGGATATACCGATAAACGCGGGAATGTTCTTAAAGGTAAGATTTATATTACTGTAAGTAACCGGATGACAATTGCCGGGTCAACCCGTCAAATACTGTTTTCCAATTTCTATGTGAATGATAATCTGGTAAAAGGAACTAAAACTGTAACTTATAATGGGATTACAGATAGCAAACCAAGTTGGAGTATAGTTGCAAGAGATACTATTACACGTGTTGATGGTACAACTGTTATCTGGAACTCAGATCGTACACGTACGCGTATCGATGACAATGGCACTCCTCTGGTATATTGGGATGACTCTTACGCAATTTCCGGTAGTTCAAATGGCATAAATGCAAAAGGGCTAGCTTATACCATGACGATAGATGCAACAAAACCATTAGTTACTGTCGGTGGATGGAAATATTTTGTAAGTGGAGCCGTACTGATTACAACCGAAAAAAGAACCGCTTTACTTGATTATGGGGATGGAACAAAAGATGCGAAAGCAACTATAACCATTAATGGCGTTACAAAAGATATTAACCTGAAAAAATAATTTGTTATTTTTAAAAGTAATAAGCTCTTTAATTGTATTTTCTCAGAAAATGAAAGGCCCGTTGAAATTTTTCGACAGGCCTTTTTCGTATTTTTTATGTATTGTATCAGACGTTGAATCTAAAATGCATAATATCACCATCCTGCACAACATATTCTTTTCCTTCAACATTCATTTTCCCGGCTTCTTTACAAGCCGACTCCGAACCAAGCGTGGTAAAATCCAAATATTTTATCACTTCGGCACGAATAAATCCTTTTTCGAAATCGGTATGAATCACACCGGCACATTGAGGAGCTTTCCAGCCTCTTCCGAATGTCCATGCTCGAACTTCCTGAACCCCGGCGGTAAAATAGGTTTGTAAATCCAGTAAATGGTACGCTGCCCGTATCAATCGCGAAACACCAGACTCACTCAGACCAACTTCTTCGAGAAACATTTGACGTTCTTCGTAAGTTTCCAATTCGGCAATATCAGCTTCGGTAGCAGCAGCTACGATTAAAATTTCGGCATCTTCTTCCTTTACCGATTCCCTCAGTGCATCAACATAAGCGTTTCCTTTAGTCGCGGAAGCTTCATCCACATTGCATACATACATTACGGGTTTGTCGGTAAGCAGGTATAAATCTTTTACCAGTTTTTTATCCAGTGGATCCAGTTTTACTGTACGGGCTGATTTACCCTGCAATAATGCATTTTTGTACTGAACATAAATATCATAAATCACTTTTGCTTGCTTGTCGCCACCGGTTTGAGCTTGTTTCTGAACTTTATTGATTCTGCTTTCAACCGTTTCCAAATCTTTCAATTGCAGCTCGGTATCAATAATTTCTTTATCGCGAACAGGATTAATACTTCCATCCACGTGTGTGATATTGTCATCATCAAAACAACGTAAAACGTGCAAAATAGCATCCGTTTCGCGGATATTGGCTAAAAATTTATTGCCCAATCCTTCGCCTTTGCTGGCCCCTTTTACCAATCCGGCAATATCCACAATTTCCACAGTGGTTGGTACAATTTGTTTTGGGTGAACCAATTCAGCCAGTTTATTCAAACGCTCATCGGGAACGGTAATAACACCCACGTTGGGTTCTATCGTACAAAAAGGAAAATTTGCAGCCTGTGCTTTAGCATTTGATAAACAGTTGAATAAAGTAGATTTACCTACATTGGGCAATCCTACAATACCGCATTGAAGAGCCATATTTTATTAATTTGAAAGTTTAAACGTCTGAAATTGATATAGAGTAACCAATTGAATCGTTGATTAGTGAATTCGGTTGTTTTTAAATGCTTTTGAAATAATATATTTCCTTCACCAACAATCAATTCAAAATTCATGATTCGATATTTTTCGGGCTGCAAAGGTACAAAAAAAAATGCTTTTCACAGCACTACAAATTGCTTTATCAAAATAATGTGTTTAAAATCAGCACCTGAAATGAAAATGGCAATAAAGCTAATTTGCTCACTTTTTGGAATGGCTTTATAAATTATTCGTATCTTTTTAAAAAATTAAATTTCTATCTTTGTTATCCGAAAACTGAAAAACGGTATAGTTATTGGATTGGAAAAAAAAGTCGAACATTATTTTTAAGTACAAGAAATTGATGACATTAAATGAAATTTCAAATTGCCGAATTGTCAACCAGAAAATTGTTGGTACAGCATTTAAAACCGCAAAAGAACTTGTTGGTTGGATGGGGGCGATGCAGGCACAGGATTATTCAATGGCAAAATTAGCGATTGGGATCCGGGTTTTAAATTCAACGGAAGAAAAGATTGAATCGGCTTTTAATAATGCCGAAATTCTCAGAACTCATGTATTGCGTCCGACCTGGCATTTTGTTCCCGCAGAAGATATCTACTGGATGCTTGACCTTACAGTCCGGAGAATAAAATCTTCCATGACATCCAGACTCAGGCAGTTAGAACTAACACCTGAACTTCTGACAAAGAGTAACTCCATAATTGAAACGGCTCTTACAAGAGATAAATATCTTACACGTGAAGAATTGGCTACAGAATTGAATAAAGCCCATATAAATGTTGCCGATAACAGGTTATCTCATCTCCTGATTCAGGCCGAATTGGAAGGAATTGTTTGCAGCGGTCCGATAAAAGCTAAAAAGCAAACCTATGCTTTACTTTACGATAGAGTTCCCAACAAAAAGATAATTACAAGAGATGAAGCATTAGCAGAATTGGCAAAACGTTATTTCACAAGCCATTGTCCGGCAACATTAAAGGATTTTATTTGGTGGTCGGGTTTATCTGCTACCGAAGCAGTTTATGCGTTGGAATTAATTAAACCAACGCTTATCTCCGAAACAATAAATTCTGAAAAATATTGGATGAAAAATTCATTTTCAGAATACAAAAACAACACTTCCGTGCATTTTTTACCAGCCTTCGACGAATTTCTTATCAGTTACAGAGATCGGAGTGCATCTCTTTCATTGACAGATAATAAAAAAGCAGTATCTGATAATGGGATTTTCAGACCTGTAATTGTTTTGAACGGACAAGTAGTCGGTTTGTGGAAACGAACGTCGAAGAAAGATAAAATTATTATCGAGACTGACTTTTTTCAAATGCAAGATAAAGGAACAAAAGTTCTTGTTGAAAAGTCAACCTTGTTTCTTACTCATTTCTATCGAAAAACATTAGATTTGATTTGTGATGATAATTTATAAAACATGAAACTTGTAATTTAAAACTGAAAGAAAATGTTTAATATATTTGCTATATATGGAACTTTAATTAGTTGAAACCGTTTATATTGGCAGAAATGATATAAAAAAATAAAAATACATGAAACAAACAGCGTTAATTACCGGAGCTTCTGGTGGAATTGGCATGGAATTAGCTCATATTCATGCTTCAAAAGGTGATAACTTAGTTTTGATAGCCAGAACTAAAGAAAAATTGGATGCATTAAAACTGGAATTGGAGACCCAGTTCGGAATTTCGGTTTATAACATTAGCCTGGATTTATCCGATACTGATGCTCCGAAAAAAATATTTAATGAGCTAAAAGACAAAAAGATTCATGTTGATTTTCTGATAAACAATGCGGGATTTGGCGATTTTGGTGTTTTTGCCGAATGTAACTGGGAAAAGCAATCGGAAATGATTAATCTGAATGTGATGGCTTTAGCGCATTTGACCCGTTTGTTTTTACCGGACATGATAAAAAGCAAATCGGGAAAGATATTGAATGTGGCTTCAACAGCTGCTTTCCAACCGGGTCCGGGAATGTCGGTTTATTTTGCATCAAAAGCTTTCGTGTTGAGTTTCTCGGAATCAATAGCAAATGAGTTGAAAGGAACAGGAGTCACAGTAACAGTTTTATGTCCGGGTGCTACTGCTACAGGTTTTAGAAAGGCGGCAGCTCTTGAAAAAAGTCGATTATTCACTGGTAAACAAATTGCATCTTCCCGGGAAGTGGCTGAATTTGGATATGAAAAAATGATGAAAGGAAAAATAGTTGTCATTCATGGATTTATGAATAATATTCTGGTTCAATCTCTTCGAATGGCACCAAGGAATATTATTACAGCAGTCGCCAAAATGAAATTAAAAGAAAAATAATATAGGTCATTTGAATATTCGTTTTCTTACACAGCAAGAAAAACAGGGTGTTTTGACAGGATTAAGTATCCTGAAATGATTTTAATTTATTTTTTTTTGACTGTAACTTAATAATTATTAGCCATAAGTATAATATTTAACACAAAAACAACATTTTATTTCCAAAAGATAACGATATGTAATTATAATACACTATCTTTGCGATTCAATAATTATTAAAACATTAACAATGAGTAAAGGAACAGTAAAATTCTTCAATGAATCAAAAGGTTTTGGGTTTATTAGTGAAGAAGGTTCGAACAAAGAACATTTTGTACACATTTCTGGATTAATTGATCAAATTCGTGAAGGTGATACCGTAGAATTTGATTTGCAAGAAGGCAAAAAAGGATTGAATGCAGTAAATGTCAAAGTAATTTAGTATATATACTAATTGACGTTTTTCAAGTCAGAAAAGTCTGTCAGCAATGCCGGACCTTTTTTTACCAAATTAAAACGCTCCTGAAAATTTATTTTCAGGAGCGTTTTTTATTGGGTATTTCTATTCTATTTCCAGGAGTCTTCCGGTTTGTTGATCGATGCGGATTTTCAGGTTCTTTTGTTTAAACACATTTTCGGAAACAGGAACAATCTTACCAAATTGAGGAATGAAGAATTGTCCGGAAAAATAAGTATTGATACCATCTCCAATTGTTACTTGTGTAGCTGCGGGTAAAATGGTATAAAGTGCGGCTACTTCTGGTTTTGATTTTGAATCGGCAGCAACTACACGGGTAACCGTCGGTTTAATATTGATATAATAGGGAGAGCCGCCCAGATCATCGGCTGCAACGAGTCCTCTCAAAGCAGACACACGAAATAAAACCTGATTGGTCATAGCTGAATCCGGTGTAAGAATGATTTGCTGAGATTGTGTTTCAGTCGTTGTCTTTCCTACAAAAAGTTCAGTCAGCTCGCTTTCTTTTTTATTGAGTCCTTCCAGCATGGCCGAAAATGAAGCTCCATCAGCGGGTAGTTTATCCACATCGGCTGTCATTAATCCCAGCCGGCTTTCACGAATATGATAAATTTGTTTGGCTGCTCCTTCAGCCAGTTTAGCTTCAGATCCTGCCATCATATATTCTTCACCCAATGGAAGTAAGGATGGAGATTCTGTTTTTTCAATTGGCGGTATCGTGGAATTTTCAACAGGCTTAGCTTCAGGCTGGCAAGGAACATTTACACCGCAAAGCAGGCCTTGTGAGTTCACCGATAATTGAAATGAACCGGAATTTTTGTCTTGAATAAATTTAAAAGTACGGTTGGGATCTGGAATGGCCCGTGGTTTTACCATCAGACTTTTCAGGCGGTATACGGTTTTTTCAGTTGTAATTACTTTGGTTGTTCCCAGATAGCGTTCAGAATAACGATAAAACATACCCGGTGTTTGCGTTACTTTTTCCGTTTGCACTTCTATGCAAATTTCGGTTTTCGGCAAAGCATACACAATAGCGCATTCACCTTCGGTAAGCGAAAATGGAACTTGTGCTGAAACGTTCAGGGCCAGCACAAATATTGCAGATAGTAAGATTATCTTTTTCATTTGATTGGGTTGTTGTTTGTTATTTACTTCGTTTTATTAAAAGTTTTTCTACTTGTTATAAAGAAATTGATTAATATAACGTCGGGGGCTAATATCACTTTTTAGCCTTTGGCTTAGCTTTAGTTTTGGCTTTCGCTTTTGGTTTAGCCTTTGCAGGTGTTTTTTCCCTGGCCGGTTTTGCAGCAGCTGTTTTGCGTCCGAAAGGTTTCTTTTTCGTGGCGGCATCGGGCTGTGCTGCGATCAATTCCAGACATTTTTCAAGCGTAAGCGAGTTTGGATCGGTTCCCTTTGGTATTTTGTAGTTTACCTTGTCACGGGTGAAATAAGGTCCGAAACGACCATTCAATACCTGAATTTCATCCTCAGCTCCCAAAGTCTGTATAATACGGTTTTTCTCAACTTCCCGTTTTTCTTCAATTATTTCAATGGCACGATCAGCCGAAACTTCCATAGGGTCATCGGTTTTCGGCAGCGAATAAAATGATCCATCGTGACGTATATAGGGTCCAAAGCGACCAATAGCTACAGTCATAACTTTGTCTTCAAATTCTCCAATCTGGCGGGGCAATTTGAATAATTCAAGAGCTTCTTCAAAACTTATACTTTCGATGGATTGGTCGCGACGAAGTGATGCAAAAACAGGTTTTTCTTCTTCTTCTACTGTTCCAATCTGTGCCAAAGGTCCGTATTTTCCAATTTTTACCGAAAGTTGACGCCCACTTTTCGGATCCGTTCCCAAAACCCGTTCACCCACCTGGCGTTCGGAATTTTTCATCGTATCTTCTACAATGGGATGGAATTTTTTGTAAAACTTATCGATGGAAGCCGTCCATTTTATATCACCATCAGCAATGTTATCAAATTCTTTTTCAACATCGGCAGTAAAATTGTAATTCAACACATCCGGGAAGTTTTCAATTAAAAAATCAGTCACTACCAAACCTATATCTGTTGGAAAGAGTTTAGATTTTTCAGCACCGGTATTTTCAATTTTAATCTTATCAGTAATTTTACCGGCTTTCAGTTTAAGAACATTGAAATCACGTTTGTAAGCTTCACGGTCACCCTTTTCCACATATAAACGATTTTGTATGGTAGAAATTGTGGGAGCATAGGTAGACGGACGACCAATGCCCAGTTCTTCCAGTTTGCGAACCAGGCTGGCTTCACCGTAGCGGGGCGGTTTTTGTGAGAAACGTTGTTGAGCCACAATTTCTTCAGGCAAAAGTTTTTCACCGTTTTTCATTGCGGGAAGTAATGATTCATTTTCTGCATCCGATTCATCATCGGTCGATTCCAGGTAGACTTTTAGAAAACCATCAAACACAATGACTTCCCCCGAAGCCACAAATTGATGTTGAATGCCTGATATGCTGATATAAATGGATGTTTTTTCGAGTTCGGCATCCGACATTTGCGAAGCAATGGTCCGTTTCCATATCAATTCGTAAAGTCGTTTTTCCTGTGAAGAGCCTTCCACGGTATGAGCATTCATATAACTCGGACGAATTGCTTCGTGTGCTTCCTGTGCTCCTAAGGTTTTGGTATTAAACTTCCGTATATGAACGTATTTTTGACCGGCCATGCTGATGATTTCAGCTTTGGAGGTTCCCAATGCCAAATCGGACAGGTTTACCGAGTCGGTACGCATATAGGTGATTTTACCTGCTTCATAGAGGCGTTGAGCAACCTGCATGGTCTGTGCTACTGAAAACCCTAACTTACGGGCAGCTTCCTGTTGCAGAGTTGAAGTGGTAAAAGGAGGAGCGGGCGATTTTTTAGCCGGCCTGGTAACAATATTATCAACGCTAAATTGCGCATTTGTACATTTTTCCAGAAAATCCTGAGCCTCAGCTTTGGTCGTAAAACGTTGTTGTAATTCCGCTTTTAGTTCTATCTCTTTACCGTTTACATCGAAGGATTTAAAAACGGCATTTACCCGATAAGTAGCTTCAGCAGTAAATTGGTTGATTTCACGTTCACGTTCAACAATCAGTCGGACGGCAACCGATTGAACACGGCCGGCAGAAAGCGATGGACGTATTTTTCTCCAGAGGATGGGTGAGAGTTCAAAACCTACAATCCGGTCGAGTATACGACGGGCTTGCTGAGCATCAACTAAATGTATGTCGATATCCCGGGGATTATCTATGGCATGAAGAATGGCTTCTTTGGTGATTTCATGAAAAACAATACGACGGGTATTTTCTTTTTTTAGTTTCAGTTCTTCGTATAAATGCCAGGCAATGGCTTCTCCCTCGCGGTCTTCATCGGAAGCAAGCCAGACCATTTCGGCATCCTTGCTTGCTTTTCTAAGTTCCGAGACTATTTTTTTCTTGTCGGTTGAAACCACATATTGTGGCTGATAATTGTTTTCAAAATCAATTCCGATGCCTTTCTCAGCCAAATCGCGGATATGCCCGAAACTGGACATGACCTGGTAATCTTTTCCGAGAAATTTTTCTATCGTTTTAGCTTTTGCTGGTGACTCGACAATGACAAGGTTTTTCGACATACGGATGAATTATAAATTATAAATTAATAATTAACGATTGATAGTTGATTCCTTTCTGTACAATTAAAATGAATAAGCTAATTTGTTAATTAAAAACAAAATATTTTTAGCGAAAGTACAAGGTTTAATGAATTCGGGTGCAAAATAACAAAAACAAGTAGGTACGAGCCAAATTTTCAGCACATTATTTTTGTTTTTTATTGTTTAAAGCCTAAAAAAAGTGCAGAAAACGGATAAATTCAGACTTTGATGATTAAAAAAAGCGATTCATTGTCCTGATGATTATTTTTTTAGAATTAATTAATCTTCAAAAAAATGGAACTCATTCATAAGAAATTATCGCATTTTTCAGATAAGAATTGAACGGAGAAACCAAAAATAAAAGGCCGGGATGCATTGCATTCCGACCTTTTGATTTAAAAATTTAAAAGTATCTGATGATTATTTTATAGGTTTAATAACAAATCCATAATTGTATTCTTGGGCTTTTAATAAGTAGGGTTGATGAGGATATGCTCCCCAACTGTTGTCACCACCAACACCACGTTGTGCTAAATCGACGCTGAGAACAACTTCTCTGCGTGGAGTGATATCATTGGTGTGCCGGTATTTTTTCGATAATCCCGGATCAAAATCTTCCGGCCAATTATTGAGTGCACTGGCACAAATTGGTTGCAAACCTTCGATACGAATTCCTTTGCCCTCATTATTGGTCAGAGTGAGCCAACGTAAATCGGTTTTGTACCCATTTTCCTGCGGACGTGTATAGGGTACATATTGATCGGCGACTTTGGAATTATAAATACCAATAAACGATGCCGTATTGCGGTCGGAATAGTTTTCCAGGGGACCACGACCATAATAGCTAAAGTTGTCATATTCATTATTCAGCGACATAATCATACCAAAGCGGGGCATTTCCGGTAATTCGTTCACACCGGCTTTATAATGTACATCGACCGCTAAAGCTCCATCACCGGTCATAGTGTAGACAATTTGATAATCGGAAGCCACATCTTTTAAATAAAGATCTGCCGTAACAATTGCTTTGCCATTTTCTTCATTAACCGCGATATTTTTTACAGAAGTATTTTCTCCCGCTTTTCGCCAAATGTTACATTTTTTCTCCATTCCATTTCCGAAATCATTATCGGTTGGAGCGCGCCAGAAGTTTGGAGTCGGATTCTCGTTGAAGTACCAGTTGTTATCTGATTTGTATCTTCCAATCAATCCGGACCGCTTATTAATTGTAACATCAACACCTGCTGCACTGAGTGTTACACGGTCTTTATCGTCAGTTACTTTTGGTTTATCGCCGGAAGTATTTGAAGTTACAAAGTATTTACCCTCACCAAGTTTGAACTGTTCGCGTGCAATTTCAAAATTCTGTGGCATAATTTCGGTACCAACTTTTGTAAGCGCAAAGATATTCAAAACATATTCCACACCATCTTTTGCCGGAAGAGCCGGCAAAGCCAACTGAACTTGTTTTTTCGAAAGTGGGGCAAGGTTCACATCAACGGTTCCTTTTTTAATAACCGATCCGTTTTCCAACACTTCATAGTTGAATAGGTAATTATCAAGATTTGTATACCCGAATCCATTTTCGATCCGAATGATCCCTTTATCCAAATCAACCGCTTTGAAAAGAATATCCTGATATACTTTTTTCACTTCGAAAGCACCCGGATGCGGTGTGCGGTCAGGCCAAACCAATCCGTTGTGATTGAAATTTTCGTCATTTGTGTAATTTTGACTACCCATATCACCACCGTAAGCCCAATATTTACGTCCGACTTCGTCGGTCACTTCAAAGCCCTGATCAACCCAATCCCAGATAAATCCACCCTGCAAATTTTTGCTGTTGTGAATAATATCCCAATACTCCTGAAAATTTCCACTGCTATTTCCCATGGCATGCGCATATTCACACATAATAAACGGGCGTTTCACATTCTCGCGATTGCCGTATTCTTTCATATACGAAACGCCGGGATACATCGGACAAACAATATCCGTATTGTCCTGTTCATGAGCTTGTTCAAACTGAACCAAACGGGTATTATCACGTTTTTTGATCCAGGCATAGGTCTTTTTAAACACATCGCCATTGCTTGCTTCGTTTCCTAATGACCAGATAATAACGGCCGGAAAATTTTTATCGCGTTCAACCAGACTGTAAGTTCTATCCAGATGCATATTGTCCCAGAGCGGATTATAGGCCATATTCTCCCTTCCATAACCCATCCCATGACTTTCGATGTTGGCTTCGTCGACCATAAACAATCCATATTGACTGCATAATTTCACCCATTTCAAATTATTGGGGTAATGGCTGCATCGCACCGCATTTATGTTCAATTGTTTCATCAACCGAATGTCTTTCACCATCGTTTCTTTGTCCTGATAATGTCCGGTTACAGGGTTATGTTCATGAATATTGACACCGTGCACCATGATACGAATACCATTTACCAGCAATTGTCCGTTTTTCAGTTCTACTTTCCGGAATCCAATTTGCGAACCTATCACTTCATTCAATCGTCCGCTTTCATCCTTAAGAGTCAGCAATAAAGTGTACAGATTTGGTGTTTCATTACTCCATAATTTTGGAGCAGAGACCTTTTGATTCAGGGTGGTCGAATCGCTTGCATTGGCTGCAACATTCATCTTCACTGTTTTTACAAAAATCACTTTCCCGGAAGCATCCACCAATTTAGCTTCCACAAGCTGGTTATTTTTGGCAACCGAATTCATGTTTTTCAGTTTTATATCAACTGACAAACTTCCGTTTTTATAAGCTGCATCCAAATCGGGACGTGCAAAAAAATCGGCAATACGCACATTTTCAGTACTGAAAAGATACACATCCCTGTCAATACCGGAAATACGCCAAAAATCCTGATCTTCGAGGTAAGAACCATCACTCCAGCGATACACTTCTACGGCTATCAGATTTTTCCCCGGTTTCACGTAGTTTGTAATATCAAATTCGGCCGGACTCTTGGTGTTTTCCGTATAACCTACTTTTTGTCCATTAACCCAAACATACATTGCCGAAGTTCCCGCTTCGAAATGGATAAAAACCCGACGGTTGTTCCAATCCGCCGGAATGTCAATATAACGACGGTACGAACCAACCGGATTGTCGGAATGATCGATATAAGGTGGATTTTTAGGAAACGGGTAGGTTGAATTCGTATAAATCGGAATTCCATAGCCTTTCAATTCCCAATTCGAAGGAACCTGAATTTCTTTCCAGTTAATAACATTGAAATCAGTTTTATAAAAATCCTTTGGTCGTTGATCGGGAGTTGGAGACCATTGGAATTTCCAGTTTCCATCGAGGGACAAAAACCAGGGTGAACGAATGTATTCATCAGCAATGGCTGAAGACTCATCCGCATAAGGAAGAAATGCAGCACGTGCAGGTTCGCGATTAATCTGAAAAACGGCAGGATTTTCCCAGTCGTTTGCAACCGCTGCATTTTGTGCAAAGACAGGAAAAAGAAATGCAGCAAAAAAACTGCCTAATATTATTCTTTTTTTCATCAAAAGGTGTTTTTAGTGATAGTAAATATTTAAATTTAGATTACATCAAAATGATTTGAAATGAAAAACATTTTTCCGGTAATATGCAACAGAGCCATTAAGGATATTGAAAAATCCTGCTGAATCTAATCAATCATTCCGGTTTGAACATTTGGACTGATTTTATCCATCCATTTAAGTTCCATGGTGCTGTCATTTTCGAATGTCAAAGGTAAGAAAATATAGGTTGAATTGGAATACTTTTTTCCATCCCAACGGTCACCTACATATAAATAATTAGTTTTTTTATTCCCTTTAATTGGCAAAATAAAAGTGGATTGAGAATCGTAAGTAGTTGAATTTCCTATATCTTTCAGATCAGACCAGGGTCCGAGTATTGATTTGGCGTACGCATATTTTCCCTGATTTGGCGTCCAACCGGTGCAACCGGATGTCATTAAAAAGTAGTAATCACCCCGTTTTACCAGAGCAGGAGCTTCACGGTGTCCACCGGGCCAAAGCGTTGCAATTTGTTCTTTCGCATCCAGATAATCATCAGTCAGTTTGTACAACATCATATCATAATTTTCGCGGGCAGCCGAAAGGAAGTATGCCGTTCCGTCTTCGTCTTTGTATAAAGTACAGTCGCGTGACATGTTTTCGAAAGGACGGAAACTTTTCAGGAAAGTAAACGGTTTCTCAATATTATCTGAAAAGGCAACGGCTGCACGAGCATAACTGTAATCGCGTCCATATTCATAGTGCATCCACATAATGTATTTTTTGGTCTTTTCGTTGTAAATGACTTTGGGTCTTTCAATATTGGCCCGATCGAGTGCCGGATTAGATTCTCTTGTCAGTAAATCGGCACGAAATTCCCAATTCATCAAATCCTTTGACCGGTAACAGGAAACAAAAACACCATTTTTCCGATTTTCACCCAACCAATAATAATAGTCACCTACCTTTAGAAATCCTCCGCCATGAGCAGTAATTACCGTTCCGTTTATGTCTGTAAAATCCTGTCCATTAAGGATACTGGTTTTTGTCTCCATCGACTGAGCGAATATGCCGGAAGTAAAACCTATTAAGATAAAAAGTAAAATAGATTTGGATATAGAATGTGTTTTTTTAGTTTTCATTTTCTTGAAGCAAAATTTTAATCGGGCTGTTTATTTGGAAATATTCATTGCAAAATTAAATATTCTTTTCTTTCTCAAGGTAAAGAATTCATTCAATAAAGGGGAAAATAAAATAAGTTTAATTTCAAATTCGTGTCCGGTCATTCAACCGAATAAGTTGTCATTTGAAATGTTGATTATTTTTAATGGATTAGCTTAATTATAAGAAATAATTGCTAATTTTGGTGGCGAAAAATCATCTAAGTAATTAGATCTGTGATATAATTATAAACAGTTGTATTTCTTAAGATATTGTCTCCGGTCAAATTACGTTAGCATTCTTAGTTATAATCAAGTTGACTTTCAATTTATGAATTCAAATCAATCCCGTCTTCAGGTAGTTGACGCCCTTCGTGGGTTTGCTATCGTGTCCATCATGTTATTGCATAATCTGGAACATTTCGACTTTTATTTCTCCCCTAAAAATCTTCCCGTATGGATGCCGCCCATTGATAAAGGAATCTGGGATACACTTTTTTTTCTGTTTTCAGGAAAATCCTATGCCATTTTCGCCTTACTTTTTGGTTTGACTTACTTTATTCAGTCCAATAATCAGGAGAAAAAAGGGAAAGACTTCAGAGGCAGATTTGCGTGGAGATTGTTGCTTTTGCTTGGCTTTGGTCTGATTAATTCAGCATTCTACGAAGGTGATATTCTGACCATTTATGCCGTTATCGGATTCTTTATTATCCCTTTTGCCAAATTAAACAACAAGATGGTTTTCTGGATTGCACTTATCTTCATGCTGCAACCTTACGAAATGATGAACTTGATTAATGCAATTCTGAATCCGGATATAAAGCCAGTCAGCCATATTGCCGGATCTTACTTTGACAGGATGGGGGAGTATATCACAGGCGATTCATTTGTGAAAACGGTCATTGGTAACCTGACCAACGGGAAAATGGGTGTTGTAATATGGTCGTGGGAAGTAGGGCGTGTTTTCCAAACCTTGTCTTTATTTTTGCTTGGTATGCTGGCCGGCAGAAAATCCTTGTTTGTTGTATCAACTGAAAATAAAAAATTCTGGCTGAAAACACTTGTAGTTGCAACCGTATTATTTATCCCCTTATTTATCGTTCAAAATGGATTGCATGATTGGATCAGCAACACAGCCATTCGTCGACCGCTGGTAATAATGGAAAAGTCGTGGACCAATATGGCATTTATGTTTGTTTTGGTGTCGGGTTTTGTATTGCTTTTTCAAACCGGCACTTTCGGCAGGATCCTGAATATTTTTTCTCCCATTGGACGCATGAGTTTATCAAACTACATTATGCAATCGATGATTGGTTCATTTATTTACTATGGTTTCGGATTAGGATTATACGAATACACCGGAGCTACTTACTGCTTATTCATCGGCATCACATTGGCTGTTTTGCAGGGATATTTCAGCTACCGGTGGTTTAAGCATCACAAGCAGGGGCCACTTGAAATTCTCTGGCACAAGGCTACCTGGATTGGTTCGAAATAAGTTAATGTGCAGTTTCATCTAAACCTTCGGCTTTTTCAACTGTTTGAGTTGGAAATACAAATCAAACAAAAAAATGGAAGACGAAAAAAAAATATATAAACGAGCTTATCAATTAAGCCTGTTTACCATATTCTATAATATAATTGAAGGAATTGTTTCCATAGCACTGGGTTATGAGGACCAGACACTGACTTTATTTGGGTTTGGGATCGATAGTTTTATTGAAGTGATGTCGGGCATTGGCATTGCCGTTATGATTTTACGCATTAGCCGGAATCCCGAAAGTTCAAAAAACAAATTTGAGATCAGCGCCCTGAAAATCACCGGAACCGCCTTTTATCTCTTATCAGCCGGATTGTTGGCCGGAACTATCCTGAATGTTATTAATGGTCATAAACCCGAAACCACATTTTGGGGCATCATTATCTCTCTTATTTCAATCGTTATCATGACCTGGCTTATGATGGCTAAGAAAAGAGTCGGTCAGCAACTCAATTCACAGCCCATTATTTCAGACAGCAACTGCACGAAGATTTGTGTGTATATGTCGATTGTATTGCTGGTTTCAAGCCTGCTATATGAATTGACCGGATTTATTTACGCCGATGCTATCGGTGCATTGGGACTGATTTATTTTTCCTTTAACGAAGGGAGAGAAGCCTTTGAAAAGGCAAAAGGGAAAGTTTGCGCGTGTGATGAATGTGAAGATTAAACGTTTTCGGAAACAGAGATTCCGGGAATTATATGTTGAATATCAAAAACGATTGTTTGGCTTTAATGATCAGCCAAACAATCGTTTTGTTATTTGTTCCCTTTTATTCTTATGATTGTCAAAGACATTGGTTGTGTAGAATAGCTAAAACGTTTTGGGGCATTCAATTCGGAATTAGATGGAGAAATTTTGGAAGGGCTTTCGAAAGAGTTTTTGGCATTAGCATCTCCTGTAAGCTGAGTAAGAGTTGCTTTTGTTCCAATACCCTTAAAAGCAGACAAATCTATTTTCAGGTTCTTTTCTGTTTTGCTGCAATTCACCAGTTTAATAATTACATCCCCCGATTTATTGTCCCGAACACACGAAAATGCCAGCGTTGAGTCCTGCTTATTCTCTGTAGAAATAATATCTGAAAAATAACGATCGCCCTGATTGACTGAGAAAAGTTGCTGAACAAAATAATTGGGTGTGCGATAAACCGGTGTATTATTGAAATAAATCATGTCCGGATTCCATTGGGTATGGCCTTCTTTGGCCAACATAGGCGCATAGGATGCCAAATGAACCACATCCCCGTTTCGTTCGAGCGAAGTCATAAAAGCTGCTTCGGCAAGGGCATTGAACAAAGTATTGCCCCGGGAGGCATATTCGCCCAGATATACTTTCGATTTTGTGCGGTCGTAAGAATCGTAGCGTTTTTGATTGGCAATAAACCATTCCGGACTTTCATAATAATGCTCATCAACCATGGGAACTGTCAGTTTAGTGGCAAAATTCCAACCCAGTTCAAAATCTTCTCCTTTTGGGGAGGGACCCACTGTTCCAATTATAGTAATTTCAGGATGTTTTGCTTTCAGCACATCGTAAATGAGTTTAAACCGTTCCCTGAATTCGGGTGTTTGTTTGTCTTCGTTTCCAATACCGATATATTCCAGATTGAACGGTTTTGGATGGCCGGCTTCTGCCCGTTTTGCTCCAAAAGTGGAAGTAACCGGACCGTTGGCATACTCAATCAGATCCAATATTTCCTGAATATAATCGCTCATTTCACTCAGTTGAATTCCTTTTTGGCCGGTTCCACCGATGCGCCAGGTTCCACCCGAATTCTGACAACTCACCGCTGCCGGAACAACCGGAAGCGGTTTTGCTCCTATGTCTTCGCAAAACTGAAAGTATTCGAAATAACCCAGGCCGGCTGTCTGATGATAACCCCATATATTTCGTTGAGCAACTCGTTGTTCCACCGGTCCAATTGTATTTTCCCAACGATACATATTGCCCAGACCGTCACCGTGTACCAGACAGCCGCCCGGGAAACGCATAAATTTGGGTTTCAGGTCGGCAATGGTTTGCGCCAAATCGGCCCGAAGACCATTGGGTCTGTTTTTAAATGTATTTTGTGGAAAAAGCGAAACCATATCGATCGCGAGCGTTCCTTTTGCTTTGGCCAACACAATCAGACCGGCACTGTCATCCGTTTGTGTTACGGTAAGTGTAACGCTGTATTTTTTCCAGCCTTTGGAGTCTGTTGAAAAACTTGTTTCGCCTAAAACAACTCCTTTTTTACCAACAAGTTTTACCTGAACCGGAAATGAATTGTCCGAAACCGGACGAAGAAAAACGGAAAAATTGTATTTTTCACCTGCTTTCACCGGAATACCATCAAAGCCGGAGTTTTTCAATCCTGTACCTTCCTGACCAACGTCCTCAATTTTCAAAACGGCATAATGAGGATTAGTTGGGTTGACCGGAGAACCTGTTTCCACTGAGATAGTGCCATAACCATAGCCTTTCGTAATATATTCCCAACCTGTAAACGAATTCCAACCGTTATGATCGCTCAAACTGTATTCGAAGGAACGATTTTGAACCAGTTCGGCATAAAGCCCTCCATCGGCGGCATAATTGATATCTTCAAAAAAAATACCGAAGAGGTCCGGACTAATGGCTTTGGAAGATCCTTTCTTTGCTTGTGCATTCTCCGAAAGAAAAATACCGAATAGGATAGCAGCAATAAAAACAGTTTTGAATCTCATTCTATTCTATGGGTTGATTATTTTAAACTTACCGGATCAATTCCTTTATGTGTCGGAATAACCTGTTTAATACTCTCGTCGGCATTGAATTCCATTTTATCAATACATACTTCGCGGTTAAAGCCTGCTGCATCGCCCATCTTTATTCCTTTTGGATAATTAAAGCGGTGATAAACAATATACCATTCATCTTTTCCGGGGATTTGAAGCACCGAATTGTGACCGGTACCATAAATGCCGGCTTCTTTGTTTTTGGCAATAACCAGATTTTCTTTTGGAATAAGTATTTTACCCAGCGGAGAAGATGCGACTCCATAGCGTACCTGATAGTTCTCACTTCGGGTGTCATCCTCCGACCACATAAAATAGTAAATGCCTTTGCGGAAAAATACATATGTTCCTTCCCTGAACGATTTGTCCGGTTTTAAAATTGTGGTTGTTTCGGGTTTGATGGAAGTCATATCGTCATTCAGTTCGGCTCCTGCCATAAAACCGTTTCCCCAATAAAGGTAACTTTTGTTCGTTGCCGGATCGGTAAATACATCCGGATCAATCACCTGACCACGGTTGACTCCATCGGGTCGTTTGTCCAACAAAGGTTTACCCGAATCGATAAAAGGACCGGCAGGATTGTCGGCTACAGCCACCCCGATTTTTTGAGCTGCCGTGAAATAGTAAAAGTATTTATAGACTCCATCGATTTTCTTTTCGACAATACAGGGAGCCCAGGCATTTCTGTCGGCCCATGTAACATCTTTCCCGAGTTGAATAATAACCCCTTCATCTTTCCAGTCAACCAAATTATCCGACGAAAAGCATTTAAAATAATTACCGGACCAATTGGTAAATCCATCACTGGTAGGGTAAATATAGAATTTTCCTGTTTTTTCGGCATACAACACTTCGGGGTCGGCATAATAACCGTTCAGTACAGGATTGTGGTTTTTTACTGCTTCAATCTGATAAGATTCCGGAATCTTTCCTTTTATTTTTATCGTATAGTGAACCGGGCCTTTGCTGAAATCGGCTTTTTTTGCCGGTTTGATTGTAACTCCGGGAAAAGCATCAAATTCAGGATTGAATGAACTTAAGTTGGTCGAAGTTTTTACGGGAAATGTTACCTTCTTTGTTGCGGTATCCACCACAATATTGATTTTATTCAGTAAGGATGAATGAGCAGATTCCAGTACCTGAGCTGCTGTTAACCATTTTGCTTTCAGTCGTTCGGCTTCTTTTGCGGTAATCTGCAACACCGTTCCGTGACGGGGATGAAAATCCATTGTTACATTTTGATCGATGACTTTAAAGTTTTCCAGATCATCGCTTTTTGTAAACTGATAACGCCCCCGCGTATAAACATCGTACATTAAAATCCACGAATTGGAATTATTCAGTTTGAAAACACCGGCTCCTTCCACCGGATCGGTCGTTTGTTGCAGGTATTTGTCCTGCAATACCCAATCACCGGTCAGTTTATCCGAAACTGCTTCTTTGATGCCGTTTCCATGTCCTTCTGTTTTAAAAAACAAGTGGTATTTCCCATTGGCAAAAACGATGTCACCATCGATACACGATTTTCCATCCGGGCTGTAGAACAACTGTTTTGGGGTGGTTTCAAGCGCTGTAAAATCCTTATTCGCATAGGAATAATAAATTTTATCGTAATCAGTTCCTTTTTTCTTCATGGAAAAATAAACCATGTATTTTCCGACTGAAGGATCGTAAATGGTTTGGGGCGCCCATACCCGATCAATGTCGTTAAATTCGGGGAAAGCCGTCGGAATATTAATGGCAGTGGAAGTCCAGTCTGTGAGATTATTTGATTTCAAGAGTACCATTCCCCGGTTTGAATCCCAGCCATTGGCTGAAACCATATCGGTGGCCACCATGTAAAAAGTTTTACCATCCATACCCCGTAAAATATGTGGATCACGAACGCCACCCGTCAGACTTATAGCTTTAGAACTGATAACCGGTTGATTGTTATTCAACGCTTTATAATTATAACCATCGTCGCTTAAAGCAAAGCGGATTTGTTCTTCATCTTTCCGGTTTCCGGTGAAGTAAACAAACAGGTAGGCACAGTAATTGTCCTTTTTGTTAGTGACTTCCGATTGATCCTTCATTTTGTCAGGACTCATTGCTGATAATTGTTCTCCCTGTACAGAAGTTATTATGCCCAAAAAAAGAATGAAACAAAGCGTCATTTTCTTTTTAGCTTCAAAATATAATGCATTCATCATTAAACGTTTTAGATTGTTTGTATTTTTCAATATATATCCTCAAACTCAAGAGCGCTTGTTGGTACAAATTCCAGATAATCGAACATGAATTGACCACCGCTTAAGCCCTTAACGGTAAGTTTATGGGTTCCTGCTTTACTAAACGGAAAGATTCCCAGGACCTTTCTTAAGCACGATGTTTCATATCTGGCACTTTCGGCCTTATACCAAACAGTTCTTTCAGCTTTGAATACAGCGGGCCCTTTCATATATCCCCTGTTGCGCATCATTTTATCATTTTCATAACCGAAAGGATCTGATGGAGTAGTTCCGGGTGTTTCGGATCCGATTTCAGGATTATTGGCCTGATTATTTAAATTTAAAGGCACCCCACACGGTATATCATCAATATACAATTGAGCCACCCCACGATTACCGTTGGCAACATACCCGAATCTCACTTCATAGGTACCTTCAGGAACTGGAGGTGTTGTGATTGTAAAATCGTAGAGTTTTCCAGCTGACGATTCCAAATATATTTCGTCACCTTCATAATCGATGTATGCGTCGTATGGTGTCAGATAACCTACCTGCGTTTGTTCGGAACAGGAAATCCGATCAATGTAACCTCTTGGTAATAAAAACAAGGTGTTTTTTAAAGCAGTGGGTAATCCTTGTTCAGGTAATCCACGCATATCATTGTTGGTCAATTCGGGGAAAAAACTTGCCGCATCAAAACGAAGACGTTTATTTGATAATTCATTATATACATCTTTATTATATTCCAAAAGACCATCAATTTCATGATAAACACCATTTGTTGCATCATTGTCATAATTCGCTGTAATATGGATCACTTTCCCTGATTCAGGTAAATAGTTGATAAGATTTGTTTGGTTTAACAGCCTGTCTTTTTTTATCTCAATCAATGTATTTGGACACATTGTTTCAATGTATTCATACATATCCTTATTTTTCAGCATGTTACCGGTATCATAGGTGTCTATAAATTTGGTATAACTAATTTGTTTATTTATAATATGATAGGCAACAAATCGGTTCAAACTGTTTCGTCTGTCGGTAATATCGCTGACAGATGCATCTGCAGGATATACCTGATCGTAAACGTCTCTGGCATGCGTTGCCATAGTTGCTAAATCAGTAATACCATTCTCTTTCAAAGTGTTGTTACTTTCCATTAATAAAGTATAGCCATATTTCCTTGAAGTAGGTATCTGCTTGTTAAACTCCCTGCCGGTATTCATATTTATAAAAGAAGAGTAAAGTGTCGGATCGTACGAATCATCTTTAATCATCAGAAGTGAATCTGCCATCCCTGTGGCAATTAGTGCTTTATAGAACAAAGTAAAAGTTGAATCATTGGAAATTGCTTCCACAATTCCGGAACGGGTGGGATTAAGCACTTCATCAATCTTATGAATTACTCCGTTATGTACTAATATATCTTTTCTGATTATTTTGGATGTTTTGTTTACAAAAGCTGTACCGACATCTGAAAAAGAAATTGATAAATATCGCTGGCTCATTGATAGTTGAGGCAAACGTCCATCAATGAAGTTTGAATACATGACAACCGAACCATCGATGATATGATCGTAGGCAATTATTTTTAAGGAGTCAAAAGGAAAGTCCTTCAATGATTTTTTCCCTTTTAACTGGTAGAACTTTTTCATTGCTTCATTGGATGGGGCAAAACAGGTGTATGATCCATAGCCATTTAAGAGACCAGTTACTCCTGTCGTATCCAGGAGAGCTGAAAATTCTGAAAAATCTGTTGAATCATTCAGGTATTCCCCCATCATTTTATCCGTGAAGGTGTACAAATTGCTTCCGACTTCATCAGAATCACAAGCCGAAAAAAAACCAAGGGATACAAAAACAAGAATAAAAAACAATCCATTACGTTTAAAAATAACTGAAAATATTTTTTCTCTTTTCATTTTCGATAGAGTTTTCATTATTTTGTTTTCAATTAGGGATTATAATTTTAAAGTCAAATGCTTTCCTTTGTACACAATTTTTTTGTTGACTTTAGCGGATATATCTCCAACACCCTTACCACTTTCAACCACCACAAAATTGAATTCGCGCGTAGTTAGCATTCCGGGAAAAGTTCCTTTGCATTCACCGATAGTCAAGGTTTTTGTTTTATCGAACCACTTGAATTGTATAGTGGAATAAATCCCTTTCTCGTAATTATAATTATCGTTTTCATCTTCATATAAAGTAAATTCTGCGTCGGCACCGGGATAAATCCTGATTTCCAAATTGTCCCATTTTTTTTCGGAAGCATATTGCACTTTTGGTCCCAAAGGTAAAATAGTGCCGGCTTTTACAAATAAAGGAATAATATTGACCGGAACCGCTTTGTCAATGTCCTGACCGCCCTGGAATTTCTCACCGGTCCAGAAATCAAACCATTCGGTACCTTTCGGTAAATATACTTTTTTCGTTTTTACGTTACTAAAGTCTTCAATGGTTTTCCCTTCCTGTTTGCTGACATAAAGCGGTTTTAAAACCGGAGCAACAAGTATTGAACGGCCATACATGTATTCATTTGTGATGTCGAGCACTCTTTTGTCAGAGGCAAAATCCATCATCAAGGCACGCATAAAACTTTCCGACCGATTGGAAACTCCCCAGGCTGTAGCATAATTGTACGGTAATAACAGGTACCGCAGATTGATGTATTTCCCAATGGCATCGTACGACCAATCGCCGGGTTTCCCAAACTGGTAAATTTCACGCGGAGCATCGGTGCCGTGAGACCGCATCATGGGGGTAAATGTACCAAATTGTATCCAGCGAACATACAATTCGTGATACATTTTATCTTGCAATGCATTTTTATAATTCCACAAAAAGAATCCGCCGATGTCAGCATTCCAGTACGGAATACCGCTGAGTGAAAAATTTAAGCCGGCAGGAATTTGTTTTCGAAGCGTTTCCCAGCTCGAAACAATATCACCAGACCAGGAGTTTGCTCCATACCGTTGTTGTCCGGCAAAAGCCGAACGGGTTAGTATAAATACCCGTTTTTGGGAAGTCGTGGCGCGTTGGTGCTCATAAATGCCCTTAATATGCATCAATGGAAAGGCATTGATAACCGAGCGATAGGAACCCAGGTAAGTAGGCTGATCAAAATCTTTTTCCTTTACATTGATGTGGTCCGGTTCCGATGAATCCAGCCACCAGGCATCGGTATTGAATGAGAAAACACCCTTGTTCAGGTAGTCCCAGTAAATATTTCGTGCAACCGGATTGTAAGGATCATAGGGTCTTGTCCCTGAATTTGGCGGCCATGTTTCAAAATCGATCAACATTTTTTTTGCTTTTAATTCTTTGTATTGATCCGTCAATGGTCCAAATCCCGGCCAGGCGACAATCATCAGATGAGCATTCATATTGTGAATTTTGTTGACCATTCCTTGCGGATCGGGGTAGGTGGTGTTGTCGAAACTCATTGCATTCCAGCTGGAGTCATTTCCCCAGTAACGCCAATCCTGAATAATTCCATCAAGAGGAACTTTCAAACTGCGGTATTTTTCCACAACGCCGACAATTTCATCCTGATTTTTATAGCGTTCACGGGATTGTAAGTACCCAAAAGCCCACAAGGGAAGCATAGGTGATTCTCCGGTCAGGTCACGCATTTGAGCAATAACTCCGTCGGCATTCGCGCCGTACATAAAATAATAATCGGAACAATCACCCAACGATTCAAAGGAAGTTTCCTGAATATTATCGGTGTAAGTTGTGGCGGCATAATTATCCCAAAATACACCGTATCCTTTTACCGACTGGAAAAAAGGAATACAGATTTTCATATTGTCGTTTTTTAGGATAATCCTTTCTTCACGTTGAATTAATTTCCCGTTTTGTTGCTGTCCTAATCCGTAGATGGCTTCATCTTTATCGAGCATAAAAGCCTGACGGACCGTAAAGGTTTGCTTTTTTACATCAAGAGTGGGTGTAAACTGGGTACCATAATCTTTTTCAGTAAATAGTTGATTCCCTTTTAAATCGAAAAATGTAACCCGTCCGGTCATCAAATCCAGCACCGTTTTAATTGAACTGCTGCTTAAAGTTACAATATTTCCCTCTTTCGTGATTTCTAAGTTCGTTCTTTCAGGCGTTTTCACAACAGAAAGACTGCTCTTTTCCAAAGTAACGCCTTCAGGAGTTTTTAATACACGAACAATGGTCGGACTAAAATACTGAACTTCCAACTGATAGGATTGAGTCGTTGTTTTTACGCCTAAGTCGGTTTTTTGGTAGGATTGAGCAAAGCCTTGTCCACTAAAAAAAATCAAAAAAAGAAAAGTGAAATTTCTGAATTTCATGGTGATAATTATTTAAGGTGAAGCGATGAGCGTTTTTTAAGTTTCTACACAACTCATTTTTTGAAATAAAACGGATGAAAATACATTGTATTTCTACAATATATTTTCACAAAGATATGAATTATATCAATTTTAACCAATAATTGAATTTAAATTATTTCTTATAACTTGAATGGATTCTTTTCCAGATAGAAACGATAATCTTTTACGACGCCTAAATTACTTTTATCTGAACGTGGAAGAATTCGGAAACCTTTTATTTTCACATCTTTACCCATGTCAATAACTACCTGATGGGGATGCTTTGCTTTATCGCCGGTCTTCGTTTCCCAAATAATCGATTCCTGTTTGTCAAATATTTTGTCGGCACCGTTAGCAGATTTAACGGTCTCTTCACTATCCACGAAATCAACTTTCCAGTTGATGGTAGAAATGGCTTTTCCATCTTCACCTATAATTTCAAATTCCGCAATCGTAGTCGAGGGATCATTCGGGTTCTGTGAGCTCAATGCTTCGAAACAAAAATATCGACCGGTGGTCAATTCATCTAAATTAATTGTTTTCCAACCGCTTTCTGCTGGGAGTGAACCTTGAATAACCGGATTTATGCCATTCAAATTCAAACTTCTGGCAGCTTTACTCTGCTGAGAGTCATCCTTACCAATGACATCTAAAATCGGATGATTCAGTCCTTCAATCGTTGTCGCTTTTGGATTGTCGATATCAAATACAATAATTTCATTCGATCCTTTTTTCAGGTAGCAGCCCGGTACACAAAGCGTTTGGGTGGGTCCTATTTTCCAGAATCTGCCTAAATTATGTCCGTTTACCCAAACCATTCCTTTTCCCCAGCTACTCATGTTGAGGAAGGTATATCCGGTTTCGGTTAAATTGAAAGTGGCTTTATACCATGCTGGTCCGGTGGAAGGTTTAGTACTGAATTTGACTTTGTTTTGAAAATCATAATCAACAGGAAGATTGTAAATTTTCCAGTTTTTCAAATCAGTTTTGTTTTTTCCTTCCGTTAAAGTAACATTTTCAGTGATTCCTTTTCTATCAATAATTGCTTCGCCGTAATTCACGCGTCCCATTCCTTCCACCAAAATATCCAACCGGGAAGCGGATTTCAATGCCGGAATCTCAATCGTGTTTTCGCTTCTTCTACGATCCAGTATGCCGATCATTTTGCCGTTAATAAATACTTTTGCCCAGTCGTGAACGTCATTAATAACAAGGGTTTGTTTTTGTTTACATGCAGGGATTTGTTTTCTGTACATAATTGATCCCCAACCCTGATTGAAAAATTCCATGGGTTGAATATTTTCACTTTGCTTTGCAACCGGTAAATTCTCAAACAATCCGGCAGTTTGAGTGAAATTGATTGCCGGAATGGAAATGATTTTTTCAGGATTTTGTGGAATTTCAGGTAATGTTTCTCCTTCCTGTAAATAATTTTTCAACAAATTGCGAATGGCGTAAAACTTATCGGTGGGATTTCCGGCTTCATCAATCGGTGCATTATAATCGTATGACGAAGTTGTCGGTGCATAGGCCGGAGCATTGGCGCCCGCCCATTGCCCGAAAGAAGTTCCTCCATGAGCCATGTATAAACTGAACGATATTTTCCGGTCCATCATGTCTTTCAAACTTCCGATAAAACTACTGATATCCCTTGTCTCATGAGGTCTGCCCCATTGATCGAACCAACCTGTCCAGTATTCACCACACATTAACGGAGAAGTCGGATTCATTTGTTTGAACTTCCGAAACTGATCGTCAATATTGGATCCTGCTCCAAAATTCAACGCGTTGACAGCTCCATCCAATTTATAATGGAAAAAGTTTGATGACCAGTCACAGCGGAGCAATTGCGCTTTGTCAAAACCGGCTTCCCGGATATCATCACGCATAATTTCCATGTACTTGCCATCGCTACCCCAAGTACCGTATTCATTTTCTACCTGTACCATGATGATTGGTCCCCCGTTTTGAATCTGAAGCGGTGCCAATTGTTTTGCAGCCTCATTCATGTATGTTTTCACTTTATCCATGAAAAATGCATCGGTACGGGTACGGACTTTTAAATCCTGTTTTTTAAGCAACCACCAGGGCAGTCCGCCCATATCCCATTCAGCACACACATAGGGACCGGGACGCAGAATACAATACATACCGTTTTTTTGTATCAAACGTACAAATTCAGCTACATCTTTTTGACCCGAAAAATCAAAAACTCCCTCTTGCTGTTCGTGAAAATTCCAAAATAAATAAATACAAATTGTATTCATCCCCATGGCTTTCGCCATTTTAATGCGATGATCCCAATATGGTTTTGGGATACGGCTATAATGTAATTCACCAGCCCGAATGATAAATGGCTTTCCATTAAGCAAAAAATCATTATTACCGGCCATAAAATTTCCGGGTTGTACTTCCTGAGCACGAATACTTCCTGTTGCTAACAATAGAAGCATTAAAACGAATAAGACATATTTTTTCATTTGTTTCAGCTAAATTTTAATCCTTATAAAAACTTATTTCAATTGTAAATTATCTGTATATCTGACCATTTCTGAAGCGGCCAGCAAGAAAGCACCAACACCAAAGTTTGAAGTTGAATTAGCATCAACTACCTGTCCCGGAATTGCTTTTTCTCCTATCGGTTGTACATACCCAACTTTTCCCGACGGCTGTAAAGCTACAGTAGATAAGTATTTCCATCCTTTGATGGCAGCCGGGAGACAGGTTTTCTCTTTTAAATAGCCATTATTTATCCCCCAAAGCAAACCGTAAGTAAAGAAAGCGGTTCCACTTGTTTCGGGCCCCGGAGCATGCTGTGGATCTAGCATACTGCGTGTCCAATATCCTTCGGGTTGTTGCGATTTAATAATTGCTTTTGCCATATCCTTGTAATACTTCAGGAATATTTTTCTGTATTTACTGTCTTTTGGTAAGTCCTTCAGCACTTTTGCCAGTCCCGCAAAAACCCACCCGTCACCTCGTGCCCAGAAATCTTTTTTACCGTTTACACTTTTATGTGCCGGATAAACATATTTTGCATCCCGATAAAAAAGATCTGCTTTAGAATCATACATGATGCTGCATGCATAACTGAAATATTCATTCAATTTATCCAGATACATCGTATTGCCTGTGACTCTGTATAATTTTGTCATGACCGGCATTACCATGTAAAGACCATCAGCCCACCACCAATAATCATTACGGGGAGTACTCATCTCGTACTCCATCACTTCCCGGGCCCGGGCAATTTTTATACTATCTGGAGCAATATTGTACAAATCGATATAGGTTTGAAAGCAAATTTGCCAGTCACCAAATAATACATAATCATCAGTTTCTCCATATTTATATTTCCATTTGATCCTGTCATTTCCCTTTACTCCCTTCCATTCGTTTTTTATAGCCCACTTTTCGGAATACTGCAGAAACTTCTCGTTACCGGTAACAAAATAGGCTTCCATGTTTCCGGTATGATAGGCTGCATTGTCCCAGGCTGGGTTCCCCGGATCGACATGGGCAGATTGCCAGTAATCATTTACCTTTTCAATAGTTGCGATGAGTTCCGCTTTAGTTGGTTGTTGTACCGCGTAAATATTGAAAGTATTTAATATTAATATTAGAATTAAGTAACGCTGAATTTTTGATGGTAAGGTCATTATAATTGTTTTTTTGGGAATGTTGATTATATTGAGTCAATAATATGCAAAAATAATATGTTTTGTAAGAACTAAAACATATCTAATCAATAGTATATTGTTTAAGTCGATCGGTAAATAATTCTGTAAACAAAAATAGATATTCAAAATATTATAGTGGTATATAATTCATTCAATTAAGAGGAAATTTTCTTTTTTTTAAACCTCATGAGTTACAAAGTGCAAGTAAGCATTGTGAAACATAAATCACACAGTTTTGCTGTTATATGTTGTACATCCTCTAAATTGGTATAATTTTCCTCTTTTTTGGATTAAAAAAATTCTACCTTTGCCATTATTTTCGAACTTCAAACTCCGAATTACAAGATGAAAATTAGAATGTATTCCGTAATTATCCCCGTTTGCCTTTTTTTGTTCGGCGTTCAAATGAGCCGTGCCCAATCTACTATTTTGGAAATACAAAAATGGGATAATAACAATAAAAAAATCGACCTGAATTCGTTCAGAAAGATTACATTTTCCAACAATGATCTGGTTTTAAATTACCTGACTAAAGCTCCGGAAAGTATCGCAAAATCGGACATTCGGAAATTATTTTTTAGCGAAGCAACCGGAATTAAAAGTATTGCAACCGATACAAAATTAATTACAGTTTACCCAAATCCGGCTAATGATTTTATTACTATAAAAAATATTCCCGAAGGAAGAAGCCTTGTTTCAATTTATTCGATTACAGGTTCTAAAATTACAAGCCTTTATGTTTCAGGAGATGAACAAATAAATGTAAGTAATTTGTCAAAAGGATTGTATTTGATGAAAGTGAATAATCAGGTATCTAAATTTATTAAACAATGAAAAAATATCTTCCTATTATTATAAGCATTGTATTTATACTGGGCATCTTTGCGCAAAAAACGATGAATATCTTCCATTCTGATCTGACTGTTTCAAATATTCAGGCTTCATCTGTTGATAGCTTAAAGTTTAGTAATAATGACAGCTTGTTAGATATTTATAAAACAGATAAATCGAAAGGCAGCATTGAAGTTTCGGGTATCGATAGTATAACATTTTCGGATACAGTTCCACAGAATTTACCGGTACTGACAACTGCGGCTGTATCTTCTGTTTTGTACACCACCGCTTTAGGAGGCCTTAATATTCTATCGGTTGGAGGAACATCAATTATTGAAAAGGGAATTTGCTGGTCAACGAACCAGCAACCTACAATCAATGATTCAAAGATTGTTTCTGCCGACGGAACGGGTTCTTCCACTTTGAGTATTACGGGACTTCCTGCAGGCACTATCGTATATATGCGGGCATATGCAACCAATCTGACAGGAACAGGATATGGTGAACAAATCAGTTTTACAACCATGAATTATAGTTTGCCTGTTGTAGAAACCATTTCTGCAACCTATAACTATAGTACTAATAAAGCTATTTGTGTAGGAAAAGTGACGGGAAACGGCGGTTGTGGGTCCATTATTGAACGGGGAGTGTGTTGGTCAACTTCAGCGAATCCAACGATTAATGACTCAAAATACCCAAGTGGTAATTCTACCGGACAATATTATGCATTTATGTCTGATTTAAGTTTGAATTCTACTTATTATGTCAGAGCTTATGCAACAAACTGTGCAGGAACAGCTTACGGTTCACAAATTAAAGTTCAGCCATTGATGGGAAATGTTACCTATACGATGGGATTTGATTCGGCTTCTTATCCACAACAGTACAGACTGATTAAAGCGGCTGTGGATAGTGCCTGTTATTATTACAACCGATATACAAAATTCTCCCATAATATATGGATTGCTTATAATTCGGGCGTTCCCACGGCAGAAGCAAGCTATCACGGGCAGGTTGCTTTCGGATCAAATACAACTTATATGTGGGTTGGAACGGCAATGCATGAATTTGCCCATTATTTTGGTTCGGGTACAACTTCGATATGGCAAAGTAAAACATCTACAGGTACATGGACCGGGAGTGTAGCCGCAGCACTTTTGTTGAATGCAACTGGTGAAACCCTGAAAGGTGATTCTCAACACTTCTGGCCTTATGGTATTAATTATAAAACAGAAATTACAGGATTAGGGAATGCTGCTGCGCAGGCTAACGGTTTAATCCTTCACGCAAGACTTGTCGAGGCGATGTTAGTGGATGATTGTAAGTTGCCCACAAGTTGGTAATTGAAAAGAGTGTTGAAACAGGATATTTTTACAATAATATATTCTGTGATAAGTGTTGGCGTACATAAATTGTGTTTTTTTTAGTTTAAATCACAGAATCCTGTTGTAAAACATAATATGGCATGTTTAGAATAATAAAACAAGTGTTTTCTTTACACTTGTATTATTGAATGAAATTTCATGTTGTTTTTTATGCAGAAACCTTCACATTTAAAATAATAATACCCAAATAAGTGTTTATATTACACTTGTTCTGTCTGTGTACTTGTAATACAACCTTGTCTGTTTTTTATTTTATCAGGCATTATACTCATGCAAAAAAACCAAATAATCTAAAATAGTTTAAAATCATGAACTTAAAATCAATCTTTTTTATTTTTTCTCTTCTAGTCATGACTGTACTGCAGGCACAGACAAAACTGACCATAGACCTAAATAAAAAAGGTGTCAATATCAGCCCAACGCATAACGGTATATTTTTCGAAGATATTAATCATGCGGCCGATGGGGGACTATATGCCGAATTAATCCGGAATCGTTCTTTTGAAGATGCAAATACACCCGATTTCTGGACTGTCACGACTCAGACAGGTGCTGCAGCAGTCGCTGCCATAGAAACCACAAATTTATTAAATGTCAATCAGTCACAAGCTTTAAAGCTGACAGTCGGAAGTGCAAGTTCAACAGCTCGTGCAGGTATCTCTAATGCGGGATTTTGGGGAATTAATGTAGTGAACAACCAACAGTATAAATTGAATTTCTTTGCAAAATGCAGTTCGAATTTTACCGGTACTATTACTGCTTCAATCGAAAGCAGCACTGGAATTAAATATGCTGTTGCAACAATTACAGGTTTAACAACAGACTGGAAAAAATATAGTTGTACCTTAACAGCGGCAGGCAATGATCCGTCAGCCCGGTTTGTATTATCTGCAAATTCTGCCGGAACACTTTGGTTCGATGTGGTCTCTTTATTTCCGCCAACATTCAACAATCGTGAAAACGGTTTGCGTCCTGATTTAGCGCAATTACTTGCCGATATGAAACCTAAATTCATGCGTTTCCCCGGTGGCTGTTTTATTGAGGGCGATGTTCTTGCAAATCGTTTTCAGTGGAAAAAATCAATCGGGAATATCGAAGACCGTCCGGGTCACAACAATCTCTGGGGTTACCGGACATCCGATGGCATGGGTTATCATGAATTTCTACAACTGTGCGAAGACATAAAAGCCGAACCCTTATTTGTAGTAAATGTTGGTTTGGCACACAATGATAATCAGCTTTATACTGATTTGAGTGCTTATGTTCAGGATGCATTGGATGCAATAGAATATGCCAACGGGCCTGTAACATCTACTTATGGAGCAATGCGTGCAGCCAACGGTCATCCGGCTTCGTTTAACCTGAAATTCATTGAAATTGGAAATGAAAACTATTTTGGTGATCACTATGGCGAAAGGTATTTGCAGTTTTTAAATGCAATAAAAGCAAAATATCGCGACATTCAATGCATCGGAAATGTTGCGGCATGGGGAACCGATAGTCCAACCTGGACTTTTACAAGTCCTGTTGATTTGGTGGATGAACATTATTACCGAAGCCCACAATGGTTTATTAACCAATATCATAAATATGATTCCTATAGCAGAACAGGACCAAAAGTGTATGCGGGTGAATATGCGGTAACTTCAGGCTGTGGAAATGGAAATTTAATTGCAGCCATTGGTGAAGCTGTTTATATGGCAGGAATGGAAAACAATTCCGATATCGTACCAATGAATTCTTATGCGCCTATCTTTGTCAATGTCAATGACAGGAAATGGAATCCGGATATGATTTGTTACAATGCTTCAACATCTTATTGTACCCCATCGTATTATGTTCAAAAGATGTTTTCTACAAATATCGGAACAGTTTCAATTCCGGTAAAAGATACATTAAATATGGTTTCAAATCCGGTAACCGGTTCTGTCGGACTTGGAACCTGGTCGACAGTTGCCGATTATTCTAATATTTTAGTCAAAAACAGTTCCAATACAACCTTATTTTCCGATCAGTTTGCCAATAGTTCAAACTGGACACCATCCAGTGGAACCTGGTCGGTTGCCGGTGGAATTTATTCTCAAACAGCTACCACGACTGATTGCAGGTCCATTGCTAAAAATATAACAGATTCAACTTATACTTATTCACTTAAAGCAAGAAAAGTCAGCGGAAGCGAAGGCTTTCTGATAATTTTCGGCTATAAAGATGCCAATAATTTTTATTGGTGGAACATTGGTGGTTGGGGAAATACTAAAAATGCGATTGAACAATGTATTGATGGGTCAAAGAGTGTTTTGACTTCGACAGCCGGAAGTGTAAATACCAATCAATGGTATGATGTAAAGATTGAAATTTCACCTTCCAAAATTTTGTTTTATTTGGATAATGTGTTAATTCATGCGATTGACAATACGACTTCATTAAAGCTATACACTTCAGCAACTCTTGATGAAGCGAATAATAAATTGTTTTTAAAAGTGATTAATCCGGCAAACTCCGCTGTGGTAGGTAATGTTGATTTGAAAGGTGTGGATAATAATCTGATTAGCGGAGAAGCCACAGTACTTAGTTCAAACGATCCTTTAATCGAGAATTCATTGTCGAATGAAAATAACATTGTTCCCGTTACTTCTGCCATTGATTCATTATCGAGCAATTTTAATTATACTTTTAAAGCAAATTCTGTTACCATTTTACAATTGAATACATCGGTTATCAACTCGGTAACACCTTTAAAAAAAAACGAAAGTAATTTGAAAATATATCCGAACCCTGCTCATAATAGTGTTTTCGTCCAGGGATACGGAGATGAAAAGATTTCTGTAAAGATTAGTTCTCTGGTCGGTCAAACTATTTTGACTGATAAAATCAACAATGGTTCTAAAATTGATTTATCTGTTCTGGATCCGGGAATCTATATTATGGAAGCAAAAGAGGGTAATAACGTAATCTCAACTAAACTAATCAAACAATAAATCCGATTCAATCAAATCAAACAACTGTCTTATAATGAAAATGTATATTTTAGATTACAAAAAGATTAACGTCAAAATTATTCTGTTGATATTTTCTTGTCTCATGTTAAATTCAACAGCATCTTTTGCAGTGGATACATCTTTGAAAATTCAATATACTTTTAATAGTGCTACGAATTATACAATTTCTGACAATTCGGGAAACGGTTATAATGCAACATTAAATAATGGAGCAGTAGTAAAAAAAATGGGTCGTTTCAACGTTCTTGATTTGGGATCTTTAAATGGATATCTTGATATGGGAGTAAATACGGGTCAGGTAATTCAAAGCCTGAACGATTTTTCAGTAGCCCTTTATGTTTATGTAGATCCGTCAACCAATGTAACGGCTGCAGGTAATTTTATCTGGACTTTTGCCAATTCCGATAATATGGCCGGCACGGCAAATGGGAATATGTTTTTTACGGCCATCACTAACCGTTATGCTATTGCCAAAACCAACTGGACAACAGAAACAAGTGTAAAACAAGGAAGTGCTTTGACTAAAGGTTCGTGGCAACATATAACTTATACACAAGCCGGAACTACAGGAACAATTTATTTAAACGGAGCACAAATTAAAACGGGTACTGTATCTACATATCCATCCGATCTTGGAGCAACCACCAGTAATTTCATTGGAAAATCGTGCTATAGCTCAGACGCTTATCTGACAAAATCAATGATCAATGACTTCAGGCTATACAACCGGGCACTTTCTGCTTCGGAAGTGGTTTCATTAGCTTCACAAAAAGCAGGACTGGACAGTGCATTGATTATTCAGCAAGTGGCTGATGTAAAATCACAATTAATATTAAATGGATTAGATTCTGTTAAATCCAATCTGACACTACCTACTGATGGCGGAAATAGCGTATCGATAACCTGGAATTCATCGAATGCCGGTGTGATTTCTAATCTTGGAATTGTAACCCGTCCGGCTATGGGAGCATCATCGGCAGTAGTTCAACTGACTGCAACCATTTCGAAAAACGGTGTTGTCGACTCTAAGGAGTTTATTGCCACTATTCTACCGTATTTGACTGACAGAATGAGTGTGGTAAGTGATTCTGCAAGTTTAAATCTTGTCGGTAATTTAAGTTCACTGGTATCAAATCTTTCTTTGCCTGCCAACGGGAACGAAGGTTCTGTAATTTCATGGAGTTCAAGTGCTCCAACTGTATTGGCTGCTACCGGAATTATTGTAAGTCGTCCGGCAAAAGGAACAGGCAAAACAAAAGTTACTTTAACTGCCACCATTACAAAAGGAACCGCCTCGACCACTAAAACTTATGATGTTTATATTGCCGAAGCCGAAGATTTTTCAGCCTATCTGTTTGCTTATTTTACAGGGAATTCAGGCAATCAGGAAGCTATTCGGTTTGCACTTAGCAATGATGGGTATAATTACAAGGCTTTAAATAATAATAATCCGATACTTAACTCGGCTACCATAAGTTCTTCGGGGGGCGTGCGCGATCCACACATTCTACGTGGTGAAAACAACGACTACTATATGGTGGCTACGGATATGGTCTC
>Ga0265297_10001795_pt1 | contig 47383 bp, 47 predicted proteins | sample Munlanlwell13791_FD_192502 | JGI IMG/M metagenome (GOLD analysis project Ga0265297, IMG submission 192502) | Leachate microbial communities from a municipal landfill in Southern Ontario, Canada - Leachate well 137-91 | ecosystem: Engineered > Solid waste > Landfill > Unclassified | place...
TCTTGTCGTTTCTGCGCACATCCCTGCTCAGCGTCTCGATCTTGATCCCCTGCTCTTGCAAAAATTTAATCCCTTGAGCGTATTCCTTGTCCTTACCGCTAAGCTCAAGCACCATACGCCCGTTTTCATTCGGTGTGATCTTTGCCTGCAATATGTTAAAGACCAGATTATAGTCCTTGACAAGATGATAGGCAATAGGCTTATCAATAAGCTGAAGCGGAAAATGCAAGACTATCCTTTTCTTTTTCATCTGTTTTGTCTTTCTAAAAAAATAGCTTTGACTCGCACGGTTAATTTATTATAACAGAATATGGTCAAATATCAAGTAATTTACGCCGGGGGTGAGGGAGATGCGGAAGGAAGGCGCGCGGCTAATGCACAAGCCTTATATTTCCCCATGCCCCTAATCTACCGTTTACCACAATCAATATCCCCCTAATACCTTTTAACGCCCTGCCAAACCTGATAACCCTGACGATATCTTTTTCTGTTTTGACCGAATTGCATAAGGCCGTAGCACATGCATCAGCCAAAGGCGCGGATGGTGATATCACAACAACCGCGTCTGCCTTGCCAAAACTAAGGCTATGCCCTATGGTCGAGCTGGATGTGCATATGCCGCATGGGGTATCTTCAGGTTCTATCCGAAGAGCTAATTTGTCCTTAAACACCGACGCGCATCCGGTATGTATCCCTATTGTCCGGCTTTTGCCGGATAATATAAAAATATCCCCTCCGTTTTCTACTATGACCTGGGGGCTAAAACGTGAAAGCCTTTTTCCCACAGCCTCCGCTACCGCGCCGGCAACCGAGGCCATCGGCCCTACATCGCAAGGCCATGAGGCCTTCACCATATCCTTTATAATAGCGGGGGCATCCTTGCCGCACAAAACAGGTCTTAGTGCCGCGGCAAATATATGGTTGGCCTGTATATAATCTTTTATGTCTGAACGAAGCTCTGTCACAATATCGACAGCCTCTTTCGACAGGTCCTTGCCGGCACTAATAAGAACGTCGGTTTCATCTACCGCAACCCTGAAACTTACAAGATCGTCGGAGACGGCCTCTTTTCTGTAAGTACGCGGCTGATATCGATTATATGGATATGTATTAGGCATCCTAATGATAACTAATGTTGGACGTCTCTGCCAGGCGCCGGTAATGCTGGCAAGTTCACTTAACAACAGCAGGTTTACCCATAACAATTCTAACATGGTGACGTTTTTCATCACCAAAAGCGGGAATGATATTGGACTTCTGTTTTTTTCCATCCACGGTAACCTCTGCTATGCCAAAGGACACATACCTCGGATTTAAGACCTCTATGGTATAATAAGCGCTGCGGAATGTCCGTCTTACCTTGAAAAGTTTCCATCTATTGGGTATACATGGGGATATCAATAGACCTTCGGGCACAGGCCTTATGCCAAGTATCTGCTCAACCATGACCTTAAACATCCAATACCCGCCCCTGTTATACCACGGACAACCTGCCCTGCCGCTTGTTTGGGCCTCTGGACCGTCAATATATTCGCATGAAACAAAAGGTTCGAGTTTATATATGTCAGACTTGTGGGATCTATCAACCGGATCGATCCTGGTATATACATTCCAGGCATTGTTGCCATTGCCAAGAAGCGTCTCTGCCCAAATAGCCCAACACGATGATTCTATGCCGACCCCGCCGTTCTGCATTACCGAAGCGGGCAGCATGCTGATCGTGCCTGACTCTTTATCATATTCCTTAAAGCACGGCGACATTGTAACCGGACCATGGTCTCTGTAAAGCTGCGTCCTTGTCATGTCCATAAGAGAGGCGGCGCTATCCTGCGATTCACACAATCCTGATATTACAGCCCATGTCTGCGTATCAAGAAAAAGCCGGGCATTCCTGCCTTTTGAGACCCCTATCCCTTCTCCATTGGCGGAGACCGCGCCAATAAACCTATCCTTATCAAAAAAAGACTTCCTTACCTTTTCAACCAGCCTCTTATACCTGACCTCATAATCAGAGGCTAATTGCCGTTCTTTTTTCATTCGGCATAATTGGATAAACTGGGGTAATAGATATATCAGGAATTGGGCGAGCCAGACTGACTCGCATCTGCCCGAATCAGAGAAGGAATCCAGGGCATCCATATGGTCCCCAGGATATATAGGGAAAAGCCCGCGCTTGCCCGATAACTCCAATGCCCTTTCGATCGCTATCCTGCAATGGGTGAAAATATTCTTTTTAGAGCTGTCCTGAAACTTCGCGTCTTCATCCAAAAAGGATAGCTCATTCGTCTCTTTCAGATATTCGCATACGCCATAAACCAGCCAAAGAGGGGCCTCGACAGAATCCGACCTTATACCTTTACGAATTATAGTTTCCCAAACACCGACGACAGAACCGTTTTCAAACTGCATTTCAGCGCAATCCAGCAGAAGCTGGCGCATATATTTTGGATGAACTGATAGCAGGGTCAGGCCATTTATGATATTATCCTTGAAGACGGCTTTGCCTGAAGGGTTGTATACCGAACCTAAGGCTGACAGGCCTGCCGATATAGACTGGTATCTGAGCCATTTGTTTGTCAATATATTGGCGCCTTCATCAGGCGTAGTTATATGAAGACTCGAAAACCTCACGGTCCACCTATGCCCTGTCCTTGAAAACTCCTCTTCAACATTCTTAATATCTTTATATTTTTTTATGATCCTCTCCGCGTCCGGCCTTTGAGCGCACTTCCCCAGAATAAATATCAGTTCCCCCTCTCCGTTAGGGGCGAGCTCCATCTCTGTGTGCAACGATGCCGCGGGATCATTATAACGACCCTGTTCATTAAAACACATGCCTTTCTCTACGCATCTTGGTCTTGACACATCCCTGTAAGAGCCGAGAAAAAAATCCCTTCCACAGGTAAACGTCTCAACCTTGCTGTTTACGGAATGGAAAGCATATTCACCATCAGGGGTTTTCGCCAATATCGATGAAAGGCGCTCATCATATATTGTATCGACAAAAAACTTATCGTATTCCCTGTTGCCCGACGGCTTACCGAAATCCCATTCCAGGTAGCTGAACACGCTCAAAAACCGCGCCTGTTGCGTTGCGTTCTTTATCCTCATCTGCCATACCTCAACAGGCTCGTCTGCGCTTACATAATAAATAAGGCTTGAGATTATGCCATTGTTCTTTGAACTGATATTCGTGTAACCTATGCCATGTCTTACTTCATAGAATTCCGGCTTCTTACACACAGGCTTCCAGGTAGCAGACCAATAATCCTGGGTCTGGTTATCCCTTAAATATATAAATTTTCCGAAATTTTCGCTTATATTATCCTGGCACCACCTTGTTATCCTGTTGGAAAGGCCCGCCCGAAAACTCATACCGCAGCCTGATTGGGATATTATCATCCCATAGTCACCGTTGGTGAGTATATTCGACCAAGGGGCCGGGGTCTCAGGCGTATTCACCACAAATTCCGACCCATCGAACAAAAAGAACCCATACCTGGTACGAAATATTTCTTTTATGCGGCCCAGCGGGAGCAGCAACCGCGCCATCGGCGTCTCCTTTTTTGCCTTCTTCAGAACCGCTAAACGCCTGCCGGATTTTTCCTTGCGGGGTTTTGGCTGTTTCTTTTTGGCCGGTTTTTTTATATTCTTAACAGACTTGGGACGTTTCCCTTTCTTTGGCATGTCTCCTCCCGTAATAAGTGCAGGTATATGCTGGGCCGCGCGCATGAGCATAGGCGCCGGCACATGCAAAAACATCAATAGATCAAATAACTATATTCACCAGTTTTTTCGCGACAACAATAACCTTCTTCACGCAGGCGGACTTGATATACCCATTAACCTTGCTATCCGCAAGCGCCGCGGCCTTAACCTGTTCCTCGGACGCCGTGTCATCAACCTCAATCTTAGCCCGCAGTTTTCCGTTAACCATCACAGGGAGCACGAGGCTCTCCTCTCTGGCCTTAGACTCACTATAAACCGGCCATGGCTGGCTAAAGATACTCGGCCTATTACCCAACCTCTGCCATAACTCTTCGGCTACATGCGGGACAAAAGGCGATAACAGGAGAACGGTATTGGTGACCGCCTCTTTCGCGTAATACGTATCACCGTTTTCCACGGCGGTATACACCCGGTTGACAAGCTCCATGACGGCGCTTATGGCTGTATTGAACTTAAAATCCACCTCGATATCCCTCGTGACCTTCTTTATGGTCTGATGCATCTTGCGCTCAAGTATTCTATCTCCGGGACCCGGGCCGTTTTTGCCACGCTCGGTATCATTGACCCGCGACGTTAATTTCCATAAGCGACCCAAAAACCTGTAAGCGCCTTCCACGGCCCTGTCATTCCATTCAGCGTCTTTTTCGGGAGGGCCTATAAACAAGGTATAAAGCCTTACCGTGTCAGCTCCGTATTTTATTATCAGCTCATCGGGGGACACAACATTGCCCTTTGATTTCGACATCTTTGCGCCATCTTTTATTATCATACCCTGTGTAAAAAGGGCCCTAAAGGGCTCTTTAAACCCCACAAATCCTAAATCAGCCAACACCTTGGTAATAAACCTGGAATACAAAAGATGCAGTATGGCATGCTCAACGCCGCCTATATATTGATCAACAGGGAGCCACTTATCAACAATATCCTTATCGAATGCGCTGTCACCATTTTTAGGAGATAGATAACGCAGGAAATACCAGCTTGAATCAACAAATGTATCCATCGTGTCGGTTTCGCGTAAGGCCTTTTTTCCGCACTTGGGGCATTTTGTATTTACAAAATCCTCGACACCGGACAGAGGCGACTTTCCATGAGGCTTAAAATCCACCTTATCGGGCAGCAATACCGGCAGGTCCTCTTCAGGCACAGCCACAACGCCGCACTTATCACAATATACAATGGGTATAGGCGCGCCCCAGTAACGCTGCCTTGATATCAGCCAATCCCTTAATTTAAAATGAACGGATCTGCGGCCAATACCTTCAACCTCCATCCAGCCGGCAATCTTGCCAGCGGCCGACTTATTGGGTAAGGTATTAAACTGACCGGAATTGATCATAACCCCGTCTTCAATGTAAGCAACATTCATACCAGGCTGCGCGGCGCTGGGCGCGCGCGGGTCATCTATCACAACCCTGACATCTAAATGATATTTTTTCGCGAAATCGAAATCTCTCTGATCGTGCGCGGGCACAGCCATAACAGCCCCTGTACCGTATTCCATGAACACGTAATTGGCTATCCACAGAGGTATCCTGTTTTTATTGACAGGGTTGATAACATAGCGGCCTGTAAATATGCCTTTCTTTTCCGATTCGTCCGAGAAGCGCGACATCCTGGACTGCGCCTTAGCTGAATTTATAAACTTAAGTATATCCTGTTCCCCGGCGCTATTTTTAATCAGTCTTGGCACGTCCGGATGTTCAGGGGCAATAACCATATATGTGGCGCCAAAAATAGTATCAACCCTTGTGGTAAAACAGGTAATATTAAAATCTTCACCCTCGACCGGAAAATCAATATCAACGCCTTCACTCTTGCCTATCCAATTAGCCTGCATTGTCTTTACCCTTTCAGGCCAAGACTTAAGGCCCGTGAGGTCATCCAAAATCTGCTGGGCATAATCCGTTATCTTAAAAAACCATTGCTCCAGATCTTTATCAACAACCCGGCTGTCACAGCGTTCGCAAAGATTGTTTACAACCTGCTCGTTGGCAAGCACGGTATTGCATGAAGGACACCAATTTACCGCCGCCTTTTTCCTGTAGGCAAGCCCCTTCTTAAACAATTTCAGGAATATCCACTGTGTCCATTTATAATAATCGGGCAGACACGATGTCACCTCACGCGTCCAATCGTAGCCCACACCCCAGCGGGAGAGCTGACTTTTCATAGCGGTAATATTATTAAGCGTTGACTCTTTCGGGTGTAAGCCTCCCTTGATAGCGGCATTTTCAGCCGGTAAACCGAAGGCATCCCAACCCATCGGAGCAAGTACATTATAGCCCTTCATGATCTTATAACGGGCTATGGCGTCACCTATGATATAATTCCTGCCGTGGCCGACATGCAGCTTACCCGAGGGATAGGGAAACATTACAAGACAATAATATTTATCCCTGCGGCTTTTAGGGTCCATATGGAAAAGGCCGGTGCCAAGCCAATAAGCCTGCCATTTTTTTTCAATATCTTCAAACGGGTATAATTTTTCTTTCATATTATCTCTTTCCCGGATAAACCCATATTATTTCTTGTTCGGACGAGCGCGCAAGGATGGATAAACAAAAAGGCAAATAAGTTGAACATTGACAATCCAACCCATTAGTGCTATAATTTTTCCCCATATGGGGCTGTAGCTCAGCTGGGAGAGCGCTTGCATGGCATGCAAGAGGTCAGGGGTTCAATCCCCCTCAGCTCCACCAACCAATCTAAATTACCTGCCGTTTATTTGCTTATATTAAGACATAATATACAAAAAGTCAAGGTATAATAGGTGGTTATTACTCACAAAATCTGGGTATTTTTTATGTAATATATTTATGCTAAACAAGTTACAAGAAATATTTAATTAAATTCCCGATACCTGTTTTATCCGGGCCGAGGGATGCAATGTAATGTCAACCCCCTTTTACGCAAAAGGGGTCAAAAGTCCATCATTAATTCACTTGACTTGCCAAAGAAGTGAATATAAAATATCATTAAATAAACTACTGCCGAGATGGCGGAACTGGCATACGCGTCGGTCTCAAAAACCGATGATCGCAAGGTCATGTGGGTTCAATTCCCACTCTCGGCACCATATATTGCAAAAGCACTTTAAAAAATGCGAATACGCGCATGGGCGGTATTATGGATCATAAAACGCCTCCGCGTAAAATAATGGGGGATATCAATGAAAAAGAAAATATTGGGCCTGGTGGGAACACTGGAGGTAGAGCTTAAAGGCACTGATGACATTGCCGTACTTGAGCTTTCCGGCCAGATAGACAGCTACACATCCGAGGTCATTACAAATATTATAGACTCCCATATAAATAAAGGTAACCTCAAGATCATAGTAGACCTTACCAATATCGATTACCTGGACAGTGCCGGTTTGGGGGCCTTTATAAACGCGAAAACTAAACTTGGAGCAAGCAAGGGCGAACTCCGTCTGGTGGGGCTTAAAGGAAAAGCAAAAGAGGTTTTTGATCTGGCATGCCTTACAGATTTTTTCAAGGTATTTGAAAGCCGGGAACAGGCATTCGAAAACTTCTAAAATCTTGCCCTTACACCGGCCAAATATTTCCTGCCGGGCAAGGGATTATCCGCTATATCCCAATACGCCTTATTAAGCATATTGTCAACCGTCAAAAACAAACTCACATCGCGGCTTAGATCGTAATTTATACCGCAGCCCGCCAAAAGATAGCTATTATAATCTTTTTTATTTTTATAGATTATATCCACTCTCTGAACACCAAAAGGCAGGGACAGCTCTATCTTCGCGGACAATTTATGCTCGTTACGGTCCGTCGCATATCTTAAGATGTAACCCTTTGGGTTTGTAATATCGGAACTAGTATAAGAATATCCTGTTTTTATCCTTAAAAACCCCGCGGTAACCACCTGGAGCAGGCCCTCGAACCCCAGTGTCTTAACCTCTACTATGTTTTCCGCCCGAAAGACTTCATCCGCGCTATCATGTTTGACCCAATCTATCATGTTGTCCACATCCCTGTTAAAAACCGTGACTGACAAACCGATATTATCTGACCCCGGCGTAATATCAAAACCAGCTTCATAATTTACCGCGCTTTCAGGCGATAAACCCCTGTTGCCGATACTAACCGCATCTTCATAATTTAATTGCGTGTAATCAGGGGTCGCCAAAGACCTTGACACGCCGGCCCTGATCTTGACAAAGTCATAAGGCCTTACGTATATACCGGCTTGCGGAAGAACGTGGGTATTAAAATCCGAATAATCGTCCGCACGAACGGACAAGTCAAAACCTGCCGCGGGATTTTGATGGGCCTTCCACGATAAGGCATAGGAACTTCTAACGCGAGAGTCTTTGCCAAGTCTCGTGCTCTTAATGGACTGTCCGCAAATATCTATTAAAAAAACTATGCTGCCTATGCTTTTAAGGATTGCCTCCGACTCAACCATAACCCCTGATACCCCTGTGGCATGATGATTAATATAGAAATCCTGACGTTTCGTATCAAGCATAAATTTGTCGTAATACCTCCTGTGATACAGACTTGGCCGGATTTTAAAATTTCCAATCTCAACGATAGACTGCCAGTTCAAAAAGAATACGTTCGTCCATTCCCGTGAGTCATACGGCGCGTAAAAATTAGCCGCGCCGTATTCTTTTTCACCATAAGCCGCAAGGATATAATTAGATATCCTGTCACCAAACGGAAATACCGCTGAAGATGATACCGCAGACTGTTTGTAATCAGTGCCTTGCCTAAATCCCGCGGAAGATGACTGTTCTGCCGCGGCATTTAAGCCCTTGCCGTCTTTTGCAAAACAGGCATACACGCCGGCATTCTCTGTGCTATCCGAGCCGTAGCCAAAGAAAGCCCAGGACTCTGTATCGCGGGGCCTTTTGGCCTTTATGTTCACTGACCCCCCCATACCGCTCTGGGCCCAGGCCTGGGTTGACTGCCCCTTTACTAACTCGATATTTTCGACAGCAGGCTGGGGGAGAGGCAGGTCAAGATTGTGATGACCGGTCTGCGGATCATTTACGATCACCCCATTTATTGCCACTGACGCCTGACCCGCAATACACCCTCTTATATTCATGTCTGATTGTATCCCTGACACCCCGCGCCTTGATATATCAACACCCGGTTCCATGTCCAGTAAGGTATCGATACTTCTTGTTTCGCGCCAGCAGCAATTAACAATCCCTATATCACTGGCGGGGTTTTCATGGGCTGCATCTGCGCCTGAATCAATGTGAACCGTAATAGGGTCAAGCTCAATATCTTCGCAGGCGCAGATCCGGGGGTAAATTAAGGTCAAGGGTAGAGATATAAGGATAAGCAGGCAGGCCCTGAATAAGAATGAGTATCTCATAAGGGTATTATAAATATGCCGGGGGTAATGTCAACCATAATTAATAATATAGTTTACATTATTAATAAAAATCATCCCGGGCTGCTGTCAATTCTAATGATGGGGGAAAAACGATATTTTATCCTTTGACCTTCAAGACCATTATAGTAATATCATCATGTTGGGGGGCCTTTTTACGAAAACGCAGGATATCATTATAAATATTCTCAGTGATCTCTTTCGCGGTCAGGCCTTTATGCCTTGAAACGCTGTCCTTAAGTCTGTCTTCCCCGAACTCTTCCTTGCCCGGATTACGCGCCTCTGTAACACCATCTGTGTAGATCACAAATACATCCCCGGGCACCATAGGGACTTCGCCCCTGGAAAACTCCACCCCATTCATCACACCCAGTGCCATACCGCTACGTGCCGCTATTAGCAGCGTCTCACCCGTCTGCCTCGCGTGGACCACAGGCAGGTGTCCGGCATCAACTATAGAAAGCCTCATATCTCTTGAATTAATATTAAGATATGTTAAAGTTACAAATAACCCCGACGTGGATTCCGTGGCTATTTGATCATTAAGCGACGTGACCACCTTTACTGGATCCGGTTCGGTCTTGGCGTGAAACCTGAAATTACTGACCGTCATAGCCATAAATAGCGCCGCGGGCACACCTTTTCCCGAGACATCGCCAACCATAACCCCAAGGCTCTGGTCATCATTAGCTACGAAATCATAGAGATCACCTCCGATAGACTTGGCGGGTTCCATTCTAAACGATATATCAACAATATCCGCTTCAGGGGGAGATTGTTTTAAAAAACTCTGTTGTATCCGTTTCGCGATATCAAGGTCTCTCTGCATAAGGACCCTTTTATTTTGCTCAAGTATATATTGGTAAAATGTGCAGGAAAGGTAGACTCCTGCTATAAGTATGAGCGGGTAAAAAAGGTCTATCCAGATGTTAAAGAAGGCGAACAACACAAATGATAACGCGATAAACCCGAGAGCAATAAAAAAAGCCGATAGTATCTCTAATAAAGGCTTCAATTTGAATGCAGCGGCCGCTACAAGCCCCGACAGAATAATCAATATCAGGATATTGACCAGAGGATCAACCCTTACAATAAACTTTCTCAATAATATCGTATTGATCAGGTTGGCGTGAAGGCCGACCATGGGGTAGCGTTGCTGCAACGGTATAGGATTAAGGTCATGCGTGGCAACAGCGGTAAGACCAATAATACATATCTTGTCGCGAAGTTTGCCGAGGTCAATAGCGCCCTTCTCCCCCCGGCAATGATCCCTGTATGACGTAAGTATATCTATAAAAGAATAATGATCGAATGCCTCTCCCCATCGTCCCGCGTAATTTATGATCATTTGGCCGCGCGCGTCGATAGGTATCCTTAAACCGGGTCCGATCATCAGAAATTTTCCATTATCGAACTTGACATCTTTTATATCTATGGACAACATGTCGCAGACAACCAGCAGGGATATTTGCGGAACCAGCTTTTTGCCATAACCGACAAACAAAGGTACGCGTCTTCTTTTTCCGTCAATATCGGTGATAACATTTATATGGCCTACGCCGCGAGCCTTTTCAGACAGCTCCGGCATAGGCTCGGATTCAACAGCTAACGCGTCAGGAAACACGTCTGACGGCGGGCCGTCGCTCAAGCGCATGGCGAGGGGCAGATATACATTCCCGGACATCGATACCGATTCGGCAAGCTGGGAATCCGAAAACTGGTTGCTCCTTGTGCTAAATAATATATCAAATATTACCGCTTTTGCCCCGCACGCGGTAAGGGTATTGATCAGCCCCGCGTGGAATTTTCTGTCTATCGGCCACTGCCCTATCTTATCGATAGTATCCTGGGCGATCTCTATTATCACGATATCTGATAAGGCCTTCTGTCCGGGGCGGGCCCTAAAACGCAGGTCTAATGTGTAAAGCTCGAAGGTCTCAAACACGCGGAAATAGGAAGCCATCATCACACTGCTTAGTATGATAAAGACTATGAAACATCTTAAGGTCTTTCTGCTGATTCTGGTCTTTGGCATTAGAAAGAAATGTTTATCCCGGCAGTCATTATACTGCCTGAATATTCTTGGATAGGGTCATTAGAATAATTCTGGCGATAAGAATAATCCAGGTTGGCCGAACATGACGGCGACAACTGGTAGAACAGGCCTCCTCCAAGCATTATAATATTATCTTGTTCTTTTTTGTCAGGGTCTTTTATGGTCGTGCGCGATTTAAAATCCTTTCTCTGGTATCCGCCGTTTATAAGCACGGTTAATCTTGCGCTGACAGGATACGCGACGTAAAGGTTAACACGCTCCGAGTTGTAATCATAGTAATCAATATACTCGTCATTTGAATCATTGATAAAATAGGTGTTTTTCACCTTGACAAAAAGATTGTCTACATAGGCCGCGAATTCCGTGATAACGGTATTCCTGCAATCCTTTCGTGTTGAATCTATCTCGTTATCTAAACCGTCACGTATCTTTCTGGACTTATAATCATAAACCGTATATTGGTATATACCGCCTATATATGTCTTGCGGTCAATATAATACCTGATACCGGCAAAGGGCCCGTTAGAGGCAAGATCGGAATCCTTGCCTTTAAAGTAATCTATGAAATCTACACTATAACCCGCCTCTGTCTTCACTCTGTCCTGATGATAGTATTCAAAAGAAGCGGCCAACCGGTTGTCCATCATACTAACATCGGTAAACTCATGATATGTAATACCGGTAAAATCATATCTGGCCTTTACATCAAAATTATCGTTTATCCTATAGCGCAAAACTGCATCCGAGTTAAACTGATCGAAGAGATCTCCTTTTCGCTTTGAATCAAGATACACATTATTATCGTAACCTTCAAAAACGCCCACGTAGACATTATACGATAATTTATCCCGGATACTCAACGCACTTTTGGGGGCAGTTTTCGGGGGTATCTGATTGATATCTTTATGCTTTTCTCTTGTATCCTCGTCATCAGCACGCGAAGACACATCAGCCGCGCATAAGAGGCAGCAACACAGAAAAAGCGTTTTATATAAAACCTTGAGATTATTCCCCGTTACCGGTAATGCATGCGTCCCTGCCGCTGCCTCCCTCATTAAAAGACCCGCCCTCGTTTTCGCGATCGTCTTCTCTTCTCTGATGCTCATCACGTTCAAATATATTCTCCTTATTGTCGTCCCTGATATCATTCAGGCGTTCCTGCATTCCCTGAATAACGTCTATAGCGGCCGCGGCGGCGCCTGAACCTCCCGCACGCTTATCCCTAAGCCAATTGAGATACCCCCTTAAATCCTGCCTAAATTGCGACCAACTCTCCCTGTCAAGGTTCGACAGCGCGATAAGATCACCGGGCATTTCAAATCTGCCGATAACCCGCTTGAATCCGTTGCCAATAATAACGATCTCCGCCATTAATGTCCCGTCTGCATTCACGCCCCGGACATAGGCCATATCCTCAAAACAGGCAATGGTTGTATTATTGCCATCGGACTCGACCGACATACCGCTGCCTGAAACACCCGCGACGGCCGTAGGCGTACGCACCTGAAATGATGATGCCGATTCAACGCCTTCTATCAGAGCGAATATCTTGCCATTATGAAGTAACAGATGTTTTTCTCTGATATCAGCAATGCTCATTTCTGAATCCTGCGAAAGCGTTACCACATTCTTATCGGAAGTATCCAGAGCTATAGACGCCTCTGAATTAACCGACGTTCTTATCCTGTCGTTTTCTACCAACAGTGTGCCTTGACTTGCCGTCTGCCACGCGGTATCACCTGCCCTCTGGACATTGACTACCCCCTTAACTTGAAGTATATTCATACCCGACTCGGGCAAGGCACCGGAATAGGCGTTAAAGAAAAATGACGCCATCACAACAAATAAAATTAATAATCCCCGCTTCACGCATTACCCCTTTCTCTGATTAAAAAACTTTTATTTCTCCTTCCCCTTAACAAGTAATTTCCACGGGTTACGTTTTATATCATCCGTGAACTCTTCAAGATTATCGGTAGTCCTTCTAAGATTATTCATTATCTCGTCGATATTTCCCCTATTACCAGATACCGCGCTGTCCAGGTTCCTGGCAAGACTGCTTATATTCGTCATGGTGACCTTGGCAACCTCCATGACAGATCTTGCTTCGTCAATCACAGCCTCAATATCAATAGGGTCTTTGCCCTGGATAGTCACATCGTCTTTTAAAAATTCCGCGCCTGTATCCCCTGGGGTAAGCTCAATATACTTCTCACCCATAAGCCCCAACATGGTGACTGCCGCCTTGGCGCCTTCTTTTATTTTGGCGGTTTGCGCCAGTTCCAGCCTTACCAGGACCGCCGTGGATCCTTCTTTTCTATAAATAAGCTTGACGCTCTCCACCTTACCAACTTCAACACCCGCCAACCGGACAGTAGCGTCCTTTTCTATGCCGGAGACATTCGAGAATATCACATTAATATGATACGACTGCTGAAAGGGTTTGAAATTCCCCGCCATAATGGTAAGGCCTGCTAGAATACCAACGCATAACAAAACCACAAAACCTGTTTTAACCTCATTTGTGAACACCTTTGACATACCCATCTCCTTATTTTGTAAGCTCCTCTAAATATCCCTCTCCTGACCTAAAGAACTGAATAGGCCCATCGGGATTTCCTGTCACAAATTGTTTCACGCGCGGGTCATCGGAATTTTTCATCTCGCCAACCATGCCCTGCGCTATAACCTTGCCATCATACAGCATGACTACCCTATCAGCTATCGAAAAAACACTTTTCATGTCATGGGTTACAACAACCGATGTTATATGGAGTTTTTTGCTTAAGTCAAGTATAAGCTTGTCTATAACCCCTGCCACAATAGGGTCAAGCCCTGCTGTAGGCTCGTCATAAAAAACTATCTCGGGATCCATCGATATTGCCCTGGCCAGACCGACCCTCCTTCTCATGCCGCCTGAAAGTTCGCTCGGCATAAAATTCTCAAAACTGCGCAGACCGACAAGCTCGAGCTTCATCTTTACCATTATGTCAATTATATCGGGTGCAAGCCTGGTATGCTCCCTCAAGGCCAATGCTATATTCTCCTTTACCGTCATGGAATCATAAAGGGCGGCATTCTGGAAAACCATGCCATATATCTTTCTGATCTTATCAAATTCAGATTCATTAAGAGCGGTTATGTCCTTTCCTTTTATAATAACAGAACCGCTATCCGGCTTATGCGTGCCTATCATATGCCTCAATAAGGTAGACTTGCCGCAGCCGCTGCCACCCATAATTACCAGGGTTTCACCCTTATAGACCTTTAAATTAATACCGTTTAAAACCGTTCTCCCGTTAAAACTCTTAACCAGGTCCTTAACCTCTATTGATACTTCCTTATTTTCCATGTACATCTCCTAATACAGCGTACCTAAATATTCGCTTTTGGTAAACTAAAATTATAATTGTGGCCGCAAACCGCACAAATACGCGGGCAAGCCCATACGGCCGATGGCCTGCCGATCCATACCAGCTACATATTGCTGAAAAAGAATATACCGGTAAGAACGCAGTCGGCCAAAATAATCAGGATAAAACTGGCAACAACGCTTACTGTCGTTGAACGGCCAACGCCTTCGGCGCCACCCGACGTGTTAAGACCCATATAACAGCCTATGAGCGCTATAATAACTGCAAAGACAGCAGATTTTATCAAACCCGTATATATATCTTTAAGTTCTAAAAACTTAAATGTTATATTTATATACATGCCGGAATTTATTCCCACATTAAATACCCCGACAAGATATCCTCCAACCATACCTATCAGGTCGCTGAATATAGTCAGGCAGGGCAGCATTATCATCAGGGCCAAGACGCGCGGCACTACAAGAAATCTGACGGGATTCAGCGCCTGCGTCTGTAACGCCTCGATCTGTTCGGTTACCTTCATGCTACCGAGTTCGGCGGTTATCGCCGCTCCAACCCTGCCGGCCACAACAAGCGCCGTAAGGACAGGGCCCATCTCTCTCGCCATAGCGACAGCGACAAGACTGGCAACATACATCTCCGCGCCAAGCTGGGAAAGCTGATAGGCGCTTTGCATGGCAAGTACTATCCCTGTGAAAAACGCCACAAAAAATACTATAAGCAGGCTATTCACGCCGCTGAACACCATTTGTTCAAATATGTTCTTTCGAGAGGAGGCCTTGCGCATGAAGGGACCGGCGACCATCCAGAAAAGAGTCTGGCCAAGCAAGGCAAAAACCCCCCCCACCTGGGATAATATTGATAAAACAATCTTGCCTAAAGCTCCGATCATATTCAGCATTTTTCCTCTTTCTTTTTTTAAAATCCGGATATCGCGTCTTCCGCGGCATCAAAGATTTCAAAAAGTTTTTCAAGCTTAGTTATCTCAAAAAGGCTCTTGACCTTTGGGGCAAGATTGGATATGCGCAGCCTGCCGCCATATGACCTGGTCTTCTTAAGCATCTCCACAAGTGTTGCCAGGCCTGAACTATCCACATAGGGAACGCCGCTTAGATTCACCAACACCTTCATCATTTTACCCTTCAAACCCTTCTCAAAAAACTCTCTGACCTCCGGTGAAGAATTAATATCTATGTCACCGCTAATCTCATAGGTGGTTATACCATCGATTTCTTTTTGCGATATGCGCATTGATATTCCCCCTTATTGTTGTTTTAAAGATTTAACCATGGTAATACGGTTGCCGCGTTTATTAAATTTAAGCTCATCCATGAGATACCTGATAAGGAAAACCCCCCTGCCGCCGCCCTTTAATATGTTCTCATCCAAGGTAGGATCCGGCACGGAACCGATATCAAAACCGTTCCCGCTATCTTCAACCGACAGGAATATCCTTGAGTCTCTATAATCAAAATCCACGCGGACATTTTTTTCTTTATCAAATTTATTGCCGTATTTTATCGCGTTGATAAGCGCCTCTTCCAGGCAAAGCCTTATATCAAAAACATCTGATTCGCGCGCCCCTGCCTGTTCGAGCATAGACCTGACCTGGTCAACAACCTGTTTTATCCTGTCTAAATCACTCTCTATAATAATTGTTTTATTCATGCAAAACTCAATGCCTCCGGTCAGCGCGGGATATCCGGATCTATGAATTTACCTATACGCCTGAATTTTTCATAACGCGCCTTAAGCATATCATCTTTACTGACAGACGACATGTCTTTGATACTGCCCAATATGATACGTTTTATATTTTCAGCGGTCAATTGAGGATTGCGATGCGCCCCGCCAACCGGCTCCGGCACAATATTGTCTATAATACCGAAATTAAGCAAATCCTGCGCCGTCAGCTTGAGCGCCTTTGCCGCCTCATCTGATCTTGCCCTGTCCTTCCATAGTATAGCGGCACACCCTTCCGGGGATATGACTGAATAATACGAATTCTGCAAGACGCATACCCGGTCGCCTACACCGATGCCAAGGGCCCCGCCGCTGCCTCCCTCACCGATGACAAAGACTATGATAGGAACGCCTATGCCTATCATCTCCCGCAAATTATACGCTATGGCCTCTGCCTGACCCCTCTCTTCAGCTCCTATGCCGGGATATGCCCCGGGGGTATCGATAAAGGTAACTATCGGGATATCTAATTTTTCCGCTATCCTCATGACCCTTATCGCCTTCCTATAACCTTCCGGGTTTGCGCTGCCAAAATTCCTTTTTAGATTTTCATTGGTATCACGGCCTTTCTGATGGCCTATAATGCAGATCTTGCGCCCGTCAATCCTGGCCAGGCCGCATATCATAGCCTTATCGTCGGAAAAAGCCCTGTCGCCATGGAGCTCCACAAAGTCATGCATAATAATCCCGATATAATCAAGCGTATAGGGCCGTTGGGGATGGCGAGCTATCTGCACCCTTTGCCAAGGAGTCAGGTTTTCAAATATCTCCTGTTTCAGCTTCCCGAGCTTTTGGTTGAGCCTTTCTATCTCTGAGTGGAGATTTATATTTTCGGAACTCGTGAACTTTTTCAGCTCTTCTATTTTTCTTTCGAGTTCTAAGATTGGTTTTTCAAATCCAAGACCGATTACGCTCATTGATAACGCCTTTATTCTATAATGGTTACTGATGTGCCTGCCGGAATAATACTATACAGCTCCTCCACGTCCTCATTACGCATCCTCACACAGCCTTCGGTAGCCTGATAGCCTATGCTTTCAGGCTCCGTAGTGCCGTGTATACCGTAACCTGACTGCGGCGTGGTAAGGCCCATCCACCTTGTCCCGAGGACATTGCCGGGATCACCGGCAGGAACAGCTATCCCTTTATTATACCACACAGGGTCAACAAGTTTATCCTTAACCTGGAACACCCCGATCGGGGTGCAATTGTTCTTACCGGTAGCCACGTCATATGTCTTGATGACCTCGTCGCCCAAAAGCACGGTAAGCACACACTGGGTATTATCAACGATAACGGAAAAGGGCCGGCTCTGCACCTTAAGCGCAACGCCGGGAACTATTATATCGGATTTCAGGCTGTTGGTCTTTTTAATAAGTTCCACCGTGGTTGAAAACTTCCTGGCGATCTTCGATAGTGAATCACCGGAGGCTACAGTATACAATTCACTGCCGGGGACAATAATATTTGAAAACAAGATTGACATGTTAACGGAGGATATCTTTTTCTGAACATCGGCATAATCACAGAACCGGGAATACTCATTGATGATTTCATGATATATAGATTTTGCCTTAACGAAATTCCCGTCCTCATTACATATATCGGCTAACAGCGACACGGCCTCATAACCTTCTCTCTGCCCCTTGAACGAAGCGGCCATGCTCTCAAGTTCGGATATGGCCTCTGCTTTTTTGCTTGACGCCAAAAGCTCCCTTATCCGCTTTAATGCCCTGGACTCGCCGGCCGCGGAGGAATACGCGTTTTGAACAGGCCCCGGCGTTCTTTTATCCCGCGAAAGGTTAAACAATAATTTCACCGTCGTTAATAATAAAATGGCTGCAGCCGCGGATACACAAATACGTATTATATTTTTTTTCATTTTACCTTTTACCCCGATTTATATTTTTAAATATAAAAAATACGCCATAACAGCCCCAAGCGATGCTCCTGCCAGCACCTGAACCGGGGTATGCCCTATCAGTTCCGCAAGCCTCTCTTCCTTTATCGATCTGTTGGAATAGATATCCTCTATCATATTGTTCAATATCTCTGCCTGTTTTCCAATAGCGCGCCTCGCGCTCTGCGCATCAAACATAGTAACAATCGCAAATCCCAAGCCGATAGCGAACACGCCAGAGTCAAACCCGTAAGACATACCCAAGGCCACGGCAAGAGCCGACGTAGCGGCGCAATGCGAGCTCGGCATGCCGCCTGTGCCTATAAGCCACCTGAAGTCAAAACTCTTTTTCCTGACGGCAGATACGGCTATCTTAATGGACTGGGCGGTAAACCAGCATATAAGGGTTACAATGAATACCTTATTACACGCAATCTGAGTAATAAATCCCATGGTAGGCTAAAAAGATTTGCCGTAAAAATGCGTTATAATCTTGTTAATATTCACAGGGTCCGCGTCTAAAAGCTCGATGCCTGTGTCATAATAAGTCGCGGGCAATGCGTCGGTAGTTATATCAATTCGCCTGCTCCATATAACTATGCCGGCCAGCTTCAATTCATTATTATCGGATAGCGTTATGTGCACATCCAGCATGGTCTTCGGCAGAAGCCTTTCCTTGAGGGAAAGGCATATGCCGTTGCCGCTGATGTCTTTGCTTACCGTTTCTTTTAGTATCTTCGGCCTTGTCTTGACCTCATACGTAAGTTTTATAGGCAGGGATATTCTCTCATATAACCTGTTTTCCATATTATTTATATTCCTTATAGTAGTGTAATTATAGCATACGCGCTATATCAGGTAAAGAAAAAACCGGGGCTTTTTCAATCTTTTATTAAAATTAGATTTTTAGGCTTAGATCCCGGCGGGTAAACCCTATTTTATCAATGTCAACGCCTCTTGTCTGGTCTTGGCATTTTCCTTAAAAACCCCTCTTACTGCGCTGGTGACCGTAACAGCCCCCGGCTTTTTAACCCCTCGCATCGACATACACATATGTTCAGCCTCTATGACAACTAACACCCCCAGGGGCTTGAGTTTTTTCATAATAATATCGGCTATCTGGGTTGTAAGCCGCTCCTGGACCTGAAGCCTCTTGGAATAGACCTCTACGACCCTGGCAATCTTGCTTAAGCCCGTGACTCGGCCCTCTTTTGGTATATACGCCACATGGGCCCTGCCCACGAACGGAAGCAGATGGTGTTCGCAGACAGAATAAAGAGGTATGCCTTTTACCAATACTATCTCATTATGCTTTTCGCCCAAAATAACCTCGAGCTCTTTTTCCGCGTCCGCTTTAATACCGCTGAAAATTTCTTCATACATATCCGCAACCCTTTTTGGCGTATCAACAAGGTCTTCCCGCGACGGATCGTCACCTATTGCAAGTAGTATATCACCTACCGCCTTTTCAATTTTCTTCCTATCCATCCCCAACCCCCCGGTTATTTACCAACACAAAACCTGCTGAAGATCCGATCCAGCATATCATCCGTAAAAATTTCACCCGTGATAACGGCTAATGCTTCAGCCGCGTCTTTAATATCCATAAGGATAATATCAATCGGCCTTTTTTCATCAAAACCGCGCGCGGCAGACTCTAAAAAGTCCAATGCCCTTCTGGCGCAATCTACGTGCCTTGAATTGGATAAAAATATGTTCTCAACCGCCGGGCCAGCACCTAAAAGGGCCTTATACATGACGCCTTCAAGCCGGTCAAGGCCTGTTCCGTTCTTCGCGGATACCTCAAGAACTGTTTCTTTATCCAAATATTTTCTGCAATCGCCTATACTCAAACGCGGGTGAAGATCTGACTTGTTTAAAACGATTATCGCCTTTTTACCCTTCACGTGATCGATAAGACGGATATCCTCATCAGAAAGCCCGCGGCTTTTATCAATCACCAGCAGGATAATGTCCGCGTTGTCAATGCATCTCCTGCTCCTCTCAATGCTCGCCCGGGTAATCTCATCATCCGGATTCGCTACCCCCGCCGTATCAATTATCCTTAAGGGCACGCCTTTGATATTAAGTCTTTCCTCGATACTATCCCTTGTAGTCCCTGCAATGTCGGAGACAATGACTCTGTCGTGCCCCAGCAGACCGTTCATGAGGCTTGATTTTCCCGCATTGGGCCTGCCACAGATCACGCAGCAAGCCCCTTCGCGGAATATCATGCCTTTTTCAGACGCGGTCAAAAGCCCGGACAAGATAACCGAGGCTTTTTTCAAAAAACGCGCGGCGGAGGCGAAACATGGGACAGGTATCTCCTCTTCAGGAAAATTCACATCCGCCTCAAGGCATGCCGCCGCGTCTATAATAATCTGCCTGGCCGAACGTATCTTTAAAGATGCTTTACCTCTAAACTGGCTTTGGGCAATCTTTAGCCCTTCACTTGTGGTAGAGGCGATAATATCGCAAACAGCCTCGGCCTGCATAAGGTCTATCCTGCCGTTTAAAAAAGCCCTTTTTGTGAATTCGCCCGGGAACGCGAGACGGGCGCCATTTCTTAAAACCAAATCCAATATCCGCCCAAGACATGCTGACCCGCCGTGACAATTGATCTCTATTATATCTTCGCGGGTATAAGTAAACGGCCGGCGCATAACCGAAAGCAAAACCTCATCTACGACCGTATCTTTATCATATATATGGCCATAAAACATACTGTAGCCTGCCGCGTCGACAAGTTTAAGACCCTTCTTTTTACCCTTGAATACCTTATCGGCTATACCGATAGACAGCGGCCCGCTTAACCGTATTATCCCTATACCGCCTTTTCCCGGCGGCGTTGATATCGCGGCTATTGTATCTTCCAACAAATACCTCTCAACATCACTCATTCAATATCCTCAAGGCCTCTGAAACAAGAAACAAGGATCCCGTAATAACGATAACCCCTTTCATCGGCGTTATGGCGCCGGCTGTGCCAATGGCATCTATTAGATCATAACAGACAAAACCCTTCCGGAGATAAAGACCCGCCCCGCGGGCAAGTTCCGAAGCGGGTAAGGCCCTCGGGGTGTCCGCCTGGGTAAAGATTATATCTCGCGAAACCGGACATAAGATTTTTGCTATCCCGCGGTAGTCCTTGTCGGATGACACACCCAATATAAGGCATATATGCCTATCCCCAAAAATATCTTTTAAGGCGCCTTTAAGCGCCAGGGCAGACACGGCATTTTGAGCACCGTCTAAAACAACCGTGCGACGCTGAAAAAAACTCAAATGAAACCTACCAGGAAAATTAACCCCGGCAACCCCTTTCCTTATAGCAGCCTTCGTTATGTTAAGATCCAATCTGTCTCTGGCCGCCTCCGCCAGCGATACGGCAACAGCCGCATTCGCCGACTGGTAAAGGCCTATAAGCGGGCTATGCAATTTTTTATAAAAATCATACCTTGTCTTCAGATCAAAACACGTCCCCGACAATGATGTCTTCGCATTGCTTATAACAATATCCCTGCCTGCCAGGATTAGACGCGCGTTCTTTTTTGAGGCAACGCTTTTGACCACAAGTAATGCCTCCGATGGCTGTCTCGCGCAGACCACATAAGAATTATTGTGGATGATCCCGCATTTCTCACAGGCGATACTCTTAAGAGATGTCCCAAGCAAACGGGTATGGTCATAACTTATCGGTGTTATCGCTGATATCAGAGAACGCGCCGTATTTACGGCATCAAGCCTGCCCCCCAGGCCTACCTCTAAAACGGCTATCTTGACCTTTTTACGCCAAAAGTATAAAAACGCGGCGGCTGTTATAACTTCAAAATATGTAAGACGCTTCAAGCCGTGTCTGGCGGCAATATCCCTGATAACGGATACCTCTAATGAAAATTCCGAATCTGATATGTGCCTGCCGCCAACCCTTATCCTTTCATTGACGCGAAGCAGGTGCGGGGATATCAGTACCCCCGCCTGAACACCAGCTGAATTAAATATCGAACCAAGAATAGATACGGTCGAACCTTTACCCTTTGTCCCGGATACGGTTATTGTGGGATATTGCGTCTGCGGATTACCTAAAAAAGCAAGCAGGCTGAATATTCTGTTAAGATCATAAACCCTGCCATAATTATATGCGGTAAATTTTTCAAAATTGGCCAAAGAATCCAAATAACGAAGGGATTGAGCGAAGTCCATATATCCTCAATGCCTAAAATGACGTATCCCGGTAAGAACCATGGCTATATTACACCTATTGCAGACATCTATAATGAGCTCGTCGGCTTTTGACCCGCCGGGCTGGATAATTGAGGTTATGCCTGCGCTGGCGGCCATTTCTACAGCATCTTCTTTCGGAAAGAATGCGTCCGAGGCCAAGACAGAACCCGCCGAACGCTCACCAGACTTGTGTATGGCCATAAAAACAGAATCAACCCTGCTCATCTGCCCGGCTCCAATACCTACTGTCTTTGTCCCTCTAACCAAGACTATAGCGTTTGACCTGATAAACTTAACGGCCTTCCAGGCAAATATCAAAGCACGCACCTCATCAGGCGTGGGTTTTCTTTGCGTAACAATCTTAAGCTGACTCTGATCGATATCCTGGGCATCCCTCTGCTGGACAAGAAGCCCTCCGGTGATGTTCCTAAAGTGGAACTCATCTCTATCTTTAGTCTTGCTCATAGCATCTACGGAAAGCACGCGCATATTCTGTTTTGACATAAGCCTTGCCAGGGCATTCTGTTCATAACCCGGCGCTATCACGCATTCAACAAAACCGGCTGCCAAAACAGCTTCTGCGGTGCTCATATCCACTTTTCTGTTTAATCCTATAATACCGCCAAAAGCCGAAAGCGTATCAGTGCTAAGCGCATCTGAGAAAGCACCTGTAAGCGTGTCTGCCGCGGCCATACCGCAGGCAGTAGCATGCTTAATAATGCACGCGGCCGGTTCATCGAAGTCTTTTACCGCCTCATAAGCGGCATCAAGATCCATAATATTATTATACGAAAGCGCTTTTCCGTGTAGCTGCCTGGCATTTGATACAGACAGTTCCTTGGAAAAAGGTCTCTTATAAAAAGCCGCTTTTTGATGTTCGTTTTCTCCATAGCGAAGATCCTGTGCCTTATCGAGGGATAAGACAAGTTCATCCGGAAAAATTGATCCCTCCGCCTTTGGGGTATTCGGGACAAGCCTTTTCTTAAGATACGCCTTTATACAGCTATCATACTCCGCCGTAACGGAAAACGCGTCAACCGCCAGACCGGCAAGCGTATTATCGGTTATACAGCCTCCGCGCTCATCAAGCTCCTTGATAATCCGGTCATACTGCGAAGGGTTTGTAAGAACAGCTACTGAGCGGTAATTTTTTGCGGCGGAACGCAGCATGGATGGTCCGCCAATATCTATATTCTCTATAGCCTCTTCAAGCTTTATATCGGGTTTCAATATAGTTCTTTTAAACGGGTACAGATTTACGACTACCATATCAATCAACCCTATGTCATGAGCCTGCAGCTGGGCCATATGCCGGCTATGATGCCTTAAAGCAAGAAGACCTGCATGTATCTTTGGGTGCAATGTCTTTACTCTACCGTCAAGCATTTCGTTAAAACCGGTTATCTCATCTACCTGTTTTACGTTAATACCCAAAGAGGATATAAAGCGCGCGCTGCCCCCCGTAGATATTATCTCTACCTCTAAAGAGGAAAGCTTTTTCACAAGGGGTTCAAGATTTGTTTTGTCGGAAACACTTATCAGAACTCTTTTTATAGTCAGCATACAAAACTCCTGGACGCGGGCGTTTTTAAGATTAGTAATTATACCATACTATCCTAACGTAAATCAAAAGAAAAATATCGCCAATACCCTTGTCAGGCAGATTTAAAAATGTCCGGCAAAAAAAATGGATACAGCTAGAGGGTTACGAGACTTAATGAAGGAGTTTAAGCTTAAGGCGCAACAGACGTATCTTTTCGCGCAAAACAGATATATCGCCTTTTAGGACATCTGCTTGCCTCTGTTGGTCATCTATCTTTTCGCGCAATCTTGATGCGTCATCACGGGATTGATCCTGAATAACGTTACCGTTGTTCAATTTATTAAGATCCGATATCATTTTTCGCACAGCGGAAAGAGACGATTGTTTAAGCCTTAGCTCTGTTGATAATTCCATGACAGCATGCTTGATTTCAGATCTCTGCGGGTCAAGCTGAGCATTGAGCGATAGAATATGATCGGAGACAGCTTTTTTCGAAGATTGCAATTCTTTTTTAAGAATAAGGATCTTTGCCGCTATCTCGTCCGCATTCATATCCTGCTTTGAATTCAACAAGGCTATCTCTTCATCTAACTTCGCTCTTCTTTGCAATACCTCTTCGAAAGCAGGATCGGCATCCAAGACCTCCTGCCTGATCTCCGCATCCGATTTAAATTCAAACGGATATTGGCATCCGGAAACCGTCATCAGCACAATCAAAAAAATAAACACCCTATAAGCCATACCATTCCAATAATTAGATAAATTTTAACGGATATAAAACAGAGGCAGCTGCTAATATAAAGATAAACAGCTGCCCCTCATCTCCCTCACCGCTATTTCTTTTTTATATTGCTTATCATCTCTTCCATAGCCTTGGCCGCTATGTCCTTGCATCCCAGCCCAAATGCCAACCCGAGAGCCAGCCCTGCCGAGGCAAGCACGATATTTATGACATTTAGTATTACGCCCATTTGTATCTGAAGCTGTTGCATAGCCATTACAGCAGCGAAAACAATTACCGCCGACTGCGTCAATTGTCCCAACATCTTTGCCTGGGTTATGCCAGCATTGCTTGCGGCTGTCCTGACAACGGTGCTTAACAGCGTTGACACAAACATACCAAAGACAAGGATGAATACCGCTACGATTATATGCGGTATATAAACAACTATAGTATTCAAGACCTGAGCCGCGACAGTCCACTGCATGGCGTTTAAAGCGGCAATCATGACGATCAGTATAACTATCCAGTAGACAAGGACTCCTATCAGTTCGGATAAGGTGTATTTTATTCCGCCTTTTGCCAGGAAACTGCTGGTACCTGATTTTTCGGCAAGCGTATCAAGCCTCAACAGCTTAAAACTCCTTACGATAATATTTTCAATCAACTTCGCTATGAGCCAGCCGGCTATAAGAATAATCAGTAGTCCTACCATCTTGGGAATAAACGCGCCCACCCTAGTAAGCATTTCCCTTACTGACTCCATTATGACAAATGTCCAATCCATACCCGCACCTCCCTCAAATTGGCCAAATCTCTGATTACCGATCGGGAAACAACCTATGGCCAGGCCATTCCCAATATGTTTAATTTTAGCATAAGCATACTATGCTGTCAAAATAAAAATGGGGTTATGCCGCATTTTTAATCCGGCACAACCCCATAAGCAGTACCCGGGATTTAGTCCTTTTTATCTTTCTGTTTTTTGTCTTCCTTCTTCGACGCTATTGAGTCTTTTATCTCGGACACGCCTGCCACAACGGCAATGAGCCCGCCGAGGATAAGGATAAAAACTATCATGAACTGCAAACCCAAGACAATAGCCCTGGACCATGCGAAAAAAGCCAATATAAAACCTACTACCACTGCAACGGTACCACCTATGATACTCATTATTTTACCCATAGACAATGAACCTCCTTTTTTATTCACTTGTAAAAAAATTATATCATCAACCTAAAAAAAAGCAAGCAAAAAATACCTCTCTCAAGAAATTTAATGATATTAATAAAACAATAAGATTACAGGGTATGTACCAACTGCAGACGTTTCGATTTTCGTTCGGAACACTGTCCCTTTATTAAGACAGACAATACCCCCTACAGGGGACACTGTCGTGCTCATATTGGGGACAGTGGGGTGCTTAATTTTCAAAACGTCTGGGTATTGTCCTGGGTATTGTCTATATCTTTCAATCAAATCAGCCCTATTAACAGATATTTTTAAAAATTACCAGCCTGCAGCTCTTACGCCGCTATCAACGCGGCCAATGAGGCACGGTGCATATTCTCAGCCTGCTGATAATTGACAATGGCAGGGGCAGGAAGTTCATATATGCCTTCAATGAGGAATTTCCTTATATCATGCTCTTTGGCAGGCCTGCCAAAGAGCATGCTGTAAAAATTGTCCTTGTTCAAGGCGTTTGTTATATCAATTACCGTGTCCTCTTTGGCTGAAAGCAGTATCCTTGCTATACCGATATACGGGGCAAGCAGAAGCCCTGCCTCTATCTTTTGTTTATCAACATTAAGATAAAGGGCTTTCTCGTATCCTTCTATTCTCTTCCGGTCTGATATGATTATAAGACCTCTGCCTGTTAAATCATCCGTTGTCAGCTGGGACAACAGGCGTATTATACAACCATGGGCTTTCTCAAGGGCATCGTGCTGTACCGTGCCTTTTAGGAGGTATTTATTAAATATATGGCTGCCGGGAAGCATCTTATCGTCAATGGCAACAATGTGATTCTTCTCCTGGCCGGCATTATCTGCCAAAAATCCAGGACAGGATCTTATGAGCTCTGCCGATAGCTTAGACTGCAAGAGTATATGGGCAAGAACCGTATTATTATCATGGATAGCTTTATCTATGGCTGATAACAGGTTGTCCCGTGTAAGGGTATCAAGGTCATTAAGCTCAAGTATGCCGGCGGAGGAGGATTTTTCGCCTATGTCGGTATCAGGATCAGGAGCAAGTTTTTTCTTCGCGGTTTCAAGCATACTCGCTATATCAGGATCAAAGGTCTTAAATGCCGATACAACCTTTAAGGCCTCGGGGCCTAACACAGCACCTAAGCCCCTTAAGGCATCCTGCGTAACGAATACCGGACATCTTGGATCTGTTAGGTCTTTACTATATTTTAACAACTCCATATCTTTGGTTAATATCCCGATTCTTTTAATCTCCTCTATCGCGCGTGACCTGACAAACCAACTCTCGTGCCCTAACGCCTCTATCAAAACAGTGTTATTTTCAGGCAGCTGACCAGCAAGATCGGCTAAAACCTGGATAGCATCTTCACACGCCTCGTTATTACCTTTATCCAATACGTTCTTAAGAAGCGGAATGATTTCGGGCCCTAACCGCGAAAGGATTGACCTAACATAAAACCGCGCGTTACTGGCATAATTGCCGAGCTCTTTGATAATAAACGGCGCTGACGCTATGCCGATTTTAGTTAAAACATTGGCGGAATATGTCCTTATATATAAGTCATTTGTTTTTAAAGCGTTTGCAAGATCAGCGGCAGCAGACGGCCCCATTTTGACAAGCATATCGAATGCCCGCAAACGCAAATTACGGCTATTACCTCCCAAGGCCTGTATTAGCATAGGCACCGCTTTATTGCCGAGCCGAAAAAGTATATCAAAGGCCCTGTCACGCGCAATCGTATCTTCGCCTCCTAATTGCCTTATCAAATTTTCAATGTCAAACATCTTATCGGGCTGCAAGGAGGCATCTACTTCCGGCATGGCAAGCGTCTGCGTTAAATCCGCTACAACATTGCCTGCCGCGGCAGGCGCTCGCAGATATTGCATATCGTGATTGTTATCAGAAACCTGCGCGAAAACAATTGACGGGACAAGAAAAATAATGGCCATAACAAGATTTACCGCTTTAACAATAACAGCTTTTCTCATAATAACCCCCTTGTTAAAAAGCGCACAGCCCCAAAGCAATAACAGCATATCGTATAGTTTCCATAGATTTGATTGCTCAATTAATATTCCGCGCATTATAGCGCGCAAAACCCTGTCGAATGTAGTTGCGTATCCCTGCCGGTTAAACTGCGCCCCTTACGCCGCTGTCAGCATACGCGCATATCCGGCGTTAATTTGTTCCGCGCGCATTCCATAAAGGCTTGCTTCGTCGTTAACTCCCCTCGCTGACAAGACACCGCGCGTCACGGTAATTAATCCTGTCTAATTATAACCGATCCGGAAAATGACAACATTTTTTTATAAGCCATTTTCATAGTGCGACTCTTTTTTGTATTTTTTGGAATTACTGGCATATTTTACGTTTTGCCTGAAAGTAAAATATATCTTAATTTGACAATTACTAAATTGATTAAAAAAAATGGATTGACCTGCTGCTGATTATATCTTATTTTTCGAAAAACAGCATTTAAGATAGGATTTTTTATAGGCATATGTGATTGATACTTACTGGCGTATATTTTATAATAAAAGAAACTTATTGTCAAGAGATTAAAAGCTTTTTTTAAATCTTTTTTTAAAACTCTCAAGAAAAGGATTGACACGAAGAATCCTTTGATGATAATATCATTTGTTATATAATCTATTATAAAGGGGGGAAACATGTATAATTCTATCTATCTTTTAACGGAAAAAGAGGTTGTCAAGAATAGGTTCGCGGTATCGGCGATAGGGATAACTACGTTCACCCTGCTTACGTGGTTGGGGGCGTATATCTATATCCCCTTGGGCTTCACCCCCGTGCCAATAACCCTTCAGGAATTGTTTGTTTTTCTCTCAGGGGCATTATTGGGCAAAAGGCTCGGAGCGGTATCGCAAATAGCGTACCTGTGCGCTGGGATCGTGGGCATGCCGGTATTTTCAGCAAGCGGATTCGGGCTATCACATATAGCCGGGCCTACGGGAGGATACCTGCTGGGTTTTATCTTTTCGAGCTACCTTATAGGGCATATGATAAGAAAAAATACTTCTATCCTATCCATGTTAACCGCCTTTACGCTCGGGGCCAGCCTCATTTACGCGCTTGGAGCAGCATGGCTAGTGTTTGGCTTAAGATTCAGCATCAGGCAAGCGATAATTTTAGGCGTGGTTCCATTCATACCCGGATGTTTTATTAAGATAGCACTTGCGACATGCATTGCTAAAGGGTCGCTAAAACGTGTAAGGCAGATCTTCTGATTGGCGGGATAAAAACGGCTTATAATTTGTAACCTATTTTGCGCAAAAAATACCTTCTATCCTGTTTATCTTGTTCGGATTCCTTACCCTTTGGAGCATATCCGTCAACAACCCCTATAACAGCCTTTCCCTGTTCCATCTCGGCTATGATCACATCTACAGGGTTAGCCGTGGCGCAATGAATAGAGCAAACCTCGGGCACAGACTTGACAGCATGCATGAGATTAATAGGAAATGCCTCTTCAAAAATTATCATAAAGCTGTGGCCGGCGCCTATCATCATGGCATTATCTGAAGCGGCTAATTCCAGTTTCTTGTCATTTCCCGCTGAACGCACAAGACAGGGACCGGAGGCCTCACAAAAGGCTAAACCAAACCTTATGCCGGGAACAGAACCTATCAAAGCCTCATAGAGATCCTCGACCGTCTTAATAAAATGAGACTGGCCAAATATTATATTTGCGCCTTCAGGCTTGACAATCTTTACCCTTGTTATATTCATGGCCTGTCATTAAGCAACATGGCCGCGTAGCGCTTTGCAATACGCGGCCATGTTTCTCTAATCCTCGATTTTTATTGCCTCCACCGGACAGCTGGATACGATGTCATTGATGTCGCAACCACAATCCCCGTCTTTGACATGAGCCACGTTGTCCTCTCCTACCTCAAATTTATCAGGGCACATGCTCGCACATAAACCGCATCCCGTGCATAACGACTCATCAATACTGATGTTGGCCATATTACTCTCCTCCTTTTTGTTTATATACGATTTCCCGTTATCCGCGATATTATATCTGACGGTATATCATACCCGTTATACACGACTTTCCCGCGCGTATCCAGAACAATAAACGTAGGCACGCCGTGAATACCATATATATAAGCCATATCCCCCTTCAGATCCAATAACACCTCATAAGGCATTCCATGCCTTGCCTTGAACCTCGTAACCTTGCCGCTTGATTCGTTGACATAAACGGCAACAACCTTAAGACCTTTGTCTCTGCTGTCATTATCTATCCTTTTTAAATCAGGTATCACGGTCACGCAATGGGGGCACCACGTTGTGGTGAATACAAGCAAAACGTTCTGACCCAGGTAATCGGATAATAACACAGGCCGGCCTGACAAGTCCGTAAGGGTGGAGACGTCTGTTGCTTCAGCCTTTGACAAACCCTGATTTGAAGGGCCCGCGTATACGGCAATATATGACATGCCGCATACCATGCAAACCAGTAAAATTAGCCTAATCCCCAATTGTATCTTAATCAAAAAAGAGCTCCTGCTTTTATAAAAAAATACTCCGCGCATACTATAAGCACCGCCCCAAACACCTTTTTCGCTATATCAAGCCATTTTCCGGATTTTGGCAAAGACGCGGCCAGGCCTGTAAATGTCCCTATGATAAGTAATAAAAGGCCCATGCCAAGGGCGTATGTAAATAAAAGGCTTATGCCGAGAATAATGTTTTGCCTGCTTCCAACATATGTGAGCACGGCCCCTAATACAGGCGCTGTGCATGGCCCCATAATAAGTCCTGCCGATATACCGACCGCGAATGCCCTGAACAGACCTTGACCCTGCTTGGGCATAGCACTGGCTCTTGATAAGCCAGGTGACATTACGGCAAAAACATCCATCATGGAAAGCCCAAGCAGTAAAAAGACATTGCCTACAATTATATAAGTCCAGGGGTTGGAAGATATCTCTCCGAATACCCTACCGCCTAATGCCGCGACAGCGCCCAGGCAGGAATAAACAAATGCCATACCAAAAACGTAAAAAAGTGACAAGAGAAACGCCCTGCCCTTCGCGCGGGCAGAGCTGGCCCCAATAAACCCTACGGCTACGGGGATAACAGGATAAATGCACGGCGTGAGACTGGTGAGTATCCCGCCTAAGAAAACAACTATATAACTTATGACCGAGACATCCTTTATCGCGCTGTTTGAAAATGATATAAGTGATTCAATCATTATAGTGATACTATATCGCCTTTTTGGCCTAAAGAAAGCGCCAGAAGCATGTGCTCTCTAATAAGTCTGGTTAATAAAAAATTACGTCTTATGTGCATCCTGCCATTGTGCCCTAACCGCTTCGCGAAAGACGGGTTATTCAAGACCTGCCTTATCCTTAAGGCGGCACCTTCCACGCAATGGCAAAGCAGGCCGCTGTACATATTTTTTATCTGCAAGGGTATACCGCCTACGGCCGATGCCACAACAGGCTTTTCTTTCCAAAGGGCCTCCGTTACTGTAAGGGCGAAGCCTTCTTTAATAGATTTTTGAACTATAACGGATGAGGCCCGCTGTAACGCGTTTACCTCTATGTCATTGTTTTCAGGCTCGATAAGCAACACATGGACATCAGGCACGCCCTTAGCCTTTTCTTTTACCTCTTTAAGGACATCGGCTCCTTCAGGGTCATCCGCGGCGCTGTTGCCTATCAATACCAATTGCGCGTCAATATATCTCTTAACTAATTTAAACGCCTCAATAACACCTACAGGGTCTTTAAGATGGTCATATCTCGATACCTGCGATATGATGGGTTTTTGGCGATCTATGCCGTATTTGGAAAGTACTTTTAAAATCGTATCCTCCTCCATCGGCCTGCTCTTATCGCTCAACGGGTCTATGGCGGGGCATATCAGGAACTGCGGGATCTTTAAAGGCCTGGTAAATTTTGGGCTTGAGAATACGGAGGCATCATAACCTTCAATAAAAGCGGACAAAAAATCCCATACCCGTTCATCGGGAGAAGAGACGTCTATATGGCATCTCCATATCCATTTAACGTCTTTTGTCCTTTTCTTGTTTTGTATAAGGGCAATTGGCTGCGGGTCATGGACAAATACTATATCGCCGCATATCTTGGTTGATTTATTATACGCCTGGGCACTTTCTATATATATGTCAAAATCCTTATCGGATAACGCCTCGGACATACCGTGAAGGGCATTGTGGAATTTCTTAGTTACATTAAAGAAATCAGGATTGGCCTCTATCACATCCCACTCGATATCTACGCCCAATTCCCTCATTAGCGGCACCACCCGGGACAGCATTTCAGCCACGCCTCCGCCGGAGCGGGTAGAATTGATATGCTGTATCTTCCTGCCCTTGAGCCTTGAGGCCAAAAACCTAAGCTCCTCAACCGTATCTTCTCCGACAATAGATATATAATCGTTCAGGCAGGACAACCCGCCCCTATCTCTTCGCATTGTTTATTCCCCATTCAGGGCTGTTCATTATAATATCAATTATATTAAAACGCAGGTTTTCTAACGTATAAGTATAGGGGTCAAAACGTTCAAGCTTAGCAGCAAGTCTTGGGTAACCCAATGACGTATCTATCCAATTAGAAAAATCATTGATCCCGCGGCCAAGCCTTAACCTGGCATTGAAGACATGAAAATCTATCGAACCTATAGCCACATTCCTAAGCGCCTCAACCATATCAGTCAGGTTGTACGCGACATATTGCGTAGGCAGTACAAATGTCCTGGATTTCGTAAAATCAAACTCCTTGCCCGGCGGGGCATTACGTATATCCTTCGCGTCAAAAAGATAACCTTCGATAACCTCTATTATCTTTTCTCTAAGCGCCCTGACGGTATTATATTGATAAACATCTATACTGCCTAAAAACTCGCCAAGGGCATCCTCGCCGAGAGCCTTGACGGCCCAGTACGCAAAGGCATTGGGGGGCTCGGGAGACAGGAACTGGTGCTGCTGTAAAAAGACGTGCATATGATAATATATGACAGAACCCGGGACATCTTTTATTATGTTTACAAGCTCTCTGGCGTTTCTGGCCTTAAGGCCCGTAGACTCACGGAGTTCAACATGGGTATAAAAATAAAAAGGATTTTTTTTATTTTTTTCGGCCATATTATGGATTATCTTATCTCTGCGGAACCGCCCAGTAATTCCTTCTGCTTGAGCAGCTGTTTTGCATACCGCGATTTTAAGCCTCCCATCTTTTCCTGGACATCCTTCATCTTAGCGTCTATCTCTTTCAAGGACATCAGGTTCATTTTTTTATTTTTTTTAACCCCCTCTTCCTGTTTCGGGCCGGCTGACTCGGAAACCGCCTCCGGTTTGGCAGGCGCTTGGCTTACCATGGACCCGCCCGGCGAACTTTGTTTTACTTCATCGGCCTTTTGAACCTTTGCCTCATTTTTTTCTTCCATCTTATTCAACCTTTCTTTTGATCTTGCCCTGGCCTTTTCGCCGGCAAGTATACCACAAAATCATTTTATGTGTCAATCTCCCAAAGAGCCCGGGACGTAACCAGCGCAGGCATTACCAGATTATCTATAACCTGCCCGATGTCAGGTATTCAACCCTTTCATTCAAATAAGCCAGCCTTAACGGCTTTACTATATACTCATCGGCCCCTTGCCGGAAAAATTCCTCTATGTCCTCCGTGTCATCTTGCTCGCCAAGAAGTATCAGCGGGACCCTTTTACCGCCAGCCCTCCTCGCTTGGGATACCAAATCCGACGTGCTCATGCCCGCGAAGGCCGCATTGGCAATAATCAGGTTAAAAGTATCGCCCCGCATTTTTTTCACACCATCTCTACCTGTGTTGAAACAAGATACCTTGTACCCTTGTTTTGTAAAAAATTCCAAAAACCGGGCAGTATCCTTATCGTCATCAATCAATAATATTTTAACAGGCGTCACAGCTTAACAATCCTTCATCGTGTCAACATAATGAACGCATGACCTGGCTGCCACGGCCCCGTCGCCGCAGGCCGTCACGATCTGCCTGAATAATGTGTCCCTGCAGTCCCCGCAGACAAATATACCTTGCGCCGACGCGCTTAATCCGTTACCTGTAATAATATAACCATTTTCATCCATATCTAAGGTGTCTTTCACAAAATCCGTATTCGGCGTTGTGCCAACAGACACAAACAGACCCTGGCAGTCTATATCCCTTAGCTCTCCCGTTACCGTATCGCGAAGCCTTAACTTAGATACTGCTTTTTCTCCCATTATCTCCTCGATCGCCGAATTCCACATTATCCCAATTTTATCCTGCGCAAAAACTTTTGTCTGCAAAATTTTGGCCGCTCTTAGCTTATCCCGGCGATGAACTATACTCACCTTTTTCGCGAATCTTGACAGAAAAAGGGCCTCCTCAAGCGCGGAGTCCCCTCCTCCGGCAACAACCACATTTTTATCTTTGAATAAAGCACCGTCACATGCGGCGCAATAAGACACCCCTTTGCCGGTAAACTCATATTCTCCGGAAACGCCTAACTTCTTTGGTATCGCGCCTGAAGCCACGATAACCGATACCGCGCCATATACACTTTTACCCGCGGATACCTGCCACAACTGCGGGCCTTGACCGGAATTTGTAATACCCGCTGCGCTTTCCGAAAGTATCTCCACGCCAAAAGAAGCAACTTGTTCCTTTAATTTTTTCATCAGATCCATACCGCTTATCCCGCCCGGAAAACCGGGAAAATTCTCAATCACAAAAGCATACGCGGCCTGGCTGGCTATAAAAGGATCTTCTATAATAAGCGCCTTCAAATTGGCCCTTAACACATATAAGGCCGCCGTTAGCCCGGCAGGGCCGGCACCGATGACTATAACATCGTGTATCAAACCTTGCCCCTCCGCTTAAGAGTCTCCATGGCGCTGATAGGCTTAGACCCTGCGGCCTTTTTGCTATCATATACCGTTATCACGCGAAGACCTTTAAATAATTTTTTTGCCTTGTTTATCGCCGCTCTTGGCACAGGCCTTACCCCCGAAGGCCTTAAGGGCGTGTTAATATGTACTTCATCCGGATTGATGGATCTGGCGATATCGGCAAGTTTTTTCGCGTAACCTATATTATGCTGTGTAAACATTATCTGCAAGGCAAACTTACCTTTATAGCCATCCTTGAAGACTTTTATCCCGTTTATCACCTTATAAAGACTGAAACCTTCATAAGGCTTATTGATAGATTTAAATACCCTGTTTACGGGGGCATCTAATTTTGCCTCTACTAAATCCGCTTTTGCAAGCGCCCGGCGCACGAACCTATTGCCAAGCAATGTAGAGTTGGTAAAAACGGCAATCTTTTCTTTTCTTACCCGGCGCACTGCCCCTATAAGCTTGTCAAGATTTTGGGCCAATGTGGGTTCACCTGTTCCTGAAAAAGTAATATAATCAATCTTTACCGCCGGCAGACTCTCCAATTCACGTAAAATATCTTTCGTTGGGACAAACACCTTTCTTCTAAAACCACGGGCGGGCGCGGAACCGAGCTGGCAGTAAACACAATCAAATGTGCATGTCTTGCATTGTGTTGAAATGGGGTCGATCCCTAAAGAACTACCCAATCGCCATGAATCAACAGGTCCATATATAAATTTATAATGTGACATACCAGCCCCTATTAGAGTAATATTAGTATATAGAAATATACAGCGAATGTCAAACAGTTACATCCACCGATGCTAAAAACCGAATCCGCAATATCGCCATGACCAATTTTACACCCTGCCGATGGGCAAGATGATATTGGTAACCGTCCCGTGCCCTTTTGTGCTATTAATACTTATGGAGCCATTATGCGTATTGTTTTCGATATCCCCGCACCATTGTCCTTTACTGCTATTTTAATAGAGGCCTTTTTCAGGTATCGGAAAGATTTGATATAAGACTTATAACCTGCACCCTGTCAGCCTTTATATAAATAGCCTTAACAGAACCACATGAGATTTTTAGCGTGTTCACGGCCTCGGCGTATCATTGTCTGAAACTATCCGTGCATTCATCTATGACGCTGCAAACCGGTAACCGTTCATAAACGGGGTTCGGTTGCTTTGAATAACTTAAGAGGCGGCCTTTTTATCGGCATCCACAATAACCCTGGTTTCGATATCGGTAAGAAATATTGCGTCATTCGCCGATTTAAAAAGGGCTTTTGCATCGCGACTCGGATTTAGCGAGGGTATACCTGGCCTTTCTTAAACGGGCGATCTCGGCATAGGCCCTCTCATACTCCGTTGTATCATCAGAGATACCAAGCAAGTAACGGGATTTACCATCCTTTCCCAATGTCGGCACTTTTTTGTGCATAATATACTTATACCCTGCCGCCGTGTCTTGATAGATTCTTCCGAATATCCACAGGCTTTTTTCCCTGACAGCGTATTTCGGTCCTGCCTTGTAAAAAAATCGGCCTGTTTACTGGGCAACGATCATAATCGTTCTTTCCCGACAACTCCGATTTAACATAGCCCAACGGTTGTTTGCCAGTGCGGTTAAACCTGCGAAACAACAGCTCCTTGGTGTCCTTTAGAAAGATCGTATTAGGGATATTATCAACTATAGAATCCAACAAAGTGTTGAGAAGTCTTTATTTTTCTTCTACCCTAACGCGCCTTGTTCTACCATGAGTTATCCCGATTGTTCACACGACTCTGCAGCGGTATCACGGTAAGAAGTCCTAACTATTCCGTATACGGCCAAAACAATTTTTGTCAAACGGAAATGCCCCCTCAACAGACCTGCGGCTACACGCAGGTATAATATCATTTTCATCAGCTAATTTTTTCGCGATTTTTTCCGGCCATATGTCAAAATTCGTTCTTCCGCGCAAACCTCGAACCTTTATGACGCATGCCCTCTTAAAAGCCTTATCAACCACCGGGCATCTGCCCTTGCCGTCTTTCAACCATGCCATATCCGGAATATTATCTAAAATACATAGTTTTTGCCTATGCTCGCAACGTGCGTCCGCTCTAACAGGGTTGTCTCCGGCTCGAAATCCACTCGTCTTCCTCAACCTATCCGTCTTTGTCGCATTAAGGGTTCATGCAATTATATTTTCATAAAAGGCTTATGTTCCTAACGGGTAAAACCCTGCGCCCGCTGCAACGGGTATATGCTTTATCCTCGATTCTGATCAAAAGTTTACCGGCCGCCCGAAACCACACTTCACATCTATCTCGAGATCCAGCAGGATCGCATCGGGACGGCATTGAAGAACATGGCTTACCGCGGACGCGCTTTTAAGGACAGGGGCTGTTTTATATCCGCTCAACTTTAATGTCTGGACTATCTTTTTTAAAAAACTCCTTGTCGTCATCAACTATCAGTATGCGCCTTACCTGTTTTTTCAGGCTATCGGACAAGGGTATCTGATACTTTTTTATGAATTTTATCAATTCGGCTTCCATGACATGCCGATGTCTGCCAGGGGTAGTGTATGCCTTGAGTTTGTCATTGCTGATCCAGTTCATTACGGCCGTGCGATGAATATGGCACTTTTTCGCGGCCTGATGCGTCGTATAAACCCTTGTCCTCATAAGTGTCTTATACGCTTCTTTTTATAATTATTATAACTATTCTACATATTATTTGCGCGTATCTTATCACAGCTTTATTAACCAAAGCCATCAACGGAAGAAACCTATAAAATCTAAGGGCCGCTGCGGGGCGCTACCATGTCTTTCCGGTTAACATCTCAAACGCCTGAATATACTTTTCTCTTGTTTTAAGAACAATCTTTTTGGGCAATTCTGGACCAGGCGGGATTTTCTGCCAGTCAATAGACTCCAGATAGTCCCTGACAAACTGCTTGTCAAAACTTGGTTGGGGGCCTGCGGGGACATATTCATCCTTAGGCCAAAAACGGGACGAATCAGGGGTAAGGGCCTCATCAATAAGAATTATTTTTCCGTCATATATACCGAACTCGAACTTGGTATCCGCTATAATAATGCCTTTCGATTCCGCGTAACTGCTGGCCTTATTATATATGTCAATACTAATCTCTTTCAATTCAGAGGCTGTGTCTTTGCCTATGGATCTTTCAACAAAATCCATCGCCACGTTCATGTCATGGCCTGAATCTTCTTTTGTTGACGGGGTAAATATGGGCCCTTTTAGTTTATCCGATTCCTTTAGGCCCGGGTCAAGTTTAATCCCGCATACGGACTGGGATATCTTATATTCTTTCCACCCAGAACCTGAAAGATAACCCCTCACCACACACTCAATAGGTATGGGCCTTGCCTTTTTAGCCAGCATTGACCGGCCCTGTAAAATCTTTTCATATTTGAGCAGACAGGCCGGATAGTCTTTAACCGACGCCGTAATAAAGTGATTAGGGATAATGCCCCTGGTAAATTCAAACCAGAACATGGAAAGCCTTGTAAGAACCTCTCCTTTATCGGGGATGCATGTGGGCAAAACGACGTCAAAACAGGATATCCTGTCCGTCGATATCACCAACAGGCTGTCTTTCATATCATACACATCCCTGACCTTACCCCTTTTAAACAAAACCGCGTCAGGCAATCTGCTAACGCTTAAAATATCTGCCGGCATGTCATTGCCCTCCTCAAATATTTGAGCTCTCTGTAAATTTTATAATATCATTCATCATTCTGACAACCTCGGATGGGTATCTGCCCGCGGCAGTCTCCGCGGAGAGCATAACAAAGTCGGTCCCATCGATTATAGCGTTGGCAACATCCGTAACCTCCGCGCGGGTAGGCCTCAAACTCTCCTTCATGCTTTCAAGCATCTGGGTCGCGGTTATTACGGGCTTTTTTGCGCGGTTGCATTTTCTTATGATCATCTTCTGGAGCATGGGTACCTTATAAATCGGTAAAGATATGCCCATATCGCCGCGCGCGATCATTATGCCGTCTGAGGCATCAATTATCTCATCTATATTCCTTATGGCCTGCCTGCTCTCTATTTTAGAAATAACCATGCACCTATGATCATCGGCAAGAACGGCCCTGACCTCTAATACATCTTTTTTCGAGCATACGAATGATTGCGCTATATATTCTATATTATGCCTTTTGCAGAAAATAATGTCCCGCGCGTCTTTAGGGTTCATCCCGTGAAATTCAAGCTTGGCATCCGGTATATTGACACCCTTATGGCGCCCCAACAGCGCGCCCGCGATAACCCTTGCTCCAAGGTAATGCTTACCGCGGCTCGTCACTATCAGGATGATATTGCCATCGTCAATATAAATATAATGCCCTTTTCTGATACCCCGCAAAGACCCTTTATAATCAAATGGTATTACGGGCCATTTCTCAACATCGTCTTTCTGACTAAGACGTATCCTCTGGCCCTTCTTAAGCTCGATCGGGGCATCAAGATGTCCGATCCTCACGCGATGCCCTTGCAGATCACCCAATATCTTTACGCGCCGCCGGTATCGTTTATTAAGCGACCGGATACTTTTTATCCTGGACGCCATTTCTTTCTCCGCAGCGTGCGAAAAATTAAGCCTTGCCACGTCCATACCGGCAAGCATCATCTTTCTCAAAACCGTTTCGCTCGAAGAAGACGGTCCTATAGTGCATATTATTTTGGTCTTAACCATAAAATCAATCTTTTCAGCATGTCCGGGATACCATACTCGATATCAGACCCGTCTTAAGCGAACCTGACTTGCAGAACACCTTAAAAAATAAACGCGCTTAACAAAATGAATGGGTATTATCGAAACAACCCCTATAGGTCAGGGCGCGAACAGCGGTTTATCGTCAAGAGGCATCATCCTGGGCCATATCAATCACGGGGATCTGCAGAAAATTTAATGGCATGTGCCGCTGGAAGGCATATGACGACTCTCTGGGCCGGCCCTTGCTTGCGAATAAAAATGGCGCGGAACAGGCCTGCCTAATACAGAACTACTCGACAGGCAATATAATCTTTTGCCCCTTTTTAAGCTTATTAGGATTGGCGATCTTGTCTTTGTTTAATTCATACAGATACTGCCAGCGATGCGCCCCGCCAAGATGTTCTTTAGCTATCTTTGAAAGCGAATCCCCATCCTGGACAATATATTCTTTGGTAGTTACCTTGATCTCGGCCTCTATTTTTTTTTCTTCCTGCAAGAGAAATCTGTCCTCACCTATCTTCTTGACTTCCTGGCCGCCTTCAATACCAGGATAAGGTATCATAACCTCTTCCACTTCTGCTATCATAAATTGAGCATTTCTGTCCTTCTGCATACCCACCAAATCAGTAACAGGGGCAACCGCATCCAGTTTGCCGCGGCTGACTATCAAGACCCTGTCTTGGATAACGCCGCTGTCAAGCATAAACATCTTAACCGACTCGCCTCTCTGACGGCCCAATTTTTCATTATATGCCTCTGAACCGCGCACATCGCAATTACCGGTAACAAGTATGCTCGCGTAAGGGTTCCTTCTCATGGTATCTGCCGCTTTTTTAAGTATAACCTTGGCGTCATCCCGTAAATCGGATTTATCGAAATCGAAATAAACCTTAACATTACTTATAACCTTTTTAATAAGCAGGGAAGGCCTTAATTCCTGGGCCACGGGCGGAGCGAGTTCCTCTTCTTTGTAATCAAAAATTATTTTGTAGACGTAGATATACCCCCTATTGCCCCACGGCCTTGCCTCACCAGGCTCAACAGGCCACCACCAATACCCGCCTTTATCGGTATCTTTTACGGGAGCAGGTCGGGCATCAGTAGGCCACCATTCGAAATGCTTCTGCATCTGCCTGATCTGCTCTATCCTTTTCTCGTCCTTGGACAAGTTTCCGGCAGCGGAATAGGCGCAAAAAACAAACAACAAAATAATGGCCGTAATAACCGCTTTTATTTTCTTATTTGACATCCGCGCCTCCCGTAATCAGACCCTGATAAAAACTTTAAAAACCACTCGTATGACTATTTGCAACAAAAAAACAAATACCCCTTCCACTCTTCATATTAAATTATAACATAAAGCCCTGTTTCGTCAATATAATTCAGGCCAAACCATTGTTTATAACCATGCGGGTTGTTATCGACAAATATATTTTAGCCAATTCGCTCAAACACCTTGACCCATACCGGATTTTTAGTTAAAATTAGATGAATTTTATCACAAAAAATCCATATGAAAAAAAACCTATACTATATCGCGGTCTTATTTGCGGCTTTATCGCTCAATTCATGTGCCGGAGGGCGCACAGGTCCCGTTATATATACTCCTAAACAGGCTGCGACAGGCGTCTGTCAACCTATCATCAGGCACAATATATATCATATCGTTGCCCCGGGCGAGACATTATGGCACCTAAGCAGGACATACGATGTTCAATTGCAGGATATTGCCGACGCCAATTGGCTAAAAAGCGGCGCTCAATTAAAAAGCGGCCAGCGTATACTTATACCCTCTGCCGCCCCAGCGAGACCGGTTATACCGTTATTTCCTTCGAACAAATGGAAATATATTATTATTCACCATACCGCTACCGATATAGGAAGCGCGCTGCTGCTTGATGAATCCCATAAGAACAGGGGCTGGGCTGGGTTAGGCTATCATTTTTTAATCAACAATAATACCGAGAATAAGCCTGACGGACATATAGAATCTTCGCTAAGGTGGCTACGGCAGGAAAACGGCGCTCACTGTAAGGCGTCTGGGATGAATGAAAAAGGCATCGGGATTGCGATTGTAGGTAATTTTAGCAACGGATACATAAGCCAGAAACAGTTAACAACCCTGATCTACGCCGTCAATGTGCTGAAGAAATATTACAAGATCCCAAACTTAAATATAATTGGCCACCGTGATGTGCCTGGCGCTAATACCGAATGTCCGGGCACGCATTTCCCATGGCAGGAATTCATAAGTCAAATTGACAAATAAAAATATCCTAATATAACCGTATTATCAGCAAAAAATGCCTAAAGAGGGGCTCTGGCTTGTCACGCGGCGCTCCGGATCATTTCGTCTATTTTATTTTTTACAACATCCCGCCCAAGCCTCATACCGTTTTCAACATGATTGATATTGCGATCTGTAGCAACGCCCGGTTCAAAACGCTCTATCATCCTTTCGGCGAACAGGATCTTGTCCGGTCTATTTTGTCCTTTAGCCGTGTCCAGCAAAGCCCTTGATTCCTTAAGAATATGGTCCACTGCCTTTTTACGGTACCATTGCATAAATGAAACGCCTCCGCTTAATTCAACCAGCATATCCTTTTGTTCTTTGCAGATACCGGTTATGTTCTCCATCGTCAAATCTTCTATCTCTGTAGAGCCCTTCCTGTAACCCCACATCCTTAAACCCGTGATATTGCCATTCGCGGTCCGTTTAAAAAAAGTAACTATAGCGCCCATATCGGAATATCCTTCCGACATTTCATTATCTATATTGGCAAGGCCGCTGCCCGAAGCTGGATAAAGATATATCCAAGGTAAGGCCGTGGACCGGTCTTCGAATTTTTTTCGTTCATTATGCCCCCAAAATACTAAGAAAGACGATTCCCTGTCCACGAAGACCTGGTTGACATGGCCCAGGATCTCATGCCCCAGGCTTTCAAGCCCGCCGGCATCAACAAACTGTCTCACGGAAACAGCCTTTGCGTAAGCGGTCTTATCCGAATACCAGTCATTGATCGTTGTAAATATCCCACCCAGCTTACCCCACACCTCTTTCCGGAATTCCGCGGAATCCGGTAAAGCATCCATATCCTCAAAAAAACTTCTGACATCCTCTGCCATCAATTCCAGGGCGGGAAGGCCTCTCAAGCCCTTATAAAAAACCGCAAAACCGCCGTTTTTGTAATCTATGGGTAATATATTATGCATATGAAGATTGCCAAGTATATCAACATAAAATAGCCTGAAATTTTTTAGTTCCCATAATGCCGCGTCAACGATCTCCCTGTCCTGGCGGTAATTATCAAGATTGACTTCATTAAAATGGATAAGCGGGATACTCATGGGAGCTATGTCGCAAAAATATTTTTGATTAATCTCCATTATAACACTGTTATATTCTTTCTTTTTAAGCCTTAGATACGACAGTGTCTCGCGAAGTATATCCGGCAAGGCCAATTCATCCTGCCGTGAATAAGAAGGATTGTCTTTATTTAATTCATTTTCTTTCCGTATATCGGCATTTTTTTTCTTTAGTTCCTTTAATTCTTTTTCGAATCTTTCCCGCACAATGCTTAAATCAATTGGCGGCAATTTTTCGCGATATTTCATCAATCCAACGTTAATATTGGCAAGGGATTGGTTAAACCGTTTTTCGTTTATCCTTTCCAGCTCTATGTCCCCCCATCCGGAATGGGCGAAGGCGTCTTTGGACCAATAACCTATACCATGCGTTTTTTCAAAGCTAACACCCATATCCTCTGGAAGGAAATGTATCCCGAGCACAGACATCGTGCGCCAGAAATCATGATTTCCAATAAAAGGCTTTGCCTTTCCGCTTTCTCTTAACCACTTGACAAACTCCAAGACCTGGACAGGCTCATTGCCCCTGTCATATTTATCATTAAGGCCTATAAACCTTATGCACTCATCCCCTATAATAATACCGCGCCTTAACAGGCTTGTCTTCAGGTCATCGAGGTTTTTAATCTCTGAATAGATATCCGGCGGCAGGCCTAAGGCAAAACCAGCCAAGCTCATCGCCCTTCGAGAGCCACCGTGCAAATCCTGCATGGTAGCTACCACCGGCAGCCTTCCTTCGCCGGGCGCGTTTAATTCCTTATCTATCTGTTCCACCAGATAAGCCTGTTCAAGCATCCTGCGCTCCGAGTCCCAAAAATCAAATATAAGGGCAAAACAAAACCGGATATAGCGGTTTTCCAATATGGAATAAAGATACTCTGATTCAGACAGAATATTAGCCAGTTCATAATATTGCTCCGGACTTATGGAGATCTTGCCGCTTCCTGTTGACGATATTTTTAATGACTTATATATATATTTAATAACATTATGGACATTACGATTAACATCATTACTGCAGACCAGGGAACAATAAGCCAGGCGAGAATTAATAGGCAATTCATATAACCTATGTTTCTCAAAGACCTCTTTCATCTTATCCTGCAGGAGTGTCATAAAACAATTATTTCCGCTTTTCTGGTGCATACAAACTACATTTTGCTCTCTCCAGTCATTCATCTCATCCACAGCCGATAAAAGATCCGCTGTTCTAACCGCGCTATTATCATAGCCCTTCAAAAGATCGCCTATTATCCCGCGGGCAAGCGCCTCATTGGATGACATAGGCCTTAACGCGTAAGCCGCTGTATCAACTGCCAAAATCCCGCCATTTAAGACTATGCCGTCAATAAAAAACATCACTGCCCAAAAAAACAAAAAAAACCTGGTTCTCATTTCCGCTCCTTATAAAATAAAAAGCTGTTATGATTAATTAATAATCTTATTATTTAATATTTATAAAAGTTTGTTTTAACTATAACATATCTAAAACGGGGAGTCAAGCCATAATATAAAATTTGTGATTTTTTAAGACGCGGGCAATTCTGGGCAGATCAACATAACAAATAAAATATAATATAAATAACCCCTGAAACAAAAAAACGATAAGCCGGCATGGCCTGTGAAAATCTCTACAATCCCTCTTCATCCCACAGCAGAACTATATCCGGCAAGATACCCTGTAGAAAATGCCGCCTGCAAATTGAAGCCGCCTGTATCAGCATCAATATCTATCATTTCCCCGCAAAAATACAGGCCCTTTATCCCCCGATACCGCATTGTTCGGGGGTCAATATCATTAAGGCACACCCCGCCTCTGGTTATAATGGCGTCTTCAAACCCGTGACAGCCCTTTATGTTCAGCTCAAACCTCTTTAATAAGGCCGCTATTCGGGCGCGTTCGATTTTAAGCAAACGGCTTAAATCTTTACCAGGGTCAAACCCAAGCACGCTGACAAAAATATCTGACATCCGCATAGGCAAAAATTGGCGCATAAGGCCGCGCAACGATAAATTAGGCGATATCCTAACCTGGCGCAATACCCTCTCCTGTATCTGGGCCTCTGAAAGCGCCGGCTTTATATCCAAAAAGGCCTTAACCTGCTGCTTGTTTTCAAGCCAGTCAAAAACCTTGGCGCTGGCGGATAATACTAAAGGCCCGGAGATTCCTTTGTTTGTGAAAACAATCTCTCCCGTATCTGTTAATAATACATTACCCGCTGATGACTGAAATCTTATCCTGATATTCCTTAATGAGAGTCCATTCAGTCCGTAATTATCGCGGCATACAAGAGGGGTAAGAGCGGGTTTGAATTTAGTTAACCTGATATCATGCCTCTTTAAGACCATAAACCATTTTCCGTCCGACCCTGTAAGCGGATAGGAGGCGCCGCCTAAACAAAGTATCACCTTGCCCCCGGTTATTGTCTCGGAATTGTTAACGATAACACCTTTTATTTCGCCTTCACGGACAACGAGGTCATTGAATAGCACACCTGTCAGCAAATCTACGCGCTTGCGGCGCATCTCATCTTCCAGCGCGCCCAGGACAAAGGACGCTTTATCGGAAACTGGAAAAACCCTGTTTTGCCTTTCAACCTTTAAGTCCACTCCTTTTTTTTTAAAAAAATCCATCAGTTCACTGACAAAAAATATCTTAAACGCGTCCCTTAAGAACTCTCCATTTTTGTTAAAATGAGAAAGAAACTCATCTATCCGGCAAACATTGGTCAGATTGCAGCGGCCTTTACCGCTTAATAAAAGCTTTCTGCCGGGCAAATGATTACGCTCTATCAAGGTGACCTTAGCGCCTGATGCGGCCGCGCTTATTGACGCCATCATACCGGCAGGGCCTGCGCCAACAACTACTACGTGATTTGTTTCAGACATGCGATACCGCTTTTATGGACATATTATTAAAAAATATTGTTAAATTATCACACTTTCTCAATCCCGGCCGCCTTTACCCACCCCTGTCTGCCGTCAGGCCTTTTTATCCTCACCCACTCGTTACCGCATCCAATAGGCGCAACCTCCTGGCCTGCATCCAGTAAAAAATGAACTGTGGCTGTATCAAAAGGTTCAAATCTCGCCTCAAGTTCCTCTTGAACGACTACGGCCCTTTTGTCCAGATAGTTTTCTTTCAGGGTAAAATAAAACACAATGCAAAATACGGCCAGCAATACCGAGGCGAGTAGCTCCAGATAAATCAAATACCCCCTGCCGCGGCCCTTTATGATGATAACCAAGGCTGCCAACGCAGACAAATAATACAAAGAGATAACAATGTAAGTCGCGGCATCCAGTGTAAGCCTTGTTGACAACCGCAAGGCCAAGGACATGAACGGATTCAAATGTCGCGTCCTTATATTATTGCGCACAAGTGAACGCGCATATTCTATATTGGATATAAGGTCGGGATCTCGCGGCATTAATCTTAAGGCCCTTAGATAGTTGGCTATCGCCCGGCCAAGATCATTATTTTTAAAGTATGCATTGCCCAGATTATAATATAGAGCCCCGGATTCAAGCCCTCTATCTAAAATCTCGTTATAACCGGATATAGCCTGTCCGTAATCCCCGTGTGCGTAATCTATGTTTGATTTTATATACAATTCCCTCTCAACGGCAAAATCCGCGGCATACGCGCGCATGGAAAGTGCCTGCAGAAAAAATACTACCAGGATATATTTGATTTTCATCTTACCGATCTTTCCAGTTTGTCCACAATGGATTTAAATAATTCATACGGCCTCGTCATCTCTTTGGTCTGCGCCTTTAGCGGGGCATACCGGGCCATATCACAAATATTAAAAAATTCCTCTATTTCTTTTATAATATCATCCGCTACGCCGTCCCTGCGAAGGTTAGAAACAATATCTTTTGTCATACCCGCGGCCGGAAGATGGAATTTGTCGCCTAAATATTCTTTCAGGGCCTTTATTGCTCGTTCAAAAAACCTATCCCTGCTGCCTTTAGCTATTGCATTACGCAATTCTTTTATGTTTTTTAACGCGATCTTATAGGCGCGGCATTTTCGCGCGTATTTTATATCGGAATCAAGCCGCGCGCGCCTGCGCTTAATTATCAACGTTGACAGCACAAGAATAAAAGGCACAAATACTGCGGCAAAAAACAAGCTGTGGAAACAAAACGGCTTTTTGGCAGGCCTCAACAACCCCGGGCCTTCTTTGATATAAACAATATCCCTGCCCAATGCCTCAATATGCCCCGAATCGCGACTGTCCGCGGTCCCGGCTGATGACACTGTCGGCCGCCGGGCTGGGTCTTCGCGTAACGGCACCACCTCCACGGGTATAGCCGGTTGAGTGACAACCTTATACATTTTAACCGCGGGATCAAAATAACTAAAACTAACGGCAGGTATCTCTTTTACTGAATCACTTACGGGAATAATAACCTGCTGGAAACACTTTCTTGATGATGCTTGGGAAACCTCCGGCTCATATCGTTTAAAACCGCTGTCTTTTCCCAGGTCGGGC
>Ga0265297_10001796_pt1 | contig 47356 bp, 36 predicted proteins | sample Munlanlwell13791_FD_192502 | JGI IMG/M metagenome (GOLD analysis project Ga0265297, IMG submission 192502) | Leachate microbial communities from a municipal landfill in Southern Ontario, Canada - Leachate well 137-91 | ecosystem: Engineered > Solid waste > Landfill > Unclassified | place...
AACCAAAAGAATAATCCGGGGCGACTGGAAAAAAAGTTAAAGATTGATAAAAAACTTGTGGCCCGAGGGGAAAATAGTACGAAAAAAGCGCTGTCTCCGGCTCTGGAGTTTTTAAATTTTGAAACAGTCGACGAAGAAATAAATTTTGTCGTCCAAAAAATCAAAGAAATTTATCAAGCCCAAGCCGGCGCCGTTAGTTGGCTGGATTTCGCAATTTTAGTCAGGGCTAATGAGACGGCCGACGCTTATGTTAAGGAATTAAATCGCCAGGGGATTCCTAACCAATTTATGTCTTGGCGCGGCCTCTATTATAAGCCTTTAATTTTAGATATTTTAGCTTATCTACGCCTGTTGGATAATTATCATGAGTCAACTGCTTTATTTAGAGTTCTAAACATGGCCGCTTTTAAAGTCGCGCCGGCGGATTTAGTTAACATTAATAAAATGGCTACGCGTAAAGTCTGGTCTTTATACGAAGCTTTGAAAAATATTAATGCCATCCCCAATATCAGCGCGACTAGCGTTAAAAATATTAATAAATTATTGACTTTAATTGTCCAGCATTCAGCCTTGGTTGCCAATCAAAAGCCGACTAAGATTTTTTTGAATTTTGCGTATGACTCGGAATTAATAAAAACCTTAGACCGCGATCGCGATTTAGAATTATTTTCTTATCTCAATCAGTTTTATCAAAAAATGAAAAAAATGGAGGAAACTGAGCCGGATTTAAGATTAGCTGATTTTATGGCGGCGATTAATTTGGAAATTGAGGCGGGTGAAACCGGCGCTTTAAAATTAGATTTTGCCGATAATGATTTGGTTAAAATTATGACCGTGCACGGTGCCAAGGGTTTGGAATTTAAATATGTTTTTTTAGTCAATTTGGTTGATAAAAAATTTCCGACCATTTCGCGCGGCGAAAAAATATCCATTCCTGATGCTTTAGTTCGGGAAAAGGCAACTAATAGCTCGGATATTCATTTAGAAGAAGAACGTCGGCTGTTTTATGTCGCGATTACCCGCGCTAAAGAAGCCCTTTATTTAACTAGCGCCAAAGATTACGGCGGCCTAAGAGATAAGAAACCATCACGCTTTATTGCCGAGATGGGTTTAAGCGATTCCGGCGCGACGGAACTTAAGCTAAGCCAGCCAAATGAATTTTTAAGAGATTTACACCAACTTAACGCTCAAGAATTAAAAATTAAGGAAGAAGATGATTACCCCTTACCCGAGCAATTTTCCTTTTCCCAGTTGGCCGCTTTTTCTACTTGCCCCCTCCAATATAAATTTGCTTTTATTTTAAGAGTGCCGGCGCCGACTGATAAAGCCAGTTTAATCTTTGGCCGCGTCCTCCACAATACTTTATATAATTTTTTTCTCCCTTTGATTGCCGATCAGAAAAAACAAGCAAACTTATTCGGGGATAACAAGAAAAGTAATTCTCAAGAGCTTTTAGACGAAAAACGTTTGCTGGATATTTATCAGGAATTTTGGCAGACTGATGGTTATCACAATAAAGAAGAAAGGGAACTGTATTATAAAAAAGGACTAGACTCCTTAAAAAAGTTTTTGGCCGCTTATCAAAAGGCCGCCGCCACAGAAATTCTTTTTTTGGAAAAAAAGTTTTCTTTTCAGATTGGCGCGGAAACGGTCAAGGGAACGATTGACCGCGTTGATAAATTGGCTGACGGTACCTTAGAAATTATTGACTATAAAACCGGCAAGAGCAAAACAAAATTAGATTTTAATGAAAAGCGCCAACTGATTTTGTATCAATTGTTCCTGGAAGAATTTTTGCAAATTAAAGTGAGCGCTTTAAGCTATTATTATTTAGAAAGCGGGGAAAAATTTACTTTCACGCCAACCGAGAAAGAAATTGATCGCTTAAAAGAAGAAGTGGTGTCGGAAATTACGGAAATTAAAAAACGGCAATTTATTCCCAAGCCCTCAATGATGTGTAATTTTTGCGATTTTAATACAATTTGCGAATTTCGGCAGAAGTAAGAAATAATTCTTGTTTTACTCGAGAAAGGTATATAATAAACATATGAATAATGAAGACCGTTTAATTAGTCCGATAGAAAGAAAAGGCGACGAAGCCCTGGATTTGTCTTTACGTCCGAAAACGCTCAAGGAATATATTGGTCAGGAAAAAATCAAGGCTAATTTGGAAATTACGATTGCCGCCGCTAAAAAGCGCGGCGAAGCGATTGAACATGTTTTATTATACGGCGCGCCGGGCTTAGGTAAAACGACTTTGGCACACGTCATCGCCAATGAAACCGGAGCGAATATTCGGGTCACTTCCGGACCGGCAATTGAAAAAAGCGGTGATTTGGCGGCGATTCTGACTAACTTGGAAGAGAACGATATTTTATTTATTGATGAAATTCATCGCCTGCATAAGACAATTGAAGAAATTCTCTATCCGGCCATGGAAGATTATGCTTTAGACATTATCATGGGTAAGGGGCCGAGCGCCCGAACACTGCGTTTGGATTTACCGAAGTTTACGATTATTGGCGCGACGACTTTAGCCAGTCTTTTGTCGGCACCACTACGGGATCGTTTTGGAATTACCCATCATTTAAATTTTTACGAAATTAGCGATATTGAGAAAATTATCAGCCGGAGCGCTAAAATTTTAGGAGTGGAAATTGAAGACGATGCGAAAAAAGCGATTGCCAGCCGCAGTCGGCGCACGCCGCGAATTGCCAACCGCTTATTAAAACGCGTCCGTGATTATTGTGAAGTTAAAGGCGACGGCCAAATAACCTTAAAAGATTGTTTAGAGGCTTTTCAGATGTTAGAAGTTGATGAATTGGGCTTAGATTTAATTGATCGCCGCATTTTAGAAACTATCGCCGTTAAATTCAAAGGCGGACCGGTCGGTTTAAATACTTTGGCGGCGGCGACCGGTGAAGAAATGGACACGATTGAAAATATGTATGAACCATATTTAATGCAGCTCGGGTTTTTAGACCGTTCGCCGCGCGGTCGCGTCGTGACGCAATTAGGCTATGAACATTTGGGATTAAAAATTCCAGGAACCGGAAAATTAATTTAAATATGTATTCAGTTTCAGACTTTGATTACCATTTACCTCTTGAGCTTATCGCTCAAAAACCAATTAGACCGCGAGACCACTCGCGTCTTTTATTGTTGAATAAAAAAACCGGCGCGCTAGAGCATCGGTATTTTTATGATTTAGTTGATTATCTGAAGCCTGGCGATTTATTGGTTTTAAATAATTCCAAAGTATTTCCGGCGCGCTTAATCGGACAGAAAAAAGAAACTGGTGGCGCAGTAGAAGTATTTTTACATCATAAATTATCAAAAAATGTTTGGGAGTGTCTTTTAAAAGGAAAAATAAATGAAGGACTGGTTATTAAATTCACCAATAAGTTTTTTCAGGGGCTAGAGGCTAAAGTCGTGGAAAATAATAATGACGGCACTTGGCAAGTTAAATTTAATTTAAGCGGTCAGAAATTTTGGTCGGTAATTAACAAAATTGGCCAAGTGCCCTTGCCGCCCTATATTAAAAGAAATTCTCAATTAGTGAGTGATAAAAATAGTTATCAAACAGTTTTCGCTGATAATCATCGAGTCGGCTCAGTGGCCGCGCCGACGGCCGGGTTTCATTTTACTAAAAGTTTACTAAAGAAAATTAGGGCGCGGGGCGTAAAAATAAGGTATGTCACTCTTCATGTCGGTTTAGGTACTTTTGCGCCGGTCAAAACAGAGAAAATCAGGGAGCATAAGATGCATCGAGAATTGGCGGCGGTCAGTTCAAAAACGATCAGAGATATTCTAAACACGAAAAAAGCGGGCGGACGGGTAATAGCGGTTGGCACAACTAGTTGCCGCACCCTAGAATCGGCCAATCTGGAAAAGCCGGCCGATCAAACTTTTTGGACCGATATTTTTATTTACCCGGGTTATAAATTTAAGGTTGTTGACGCTCTTATTACTAATTTTCACTTACCCAAATCGACCCTTTTAATGTTGGTTAGCGCTTTGGCCGACAAGCCCGCTATTGACAGGGCTTATCAGGAGGCTATTAGCGAAAAGTACCGTTTCTTCAGTTATGGCGATGCGATGTTTATTTACTAAATATTAGTTAAAAATTGTTATTTGATTTTTTTTCAATTTTCTGATATAGTAAAAGCTAAATAAAGTCTATTTTTTAAAAATTAAATCAATTTTTAGATTTTTATGAAGAAGTTTTTTTTGTTCGTTTGGGAAATAGCTAAAGTCGTTTGCATCTCTTTAGCGATTATTTTGCCGGTACGCTACTATTTAATCCAACCCTTTTATGTTAAGGGTGCTTCTATGGAACCGAATTTTCATGATAAAGAATATTTGATTATTGATGAAATTAGCTACCGTTTTAAAGCGCCCGAACGCGGCCAAGTAATTGTTTTCCGTTATCCGCGCAATCCGCAGGAATATTTTATTAAACGGATTATCGGCTTACCAGGCGAAAGTATCCAGATTAAAGACGGCCAGGTTAAAATTTTTAACGCGCTCAACCCCGAAGGCTTTGCTTTAAATGAAAAGTATCTGCCGTCCGATCTAGAAACCGCTGATCAAAACGAAGCCCGGATTGAATTGGACGATAACGAATACTTTGTTTTGGGTGATAACCGTAATGCTTCTAAAGATTCACGCAGTTTTGGCCCGCTCAATAAGAGTTTTATTACTGGGAAAATTTTATTCCGTGGCTGGCCTTTGAACGAAATAACCGTTTTTGATAAGGATTATTGGCCACAATATAACAATTAGTTTCTATGCCTCGACACAAAAAAATAATGCCCGAAAAAACAGTTAAAATTGAAAGACGGAACGAAAAGATTCCGGCGCGTCTTTTGGGCATGAAAGATATTATTGGCTCGGAATACGCCGGCTATGATTTAATTGTTTCCAAGGCGCTTGCCCTGGCAAAATTGTATAGTTTTACGCCTTTAAAAACGCCGCTTTTAGAAACTTTTGATTTATTTAAAAAATCGACGCGAAAAAATTCGGATAAAGAATTTTATTTTGTAGAGGGCGAAAAGAGTGATCGGATTATCATTCGACCAGAAATAACTCAGGGGATCGTCCGAGCTTATTTGGAAAATAATTTGGGAGAAACCATGCCTTTGGCGCGACTTTATTCTTTAGGAACGATTTTTCGACACGAAAAATTACAAACTGGTCGCTATCGCGAGTCAACACAGTTTAATTTAGAGATTATTGGAGAAAAAAAACCTATGGCCGAAGCGATCTTAATTACTATCGCCCAGAATTTTTTAGAAGAACTCGGGATTAAATCACAAGTGCAGATAAATAGTATCGGCAGTGCCGAATGTCGGCGTGAGTACAGCAATAAATTATTGGCTTTTTATCGAGAAAGGGGGCGGCGTTCTAAGCTCTGTCATTATTGTAAAAAGAATTTAGGTAAAAATTGTTTAAGTCTTTTAGATTGTAAAGAAGAGGGGTGTGTTAAAATTCGCGAAGAAGCACCGCAAATCGCCGATTATTTATCCGATGAAAGTCGGGAACATTTTGCCAAAACCTTGGAGTTTTTAGATGAACTTAATATTAACTACAATTTCAATCCTTATTTGGTCCGCGGTTTAAATTATTATAACGACACCGTATTCGAATTTTGGCCGATCAATGATGATGGTACGGCAGTCGGCAAAATGGCTTTAGGTGGTGGCGGGCGCTATGATTCTTTGGTAGAAAACCTGGGCGGCTCCTCAACTCCGGCAGTTGGTTTGGCCATGGGTATAGAAAGGGCAATGGCTCGTCTCAAGGATAAACATCTCTTGGCAAATCCCGTTGAAGAGGATATATTATTTATTGCTCAATTGGGAGAGCAGGCTAAGCTTAAAGCTTTACAGTTATTTGAAGATCTGCGGCGCGCCGGTTTTAACGTCCGTCAATCTTTTTCTTGTGATAGTTTAAAAATACAGCTTGAAGAAGCAGTTCGAATGCGTGCTAAAATTAGTTTAATATTAGGAAAAAAAGAAATAATGGATGGTACAATCTTAATGCGCGATATGGATTCGGGAGCCCAGGAGACGGTTGTTTATAAAAAAATCAAAGAACGTTTAGCTAAAAAAGATAAATTAGTAGAAAAAAGAATTAATAATAGAAAGGAAGGTGGATTATATGGCGGATTTTAAAAGAAAACCTGGAGAAAGTTTTGAAAGTTTTTTACGAAAATTCAAAAAAGGCTTAAAAAACAGTAAAAGACTGGAAAAGGCTAGATCCAAACAACATTTAGGACCGAAGAAAACCAAGCGTTTGCAAAAAAAACATGCTTTGACAAGTTTGGAATTACGCAAAAAGAATGAGTATCTGCGCAAAATTGGCAAATTACCGGAAAGCAATATGCGGGCTTAATTAGACTAAATATTTAGATAATAAAAACACTCTAATTAGAGTGTTTTTATTTTTCAGTAATTACTTATTTATTTAATTCCCGGAATCAAGCGTTTAATGTTTTCTAGGGTTGATTTGCGAGCGTACTGTTTTATGCGATCGCGCGCCCGTTTAGTTTTAACAAATTTTAACCAATCTTTCGTCGGGTGTTGGCGATTTTTTTCAATGATTATCTCTACTAGATCGCCATTTTTTAATTCCTGATCCAGTCGACCTAATTTATCGTTGATAATTACCCCGGCTGCTTTATTGCCGATATTGCTATGAACGGCATAGGCGAAATCAATCGGCGTGGCCTTTTCCGGTAGTTCAAAGACGTCACCTTTGGGAGAAAAAACAAAAATTCGGTCGCGGAAAATATCCAACTTAATGTTTTTTACGAATTCGTTGGTATTGGTGATTTCTTTTTGAATATCAATGATTTCTTTGACCCAGGAAGGTTGTTGGTATTTTTCTTGGTCCTTCTTTTCCTTGTAATACCAGTGCGCCGCTAATCCGTAGATAGATTCTTCATGCATTTCTTTGGTCCGGATTTGGAATTCTGTCGCCTTGCCATCCGGCCCAAAGATAGTAGTATGTAAAGACCGATAGCCATTAGGTTTAGGAACGGCAATATAATCCTTAAAGCGATTTGGTTTTGGCCGCCAAAGAGTATGAATGATTCCTAAAACTTTATAGCAATCATCAATTGTTTCCACAATAACCCGGAGAGCAAAAACATCATAAATTTCATCAAATTTACGGTCTTTTTCCTGCATTTTTTGGTAGATGCTGTATAAATGTTTGAAACGAACTTCAATAGTGTAATTAATTTCCCCTTCTTTTAGTTGGGGGGCGAGGATATTCTTTACTTTTTGGAAGAAACGGTTTCGTTCTACTTTTTTTTCTACCTCATATTTATATTCCAATTCATGGAATTTTTCCGGAAACAGGAATTTAAAACAGATATCTTCCATTTGCCATTTTAAACGGCCAATGCCGAGCAGACCGGCGATCGGGGCATAAATTTCTAAAGTTTCCTGAGCGATTCTTTTTTGTTTATCCGGCGGTAAATTTTCTAAGGTGCGTAAATTATGTAAGCGGTCGCAAAATTTAATAAAAATAACCCGCAAATCATTGGTCATGGCTAGGAACATTTTTTTAAGATTTTCCCGGTAACGTTCGATGCCGCGGTATTTAATTTTTCCTAATTTAGTAACGCCGCGGACTAAAGAAGCAATTTCCGAGCCAAAGTTTTCTTTGACTTCATTAATTGTCCGTGTTGTGTCTTCGGGAACATCATGTAAAATTCCGGCCGCGACCGTCACCAAATCGGCTTTGATTTCTGTTAAAATATAGGCGGTATGTAAGGGGTGCTGGATATAAGGATCGCCGTTTTTACGCAGTTGCCCGGCATGGGCGGAATCAGCGAATTTCCAGGCTTTTTCCAAAATGGAAACATCGGCTTGGGGGTAGTTTTCTTGAAATTTTTTTATAATCCGTTCAATGGTCATAAAAAGGTTTTTCTTTTATAACTTTTATGTTATAATAAAGTTATCTTAAATTATACCATAGTTGGTCGAATTTAAAAACTTTTGACTATCCTCTAATGTCCAAAAAATTCAAATTTTTTATTTTCATTTTTGGTCTCTTAGGCTTGTTCTGGGCGGCTAATTTTGCGTTAGCTCAAGGGGGCGCTGATTTTGGCATCGAGGCGGTTAACAATGGTTTAAATAATTCTTTGGTGGCTAACGATCCGCGGATTATTATTGGCCGAATTATTCAAATCGTCCTAAGCTTTTTAGGTGTAATTGCTTTGGTTCTAATTATGTACGCCGGTTTTTTATGGATGACTTCTGAGGGCGATGAAGAAAAAATTGGCAAAGCTAAACAAATTTTGAAAAATGCGATTATCGGTTTGATAATTATTTTGTCCTCCTGGGCGATTACGACATTTTTACTATCTCGTTTGTCTGAGGCAATGGGTATAAATGGTGGTGGTTTTACCGGTGGTAAAGCAATAATTAGCCAGGGGACGGGGGCGATTGGCGCTTGTACGGTAGAAAGCGTTTACCCAACCGCCGATCAAAAAGATGTCCCTCGTAATAGTTCAATTATTATTACGTTTAAAGAAGAAATAAAATTAGATTCAGTTTGCATTAATGGCCAAGGTGACAGTTGCACTTGTAATACGACGACTTGTAACAAAATTAATCCTCAGGCCATAAAGATTTTTAAAGCTGATTTAGGAGACGCTTGCACTACTGATCCCTGCTCAAGCCCAAACAGTAACATTACCGATGTTTTAATAACCGTGGCCAGCGGTAACAAAACTTTGGTTTTAACGCCGCTTACTTTTTTAGGTTCGCCCAACAACAACACTAATTACGTAGTTAAATTTACGAATCGGGTGAAAAAACTCGATGATTCCTCAATGTTTAAAAATTGTAACGCCGATTTTTTCAATTGGGGTTTTCAAGTTAATACTAGTCTTGACCTAACTCCGCCCAGAGTGAGTTTAGGGGGAATCTTTCCGATTCCTGATAATATCAAAGATATTTTTAAACAGATAACTCCCGCGAAAAAAGCAGCGGCTAAAATTATTGTGGCCGGTTGTCCGAAAGTTTTTTCGGCGGCGACCGTGCAAAGCGTTATTCCCGCTGGGCCGACAATCGCCCTCGATTATCATGGCGCTCTCTCTAAATTTAAAGTGAGCATCCCAGCGCCGCCGGATGATAATAAGGCGCAGCTATTCGACGAAAAAAATAATTTATTGGGCGTGGCTACTTTTGATAGTAGCGGACAAGCGGTTTTTGCTAATTATTTCAAGATTAAAGTTCAAAATTATCAAGCGGGTAATGCCTGGGATATTACTATCTCCCCCGAACAATTAGCCGATAATTTAACAGTCGGTTCGTCGGTCTATGTTTTTGCAGCCACTGGTGAAAATAATAATATTGTCGTCCCCGGTGGCACTTGTACGGAAGAAGCCAAAAATACGGTCGCGGCTAATATGGGAGCGAAGTTAAGCGGCAATCCGGATATTGAGTCTGATTATACTAATAAAACAGTTTCTTTAGCCGCTCATGTCGCTGGAGTGGCCGGTAATGACCTGGCCTTGAATGTTACCGGCAGCTCGGCTTTAACTTTGCAGCCTTTTGCTGGCGGTGTTGATCGTGATGAAAACAATGAGATAAAAGATAAAAAAGATCGGCCGATGAATTCGGTCATTCAAATTAATTTTAATGAGGCGATTAATCCCGTTACTGTTTCCGGCACTGCTAATGAAGTGGCTGCTTATATTAGAATAGTTAATGCCCTGGCTACTAGCAGTCCGGCCGGAGCAGCTTGTGATAATAATTCTGATTGTCGTTCTTATAAATGTGAAAACAAGCTTTGCGTCGGCGATTACTTAGGCGGTAAATTTATGGTCTCTAATGGTTATCGAACAGTGGAATTTATTTCCGATAAAGAATGCGGCGTAAATGGTTGCGGTGAAAAAATTTATTGTTTGCCAGCTAAAAGCCATTTGGCCGTCGAATTAATGTCCGCCAACTTAAGGGGCTGTTTGAGTAACGATGATTGTTTGGCTTACAGCCCGTTCACTAAGTGTTCATCTACGGCCTTCACTTATAAAACTTGTCAGAACCCGGCTAATAAAAATTATCCGACGGCCAATTTGAGTCAACTAGATGGCCTTGTTGATGCGGCCATTAATTCTTTTGATGGCGATCGTAACATTTACGCCGACGGGCCGCTTAGTTTTTATGACGATAATTTGACGCCAGAGGCTAATTTGAACAAATGGGATAATTATAAATGGTCTTTCTATATCAGTGATAAAATCGCCATTGAACCGCCGCAAATTACTTTTATTAAGCCGATCCAAGGAGAAGCGGAGGTTAAGTTAACCGATCCGATTCAAATTAATTTTAATGTTTTAATGATGAACAGTTCTTTAAGGACTGGCAGCGCGCTAGTTTCTAACGGTAGTTCAACTTTTGAGCATAAGCTTTTAAATCTTGGGAGTTCAACGCCAACCCCTTTAGGCTATTGGATTTTATGCGATAACCAAGATAGCGCACCTTTAGATGGTGAACCGGATATAACTATCGCCAATATTAATCATTATACTTTTTTAGAATCCGTTACTTACAAAGCGCAGGTCGGCTCTGGCGTAAAAGATATTTATCAAAATTGTTATAAACCTAGTGCTGGCCCTACCCAAACTAGTTTAAACTGTGGTGTCAGCCAAACTAATCCGTCTTGTTGTTTCGGCGTTGCCACTTCGACTCTTAATGCCGCCGGTAATTGTCAATAAGTTTTTAATTGAAATATAAATTTCTGTGCGAAAAAAAATTATCAAGAATTTAATTTTTGGTGCTCTCCTTTTGGGAGGAGCGTTTTTGGCAAATTATGTTTTTGCCCAAGATTTCGGCATAAATGCAGTTAATGATGGTTTAAATAATTCTTTAGCGACCGGCGATCCCCGAACAATCGCCGGCCGGATTATTAATATTGCCTTAGGGTTTTTAGGGGCTATCGCTTTAGGCCTTGTCCTTTATGCGGGTTTTCTGTGGATGACTTCGGGCGGCGAGGAAGAAAAGATTACCAAAGCTAAACAATATTTAAAAAACGGAGTGATTGGTCTCACGATTATTTTAGCCTCCTGGGCGATCGCGACGTTTATTATTTCTCAATTAGGAGGGACGATCGGCGGGGGCGGCGGTTGCGTCGATGGCGAAACGCAAGTTTGCGGTTGCGACGGGTTAATGACTTGTACTGATGAGAGTTGGGGTCCTTGTGTCGGTTCGGATTGCGGAGGCGGCCCAGGACCAGACTCTTGTGATTCTACCCCTTTAACGCAGGCTTGCGATCCGGAGCAACAAATCTGCGCGGAGACTGATTATTGCGATGACACTTGTTTTTGTAAACCAAAAGGTGGGCCTGGCGATCCTTGCGATAAAGACCCGGATGCGGCCTGTAATCCTGATAATAATCGTTGTGGCCAGTATTTAACTTGTAATCCGACTACTTGTCTTTGTTTTGGCCCTCCGGTTATTACAGAAATTAGTCCGGTTGGCGGCTTTTGCGCCGAAGACCCTAATCAGGCTTGTCTTAGCGATAACGATTGTACGACGAATTGTAATCAGACCGCCCCTAATGGCGCTAAGGATAATTTTATTACTATTTTTGGGAAAAATTTTGGTGTTTATTCGGCCACGGGCAGTCAAGTAATATTTGAAGGAAATAATAATCCTAAAAATGGAGTGGCGCCGCAAACTTTGAATCCCAATTGTATTTATTCTTGGCGCGATGATCAAATTGTTATTGCCATTCCGGATCAGGCTAGCTTGGGACCGATTAAAGTTACGACTGGCGATAATTTAGCAGATACGACTAATAATAATTACGGTCCGACAATCCCGGATTTTATTCCTAATGAAATCGCTCGGCCGGGACTTTGTTATCTTAATCCGGATCGGGGCGTCTTAAGTTCAAAAGTCGTTTATCAAGGAATTAAACTGGCGGCGAGCGACGCTTATTTCGGTAATTATCAAAGCAATGTTCGCGGTTTAGATTCGGATTTTTCTACGAATTTGGCCGGTACGTCGACGATACCTAATATTCGCGCTGGCAATTCCGGCAGTTTTGTTATTAACAATTTAAAAGGCAATAACCAAAAAAGCAATTATTTAAAATTTATTAAAGATCCCGAAGCGGGCGATGGTCCTTATATTATTTCTTTTACTCCGAAGACCGGCAGCGCCGGGCAATATGTCACCATTAACGGAAGCGGTTTTGGCGCCGCTCGAGGCACTAACCATGTTTATTTTGGCACCACGGAAGCGGCTTATGATTTTCCCGATGTCTGCTTAAATTCGGTTTGGAAAGATAAACAAATCGTCGTTAAAGTGCCAGCTGGTTTACCTGATGGTGATAGTTTAATTAGAATTAATTTAGGAACAACGACGATCGATACGGCTAAATTAAATCATAGTACTTTTGAAACCGATCATAATCTGGCTTTAAAATCCAGTCTTTGTAAGATTGATCCGGATCGGGGGCCAATCGCAACACCAGTTGATCTTTGGGGAGAATATTTTGGTTTAGTCGGTGAAGAAGGTTTGGTGAAGTTTAATTATGAAAAAAAAGCGACCGGCACAATCCAAAAAGATGGCCAAGCTGATACTATTAATACGGCCGTTCCTAATGATTCTTTGACTGGTCCGGTTAGAGTCATAAATGACAATGGCTACGGTAATGAATTAAATTTTGAAATCGGTTCTTGCACGGTTAAGACTGATTGCGAAGCGACGGAAGTTTGTTGTCCGGCTAACACCTATAAAAAAGGCCTCTGCGTCAATTCAATCGAGGCTTGTTTTATTAATATTCCTACTTCGGTTTTTGAATGGAGTTTTAACACGGGTTTTGGTAATAGTACTACTACGCCGCCATATGATAGTTGCGCCGGTATGGCTAAATATTTGGGTAATTGTTATCAGGGGGCGATGTGTCCGAATAGTCCCGGGGCTTGTTCTTCACCGGCGACTAGCTATCAAAAAGAAGTTGGTTCTTGCGATGGAAGTTGCCAAGATATTTCCGGCTGTACGGCGACAACCTGTACTTATAATGATAAAATTGATAGATGCGTTCGGGATAGTTGTGACCTGCCACAACTAGTCAGCCTAGGGACGCAGACAACGCAAAAAGTTTGTAATAGTGAAGGAAGGTGGGAAATATTATCGCTTGGCTCGTGTCCGTCTGGTTGGACCCGGGGTACTAATAATCGTTGTTTCGAAAATAATTCTAGTTGTAATCTCTGCTCCGACCAGTTCACTTGTAAAGAAATTGATTCTATCGGATATTGTGTTTCTGATAAAATTTGTGCGGACCAAGAAGCTAAATGTTTGGCTGATAAATGCGTAGTTGAAATTAAACCAAGCTGCGAATGTTGTTGCCGGATTGGACATGATCAAGAAGATTGTTGCGCCGGCCTTAAATGTACGGGGCGGTGCGGTGCGGATCTAACTAGTAATGGTGGAGTGGGCACTTGCTGTGATAGTTCAGGTAATTGCGTTAATCCGAATTGTTCAGCTACTGGCGGAATAGTTGCGGAAGTCGGCGGTTATTGTATTCATACCTTTAAAAATTCGGGCACGTTAAAAGTAAATTCCCCGTTAAATGCGACGGTTTTAGTAATTGGCGGCGGCGGCGGTGCTGGCGGCGGACAAAAAGATGTCGTTTATGATGCTGGTGCTGGCGGCGGGCAGGTGATAGAACAATCACTTTTAATTCCGGTCGGACAACAACCAGTACATATTGGTAACGCTGGGGTTAGCGGGACTCAAAATACTAATACTGACGGAGGGGATTCTTCATTTTTGACTATTACGGCGGCCGGCGGGAAAAGAGCAATTTATCCTGGTATTGGCGGTATAAGCGGTTCTGGTAAGATGGGCGGAGCCAGAAAATATTTCGGATCCGGTGGCGGTGGTGGTGATAGTCAAAACGGTTTTAATGCGCCAACCAATGAAAAAGGCGGTGACGGCGGCGCCGGGACATATTCTAATATTTTTGGAACGAATATCGCTTATGGCGGCGGCGGTGAAGGAAATTCATTTGTTACGGCCGGAATAGGCGGCGTCGGTTATAAAAATCCGGGCGGTGGCGGTAGCGGGCAAACAGGGGCAGCGGGCAATGAAGCTCAGCCGGGTATGGTGGCAATAAAATACCCAGCGGTACCGGCAACCAGTTGTCCTTCTGGATATTCCGAATCAACTAATACTTATGGAAATTGTTCGGGTTGCGCTAAAGTAGGGACAACCGCCGCCGAACACGATAATGCCTGCAACTGTTTAGGTCATACCGGTCAGTATTGCGATATTAGCGAAGAACATTCTGAGGGTATCTGCGTTGATTGCGCTAATATTACTAGTAAGGAAAATTGTGGCGACCATTCAACAACTTGTTGTTTTGATGCCAACCAGACGGAAGATTCCTCCGATGATTTTTGTCGTGGCGTAGGCTCGGGAAAAGTGATTAGCAGTAATCCAAGTAGTTCGGATTATGGTTATTGCGGCTATTATGATTGCGAAAGCGTTAGCTCTACGCCGCCGGGCAACCCGACTTTATGCGCCAGCTCTACGTTACTTAAATTAGGTTATTATGACACGGTTGAAAAATGTACTGCCGGTTGTTTGAAAAATTCCGGAACAGATTTTTGTTCTTTATTTGATGGTCAGCAAAATAAATGTTTAGCTGAAAATGCTTGTTGTTTTGATCAGGCAACTAGCGAATGTCTAAGCGGTGCCAGGATTAATAATGGCGGATCAAAAGACGGTTTTTGCGCTTATTATGATTGTGATGTTTATAATCCTAAATTATGTGATTTTAACGCGACGACCACTGGTCGTTTCATCTCCACTTCAACCTGTGTTTTCCGTTGTGCTAATGATTTTGGCGGCGCTGGTTTGTCTTGCGCCAGCAAAACTTCAACATCGTCCTGCGAGATTTCTATTTGTACTTTGCCTAAGTTTAGCTGTTTGACAGCGACTGGGGGGTCAGGGGTTTTCCCGGAGGATTGCGGCGCTTGTTGTTGTCAGCCCGGACAGAATCCAGATACTTGCGCGACGACCGCTAATCCGAATTTATATTGTCAAGCGGACAGAGGAAATTGTTCCGGTGCTGGTCGTGGTTTGTGTTGCGGTTGCCAAAAAGATAATGACTGCGGCCATATTAATACAGTTGGCTGCGGGAGCGATACTTGTTGCGAAGCTCGGCCGCAAATAACTACTACGACACCGCCGCATTTAGCGACTAATATTTGCCGTAATGCGATGATCAAGGTTGATTTTGACCAATTAATGGACATTACCAGTTTCAATACCAATGCCTTGCTTTTAGAGGAGCGTGATTATGGTAATGGCGTTTGTCCGACCGGAACATTCATCACTAAAGCTAATGATTTAGAGGAATTAGTTATTGCCAAAAATCGGACTTGGCTGGGTAATATTTACAATCATCTTGAAACAATTTTCCATGATTTGGCAGCTCGTTTTTCCGGACAAGCGATCGCTAATACTCCCGATCCGAATAAATTATATTGTGCTGTTCCCGGGACAATCTCTAATGAGGTAAGCGGTAATGCGACGAGTCTTGTTTTCGCACCCCAGAGATTACTTGCTCCAGCGACCAATTATTATTTAATTATTCGTGGCGATGAAGATTTAGATAGCCAAGCCGGTGTTTTAAGTCTTAAAGAAATCGGTTTTAACGGCGAAGGTTATCTTGACCCGAGCACTAATGCTTATTTGGAAGGCGAATTTATTAAATTTAATAAACGTGCTTATAAAAATTCACAGATTATCAAATTTACGACTTTATCTGATCAGGGCGGGCAGGCTGGCGTTTGCTTAATTAAGCAGGTTGGCCTTGACCCGGCTGCTTATCTATTTAAAACAACCAGCAATGATCTAAACGAAAATGATACTAACCCCGACGATCGAACCTTTGATACCAAAGCGGATAAAGACAAGGTTTTAATCGCTCGGGCTTATAGTTCAAGCGGGCAGATTCTACAGCCGATCACTGGCTATTATTGGGATTTTAATTTTGCGATTAACGATTCAAGCGTGGCGACCATTAGTCCTATAACGAATTTGCCATTTAATAAAACTTTTGTCAAAGCGCAAGACGGTGTTACTGACAGCGAAACTAAAATTGCGGCGACAGTTAATATGAATCGTTTTTCCGCGCCTGGCTGTGCCGTTAGTCCTTGCACCTGCCAAGGAACTAATTGTTCCAATAATTGTTGCAATGCTTATTCTGTTGGTGATAGCTATAACCAAACCGCTGATCTTTATGTTTTTGTCTGTAATAATCCTTGGCCGCCAGTTGATGCTAGCGGCGCTTGGTCGCCTTGGGAAGATAATTGCCAGGGATCGGTGGTCAGCAGCGGTGCTTGCGCCGAATATAATTATAAATTCTATTATTGTCGCGATTTTGGCAATTCTACAACCTTAGATGACTTGCCAGCGATTATTAAACAACCAGTAATCCGTGGCCAGAGCGAGACTTTAGTTTGTAGCTCTGATAAAAATCCTTGTCCACTAGCGGCGCAACCGGGAGTAACAAAGTGCGGCGTTGATCAAAATGGCGATGGCTATCCGGATGGTTTATGTATTTGGAATATTTTAAAAGAATCATATTTTTTCCGGGAAGCGATTCCTTCGGCTGGACAAATTATTGACGCAATCGATATGCTAACTGGCCAGGAAGTGAAGGTCGAGTGGGAGGCGCCCGCTGATCAGATTTATTCTTATAAAATTTATTATCTTAAATCTGGCCAGGGAAGCATGTCGGTCAAAGAAGTTAAGCCGACAGCTAATAATTGTACATTAGTTGGCAATGTTAATATGTGCAGCACGGTGATTGATGGTTTAACCACCGGAAAAACCTATGTTTTTAAAGTTACGGCGGTTTCGATTAATAAGACTGAAAGCCAATTATCTAATGAAAAGACGGCTAGTTCAACCGATCAAACTCCGCCGCTGGCGCCAATTAACCTGCAAGCGCAGGTCGCTTCTTCATCAATTAAGTTTAACTGGGGCCAAATTGTTAACGATCAAGTAGTGTCCGATGTTTTATTTTATCGCCTGTATCATGGCCTTGGCTCCGGTCAATACGGCGAGTCGTTTGATTCCGCCGATCATGCAGTCAACCTGACTTTCAATAAAAATCAATTCATATCCGGAAATAATTATTTTGCCCTATCGGCCGTTGATGGTTACGGCAATGAAAGTAATCGTTCGGCTGAAATATTAGTAGTTATTCCTTGAGTTCTAGAATGAATAATTTTTTGTATATGAGAAAAAATAAGCTAACGCTAGTTTTTATCGCGATTTTTATCGTTTCCTTTTTATTTGTTTTTAAATATAGCCAAGGTCAGGCCGATAATGTTAATAATAATCAAATTCCGGGCTCAGCTAGCGGTAGTGGCGATGCGATCGGAGTGAGAATAGTGCCTAATCTTAATCATTATAGCGTCCGGCGTTGGTATGAAAGCCAGGGCTTTAAAGGATCGCCACAAGCTCTTGTGGTTGATGGTTATGAGGCTATTCGTGATGGCCGGACGGTCTATGTCAACGCTGCTAATGTCAATACAACAACCAAAAACATTCATACTAATATTTATCTTATTTCCTATAATCAGGATCCGGCCGCTAAAACCGTGGATATTTTAGGTCAGATAATTTCTCACTGGAAATTTAACAGCAATATTACAGAAAGTGATAATCCGGTTCCCAGCTGTTCAATTTCCTCTCTTTATTGCTCAAGCGATAAAGATTGTGGCAAAGGGCAAGCTTGTATGACCTCGGACATTCCTAACCCAGTTAGCCCGAAAGGAACCTGCTATTTAACAACCACTAAAAATTGCGCCGTCGACAGCGATTGTCCGACTAATTTTTTCTGTACTAGTCTCAAGGCTAAGATTATCCGCGATTTAAAGAGAATCGGCCAGTTGGAAGAGTTGAAAGAAGCTTTGTTTAGTTTTAAAAAAATTAACAACCATTACCCGCTTTTAACCGCCGGTTCGTATTTAAGCAACCATACAATTTCGGTTTGGCCCAGTTGGACAAAAGAGTTTTTATCATCTTTGGCTGTCACCAAAAGCTTTGTAGATCCGATTAATCGTTTGGGCGATTGTACTGGTTATGACCGAAAAACTTGTTGGAATGAAAAAAACAAAAAATTTATTTATGATCCAACGCCAGATTACCTGATGTTGCCTCAAGATAGTTATGCTTTTGTTTATAAAACCGATAGTAATGGTTCTAACTATAATCTTTGCGCGGTCATGGAAAGCCGAGAACCTTCTTTGGGCTATCATTTTTCGCCTAATGATCCCGTTAGCTCTGTCTGCGTCACGGCAACCGGTATAATTTCTGGTGGTTTGGCCACTAATACCCCGCCGATATTGGTTGACAAATCCTTAATTGGAGAAGCGGGGATGGAATTTAACGGCTTTTTAAAAGTAGTTGATCAAGAAAATAATCCTTTAACTTGGACTTTTTCTCCCTCCGGTGCTTATACTGACTGGAGCGCTCTGCCGGTTCTTAAGGGTACTAACAATATTAACCAAAAGAAAATTTACTCGCCGAAAGCGGGTGTCCCTGGCGTTTATAATGCTACTTTAATTGTTACTGATAACCATATTCCAAATGCCGGAGTTCTAAATACTTCGATACCCATAAAAATTATTAATCCGACGCCGTTTATTGAAGCGGAAGATGATGAATATGTGTTAGATCAAACTGTCCCCTTCGTTTACAGTTTTTATTTCTCTGACAATAATATTGTTAACCCCGCCCAGGCTGTCGAGGTCTCTTTTGTATCCGGTTCCGCTAATTCTTTTAATCTTTTTAATACAGGCGAGCTAAGCAAGACGGTTACTTCGGTCGGTATTAATAAATACAAAGTAACCTACAGTGGTTTAATTTCAACCAGTCATAAATTTTATCAAGACACCACTTTTGTTAACCAGATTAAAGTTACTGATAGTTATGACGGAATATCTACTAAGCAGTTTACCATTAAGTTCATTATAACTAAGCCCCAGTTTAACTTAGGTTTTAATTGTTCAACTAATCTTCGTCTAAACCAAGCTTATTCCTGCTTCTTAGGTCTTTTAAAACAAGGTAGCCATGATTTAACTTATTCTAACAGTAACCCCCCCTTACCGGTTGGTCTACTATTAACTAATGATTTTTATACCAATTTGAGTCGTAATAATCAGAAAAATGGAAGACTAATCGCTAAAGAGCCGCCGGCGGGGTTCCTTAATAATTTTTATTCTTTTTTCTTTAAGCCAGATTTTGCTTTAGCAGAAAGTGTCCCCCCGAGTCCGCAGGCTAAGCTAGGCGCTTTCATCAAGGGAACGCCGACAGTCATTTCTAGCGGCCACAAGGCCATTTTAAAAGTTGCTAATGAGTATGGAGCCTCAACTACGAAGGAGGTTACGTTTAAAATTAGTAATTATTGCGGCGATGGGCAGAAACAAGCCCCTAATTTAGAAGGGCGTGGCGGTTTCTATAATGATGGTTATGAAGATTGTGATGGTTTGGCTAATGTAACTAATGATCCTAAGCAAAGTAGCGTGGAAGTACAATATGGCTGCATGACCGGCGTCGGAGAGACTACCCCCAACCCGATTACTAACAATAATTACTGCATTTTTAAATCTCCCCTCGATGGCGGCGGCTTTTGTGGAGATGATATTTGTGAACCAGCTATTGAGACAGTGGTTAATTGTTATCAGGATTGCGTCCAAACAGCTACTATTTGCGTAACTAATTGTAAGAATAAAGAATGCGGTTCAGACGGTTGCGGCGGACAATGTTTGCCAGGATGCGGAGCCGGAGAAAGCTGTAACCCTAGTGGACAATGCGTGACTAACTGCAACCCAAACTGTTATGGTAAAAAATGCGGTTCAGACGGTTGCGGCGGACAATGTTTGCCAGGATGCGGAGCTGGAGAAAGCTGTAATCCCAGCGGCCAATGCGTACCCCAGACAAATTGTAACGGTCTTAACGGTTGCAAAACTTGCAACGGCGCAGATTGTCTTTGTGATTTAAATACGCAACTTTGTAAAAATGGCCTCTGTTACTTTAAAAATACTTGTAGATGCAGTAGCTCTAATCTTTCCAGCTCTTTAGATATTTGTTTAGCGCCTAACTCGGCTAACAATACTTGTTGCAGTTCCAGCGAAACTTGCTGTAACGGGGCTTGTCAAAACGACCCTAATCACCTCTTGGAATCTTGCGGTTATAACTGCTGTAATAAGGCTACCCAGTCTTGTTGCGGGACATCGGCGGCAACAAAAAATTGTTATAATAAGAGTAATTTAATGCACTGTAATGACGGTTATTGTTGTCCGGATAAAGTTTGTTGTCGTAATGAGATTTGTGTTGACCCGAAAGATTGTTATGAAGAATAAGGTTTACCTTAGTCCGTAAGCTTGTAATCAATTAAAACCAGAATAAAAAAGATAATAATCAATCGGTTATGAAAAACAAAAAAATCATAATTATTTCAGCCCTGATTCTGTTGGCGATAATTGTTTTTTTGTTAATAATTTTTTTGAATAAGGAAATGAAGTCGAAGACTGTGGATCGGGAAAAAACCACTTCGAGCACGCCCTTTAAGGTTGAATTCTTAAGTAATCAAGAAAAGACTCAGCTCGGCATTCCAACTGATTTGAAAATCCAATCGCTAAAACGCGGCCCCAAAAATGAATTAGTGGCTTATAAGATAATAAAGAATGATGCCGATATTATTACTGATTTGTCGCAAATCGGCCCGATTAGTCCGCGGGAGCAAAAAAAATTGCAATAAAACTGGTCAAGAGATATTTTATCAGGTATAATTTTATTAAAGTCAATTTAATAATTAAAAAGATATGTTTAATAATTTAAATGATCAAAACCAAATCAAGCCGCCGGTTGATGATATTTTTGCGGAAACTGATAAGTCGCCAGAAGGACCAAACGGTGTCCCTAATTCAGAAATTGAAACTCGCCAAGTAGGGCTAACTTCGACTAGCGAGATGGCCGAAGAAACTAACGAAAAAAAAGGGCTAGGCAAATGGTTTAAAATAATTTTGATTTTAATCGCGGTAACGATTGTAATTTTAAGCGGTTATTTAGTTTATAGTAAATTCTTTAGTTCTCCGGCTGCCGCCCCCAACGATCCCACCGTTAAAAATGAAGTACCGTCGACGATTATCGAAGAAAAGAAAGCGACTTCTTCTCTAACGACGGAAAACACTTCTCCGAACACTTCTTCGTTAGCGACGAATACTCTAGAAATTCCTAATGCGCCAGAAACGATTAGTACAACTACTTCGACTATGGCGGAGATTATTTCTCAGCTTGACACGGATAGCGACGGCTTAACTGACGAAGAAGAGAGATTAGCTGGCACTAATCCTAAAGCTATTGATACAGATAGCGATGACTTGAGCGATTATGAAGAGGTGAAAATTTATCGTACTAATCCCTTAATCGGCGATACGGACGGCGATGGTTATTTAGATGGCGCCGAAGTAAAGAGCGGTTATAATCCTAATGGTTCTGGAAAAATGCCTGGTGCTACGACTACCGTTTTTTAAAATAAATTTTATTTATGGTTAATATGGTTAATAGTAATCAACCGAATAAAACCCGATTGCGGCCCGGCTTGTTTTCTGGGCAGAAGTTGCCACACCTTTCTCTAAATTTGCATATTATGCCCCAAACCTCTACCGGCCATTTTAAAAAATGGCTGGTTTTAGGAATGGTCGTTTTTGGTATCATCATTATTATTGCTTTAATCCTTTTCAGTTTATAATATGTTTAGGATAAAAAAAACCAACGAAAAAGAGACTAAAGAAAAAGAATTAATAGCACAAATTGGTCAGAATTTGGTAGTTCATAATATGCCCAGTCCGGCTAGAATTATCGGCTCTTATCATCCTTCGCCATCCTTAACCACTGGCCCCTCTTTAATCAGCGAATCAAAATCTAATTTTAAAGCGGTCGGTATTTTAATTATTGTCGGGGGTTTGATTATTGTTGCCGGATTAGTTTATGCCAGTTATTATTTTATTATTAAACCAACCATTAATAAGAACCAACCTGGTTCCATGGTTGCTACTAAAAAACCTACTTTTGAAACAGTAACCGCGACAACGACGCCAACAACCACTCCGACCGCGATAATAATGGCTACTTCTTCGACAATGGCAACAGTGACGCCGAATAACTTAGATTTAAGTACCTCTACAGACTCGACAACCATGAACGAAGAATCAACCGGCAAAATAAACCAGAATTTACCACCCTTGGTTGATTCTGATAAGGATGGTTTAAATGATGAAGAAGAAGCAACCCTCGGGACTAATGCTGCCGTCGCCGATTCCGATATTGACGGTTATTCAGATTTAGCGGAATTAAACAGTGGTTATGACCCGCTCGGTCCGGGAAAATTAAAGGATAGTAGCACCTTAGCCATTTATAACGAAGCCTCCGGTAGTTATCAAGTTTTTTATCCTAAGAATTGGACAGTCAAGCCCCTTAATACTGGTTATACGGTTATTTTTACCGCGCCCGATGATTCAATTATCCAAATTTCTATTCAAGATAATTCCGATAAAGAAGGCATTCTTACTTGGTATGAGAGCTCTTTCCCTGGATTAGTAGTGACTTATGACAAACTCGAGAGTCAAGATAGTTGGGATGGTATTATGGGCGAAGATAATTTAAATTTTTATTTAACCGATAAAAAACATACTAATATTTACGTTATCTCCTATATTCCCGCGGTTACTGGTCGGATTGCTTATCCTAGTATTTTTAAAACGATGATTAATTCTTTGGTCGTTAAATAAAACTTGGTCCGAAATAAACAAAAAAGAAGTAAGCAAGAGTTTACTTCTTTTTATATTGATTGAGACCCTGGCTATTGAGGCTAATTAAGCCTGTTTTTTGATAATTTTATCAATTATGCCGTAATTTTTCGCTTCTTCCGCCGACATGAAATAATCACGATCGCTGTCCTTTTCAATCGTGGCGATTTTTTGGCCGGTATGGTTCGCCAGCAAATGATTCATTTTATCTTTAATTTTTAGAATATGTTCGGCGCGAATTTTTATATCAGAAGCTTGGCCTTCAGCGCCGCCCATAACTTGATGGATCATAATTTCGCTGTTGGGGAGAGCGAAGCGTTTGCCCGGGGTGCCTGCGGCCAGAAGGACGGAAGCCATAGAAGCGGCCATGCCAAGGCAGATAGTGGAAACCGGAGATTTAATATATTGCATGGTATCATAAATCGCCAAACCGGCCGTAACTGATCCGCCCGGAGAATTAATATAAAATTTAATATCCTGGTCGCTATTTTCAGCATCTAGAAATAAAAATTGGGCAATAACAATATTAGCCGTGTGATCGTCAATAGGCTCACCTAGGAAGATAATCCGGTCTCTTAAAAGACGGGAATAGATGTCATAAGCACGTTCTATTTGCCCTTCTTTTTCAAGAACAGTTGGTATTAATGGCATATTTTTAAGTATTATTAATAAAGTAAGTATAAATAAAAAATAGATTTTTGTAAAGATTGGGCTTGATTTTTATTTTTAATTAGCTTAAGATATATTAAAGTTTAAACTAATTTAAAATAAGTTGAATGCCCGCCAGGGGCGGGTGTTATTTTTCATAAATTTATGTCATTTATCCAAAAATTTTCTAAAATGTCGGAGCGATCTAAAGCTTGGTGGATTCTGGCTGTAATTATCGTTTTTGCTCTAATGGTCGCTTTGGCTGTTGGTGGTAATTATTACAACAGTTTTTCCAAAAAGCTAGCCGAGAAAACCAATCAAATTGTTATTTTGCCGACTGTTTCCGAATTACCATTTAGTCTCGGCCTTGATTTGCAGGGCGGAACCCATTTGGTTTATCAAGCAGACGTAAAAAATATTCCGGATCAAGATCGTGCTGATGCTCTAGAATCGGTCCGCGATGTTATTGAACGCCGGGTTAACGCTTTTGGTGTCAGCGAGCCAATCGTTCAAGTTAATAAGGGTGTCGGTGGCGAATATCGCATTATTGCCGAGTTAGCGGGCGTCAAAGACGTTGAAGAAGCGATTAAAATGATTGGCGAAACACCTATTCTGGAATTTAAAGAACAAACTACTAATTTAAGTCCACAAATTCAGGCGGCAACCTCGTCCTCTTCGCTTGATTTGGATTTAGCGGAAAATTGGAAAAATACCGAGTTGACTGGCAAATATCTAGACCGGGCGACGCTACAATTTAATCCTAATGACGGTTCGCCTGAAGTTTCATTGGAATTCAACAATGAAGGCGCAAAATTATTTGAAGAAATTACCGGGCGTAATATTGGCAAACCGGTGGCGATTTTTTTAGACGGTTACCCAATCAGCGTTCCGACGGTTAATGAAAAAATCACCGGCGGCCAAGCTTCAATTTCTGGACGCTTTAATGTTGAGGAAGCAAAATTATTAGTCAAACGTTTGAATTCCGGCGCTTTGCCAGTTCCAGTCAGCTTAATTTCTCAAAAGACCGTAGAAGCAAGCTTGGGATTTAAATCAATTAGTAACAGTTTGCAGGCGGGTTTAATTGGCTTGCTCCTGGTTTCTTTATTCATGATTTTATATTATCGCTTACCGGGGTTTCTTTCAGTCTTGTCTCTAATGGTTTACGGCTTGACGGTTTTGGCAATTTTTAAAGCTTTGCCAATCTGGTTAGCCTTTATTTTGGTGGTTGTTATGGTGGGCTTAATTTTTTATACTTTTAATGAACTGAAGATTTTTAACGGTACTTTGGCTTTGCTTTTTGCCGTGATTGGCATTTTGTTATTTTTCTATGCCTTAAAACCGATTACCCTGACTTTATCGGGTATTGCTGGTTTTATTCTCTCCATTGGCATTGCGGTTGATGCTAATATTCTTATTTTTGCTCGTACCCGAGAAGAGATAAGGCTGGGCAAATCCGTTAGTCAGGCGATCGATAATGGTTTTAAACGGGCCTGGCCGTCAATCCGCGATGGTAATGTTTCCACAATTATTACTTGTTTGATTTTAATGTTTTTTGGCACCTCTTCAATCCAAGGTTTTGGGACGACCCTGTTTATTGGGATAGCCGTTTCTTTATTCAGCGCGGTTGTTATTACCCATACGCTTTTTGTTATTATTTTGGGTGATTGGCTGGATAAAAGAACTTGGCTGCTAGGAGCCAGACGCGCCAAAAGTGAAGAAACTAAATAAGTATAAATATATGATTTATAAGATAATCCAAAAAAGAAAAATTTTTTTAAGCCTCTCCAGCCTCGCCGTTGTCGCCGCAGTTTTAGCCCTGTTCTTTTGGGGTTTGAATTTCGGGATTGATTTTACCGGCGGCAGTTTATTGGAGGTTGAGTTTAAAAATTATCAGCCGACCGTCACGGAGATACAAAACAGTTTAAAAGACATTAATCTCCACAACTTAGTCATCCAGCCCACGGAAAATTCAACCATTTTACGTTTTAAAGAAAATACCGAAGACATTCATCAAATGACCCTTAAAAAGTTGCAGGAGTTGGTCAAAGATAAAAAAGATGCTTCTTTTAAAGAATTGCAATTTGATTCCGTTGGACCGTCGATTGGTACAGAATTAAAAAATAAGTCTTTTAACGCGACGGCAATTGTCTTCGTCATGATTATTATTTATATTTCTTTTGCTTTCCGGAAGGTTTCTAAACCGGTCGCTTCTTGGAAATATGGCGTCGCCGCGGTTGTTGCTTTAATTCATGATATTTTGTTTATTCTTGGTGTTTTTTCGGTACTTGGTCATTTTTATGGCATCGAAGTGAATACGCCGTTTATTGCCGCGATTTTGACAGTTTTAGGCTATAGCGTTAGCGATACAATCATTGTCTTTGATCGCATCCGCGAAAATTTACCAAAGAGTCAAGAAGATTTTGAGAATACGGTTAATCGCAGTATCAATCAGACGTTAACCCGTTCCATTAATACCTCTTTTTCTGCTATTTTGGCACTTTTAGCAGTCTTATTCTTCGGCGGCAGCACCATCAAAGATTTTGCCTTAGCCTTGATTATTGGCATTTTTATTGGAACATATAGTTCTATTTTCATCGCTAGCCCAGTTTTGGTCGTTTGGGAGAAGTTTGTTCGTCGGCAAAAATAATAAGAAATTGTTTAAAATTAGATAAAAAAGGGCTGTTCTCAGGCCCTTTTTTATTTGCTATAATGTTAAATATGGCCACTTGCTTTAAAAGATTAAAAATTACCGGTCGGGAAGTTTTAGACTTATTAATTGAGTTTACTTATTTGGCGGTTATTTTTTTTATACCGCTTTCTTTTTCTTTTTGGTTTCCGACTTACAACATTTTTGAGCTTAATAAGATTGTTTTATTTAAAATCCTCATTTGGTTTTTGCTTTTTTTAACCGTTATTAAAATAATTTTTTATTTTTCCGTCCCAGTTTTTCTGGAAAGAAAAAAAATAATTTTAAGTTGGTTAAAAAAATATTATTTAATTCCTTTTATTTTTATCATCGGTTTAAGTTTCAGTTTGTTTTTTTCGACGGATGTTAAACAAAGCTTTTTCGGCTCTTATGACAGGCAGCAGGGTCTAGTTAGTTACTTTTTTTATTTTTTATGGTTCGTCCTGCTTAGCTTTAATATTTTAACAATCAATAACCGTTTATTGAAAAAGGATCAGGCTGACAGTCTAGCAAAAAGAATCAACCGGATCATCAAAACAATTGCCGCCGCCGGCCTAATTGTTTCTCTCTACGGTATTTTGCAAATTCTTAATATTGATTTTTTGACTTGGCCGGAGCCGCCTTTTTTAACCCATCGGACTTTTTCCAGTTTTGGGCAACCTAATTTTTTAGCCTCCTGGTTGCTTTTAATAATTCCGTTGAATTTTTACTTAATTGTTCGAGAAACTAAAAGTTGGGGGCGGATCTTTTATTCTTTCAGCGCTCTGGCCGCTCTTTTTTGTCTGCTATTTACTTCTAGTCGGGGCGCTTTAGTCGCCTTAGTCTTGGTTGTCTTTATTTTTTTGATTTATCTATTGTGGTTTACTAGCCTAGAGAGATTTAAGAAAATATTAATTGTCATCTTGTTCTTTATTATCCTGGGCGGGAGTTTAGTCAGTTTAGAGCTGTTTTTGCCTGGTCGCTTAGCCAGTTTTTCTGATTACCAAACTGGTAGCCTAGCTGCCCGTTTTAATTTTTATGCGGCCGCAAGCGATGCGACGCTTAAAAAACCTCTTTTTGGTTATGGTCTGGAAAACAGCGACGAAGTTTTTATCAAATATTATGAACCGAATTGGGGCCTTTATGGTGCGGTCAACGCCTCGGCCGATCGAGCGCACAATTTACTATTGGACATTTTAATAACGAGTGGATTTTGGGGTTTATTTTTCTTCGCCTTGCTTTACGCATATTTTTTTAAATTAGTTTTAGTTAATCTTCGATCAGCCAAAAATAAATCATTAGCGCTGGCTTTGGCTTTGGCTGCGGCGGGGTATCTTTTATCATTGCTTTTTAGCTTTGCGATTGTCGCCGGCGAAGCTTATTTTTGGTTATTCCTGGCGCTTTTAACTGGGCTTAATTTTTCTCATTCAGATCATTTCGAGGTGCTTTTCGAAAAACGGCGCCAAACTAAGAAGGCCTTAAAAATAGGACTCGGTTTAATAGTCGGATTGATAATTATTTGGCAGATTCGGGGTGATTTTAAAATTCTAATCGCTGATCAGTATTTCAATAAATTATTCTATGCGCTAGCGCAAGACGAGTATTTTACGGTTTTAGTGCTTGATGATTATATTCGCGCCTCCAAACCTAATCCAGTCAACCAAACTTTTTATAATCAGTTTCTCGGCGATAAACTAAGTGATTTTTATTTTTTAAGCGATGAATTAACAGTTAGGGCGATGATGCGCGAGAGGCTTAAAACTATTTTTAATAGTTTGCCGGAAACCGGCTATGAAAATTTATTAGTCAAGGGAAAAATCAGTTCGCTTCTGGGGCGCGGCCATGATTCGGAACAATATTTTGCCCGTTTAAACGACTACGCCCCCCATTGGCCCAAGGGTTATTTGGAGGAAGCAAGATCCTTAAAAACGGCTAATAAACTGGGTGCGGCCGAAAACGCGTTTCGCTTAGCGGCAATTAATTTGCCGAGTTTAAATGATTCTCGTTTGGCCGATGATAAACGTGAACTGGTTTTGAATTATTTATATGTGATTAATAAAAATCTGGGCGATATTTATTTTCAAGATAAGAATTATGATTTGGCAGAAAAATATTATCAGTTGGCTTATGTTGATAATCCGACCGATTTTACCTTGTTAAAGAATATCGCCGATACCTACTACCTACGGGGTGATTTGGGCAAGGCTTTAGAATATACTAAACGCGGTGCCAAGCGTAATCCCCGGGATTATAATTGGTTTGTGGCGCTGGCAAGTTTGGCCAAAGAAAAGGGTGAATTCGTCCAAGCAAGCGCTTATTTAGATCAGGCGCTCAAATTAGCGCCCAACAATGAAGAGCTAAAAAAGCTTTGGCCAGAATATAATTCCGCCGCTTTAAACCATTAATATGTCAAAAATTTCCGCTTGTTTGGTAGTTTATAATGAAGAAAAAAATATCGCCCGCTGTTTGGCTAGCTTGGCCGGAGCGGTTGATGAAATTATTCTAATTCATGATGGTGAGTGCCAAGATCAAACTTTAAAAATCGCCGCCGGTTATAATGCCCGGATTTTTACCAGGCCGCATGTCGGCATGATGGAAGCGCATTTGGTTTTTGCCTTAAAACAAGCGAGTGGTGATTGGTTGTTAAGGATTGACGCCGATGAGTTTCTAACGATTGATTTAAAAAATAATTTGCGGGAACTGGTTGAAGCCGCGACTTTAGACGGAGTGAGCGCTTATTCTTTTTTTTGGACGGATTTTGATTCAACTACCGGTAAATTAGCCAAGTCGGGTGAACGTAAAACAATTTTATTTAAAAAAGCAGATTTATATTGGTTGAGTTTGCCGCATTTAGCCTGGCAGACGCGTGGTCGCGTTAGGGCTAATAATTTTACTCTCGGTCATGTTGTAAAAAATCAAACTTGGTCCAGCTGGTGGACGGCGCAAAAAAGTTGGGCAAAAATTCAGGCCGCTTATTTACTAAAAGATTTTTCCGAACTTGAGGTTTTTCAGGCCGACCGCGCTGACTTTAATAAGTTCTATGCTTTTTCAAGGCGGCAAGCTAAAAATCCATTTTGGCCGCCAATTAAATTCGTCAAAGCTTTGCTTGAGGAACTAATAAACGGCCACGGTTTTAAAAAAGCCGTTCGACGCGCTTTGTATAATTTTTTATTAGGTTATTATCTTTATGTTTTCGCTCATCGTCGTTAATCATAATACCGCCGAATTAGCCAGCCAGTGTCTGGCATCTATTTTTGATCATTTTTCCGAGGGTGATTTTGAAGTAATTTTAGTAGACAACGCCTCAACGGATAATAGTGTGGCGAAGCTGACTAAAGAATTCGGACAAAGAATTAAGCTTATTACCCAGCCGGTTAATAATGGTTTTGCTAGTGCCAATAATTTAGGGGCCAGGGAAGCCCGTGGTGAATACCTTTTCTTTTTAAATAGTGACACCTTAGTTAAAAAGGATATTTTAAAACCGTTAAAAACAGTTCTGAATTCTGATACAACGATTGGTATTATGGCACCGCGCCTTTTAACCGGAGAGAGCAAAGAACAACCATTCGCTCATGGTTCATTTCCGAAATTAAGTAATTTAATTTGGGGAAAAATAATCGGTCCAATTGTTGCCTCGTCCGGCAGACAAATCGCCGAAGTGGATTGGGTAAGCGGCGCGGCTTTAATTATTAGAAAAGAAGTTTTAAAGTTAAGCGGCGGCTGGGATGAAAAATATTTTATGTATTTTGAAGATGTTGATTTATGCTGGCAGGCGAAAAAAAACGGTTATTCCGTGGCGGTTTTAGATACCGTTAATCTGATTCATTTGGGCGGCCGCAGTTGGCAGTATAATTATACCAAGAAGGAAAAATATTATCAGTCGCAAGCTTATTTTTTCCGGAAAAATTACGGTTTTTGGCCGGCTTTAATTCTAAAATTAATTCGGTGGCCATATAAAACCTGGATTTGGTTAAATAATTAAATCTATGATTTATTTTCCGCTAATTGTTTTTATTATTTTGATTCTGATCGGCTTGACTTTGGGCAGTTTTTTAAATTGTCTGATTTGGCGTTTACATCAGGCCGAAAGTCTGGGCGGCCGTTCTTATTGCCCGAAATGTCGGCACCAGATCAATTGGTACGACAATATTCCTTTGTTAAGTTTTGCCATTTTAGGCGGCCGCTGTCGCCATTGCCACAAAAAAATTTCCTGGCAGTATCCCTTGGTAGAGTTTTTTACGGCAATTATTTTGACAATTATTTTTTTAAAAGATTTCAGTGAACCACAATTAACGTTGCTTTTGATTCGTGATTGGCTCTTGGCGCTCGGTCTGATTACTATTTTTGTTTATGACTTGCGCTGGCAAATGGTTCCTATGCTCGTGGTTTGGCCGCTTATTGCTTTAATGTTTATTGCTAATTTATTATTAGGCGTACCCTTAGTCAGCTTAATATTTTCCGCTTTAATCGGAACGCTTTTTTTCTTAGCGCAGTATATTATTACTAAAAAACGCGGTGTTGGCGAGGGAGATATTTGGCTGGGCGCACTTTTAGGATTGACTTTTCCGAGCGGCGCGGCCTTGCTTTTGCTTTTGATTGTTTCTTATGGTTTGGGGTCGCTCACAGGTTTATTCCTCATGATTATTGGCCAAAAAGGCTGGAAATCAAAGATCGCTCTCGGACCATTTTTAGCCTTTGGCGCTATTATTACTCTAATTTGGGGAAAAGCAATTATTAATTGGTACTTCCAGCTCTTCTAAAAGCAGTAAGGAATTGTTAAATTTTTAGAAATTTTGTATAATATTAACAGCAATTATTAATCGTAAAAATATCTATGAAAGATAATATTATCGCCGGGTTGGATATTGGTTCAACCTCAATCCGTTTGGTTATCGGTCAAAGAATTCCTGGCCCAACCGGTGATGAATTACAAATTATTGGAGCGGTTTCAATGCCAACTGCCGGAGTCAGCCGCGGAATTGTTAATAGCATTGAAGAGACAACCTCTTCTATTTCCGCTTGTTTAGAAAAGGCTGAGCGTTTAGTGGGCGTACCGATTACCCGCGTTTGGGTCGGGATTAACGATCCGCATATTAAATGTGAACGCTCTAAAGGCGTCGTGGCCGTCGGCAGGAGCGATGGTGAAATCGGTGAAAATGATGTTAACCGCGCTATTGAGGCGGCGCGCGCCTTAGCTGTTCCGGTTAATTATGAGATTTTACATGTTATCCCGATTAAATTCGGCGTAGATAATCAAACTGATGTTAAAGATCCTATTGGCATGAATGGCATTCGTCTAGAAGTAGAAACTTTAATCGTCCAGGGCTTAAGTACGCAGATAAAAAATTTAACTAAAGCGATTTATCGCACCGGTTTGGAAATCGAAGACTTAGTTTTAGGCCCCCTGGCCGCTTCGGAGGCGGTTTTAAGCTCCAAACAAAAAGAGTTAGGTGTATCCTTAATTAATTTAGGTTCATCAACGACATCTTTGGCAGTTTATGAAGAGCGTAATTTGATCCATACCGCTATTTTACCAATTGGCGCCGAGCATATTACCGCTGATATTGCGATTGGCCTGCGTTGCCCGATTAATTTGGCCGAAAGAATTAAACGCGAATATGGTAGCTCCGTGCCGGAAGATTTTGACAAGAAAGAAGAGATTGATGTTTCAGAATTAGTTAAAGAAGAAGAGATTAATGATGATATTAGTTTGATTTCGCGTAAATATGTGGCGGAGATTATTAACGCCCGCGTGGAAGAAATCTTTGATAAAGTAGATAACGAGTTTAAACGCATTGATCGCTCCGGCATGTTGCCGGCTGGCGTTATTTTCGTCGGTGGCGGCGCGCAACTAGACGGCCTGGTAGAATCCGCTAAAAAGAAGTTGCGGCTACCGGCAGCTATTGGTCAGGCTAAAAATATTAATGTGGTGATTGATAAAGTTCGCAATCCGGAATTTTTAACCGCTCTGGGCTTAGTGATTTGGGGCAGTCGCGGTGAGCTGGAAAGTAATAGTAAATTCAAGAAAAATTTTGGCGGTTTGTTAGAAAAAACCAAAGGCTTATTCAGTAAAATAATGCCTAAATAATAATTAATTAAAGATAATTTTATGGCGGAAGTAAAACCGGAAATTGAAACCTTTGCCAAAATAAAAGTAGTCGGTGTGGGCGGTGGCGGCGGGAGCGCTATTAACCGGATGGTAGATAACGGCATTAAGGGTGTCGGTTTTGTGGCAATTAACACCGACATTCAAGCTCTACATTATAATAAGGCTAATGAAAAAATACACATCGGAAAAACCGTTACTAAAGGTTTAGGCGCCGGCATGAATCCGGATTTAGGTAAAGGGGCAGCGGAAGAATCACAAAATGAAATTAAAGAATCGCTTAAAGGTTGCGATATGGTTTTTGTCACCTGTGGATTAGGTGGCGGCACCGGTTCGGGCGCTTCGCCGGTTGTTGCTCAAATCGCGCGTGAACTTGGCGCTTTAACGGTCGCTGTTGTTACTAAGCCGTTTATGTTTGAAGGCGGACAGCGCCGTAATATTGCTGATCGATCGTTTGCCGAATTAGCCGATAAAGTAGATACGATTATTACTATCTCCAATGATAAATTACTGCAAGTAATTGATAAAAAAACTTCTTTGTTAGAAGCTTTTAAAATTGCTGATGATGTTTTACGCCAAGGCGTGCAGGGAATTGCCGAAATTATCACTGTCCCGGGGATTATTAATGCTGATTTTGCGGACGTTAAAGCGGTGATGATGAACGCCGGTTCGGCCTTGATGGGTATTGGACAAGCAACGGGCGAAAATAAGGCTGTAGAAGCGGCTAAAGCGGCGATTAACTCTAATTTACTAGATATGTCCATTGACGGTGCACGCGGCATAGTATTCACAATTACCGGTGGCCCGGATTTATCAATGACCGAGGTTTCTGAAGCGGCTAAGGTTATTACCTCGGCGGCCGATGATGATGCTAAGATTATTTTCGGCGCGGTGATTGACGAGAAGATGAAGGATCAGATTAAGATTACAGTGGTCGCGACCGGTTTTGACGGTCATGGTAAGAGCCAGAAGAGCGAGATGACTAAATCCTATACCCCCAATGCCTTTATTATTGAAAAAGAAGCGGAGAAAGAGACAGTATCGCCATTATCCCCCTCAACCTCGGTTGATAAGAATAAGGGTAAATTTAATGTCTTTAAGAATATTCCCGTTAAACCGGCTTTAGAGAAAAAGGCTGAAAAACCAATTAATGACGATGACGATTTAAGTGTTCCGGCGTTTATTAGGAAGAAGATGGGGTAATTAGATTTAAAAAAAGATACAATTTCATCACAAAACGGGGCAAAACACCTCGTTTTGTGTAAATATAGATGTTGCGCCTACTTATTGAACTCAAGTTTTTTTGTTTGTATTTGACGCAATTTAAATAAAATATTATAATATTCTGTTAAACTTAGCTTTTTATTCCTTCAGCCAAAACCAGAATTTATTTTTTAAGTCCTGGGTAAGTTTATGGGCGTTGGCATGAGACAAGACGCCCAAAAATGACTGGAGCGACCGGTTAAGATCTTCTTCGGAAATAGCTCCCGTCTTAAATTCACTCACTCTTTCTCTTAGTTTTCTGCAAATACGGCGTTTCGTCCTTTTTCGGAGGAGCCGGTAATGCGGTAAAGTAATATAGCCCAGGAAATCCAGACCACGATGATAAGGGCTAATAGAGATTTTGTTCGGGTGAATTTCCAATTTTAGTTTGGCCTTCAGGAATTCCTTAATTAAGGGGATAATCTCTTCTAAAAATAACTTATCTTGGGAAATAATAATAAAATCATCTGTATAGCGGGCATAGTGCTTTATTTTTAGTTCCCGTTTAACAAATTGATCAAGCTCGTTCAAATAAATATTGGCGAAAAGCTGGGAAGTCAGATTGCCTATCGGCAAGCCACGCTGGCTGAAAAGATTATCCTGGCCGCCGGGGAAACTTTTAATAACTTTTTCCAACAGGCAAAAAGTGTCAGTATCCTTAATTTTTTTCTTTAGGATCATTAAGAGGATTTGATGGTCAACGGAAGCAAAGAATTGCTTGACATCGCATTTTAAAATATAACAGAGCCTGATATAATTCCGGCTCTCAGTCCGGATCATTCTTTCGGCGGCATTAACGCCTCGGTGTGTTCCCTTATCCAACCGGCAGGAAAAAGAATCGGGAATGAGAATTTGGTCATAAATCGGGTTGAGGATGCGGAAAATCGCATGGTGCAACACTCTGTCTGGCACGGTCGCTTTATGAATATGTCTCCGCTTCGGGTCATTAATATAAAAGCTGGTATAGGCGCCGTGACAATAGGTCTTGTCTGTCAATTCCCGTTGCAGTTTAAAAATATTCTGTTCCAGTTCAAACTCAAAGGCCGCCACGTCTTCCTTGCGGCCTTTGCCTCGCCGAAATTCTGTCCAAGACGCAAACAGATTATCCGAGGAGATAATCTCGGCAAATAGATTTTTATAAATTTTCATATAATATGGATAATTTCGATATTCCTATTTTTAAGAAAGGCTATGACCTATATAAAACTTTTCATGAATATCGAAAATTAGTCCCCAAAGCCGATCGCTATACCGTTTTTGAAAGAGGCGAAAATACCATTTTAGACGTTTTGGATAACATCATGACGGCCAGCGGCCAACAAGGCCGGGAAAAACTAAATACTTTGAATAAAGCCAGCTCTCGACTAAACCTGCTTAGGGTGTTCACCCGTTTGCTGAAAGACACTAAGATTATTGATCTTAAGAAGTACATAAGTTTAGAAAACATTATTGATGAAATCGGCCGGATGCTCGGCGGGTGGATAAAATCGATCAAGGTTATTTAAGCAAAAGAGTACCTAGATCATAGGTACTCTTTGGCTATTTAGGAGAGACTTCGGACGAAAGCCGGAAATCGACCCATAGTTGTCGTTGACATTTGAAACATCGTTCGTGTCAAACTTAGTATTGCTGTCGTTGAAGTTGAAGTTCGGAGCCTTGGAGAAGACACCATCGCCATCAGGATTATTGCCCTTATCCGTCTAGGTCACCGAACTTTGAAGTTTACGGCCGCCAAAAAAGAACGGCTTATTTCTTTTCAGTCCTGAATTTTATTCGACGGTATCCTTAAAGAATCCGCCTTAAATGAGGGCAAGCAGTATCTCCTATAGAACGGCGCTCTTCCGAAAACCGTAATCTTCGGAATTCCGGCCGTTTTTCTCTAACAAGAGAAGTTTCGGCGTCGATAATCCTTAAACTATCGAGCATTAGCCTAATTCCGCTATTATTATGACATATTTAGTTAATCTTGACAAGTATAGAGAAATTTACTATAATTACTAGATAAAATTGTACTTTGATTAGGCCGCCGGAGCCATTTCCGGTAATTAAATATAGGAGGATGACGACATGAGTTCGATCACCGAAGGTCAAAAGAAACAGTACAAACGTTTTGTCGAGGATGCCGCTGACCGGGCATGGGAAAAAATCCAAAAACTCGATAAAGAAGAATTCCAGAGATTCATTGAAAAAGGCGATGAATTCTCGGATGACATCGTAGCTTCCGTTACGAGGCTGTCGATTTCTAATCAGTTTGCCAACGAAGAAGTGGCATCCAAGTATGGCTACCTGTCCGGTTACAAGCCTGGCGCTAAGAGCATCACCGAACAGACTAACCGCCTGCGCGAACTTATCTCAGGTATCGGCTATGCCGACGAAAAGCTGGTTGAACAGCCATTACCGGAAAATGCCGAAGGATATTTCGCAATCCCTCGCTGGCAGACAGTTTCTCCGACCTATGGGGAAGCAGTCCAGAAGGTATTTGACCTGCTCAAGAAGACCAGGGGTGGAAGATTCATCAACTACCGTGAAGGCAAGCTCGGTTCTAACTACCTGCGCCTCACCAAGAAGACGGCTGACGCCTTTGAGGCTTGCGGTAAAGAGCAGGAAGGTTATGACATCCTGGTTATCCCCGCTCAGTTCGGTCTGCGCCATGCCGGACGTTCCGTCCGTCGGGCTCGTGAAGTCATGCCGGGCAGAGAGTTTGGGCTTGACCCCTTTACTATCGGGATTATGCTCCTGACTCATCCGGAACGCCTTATTGATTATGACGATCTCTGGATCGACTGCGCCGGGGCTGAATACAGTCCTGATGGCGCTGGTGTCTTCTCCAGGGCTCCGGGCTTCGACTTCGGCGACGGCTATACTAAGTTTGACACGTACGGTGTTTCGATTGTCAGCGGCCACTATGGGTCGTTTTCCGGCTTTCGTCCGCAGGCTGATGCTTGTCCTCTTGAAAATTAGAATCTTTTGATTCTGGTTGCTTGATCTTTAAGGGCTATCCGCTAGGATAGCCCTTAATCATATACACTGCAGTTAAATGGTAACGGTTATATTAGACCTCGGGTATGTCGAGGTTTTTTGTTTTCCATTTTTCTGTGGATAAGTCCGGAAAAATTTTATATTTTTTTTAAGATTAGCTAAATTGACCCGGAGGTAAAAATTTGCTAAAATAGTATTAGATACAACATTTAGTGGTCTCTTTTTAAAAAAGGCCACAAAATATAGGGTTTCTCGGTTAGCGGCCATTTGGCCGGAAAAGCATCTAAAACCTATGAAATGCCCCATTTGCTACTTCCCAGACACAAAAGTGGTTGATTCCCGGGTCGCTCCGGACGGGCTTTCGATTAGACGGCGCCGAGAATGTCTAAAATGCGCCTTTCGCTTTTCTACTTATGAAGAAATAGAATTATTAGACCTAGTTATTGTCAAGCGAGACGGTCGTCGAGAAGCCTATAGTCGTGAGAAAATGGTTAATGGCCTGAAAAAGTCTTGCGAGAAGAGGCCAATAACCGAAGACCGCTTTAAAAAGTTGGTTCATTCCATTGAAAGAGATCTGCAACGTTTCAAGAAGACGGAAATTACCTCTAAACAGATTGGCCAGACCGTGATGAAGAATCTGAAGAGGATTGATCCAGTCGCTTATATCCGTTATGCCTCGGTTTATGAGTCCTTCAAAGATGCCCACGAATTCCGCAAGGAATTAAATAAGTTAATCAAAGAAAAAAACTAATCAAGATAATTAAGACAAATCCCTATGTCTGAGACTATCAGCAAATTAATCAAACGATCCGGCGAAATTGTTAATTTTGACCAGGATAAAATTACGCGGGCAATTTATAAGGCTGGTTTGGCCGTCAGCGTTGATGATCGTCATCTAGCGAAAAAATTAACCGACCAAGTGGTTTTAAGATTAAATCAAAAATTTCACAAGAACAGTATCCCGGCCGTGGAAGAAGTGCAAGATATTGTGGAAGAAGTTTTAATTGAGAGTAAGTTAATTAAAATCGCCAAGGCTTATATTCTATATCGCGACCAGCATCGCCAATTGCGCGATATCGGAAAAGTCACTTCCGACGATAAATTAATGGAAGATTATTTGGGTCAGGCAGATTGGCGCTTAAAAGAAAACAGCAACATGAGTTTTTCCGTCCAGGGTTTAAATAATTATATTGCTTCTTCAATCTCCGCTCGTTATTGGCTTAATAAGATGTATCCAGAAAATATCCGCCAGGCGCATGTTAACGGTGATTTGCATTTGCATGATTTAGGGCTACTAGCGCCTTATTGCTGCGGTTGGGATTTAAAAGATTTGTTAGTGCGCGGTTTTAGGGGTGTCAGCGAAAAAGTGCAAAGTAATGCCCCGAAACATTTTCGCAGCGCCTTGGGGCAAATTATTAATTTTTTCTATACGATGCAGGGCGAAGCGGCTGGCGCGCAAGCTTTTGCCAATTTTGATACATATTTAGCGCCATTTATCCGTTACGACGAATTATCATTTAAAGAAGTTAAGCAGGGTTTGCAAGAGTTCATGTTTAACATCAATGTGCCGACCCGCGTTGGTTTTCAGACCCCTTTTACCAACATCACTCTAGACGTTACGCCCTCGCCCTTAATTGGCGAAGAAAATGTCGTCATTGGCGGCAAAATTATGCCGGAAAAATATAAGGATTTTCAGGCGGAAATGGACATGTTTAACCAAGCTTTTGCCGAAGTAATGCTCGCTGGAGATTCAACCGGTCGCGTTTTCGGCTTTCCGATCCCGACTTATAATATTGATAAAGAGTTTGATTGGAATAGAGAGTGCCTAAAACCAGTTTGGGAGATGACTGCTAAATATGGGATTCCTTATTTTTCCAACTTCGTTAATTCAGACATGAATCGCGATGACGCGCGTTCCATGTGCTGCCGCTTACGTTTAGACAACCGTGAGTTAAGAAAAAGAGGGGGCGGTTTATTCGGCGCCAATCCTTTAACCGGTTCGTTAGGCGTCGTCACCCTTAATTTGGCTCGCCTGGGTTATTTATCAAAGAGCAAAGAAGAATTTAAAAAAAGACTGTTCAATTTAATGGAACTCGCCAAAGACAGCTTAGAGATAAAGCGTAAAATACTGGAAAAATTTACCGAAGACCGCCTTTATCCTTATTCCATGTTTTATTTAGAGAATATTTATAAGCGTTTTGGTTCTTATTGGCGAAATCATTTTTCAACGATTGGGATTAACGGTATGAACGAAGCTGTCCTTAATTTAATGGGTAAAGATATTTCTACGCCCGAGGGGCATGCTTTCGCTGCGGAAATTTTAGACTTTATGCGCGAGAAATTAATGGATTTTCAAAATGAAACCAACAACTTATATAATTTAGAAGCGACCCCGGGTGAAGGTTCAACCTATCGCTTCGCGAAAAAAGACCAGCAACTTTATCCGGGGATTATCTGCGCTAACGCCGAAGCAGTTAAAAAACTCGGCGCCGATCCTTATTATACTAATTCTACCCATTTACATGTTAATTATACTGATGATATTTTTTCTGCCTTAGATCTACAAGACGATTTACAAATAAAGTATACCGGCGGCACGGTTTTACATGGTTATTTGGGTGAACGCCTGCCGAATGGCGAAGCCGCTAAAAAACTAGTCAAGAAAATTGTGGATAATTATCGGTTGCCATATTTTACTATTACTCCAACTTTTTCTATTTGTCCAAAACACGGATATTTGTCCGGCGAACATAAATATTGCCCCAAATGTGATGAAGAAATTGGCTATCAAGAAACGGTCACGGAAGTCAGAGAAGCTAATTTGTAATTTAAATAAATATAATTTATAATAAGTTTGAAATATATGAGCCCCATTCAAACGCAACGACAAGAATGTATTGTTTACAGTCGGGTTGTCGGCTGGTTAACCCCGGTAAGGAATTATAATCCCGGCAAAGCGTCCGAATACAAAGATCGCAAAACTTTTAAAGTTTCTCAGTAATCTTTGTTAAAACCCTATGATTATCGGCGGATTAGAGAAATTAACTCTGATTGATTACCCCGATCATCTAGCGGCCATTATCTTTACCGGCGGGTGCAATTTTCGTTGTCATTTCTGTTATAACCCTTTGCTTGTCCTGCCCCAAAAGGGAAAGGACGGAAAAAATATAAAAGAAAAAGGTTTTTCTACGCTTTCCACTGAAGACCTTTTTCTTTTTTTAACCCAAAGGTTCGGCCGCCTAGAAGGCGTAGTCATTACCGGCGGAGAACCGACCTTGCACGCGGATCTCCCGTCTTTTATTAGGAAAATAAAACAGATTGGCTATCTAGTTAAGTTAGATACCAATGGCACTAATCCGACGATGCTCGGGCAATTAATTAAAGATAAACTAATTGACTACATCGCCATGGACTTAAAAGCGCCTTTTGATAAATACGAAAAAACCGTCGGCGTTAAAGTCAACTACAATAATTTACAAAAAAGTGTTAAAATGATAATGAGTTGCGGACTACCTTATGAATTTCGAACCACGGTTGTGCCGGGATTATTAGTGAAAGCGGATTTCAGCAAAATGGGCGAAATAATCAAAGGTGCTAGTAAATGGTATTTACAGAAATTTAAGTCCGATACTGAATTAGTTGACACAAGGCTAAAGGGCGGTGAGGCGTATACTAATCAAGTCATGAAAGAGTTCGCTGCCATCGGCCGAAAATACGTCGATCTTTGCGAACTTCGTGAATAATAAAAATAATATGTCCGAACAATTAAATCCAACACCAAAAGCGCCGCTAACGCCCCCCGAACTTCTAACGGAAATTTTAGCTACCAATCAAGAAATTTTGAAAGATGTTAAATTTCTCAAAAACTATTTTCATTGGCAAGTAATTTGGGGATCTATCAAATGGACGATCTTTATAATTATCATCATCCTCGGCTTTATATCACTTAAAGCCGTAGCGGCCTATTTGCAGGGCTATGCGGACGTTTTTAAGTCTTATGCCGATGCGACTAGCGCTACCACCGATCAGATTAACGATTTAAAAAATGTAATTAATATCAAGGGTCGATAAATTATGGCCGAAAATATCGCGGTTTTCGCGCAGACAACCTATCGGAACGAATTTAAAAAATTCGGCATTAAAACCGACGACCGCCGTCGGCATATGTATTTAATTGGAAAAACCGGTATGGGCAAGTCCACGGTTTTGGAAAACATGATCGTGGACGACATCCGCGCCGGCTATGGCGTGGCGGTCGTTGACCCGCATGGCGATTTGGCAGAAAAGATTATTGAGTATATTCCGACCAACCGGATTAACGATGTCGTCTATTTCAATCCGGCGGATATTAATTATCCGATCGCTTTTAATGTCGTGGAGCAAGTGGAACCGCATTTGCGGCATCTGGTTGCTTCCGGTCTCATCGGCGTTTTTCAAAAATTATGGGCAGACTCTTGGGGGCCAAGACTAGAATATATTTTGCGTAACGCAATTTTGGCGATTTTGGATTTTCCAGGCTCAACTTTATTAGGCGTAGTGCGGATGCTCTCGGATAAAAATTATCGTAAGAAAGTCGTGGCCAATATTAAAGACCCGGTTGTCAAAGCCTTCTGGGAGAGAGAATTTTCCGGATATGCGGATAAATTCGCTTCGGAAGCGGTTTCGCCTATTCAAAACAAAGTCGGGCAGTTTTTATCCAGCTCGCTCATGAGAAATATTATCGGCCAAGTTCAATCGGCAATTGACATTCGCGATATCATGGATAACGGTAAAATTCTGATTATGAATCTGTCCAAGGGTCGTATCGGCGAAGATAATTCTGCTCTGTTAGGGGCGATGATGATTACTAAAATTCAGCTGGCTTCCATGAGCCGGGTAGATGTGCCGGAAAAAGAGCGGCGGGATTTTTATTTGTATATTGATGAATTTCAAAATTTTTCCACGGACAGTTTTGCTAATATTTTATCAGAAGCGCGTAAATATCGCTTGAATTTGATTTTGGCTCATCAATACATTGAACAATTAAGTGAAAAAGTTAAACCGGCAGTTTTTGGTAACGTCGGGACGATGGTGGTTTTCCGTGTCGGCGCGGCCGATGCCGAAGAATTAGATAAGGAATTTACGCCCACTTTTACCGAAGAAGATTTGGTTAATCTGCCAAAATATGAAATGTATTTAAAATTGATGATTGACGGAATTGCTTCTTCGCCCTTTTCCGCCAAGGGTCTGCCGCCTTTAAGCCAAGAAGAAAAAACCGGCAATACAGATAAAGTAATCAAGTATTCCCGTGAAAAATACGCTTCCGATAAAACCGCTGTTGAAGAAAAAATCATGCGTTGGCACGAGAATTATGGGGAAGACGAGAAAAAAGAAATCGCTCCGACTAAAAGAATTGGCGCTTCGGCGCCGGCCGCTCCAGGTCTTAGCCGGACAATAACTACCGTTAGAACCAATCCTTCGCCGGCCGCCGTGTCGACGATTAAAGGTATTGCCACGCCTCTAAATACTCCCGTGCCCAATCGTCCGAAAATAATTAAATCTGGCTATGAAGCGGTTTGCGCCAGTTGCGGCATTAAAACCACGACCGCCTTTATTCCCGACGGTATTCGGCCGGTTTATTGCAAAGATTGCTTAAGTAAAAAAAAAGAAGAAAAACGGCTGGAGCTTGAAAATCGCCGCTTAGCCAAAGAAGCGGAAATAAGAAAATTTGAAGCTGAAGAAATAATTGAACCCGTGCCTGCTCTGTCTTTGAATGATTTAAAGAAAATGGCCCCAGTTGATTTTAAGGGGCGAACGATTAAAATCGAACCGCCATCAACTACTCAGCTTCAAGAAAAAAAAGTTTCGGAGCAGGAGTTAGCCGAAGGAGAGGAAGTAATTATTACCAATAATCAATTTTAATTATCGCGACCGTTTAATAATATGTATTTATTTTTTGATACGGAAACAACCGGCTTGCCTAAAAATTATCAAGCGCCCCTTGATGATTTTTTGAATTGGCCGCGCATTGTTCAAATCGCCTGGAGCCTTTATGATGCCGAAGGTAATTATTGGGAAAGCTATAGTTATCTCATTAAACCGGTTGGTTTTATCGTCCCCGTAGAGTCTACTAAAATTCATCGCATCTCCCATGAGCGCGCGGTTTTAGAGGGGGCGGATTTAAAGCAAGTTTTAAGTCATTTTCTGGAAGATGTTAAAAAAGCATCGCATCTGGTCGCGCATAATATTGATTTTGATGAAAGAATAATTGGCGCCGAATTACTGCGCATCGGTTTGCCTAATCCGATAACCGCGGCTAATAAAATTTGTACGATGCGTTCCACGGCTGATGTTTGTAAAATCCCCAACGGTCGCGGCGGCTATAAATGGCCAAATTTGACCGAACTTTACCAATATTTATTTAAAACTGATTTTCCGGAAGCGCATGATGCTATTTTTGATGTCCAAGCTTGCGCAAAATGCTTTTTTGAGCTAAAAAGAAATAGACTAATTTAATGGTTTTAAAGCTCAATTAATATATGGCTCAACCAGTTGATTATTTAAAAATAGGTAAGGCGTCGGATTTAAGCGGCCGAGACTATAAAATTTATCGAATTTTAGAGATTTTACCCGGTTTTTTATCTATTTTCACCCTTCTCATTCTCTTAATTTTTTCCTACTTTAAGCCGGTTCTCGTGGCTTATTTTTTAATTGCTTTTGACGTTTATTGGCTGCTTTTGGTTATTTACATGGCTATTTTTTTAATTACTTCATATTGTAAATTAAAACAAGGTTTAAGAACCGATTGGCATGAAAAATGCCAGACGCTTAAGGAAAAAAGGTTTACTAAAGAAGTGGCGCCGGAGTCTTTAGCTCACCAAGGAGTGGCCTGGGAAGACTTATGGCAATTAATAATTTTACCGACTTATAATGAAAGCGAGGAAATAATTAGAGCTTCCTTAGAGGCTTTAGTTAATGATAATTGGCCCTCAGAAAAAATGATTGTTGCTTTGGGCATGGAAGATCGCGCCGGCGACGAAGGCCGCGCCCGCGCGGAAATTATCAGAAAAGAATTTGGCGACAAATTTGGTCACTTTATAATTACTTTTCATGTTGATGTTGAAGGTGAGCTCAAGGGAAAAGGAGCTAATCAGGCTTGGTGCGTCAAACAACTTAAAAAAGAACTGCTAGATCCGAATAATTTTGACTATGAAAAAATTCTCGTTAGTGTCTTTGATATTGATACGGTTATTCATCCCGGTTATTTTTTTGCGCTCACCTATAAATTTTTAACCGTGGCTGATCCCTATCATACCAGTTATCAGCCGGTGCCGGTTTATCATAATAATATTTGGAATGCGCCGTTTTTCTCGCGCGTAGCTGCTTCTTCGAACACCTTTTGGCAAATGATCATGCAAATCCGCCAAGAAAGTTTAGTGACCTATTCTTCGCATTCCATGACTTTTAAAGCTTTGAATGAAATCGGCTTTTGGTCGACCAAAAATGTTTCCGAAGATTCCCGGATCTTTTGGCATTGCCTGATGTATTATAACGGCCATTATCAAGTGGAGCCTATTTATTTTGAAGTGTCTATGGACGTTACCTGCGATCAAAATTTCTGGAGAACCGCCAAGAGTTTATATAAACAACAACGTCGTTGGGCCTGGGGTGGAGAGAATATCCCTTATTTAATATTTAATGCCAAAAAACAATGGCACAATAAAGATTTGGATAAAGGCCGGATTTTGGGACATATTTTTGTTCAGATTTACGGTTTTCACGCTTGGGCGACCAATGCTTTAATTATTGCGATTATCGGTTGGATGCCGATGCTTTTGGGCGGTGACCGGTTTAATTCCACAGTTTTATCCGGTAATTTACCGATGCTGACTCAGAATTTAATGAATGTCGCTATGATCGGTTTGTTCCTATCGGCGATTATTTCGGCCTTGCTCCTGCCCAAAAGACCGAAAAAATACACTGTTTGGAAGAATGTGAAAATGGTCCTGGAATGGGTTTTTGTGCCAGTGACTATCGTCGTTTTTGGCGCTATTCCTTGTCTGGAGGCGCAAATTCGCCTGATGCGCGGCAAATATATGGGTTTCTGGGTTACGCCTAAGTCGCGCCGCTAGAGCGCGATTTTTTTTATAGTCTCTTTATGCTATAATAAAAAACGATGCTTAGACCTAAAATTAATCCCCGCGTCCTAGCGCGCGACGGAGTGACAAAACCGAACAACTTTTTTTATCGTCTGGTTATCAGCCAGCGTTTTTTGGCGATAATTGGCCTAGTTTTTCTATTAATTATTATCATTCCTCTAGCTAAAACTTATAGCCAAAGACGGCTTGTTGAAAAAGAAATTGAAGATATAAAAAAAGAAATTAGTGATTTTGAAAATAAAAACCAGGAGCTTAAGGATATGATCGTTTATTTGGAGTCCGATCAATCCCTGGAAGAGCAGGCGCGATTAAATCTAAATCTTAAAAAACCGGGTGAACAAGTAATCGTTGTGGAAGATAGCCAAACGGCTGACAAGGAGTCTAATTTAGCGGCTGATTCGGCTTCGGGCAATAACCTTTCCAAATGGTGGCAGTATTTTTTGAATTAACAAAAAATCCCGGTTAGGGATTTTTTATATTGGAGCCGAGAGCGGGAATCGGACCCGCGACCTACGCGTTACGAGTGCGTCGCTCTGCCAACTGAGCTATCTCGGCGAAATTGGAGCGGGTGAGCGGAATCGGACCGCCTTCCCCAGCTTGGGAAGCTGATGTAATAACCATTATACGACACCCGCGTCTAATAATATATTATAAACGTAAGCTTTAACTTTAGTCAATTGATTATGAAATATAAATTCAGTAAATATTTAATATTTCTTTTTTTATTTTTGGTTCCAGGAGTGATTAAAGCGGCGGAATTAAACTTTAAAACGCCGAATTTTTTGGAAACCGCGCAAATCACGACAATCACAGCTGATAATTTGCCCTGGGAATGGGAAGCGCTGTCCCCGGCCTATCAGTATTCTTTTGCCCATTCGGAAACTTATGACCCGAGCCGGCCGATAGAAATCAGAATCAGCTATGACAAAAAGAATAATAATCTGAAACAGATTTTTTCTTTTGATCAGTTGGCCGGTACTTGGCAACCGCTCTTAACAAGCGATGATCCGGAAAATAAATTTGTAACAGCGGTAACTACGGCTACTCAAGGGAAATTAATTGTTTTAGCTAACCCTGATGTTCTAACAGTTGGCACGGCCAGTTGGTATAAATATAAAAACGGTTTGTTTGCCGCTTCGCCGGACTTTAAAAAAGGTTCAATTTTGAAAGTTATTAATTTAAGCAACAATAAATCAATTGACGTAACAATTAATGACTTTGGTCCGGAACGCGCCAAACATCCGGATCGGGTGATTGATTTAGATTACGTTGCTTTTAAAAAATTAGCCCCGACAGGTTCAGGTTTAATTAAGATAAAAATTGAGCCACAAAAAGTAGTTACCCCCGTCTTGAATCAAAAAATTCCGCAATTAAGTAGCGAGCCGAACATTACTGCTTCTTCCGCTGTGATTATGCTGGAAAAAGACGGCACAGTCCTCTGGGGTAAAAACGCCAATCAGGTTTCGCCTTTGGCTAGCTTGACCAAGTTAGTGGCGATGCGGGTTTTTCTAGACACCCGGCCAAGTTTAGATCGCGTCGTGGCCTATAAAAAGCAGGATGAGAATTATAATTATCAATATTGTCGGCCGGGTGAAGCTGCCCTCCTAAAAGTCAAAGAAGGTGAAACTTTGACTTTAGAAAATTTGATATATAGCGCTTTAGTCGGTTCGGCTAATAACGCTGTGGAAACTTTGGTTCGGGTAAGCGGCTTAACGCGTTCGGATTTCATTAAAAAAATGAATGAAACCGTTAAAAATTGGGGAGCCTTAAACACTAATTTTTCCGACCCGACTGGTCTTGATCCAAAAAACGTGAGTTCTCCTTATGATTATGCTATAATAACCAAAGAAGTGTTCACAAATCCTCTCATTAAAAAGATTAGCACCGTGTCCACTTATACCTTCAGTACGCTAAACACTAAAAAGGCGCATCGTTTAACCAATACCAATCAATTGGTGCGTGATAAGAATTATCCGATTATCGGTTCTAAAACCGGTTATCTGGACGAAGCTGGTTATTGCCTAATGACCTTGGTTAAAATCCCGGCCAATAATCTAATCGTGGTTAATTTTGGCTCCAAAAGCAAAGCGGAAAACTTTTTAGATAATGAGCAATTGATTCGTTATGGCCTTAGGCAACTAAAATTCAAAAAGTAAGTTATGATCAAGCTTCTCAATGTTTCTAAAAATTACGGCAAAAATCGGGTTTTAGAGCAAGTTAATTTGCATATTTCTCCGGGAGAATTTGTCTCAATCGTCGGCCAATCCGGCGCGGGTAAAACTACGCTGGTGAAGCTTTTGACTGGCGAAGAAAGGGCGACGACCGGTCAAGTTTTCATAGGTGATTGGGATATTACTAAAATAAGTTCACGGGAAGTGCCGTTTTTACGCCGTCAAATTGGGGTTATCTTTCAAGATTTTAAGTTATTGCCAAAAAAATCCTTAGAAGAAAATGTTTCTTTTGCCCTAGAAGTTTCCGGCGGCACTACCGCTAAAATAAAAAAAATTGTCCCCAGTGTTTTAAAAATTGTCGGTTTAGAAGATAAAAAACGCCGTTATCCGAATGAAGTTTCCGGTGGCGAACAACAACGGGCGGCCATCGCCCGCGCTCTTGTCCACCAACCGAAGATTCTTTTGGCCGACGAGCCGACTGGCAATTTAGACGCGATTAACGCCAATGAAATTATTAATTGGTTCTGG
>Ga0265297_10001797_pt1 | contig 47346 bp, 59 predicted proteins | sample Munlanlwell13791_FD_192502 | JGI IMG/M metagenome (GOLD analysis project Ga0265297, IMG submission 192502) | Leachate microbial communities from a municipal landfill in Southern Ontario, Canada - Leachate well 137-91 | ecosystem: Engineered > Solid waste > Landfill > Unclassified | place...
AGGGCCAAGCCCCAAGGGAGGCTCTTTTGAGCGCCGACATCAAGTGCCGCTACTGCCGAGACGCTCAGACGCTGCCCACTGGCGGCGGAGAGCGAATACCGTGCTTCCATTGTCGGGATGTTGCCCCCGTCGCAGCGAGCGAGAGGCCCGACACCGGCGCGCTGGCCCCGTGGTTCGGCAGCAACCGCCTGCTGGCGCACGCCGTGGGCGAGGAGCTTTCCGGCTGCCGCTGGGTCGGCGTCCCGTTTGCCGGCGGGATGAGCGAGTTGGCGCACATCGACGCGGCGGTGGTCATGGTCAACGACCTGCACCGCGCGGTGGTCAACCTGGCGATGGTTGCGGCCGACCCCACGCTGGGGCCGCGCCTCTACCGCCGGCTCCGGCGCCTGCCGTTCCACGACGAGCTACTGGCCCGGGCGCAGGCCGCGTGCCGCGCGCGGGAGGGCGGGGAGCCTGCCATCCCCGACCTGGACTGGGCGGCCGATTACTACGTCGCCTGCTGGATGGGCCGCTCGGCGAAGGGCGGCACGACGGACGAGTTCAACGGCCGCAGCGCGAAGCGGTGGAACGCCAACGGGGGCGGCTCGGCGGTGCGGTACGGATCGGCCGTGCGGTCGCTGCCCGTGTGGCGGCAGATTCTCCGACGGTGCGAGTTCTCGGTCATGGATGCGTTCGAGTTCCTGGACCGCTGCGAAGACGCCAGCCGCCACGGCATCTACTGCGACCCGCCGTTCCCCGGCCCCGGAGAGAAGTACCGCCACAAGTTCACCGAGGCCCAGCATCGGCAGCTCGCCAAGCGGCTCGCGGAGTTCGACCGCGCCCGGGTCGTCTGCCGCTTTTACGACCATCCGCTCGTCCGCGAGCTGTACCCGGAAGGCGCGTGGACCTGGCGGCGGATGACCGGGCGGAAACAGTCCAACGCGGACGCGCCGGAGGTCCTGATCCTCAACGGCCCCAGCCGGGCAACATCGACCGACAAGAGCCTGTTCTGATTTTCGAGACCCGCGAACCCCAGGAGGAAATCCCAATGGGACGCAAGCGAAGCGAAGCCGTGGAGGAGAAGCGCAAGCCGGTCAAGGTCCGGCTGATCGACCGCAAGCACGCCGGCAAGGTGGTCGAGGTGTACCGGCTCTTGGAGGAGCTGGTCGCGGACCACCACGCCGACACGGTGGACGGCGTGCTCCGCAACCTGGACCAGGCCAAGATCGCGCTCGCGTGGCGCGAGGGATGGAAGCCCGACGTGGACGGCGTGGTCAAGCTGGCGCAGATCCACAAGGCGACCGACGCCGACAAGTACCTGTTCGGCGGCGAGTGGGATTACGTCATCGAGCTGAACGCCGAGGCGTGGCCGCGCCTGTCGGCCGACCGGCAGCGGCAGGTGATGGACCACGAGCTGTACCACGCCGCCCCCGACCTGGACCGGCACGGCAAGCAGAAGATCAACGCCCGCGAGGCCCTGTGCTGGAGGATGCGGAAGCACTACTTCCAAGAGCACCGCGAGATCGTCGAGCGGTACGGGGCCGAGGCGTGCTTCGGACTCAACGACGCCGCCAAGAAGGCCGTGGAGGAGGCCGACCGGCCGCTGCTGGCCGCCATGGAGCAGTCCGGCAGCAACGGCAAGCCGTCCGACTGGCGCAAGGCGGGCGTGGAGACGCTCCAGCTCCACTCGAAGAAGATCACCGACGCCCACCTGGAGAAGCTCCGGGACGCCGGGATGCCCACGCTCGGCGAGATGGCCGTGGCGATGGAGCACTTCGGCGCGGAGTGGGCCAAGGGCCTGCGGTTCGGCGAGGGCACCCGCCAGGCGATGGAGGACGCCCTGGGGGCGATCCGCGCGGCGGCCGAACCGGCGAAGACGGGGGCGGCGTAACGAAACCGCGTAGCGTGGCTCGGCGGCGATCGGGCCGCCGGGCCTGGGGGAGAAGAACATGGCGACCAAGACCAAGATCGAGTGGACCGACTACAGTTGGAACCCCGTCACCGGCTGCACCGAGGCGGACACTTCCTGCCGCAACTGCTACGCGAAGCGCATGGCGGCGCGGCTGGCCGGCCGGAACGGCTACCCGGCCGACGAGCCGTTCCGCCTGACGCTGCACCCGGACAGGCTGGACGAGCCGCTGCGGTGGCGCAAGCCCAGGCGGGTGTTCGTGTGCTCGATGGGCGACCTGTTCCACAAGGACGTGCCGGACGAGTTCATCGACCAGGTGTGGGCCGCCATGATCGCTCGCGCCCAGCACACGTTTCTGGTGCTGACGAAGCGGCCGGACAGGATGGCCGACTACGCGCGACAGTGGCACCGCGAGTACCAGGACCATATCTGGATGGGCAGTTCGGCCGGCACGCAGGAGATGCTCGACAGGCGGTTGCCGCATCTGCTGCGCATCCCGGCGGCCGTGCGGTTCCTGAGCCTGGAGCCGCTGCTGGGGCCGATTGACATTCCCGCCGCCTGTGTCAAGCGGCGGCGTGGTGATCCGCAACCAAACTGGGTCATCGTCGGCGGCGAGTCCGGCCCCAAGGCGCGGCCGTGCGACGTGGAGTGGATTCGGTCCATCGTCCAACAGTGCAAGGCGGCAGGCGTGCCGTGCTTCGTCAAGCAGCTCGGGGCCAAGGCGACGACTGGACCCACTGGAAACTTTCGCACCTATCGGGGCCGCCGGCAGATCGAACTCGCCGGCCTTGGACTCCGCGACCCCAAGGGCGGCAACATGGCCGAGTGGCCCGAAGACCTGCGCGTGCGAGAGGTGCCGAAATGCGCAAGCCGAGCGTGACGGACGACCAGGTGCGTGAAGCTGTCGAGCACGCCAGGGGCGACCTCAAGGCCGCGGCCGTCGCGCTCGGGGTATCGCCGGCCACGGTGTTGCGGCGGATCGTGGCCGGCGGGCTCTTCGGACGCCTCTGCGCCACGCTCCACGCGCTCCGCGCCGAACTCGACGCCGCCGCCAGGCACCGCTGCCGGACATGCGGCAGGCCCGTGGACGTCGTACTCCGCTGCGAGGCGTGCGGAGAGCGCGTGCCGCCGCCGAATCCCTACTGCGCGCAATCCCAGGCCGAGGCGATCCTGGCCCACGTGGTGCGGTGCCCCAAGCACCCGATGGCGTTCTGGATCAACACGGCCCGGGCGCTGGTGACGGCCGCGGATGCCCGCCGCAGTGCCGACGCCCGCGAGGCCCTGGAGGCGTTCCGCGCCGCCCTGGTGGACCTGACGATGCTGCCCGAGGCCCGCGTGGACACCCGTGGCCGCTGCTACAGCACGCCCCGCAGCCAGGAGCCGCACAGGCCCGCGCGCCGAAAAACAGGCTAGGCGCACGTCGCCCCGGTTGTTCCAATGCGCGCTGACAAGGGGGTACGGACGCCCATGCGAAGCACGCCGATCAATCTGCACGGCATCAAGCCGGGGGACTCCCTGGGCTTCGCCGAGTGCTCGCCCAGGGGCGCCGCGATCCGCGTCTGCACCTGCGGACTCCTCTGCTGCGGAGGGCTCAGCCATGTAGGGATCGTCGTCGAGTGGCCGGGGTGCCGCCGGCCCCTGTTGTGCGAATCGACCACGCTGGCCGACGCGCCATGCGTGGTCCAGGGCCGGCGCGTGGAGGGCGTGCAGTTGCACCACCTCCGGCAGCGCGTGCTCGAATACCGCGGGCGGGTCTGGCACTATCCGCTCGTCGAGCCGCTCAGGCCGCTGGAGTCGCGCCGGCTGACCATGTTCTGCCGGAAGCACCTCGGGAGGCGGTACGACTACCGGGGCGCGGCCGACGCGCGCCACATGCCGCTGGCCAGGTTGTTCCGCGGGCGCGAGGACCTCTCGCGGTTGTTCTGCTCCGAATGGGACGCGGCCTGCCTGCGCGAGGTGGGCCGCCTTGACACGAAAAACGCTTCGGCCTGGTCGCCCAACGGACTGGCGCGCCACCTGGTGCGGACAGGGATCGTCCACAGGCCGAGGCGAATCAAGTGAGGAGGGATCGAACATGGGCCGCGTGACACGCCTCTACGGACGCGACTTCGCCCCGGACCCCCGGGACTATGCGATGACGCCCGTGGCTTCGACCCGCCGGCGGCGGAAGTGGCGGGACAACCAGTGGTCCGGGGACCAGGCCCAAACGCCCCATTGCGTCGGCTTCGCCTGGGCCCACTGGCTGGCCAGCTCGCCCGTGTCGCAGTTCCTCGACCCCCACGGGATCTACGAGCTGGCCCAGTTCCTCGACGAGTGGGAGGGCGAGGACTACGACGGCACCAGCGTCCGGGCAGGCGCGAAGGTCCTGGCCCGCCTGGGGCACGTCGCCGAGTACCGCTTCACCGTGGACGAGGCGGTCTTGCGCGGCAACGTGCTGGAGGTCGGGCCGGTGGTGATCGGCGTCAACTGGTACGCCGGCATGGACGAGCCTGACCGCGACGGCCTCGTTAAGCCGACAGGCCGGCTGCGCGGCGGGCACGCGCTTCTGATCGTCGGCTACGAGCCGGGCTTCTACTGGCTCAAGCAATCCTGGGGCCTCGCCTGGGGCAAGAGCGGGCACTGCCTGATTGCGGACGAGGACGTGCAAACGCTTCTGGACGAAGACGGCGAGGCGTGTCTCGCCGTGGAAAAGCAAGTGAGGGTGCCCCGATGATCCGGCGACTTCTGTTGGCGGCGATGCTGTGGGCCGTAGGCGCGACGGCCGCCGGCCAGGTGATCTACCGCGAGGGGCCGCTGGGCGGCCAGCGGTTCTACGCGGGCCCGCAGGGCGTGGCCGGCGGCTGCTACGTCGGGCCTGGCGGGCAGATGGTCTGCGGCCCTGGCGGCTGCGGTCCCCAGGGAGGCGCCCAGACGGTGCCCGCGCCGGCCTGGCAACCCGCGCGGCCCTTCGCGCCTCCCAGCGCAGCGCCGATTCCACCTTCCGGGCAAGGAATGATTCCGCAGACGCAGGGACGCGTCAGGGCAGGCACGCCCAGCCCGGTGGTGGTGCGGGTCGAAAGCCGCCGCGGGCCGGTCACGATCAAGGGGACTGGGACGCTCGTTGCCTGGCGGGCCGGCCGTGGCCTGGTGCTTACGGTGGCCCACGTGCTCAAGGCCGGCTACCGCGTCGTGGTGCGGCTGGCGGATGGCCGGGAAATCGATGGCCGGGTGGTCGCGGCCGACGCCCAGCACGATGCGGCGCTGGTGGAAATCGACGTGCCAAAGGTCCAGGTGATCCACCAGGCCGACGCCGTTCCGCAAGGCGGCGCGGCCTCGTGGGCAGGATACGGGCAGGACGCATGGGCGGTCACGGCCGGACAGGTCGCAGGCACGGACGGCGACTTCCTGGTGGTCCAGGGCAAGGGCCGCGAGGGCGACTCCGGATCCCCGATCTACACGCCCCAGGGCGCGATGATCGGGATGCTCTCGGAATCGAGCCAGGGCCCCGGCGAACCGTGGCGGTCCGAGGGGCCGCGCATCGAGTGGATTTCCGGCTTTGTCGCCCTGCATTGGGACAAGACCGAACAGGCGGCGGACCCGCCGCCACAAACGCAACAGCAGCAAGTGTCACAGCCTCTGCCCAACGGGGAGCCGCGCGTGGACGAGGACCACGGCCAGCGGCAACTTTTGGCGGAGGTCGCGGCACTCCGCAAGGCCATCGCCGCCCTGGAACTCAAGGCGGGCCCGCCCGGTCCTGTCGGGCCGCCGGGCCCGCCTGGCAAAGACGCCGATCCGGCCGCGGTCGCCGAGTTGCGCGCGGCGGTCGCTGCGCTCCAGGCCCGCGTGGAAGAACCCATCACGTTCCACCTTCGCGCGGAAGACGGAACGATCATCGAGTCGAGCGAAGTCCGTCTTGGGGAGTCCCAGGACTTGTTTTTGATCCCGCAGCGCAGGAGCCCATAACGTGCCGACGCCGCTGCAAATCCCCGTACCCGGCGACGTGCCGGAAGGAGACGTTTCCATGGCTGAGCCCACCGCTCAGTTCGGCGCCCTGCACGACCAGAACATGGCCGCGATGGGGCAGTCGATGGCGCAGTTCATGCGCGATGCGACGACCGTCAGCAAGGCGGCCGACTACGCGTACCTCCAGGACAAAGACCTCGTCTCGCTGGCCGAGGCGGTCGGTGTCCGCGAGGTGTCGAGCCGCGTCAACCCGGCCGGGCCCGTGCCGGCCACCCCCGTCGGTGCGTAACATGGCCGGCGAGTCCGACCCGTTCCGTGATTCGATCGCGCTGGACGCTGCGTACCTGAACCGCAGCGTTCCGGCGCTGATCGAGCAAATGGCCGCAGCCGCTCTGCAGGAGGTGCAGGATGCCCGAGACGCCAACGCCGACACCGACCACGACGGAGACGCCGGGGGAGAAGACCTTCCGCCGGTTCTATGAGGGCCGGCTGGCGGCGCGCCTGATGCAGGCCGCCTCGATGGAGCGGAACCGCAACCTCCTCCGCCGCGGCGCGCGCAAGATGCAGGACGGCACCCTGAACCAGCCCGGTGATCCGACCGAGGAGGAGCCGGTGAACATCTCGATCGGCGACACGATCCACTACGCGCCGCAGCCGGCGGCCCAGCCCGCAACGGCGCCGCCCCAGAGGACGCCGGCCGCCGCCCCGCAGTCCGGCCTTTCCACGCTGGGCAAAATCGGCGCGGCGGCGGCCCTCTTGGTCAGCGGTGCGGGCGCCGGGGCCGCAATCCCCTGGCTGCTGGGCGCCTTCCAGAAGCAGCCGCCCGCGGCCGTCCAGCCCGCGCAGGGCGACGACACGTGGCAGACCCTGCGGCTGTCCTCGCCTCGCCCGGAGTCCAAGCCGTGACCAGGACGCCCTACGGACTGTGCCTGCCCTGCCGCTGCGTCCGCGTCATCGACGGGGACACGGTGATCGTGTCGCTGCCAGGCAGCCACCGCGAGTGGCGCGTGCGCCTGCTGGACTGCTGGGCGGCGGAACTGGACACGCCCCAGGGCGGGCGGGCCAGGGACTTCCTCGTTCACCACCTCGACGGGGCCGACGACCTGGCCCTGTTCGTCCCCGCGCCGAAAGACCCGCTGCGGCTCCTGTCGAGCATGGTGAGCTTCGATCGGGTCCTGGCCCACGTCTTTCTGCCGGACGGCCGGAGCGTGTCGGAGGTGATGGTCGCGGGCGGTCTGGCCACGGCGGAGAAACCACCAAAACAGGTCCGCATGGGAAAGGAATCCCGTGACCACGGATGAACGGCTCGGGAGGATCGAGGCGAAGCTCGATTCGCTGACGGAGACGCTCGCTAGCAGTTGCGCCCTGCATGATGCCTGCCGCAACCAGCAGCGCGAGCACCACGGCACGCTGTACGGCAACGGCAAGGAGGGTCTGGCCGCCCGCGTGCAGAGCCTGGAGCACTCGCGGTGGCTGATCCGCGTCGGCTTCACGGGCCTGTGGGCCGTGGCCCTGGCCGGCGTGGCGGCGTTCTTCAAGTGGATCGCCAAGGCGTTCTGAACAGGTCCGCGGCAATGCTCGATGTCCAAAAAGCCAACGAACCGCGGGACGAGGAAGACCGCCAAGCGGGCCGCCCTGTCGGCCTACGCACAGACGGGCAATCTCCGCCTGGCGCTCGAAGCGGCGAGAATCGGCCGGCGCACGCACTACGACTGGCTCCGCGACGATCCGGAGTACGCTGCGGCGTTCGAGCGTGCCCGCGAGGAGGCGGCCGACCGGCTCGAAGAGGAGGCCGTGCGGAGGGCCATCGAGGGCGTGCGACGGAAGCGGTTCACCTCGCGGGGCGACCCGGTCATCGACCCGGAGACCAAAAAGCAGTACGAGGAGCTGATCTATTCGGACACCCTCTTGATCTTCCTCCTCAAGGGATTGCGGCCGGAGAAGTTCCGCGAGAGCGTGACGGTGGTCCAGACCACGGGCGTGCAGGTCCATCAGGTGGCCGGCGACGTGGCGGCCATGGCTGGCACGGTGCTTCCGCCGGCCGAGGCCGTCCAGGCGGCGCTACGGGCGGCGGCTCTTAAGCAGATCGGGCAGGAGCCCGGGGGCAACGGAAACGGGCACAACGGCGAGAAAGACGCCAAGGGGGACGGCCAGTGAGCTACTGCACGCGATCCGACATCGAGGACCTGTTCGGCCCCCTGAACGTCGCCAAGTGGGCCGACTTGGACAACGACCAGGACGCCGCGGCGATCGCCGCTCGCGTCGCCAGGGCCATCGAGGTGGCGACGGCCAAGATCGACGACCGGCTCCGCGGCGGGCCGTACTCGCTGCCGATCGTCGGGGATCCGCCGACGCTGGTCAACCTGGCCGCCTCGTTGGCCGGGCTGTGGCTGTACGAGTCCCGCGGGGTGCAGGACTTCTCCCCGGAGACCGGCGTGCCCATGCACCGGCTGCGGTGGTTCAGCGAGCAGGCCGAGAAGACGCTCAAGGACTTGCGGGCCGGCGTGTTGCGGCTCGACGTGACGCTCGTCGGGCAGGGGACGACGGCCCCGATCGTTGTGAACGACTGACCCTTGAAAATGACCGCCACCCTGGACAAACCGCGTCAGGCCGCGGCGGAGCCCACGCCCCGCTGGACGCCCTTGCGCCCGCACGCGGAGCAGTGGCGGTTGATGACCTCCACGGCGCGATTCATCGGCGTTCCCGCGGGCCGGCGCAGCGGCAAGACGGAACTGGCCAAGCGCCGGCTCGTTATGTCGCTCCCCGTCTCCAAAGGCCCAGGCGTCGATACCCAGTATTTCTTCGGCGGCCCCACGCACGACCAGGCCAAGCACATCGCGTGGCAAGACCTGCTCGATCTGGTGCCCGACCGCTGGATCCCCGGCGGCAAGCGCGGCCCGAACGTGTCCTACGGCGAGCTGTGGATCCAGTGCGTCTTCCCGACGCACCTCGCCCGCCTGTGGGTCCTGGGCCTCGATCAGCCGCGGCGCGTCGAAGGGCCGGCGTGGGATGGGTGCGTGCTGGACGAATCGTGCGACCTGAAGCCCGGGGTCTTCGCTCGGAGCGTGCGCCCCGCACTGGCCGACCGCGCGGGGTGGTGCTGGCGCATCGGCGTGCCGAAGCGGACCGGCCAGGGCGCCCCCGAGTACCGCGAGTTCTGTGAGGCGTGCGAGGCCGGCGACTACCCGGCCGGCGCCGCGTTCTCCTGGCCCTCCCGGGACATCCTGCCTGCCGAAGAGGTGCAGCACGCGGCCGAGACGCTCGACCCCCGGGACTTCCGCGAGCAGTACGAAGCCGCCTGGGAGACGGTGTCGGGCCAGATCTTCCACGCCTTCAGCCGCCAGTTCAACGTCCGGCCGTGCGCCTACGATCCCAAGCGGGCCCTCGTGGTCGGGATGGACTTCAACGTGGACCCGATGGCCTGGGTTGTCGGCCATGCCTGGCCGGACCGCATCGAGTGGTTCGACGAGTTGTGGCTCCGCAACGCGAACACCCAAGCCGCACTCGACGCCCTGTGGGCCCGGTACGCGGCGCACGACGGCGGCTGGCAGTTCTGTGGCGACGCCGCGGGCAAGGCGCGGAAGACGTCCGCCTCGGCCACGGATTATCTGCTGGTGGCCAACGACCGGCGGTTCCAGGCCCGGGGCCGGACGATCCACTTCCCGGCGGCCAACCCGCGTTTGGCGGACCGCTTCGCCGCCTGCAACGCGATGTTCCACAACGCCGCCGGGCAGCGGCGGATGTTCGTCTCGCCCGACTGCCGGCGCCTGATCCGCGACCTCGAAATCCGCGGCTACAAGCCGGGCACCCGCGACCCCGCGGACTCGGGCGACGTCGGCCACCTTACGGACGCGATGGGCTACGTGGTGTGGCAGCTCTTCCCCTTGCGGCTCGACCAGCCCGCCGGCGAGGCCCGAATCATCATGCGGAGGCCAGTGTAATGGCGACAGGAAACGGACAAACCACGGCCACTCGCACGCCCGCGATGGGCGAGCACACCGGCCGCCAGGTGGTGACCAGCCCGGGCGCGGCCCTGGGCGGGGCGAAGCGGCTGCCGGCGAGCTTCGACACCTACCGCAAGATGCGTAAGCACCCGACCATCGCCCTCGCCCGGGCGCTCTCCATCGCGCCGATCGTCGCCGCGGAATGGTCCGTCGAAGTGGACGAGGAACTGCCCGACGGGATTGACTCCGATGTGGTGGTCGCTTTCCTTCAGGAGCAGTTCGTCACTATCCGCGAATTGCTCGTGGAGACGGCCCTGCTGGGAGGCATCGACTTCGGGCACCAGGCGTTCGAGAAGGTGTTTGCGGTCGAGGGCGGCCGGATCGTGCTCCGCAAGCTCAAGCCTCTCCTGCAGGACATCACCGAGATCCTCGTCACGGAGACCGGGGCGTTCAACGGCCTGAAGCAGAAGACCCTCACCCTGCCGGTTGAGAACTGCCTCCTGATCCCCTTCCGCGTGGAAGGCACCGACTGGTACGGGGGGCCCCTCCTGGAGAACGCGCGCGAGCGATGGAACGATTGGGAGGACGCCAACAAGGGCGCGGCCCGCTACGACCGCAAGGTGGCAGGTGCTCATTGGGTGGTGCGCTACCCTGTCGGGCAAAGCCGCGATGCCCACGGTTCGATGCGGGACAACAGCGAGCTGGCCCAGGAGATCCTCCAGACGCTGGAGGCCAGCGGCTCGATCGCCCTGGCGGACGAGGTCCAGGCCTTCGTCGAGTCGATGGGCGGGGCGAAGAGCCAGTGGCAGATCGACCTCCTCCAGGATTCCGGGGGCCGCCAGCCGACGTTCGTGGACCGGCTCCGCTACCTCGATTCGCTCATGGCGCGGGCGATGCTCATTCCCGAGCGGTCCGTGCTGGAGGGCCAGTACGGCACCAAGGCCGAGGCCGGAGAGCAGATCGACCTGGCCTTGACGGAGGCGGACCTGACGCACCGCCATGTGACGCGGTTGGTGAACTGGCACGCGGTGGACCAGGTGTTGGCCTTGAACTGGGGCGACGGGATGCGGGGCAAGGCGCGGCTCGTCGCCGCCCCGATCCGGGACGCGAAGCTCCAGTTCGTGCGCGAGGTGTACGCCGCCTTCCTGGCCAACCCCAACGGGTTCCTCGAGGAATCCGGCCAGATCGACACCGACGCCATCAAGGACCTGCTGGGCGTGCCCAAGGCGGCCGAGGTGGCCCAAGCCGGCGAAGCCCGCGAGGGGCCCGCCAGCGAGGGCGTGGACGACCGGGACCCGCTGGCCGAGACGATCCGCCGCGTGTACTCCGACGCGACGGGCGCCCCAGGCGCAGCCCCCGGCGGGGTACCGGCCGATCCGACCGCGGCGGCGGCGCAGGCCGGAGAGATTCAGGCGACGGCGCTCAACGGCGCCCAGATCGCTTCGATCGTGAGCGTGTGCGAGCAAGTGACGGCCGGCACGCTGACCAGGCCGGCCGCCAAGGAATTGCTGGCCATCAGCTTCCCCACGGTGGACTCGACCCGGCTGGACAGACTGGTGGACGCCTTGGAGGTGAAGGGTGCAGACGCCGCAATCGGAACCACGGCCTGACGGGTGCCCGTGCCAGGAGGTCTTGCGCCTGCGGGGCGACGTGTTCCGGCTCCGCAAGACCCGAGGCCACCGGCCGACGATGAAAGAGCACCAGAAGGCCCTTTCGACGATCGACCACCTGCTTGAAGAGAACCTGGACTTGCGGCAACGTCTGAGCGAGAGGACGCGAGGATGAAATCCAGCGCCGGAAAAGTCACGCGGGACCAGCGGCGCTTGGCCGTCCTGCACGACCGGGACCGGGCCAGGATCGAGCGGGCCGGCACTGTCCTGGCCGGGCAGATCGGCTTCCGGCTCCAACGTCAGGTCCTGGCGGCCGTGCGCCGCGGCGCCAGGTGGGCTGACATCCTGGGGGTCATCCGGCCGCAGTTGGCCCGCCTGAAGCCGCTCGTGCTGGAGGGAATGGTGGTCGCCCACCTCAACGGCATTTCGCGGGCGGTGGCCACGGCTGGCAAGACCGGCCCCGACCTGCAGTTGAGGCGCACGCCGCGTACCGCCTACACCGAGGCCGTCACGGCGCTGCGCCGCCGCCTGGCACTGCCGGCCGACGTGCTGGACGCGGTCCAGGCGGAGTACGAGGCGAAGTCCCTGCGCGTCCTGGACGGCACCACCGAGGCCGTCGAGCACCGCCTCCAGGCCGCGGTCTTGGAGACAACCGCCGCCGGCGGGCACGTCCGCGAGGGCGTGAAGGCGATGCGCGAGGCGTTCGAGGCGGTCGGCATCACGCCGCAGAACAGCTTCACGCTGGAGAACCTCTTCCGCACCCAGACGCAGTTGGCATACAGCGCCGGCCGCTGGCAGGCCAACCAGGACGAGGCGATCCAGGAAGTCCTCTGGGGTTACACTTACGTCACGGTCGGTGACGACCGGGTGCGACCGGAACACCAGGGGCTCGACGGCGTCACCGCGCCGAAGGACGATCCGATCTGGCGGCGAATCTGGCCGCCCAACGGATACAGTTGCCGTTGCTCGACGATCGAAGTCTTCGAGCCCCGCGACGTGGTCCGCCCGCCTCCGGTGGTCGAGATCGGCGGCAAGGAGTACATCCCGGGGCCCGACAGGGGTTTCGCCTACAACCCCGGGCAATGGTTCGGTTCGCTGGCCAGCGCAGGGTGAGTCCATCATGGCCAATCTGCCGAAGCACGTTACGACGAAAGAACTGGCCGAGAGCCTCAACTGCTCTCAGCGGACCGTGCGCCGCATGGCCGCGGCCGGCGAAATCCCCGCCGTCAAGGTCCGTTCCGAGTACCGTTTTAACGTCAACGCGGTATCGGTTGCCCTCTCTCGTGCGCCCGGCAAGGCCGGAAAGTGATGGGCCTACAGGCGCCCACGTGTGCCCACGTGTGCCTATACGGCCAAATCCGCCGGGCTGCTCTTTTCGCTTTCCCCGGGCTCGCGGTATCGTGCCGTCCATGCAATGGCACGAGTCCCAGGCCGTGATTTTCGCCACGCCCGCCCGCAAGGCGGTTGCTGTCGGCTCGCTCCGCATGGAAGGCGGCCAGCCCGTCCGGCGATTCACCAAGGAACTCATCCGGTGCGGGCAGTTTGTCAAGCAGGCCGATGGGCTCCAGTTCGAGGTGACGCCGGACCTCTTGACGCATTGGGCCAAGACGGCCGCCGCCTACCTGTCGGCCGGCAACAAGATCCCCGTACCGGCCACGCACACCGACAACCCGGAGGCCAACCGCGGCTGGGTCGTGGACGTGTTCGCGGAGGGCCGCAGCCTGTTCGGCACGATCGACCTGGTGGGGGAAGGGATCAAGCTGGCCGGCACCTGCGACGTGTCGATCTACAGCCCGCCCGAGCTGGTGGACGGAGCAGGCAACCGCTACGTCCGGCCGATCGTCCACGTCGCCCTCTGCACCGACCCCGTAATCCCCGGGCTGAAGGGATTCGTGCCCATCGAAACGTCGCGTGGCAGCACGCGAGAAACCGTGCAAGTACCCGTGCTCAAACTTCAGGAGACCATCATGCCCGACCCACTCGCCACACTCGACCCGAATGCCGGCAGCTCCGGCGGTGGAGCCGGCACTCCGGGCGATGCGATCCGAGAGGCCATCAAGCAGCAGGTCATCGCCATCATGGACGATGACTCCATCGACGACGTTGTGGCCTTCAAGAAGATCAAGGACTTGTTCAAGGCCCGCGCCAAGGCCCTCGGGGTCTTGGAATCGCTGAACGAGACGACCGAGACGGCCGATGCCGCAACCACGGACACCGCCGCGGTGGCCGCGTCTCGGGCCGCTCCCGCCCCCGACCCGTTCGTGGTGAAGCTCGCCCGCGAGAACTACACGGGCAAGCTCAACGCCCTGGTGGCCGCGGGCAAGATCACCCCGGCCGTGCGGGACGACCTGACCGCCCAGTATCTGGGCGACGCGCCCCTCACCCTGGCCCTGGCCTCGAAGAGCACGGCGCAGCTCGACGCCCTGGTCGCGGCCCTCGGCAAGAACGCCGCGGTGGTCGCCCTCGGCGAGAGAACAGGGCCGCAGTCGCTCGCCCTGGCCCGCTCGACGCCGGTGGGTGACGAGGTGCAGAAGAGCCGGGAGGAGGCCGGCAAGGAACTCCTGGCCATGACGGCACGGGCCGCCGGGCTGCCTACCCCAAAGGCGTAGGGCGACACCGTCAACAGCACCGCCGCGGATTGCGGCTTTCAACCTGAGTCAGAAATCGAACACGAGGCCAAACGATGAATCCGAACGTAGTCCCCGGCGTGCGGGCTTCCACCGAATACGGCTTCCGGCAGATCATGGCCAGCGGCCGGCCGCAATACCTCCACGGCGGCGCCGTAATCGACGGCGCCTACGCCCGCGACCCGCTGAACACGGGCTACGTGGACCGGCTCCGGGCCGGCCTGCTGATGGGCCGGCGGACCACGGGTGGAAAGTGGGCGCCGAGCGTCATCGGCACCCTGGGCACGACGATTGCCGGCACGGCAACGACCCTCACGTTCCTCCACGCGGCAGAAGCCACGGAGCTTCTCCGGCGCGTCGGTGCGACGGGCACGTTCAAGATCACCGGCCCGCACGTTGCCGGCGGCAGGGTGAGAACCCGCACGCTCACTTACAGCGCGATCGGAGCGCTGGCCGGTGCCAACGAAGTCCAGACGTTCACGCCCGACGCGGCCGCAACGGCCGGAACGTACCGGATCCGGCTCTGGAAGCCGGACGGCACCTCCGTGTGGACGGCCGCACTCGCCTTCGGCGCCACCCTCGCCGCGTGCCAGGCCGCGATCACGCTCGCCCTGGACGGCGTGGCCGGATGGGTCGCGTCGAGTGCCGGCTCGGCCGCCCCGTGGTCCGCGGGCCCGATCGCCCTGGTGCTGACGGCCAGCGGCACGGGCTACACGGGCCGCGATTACCCGATGTGCGAGATCGACAGCACGTCGCTGACCGGCCCAACGGCGATCACGGCCGTCGAGACGACCCGCGGCTACCCGGCCGCCGCCACCGTGACGATCACCGCGCCCGGACTGGCCGCGACCAACTGCGTGCAGGTGTGGACGCCGAACGCCGCGTGGACGGCCGGAACGATGAGCTTCGGCTTCACGCACCCGACGACCGGCGCGATCCACTGGCTGACGTTCACCTACACGACCGACCTGGCCGGCACGCTGGCCGTCATCAATGCGGCCCTGGATGCCGAGTTCGGCACCGGTGCGATCGTGGCCACGGGCGGCGGCAACATCACGTCGCTGACGTTCACCTACAGCGGCGGCGTGTTCGCCGGCCGCGAGCACCCTCTGCCGCTGGTGAGTTTCGCAGGGGCAACGGGCGCGGCGTCCACGACGACGTTCACGAACCTGGGAGGCTACTCGGAGGCGTTTGTCGCCGGCTCGCTGATCCAGCCCACCGATGGATCGGAAACGATCCGCGGAATCCTGGGGGAGGAGAGCGGGCTCAAGGTGACCGACGACGACGGGGCGACCAACCTGGACGTGGAGTGCAGCCGGATGATCGTCGGCTCGGGCGACGGCGCGATCGACGCCAGCCAGATCATCAACTACCCGTCCGATTCCACGCTCAAGGCGTGGCTCAAGGCGGCCTTGCGGGCGTACTCGCCGGGCTTTGTGTTCGACGACGACCACGCGGGGTAAGTCCATCAGGGGTCCGCAACCCATTCAGAGAGACCGGGAACTGAAAATCCCCTGACCTTTTAAGGAACCAGTCATGCCTGCCAGCCTCCAGGACTTCCTCTTCTACCAGAACCTCGCCGCATCGGTCCAGCAGGTTGTCGGGGGCGTGCCCGAGGACATCTTGCCGCCCGGGTTCCTGAACACGACGGACCGTTTCGAGGGCAAGACCGGCGAATACACCATGTACGCCGGCACCCGCGAGACGGCCCGCATCGTGGCCTACGGCGCTCCGGCCCGGCAGCGGACCATGACGGGCGTGAAGAAAGTCCCGGTCAGCCTGCTGCACACCTTCGAGTCGCTGCCCGCCGATCCGACCGTGCTGATGCAACTCCAGTCGGAGGATTCGCCCGTCCGGCAGGACATGGGGCGGCAGACCATCGCCCGCAACCTGGCCGACTTCGGGGCACGCTTCCGCAACCTCCGCGTGTGCTCCGTCTATTCGATCTTCCGCTACGGGGCCATCTACTTCGACGCCAACGGCAACCTGCTGCCGAATTCGACCGGCGCGTACTTCTCGCTCGACTTCCAGATCCCGGCCGGCAACAAGAACCAGCTCGACATCCTGGGCGACGGCAAGATCATCGACGCCTCGTGGGCCACGGCCGGAACGCCCATCGTTACGCACGTCCGGAAAATCCGCCGGGCAGCCCGCATCAAAACGGGCTACCCAATCCGGCACGCCTTCTACGGTGCCAACGTCCCCGGGTATCTGCTCGGCAACACGCAGATCGCCGCGCTGATCGCGGGCACCCCCAGTCTCAGCGAGGCTTTCGCCAACGCTCCTTCGGAGATTCCCCAGGGGCTGCTCGGGCTCCAGTGGCATCCCGTGGACGATGCGTTTTTCGTTGCCGGCGGCGGGACGACGGCGTTCGGCGGGGACGCCACGGGGACGGTGCAGAGCTGGTCGCCCGATGATGGGATCGTGCTGACGCCCGAGCCATCGCCCGACTGGTGGGGCTTCGCCGAGGGCACCTACCCCGTCCCAACGACCACCGACATCGTGTCCGGCATGGAGGCGGCGTTGTCCAGCTTCGCCCAGGTTCAGGGTCCGTTCTCGTTTGCGAAATGCACGCACAACCCGCCGGGCGTCGAGCACTTCGCCGGCGACACGTTCCTGCCCCTGCTCAAGAACCCCTGGGCGGTGTTCCTGGCCGACGTCGTGCCGTAAGGAGGCGCTTTGGCCATGGATCCGGTCCGTGTCGATCTGGCGCCGCTTATCCGCTACCGCGGCCGGATTGCCCAGGCGTTGGCCGGCGGAGGCGGGGACGAGAACCCCGTGCGCCGCGCGCTCCGCCAGTGGGCCGCCATCTACCGGGGCTTCCTCCGCGAGCGGTTCAACCGCGCCTCGCGCGGCGGCGGGGAATGGAAGGGGCTGGCCAAGAGCACCCTTCTCGCCCGGCGGGCCAAGGGCGGAGGGACCAGGCGGCAGAAGGCGGGCAAGGCCCGCAAGGCGATCGCCAGGGCCGGCCAGTCTCGCTTGCGCGCCGGGCGGCGGCTCGAAACGCTGATGTCCAAGGGCCAGGGCTACGGGGAAAAGGCCGACAAGCTTCGGTCCCAAATCGACCGCGCCAGCCAGCGGATCGCCAGGGCCAGGCGGACGGTCGAGGAAATGCCGACGATGGCCGGTATCAGCATCCTCCGCGACAAGGGCCTCCTGTTCAACGTGACGGCGCCGGCCTTCACGGGAGCGCCCGGGCAGATCCAGGAGGACATCCCCATGGGGATCCGCGTGGGGTTCGGCGGCCCGGCCCGCTACCCGGACGGCACCGCGACCATCGCGGACATCGCCAGCTTCCATCAAGACGGCGGCCCGCACCTGCCCCAACGCACGATCGTCGTGCCGCCCGACAATCCGACGTACGCCCGGATGGGCACCACGATGGAGCGCGCCTTGGATTTACTGGCGAGGGAGGGGTAGGCCGTGCCCGAACCAACGCTCGACCCTCTGAGCCAGGTCCACGACGCCCTGTGGACGATGCTGGAAGCGGACGCGGCCTGGTGCGCCCTGGTGCCGGCGGGCAACCGCATCAAGTTCCGGGGCCAGGGCGCGAGCCCGCGCAAGGACCAGCAGCTCTCGCCGGCAGACCGGCCCGAGGTGCAGATCCGCGCGGCCAGCGTGACCCCCTACCTCAACTTCGATTCGAGCAACACGAAGGTAACCGCCCGCTTCGAGGTCCAGATCGCCACCGGTGAGCAGGGGCTCGACGCCTCGCTCTTCCCCGTGCTGTGGCAGACCCTCCGCGCCCTGCACGACTACCGCACGCACTTGAATGCCCTCACCTGGGAGGACGTGGCGTTCGTCAAGCGGACGCAGACGCAGCCCGGGGCGATCGGCGTGGGGCAGGGGGACGCGGACCGCGGGATGCTCTGGTGGTCCATCCTCTGGGCGTGCGAGGTTGAAATGTACTTTCCGGCCTCGCTCATGACGCCGGCCGTCTAACCAAAGGGAACCCGACCATGCCCGAAACCGCCCCTACCGTCTTCTCCGGCGAAAGCGGCGCGATTTCCATCGCCGGCTCGGCCTACGCGATGGTCCGCAATTGGAAGATCACCAAGAAGGCTGCCAATCAGCCCGTGGTGGATTCCGCCACCAGCGGCGGCACGACGCGGCTGGGCGGCAACACGGACTGGTCGGGCACTTTCCTGGCTGACGGCCACCCCAGCGCTGGGCTCTGGGACGCGGCCGGCGTGGCGTTCGTCGGGTCGATGGACGGGGCCAAGGGATGCTCGGGCAACATCCGAGTCGAGTCCGTCCGGGTCAACATCGACATCGCCAGCGGCGCGCCGGTGACCCACGAGATCACGTTCAGCGGCAACGGCACGCTGACCCTGGGAGCGGGCGTCGCTGCCGACGCCTCGGTCGCCACGCCCGTGCCGAGCATCGGCAGCAAAGTCGAGCTGGCCGTTCCGGCGGCCGTGCCCTCCTGGGTCGAGTTGGCGCAGGTCCAGACGATCACGCTGGAGCTGAAGCGGCCCTCGGTCGCCTACGCCGACTCGTCCAGCGCGGGCTACACCAAGCGCGTCCGCGGCCCCCTGGACTGGTCGCTGTCGATGAAGGTCTCGCCGGATGCGACCAGCGGCAACGCGGCCTACGGGCTGGAGGGACTGCCCCAGCCCAAGACGGTCAAGGGCATCAAGATCACGGACGGCGCCGCCGGCACGTGGATTCTCGATTGGGGCATGTTCGGCGAGATCACCGACGTCGAGGTCAACCGCGAGACGCAGGGCGTGGTGTCCTGCACGCTCAACGCCGAGATGTGCGGGACCACCGACATTGCGGCCGTGCAAACGCTGGGGTCGATCACCGATCCGGCCTCGGCCACGCTTTGGCCGGAGGCGTAACGAAACACGCGCGGGGAAGGGCCGGCCGGCGCGAGCGCGGACCGCGCCGCCGCCCTTCACCCGCGCGGCTGACAGCACAGTCCGCAGTCCGCGAGGTTCCGCACCATGCTTCCGCACGTCGCATCCGCCGCGCCGGTCCCCGTCCACGCGGGAGGGCGGGACCTGCTGCTCTCGCCTCTTTCCGACCGCGACTTCGACGAGCTGTCGCTCTGGTATCAAGGACGCGTGGTCCGCATCGCGCGGGCCAGCCTCGACGCGGACAACGCGCCGGCCGAGCGCGAGGAGACGTTGCGGGCCGCTTACGCGCACGCCGCCCGGATCGACTTCTTCAGCGAATTCCAGACGGGCGGCCTGATGGCCCAAAAAGAAGTGATGGCGCAGTTCGTCTGGCGGCTCTTGCGCAAACGGAACACCTTCACGTTGGACGACGCGAAGGGGCTCGTGGCGTCGGGCGAATCGCTGGACGAGATCATGGACGCCTGGCACCTCGCGCAGTTCGGCGCGACGCCCAAGGCGAAGAAACAAGAGGGCAGCGAAAAAAACCCGCAAGCGGGGCCGGACAGCCCCGGACCTTGAAGGAGCGGATGCAGGTGTACCGGGCACTGGCCGAGCTGTACGGCTGGACGCCCGATGAGATCGCGGACCTGACCCCGCAGCAACAGGCCGAGTTCCTCGGCCAGGGCGGCGACACCATGATCTTCCGCACGATGGACGAGTTCCGCCGGTGGACCGCGAAGCACGCGCGGCCGGGGGAGAGCCATGCCGAGTAACGTCGTCGTTGATCTGATCGCCAACGACAAGGTGACGCAGGCCGTCAACAAGGCGGCGGCGGGACTGGCCCACTACGCCTCCCAGGCCAAGACGGCGCTGGCCGGCGTCGCCGGTTCGTTCCGAGGAATCACCGCCGCCATTCCCGGCGTCAACGCCCTGGCGGCCGCGTTGAGCGCCGCCGGCCTGGCGGGCGCGCTGGTGAAGACGACGCAGTTGGCCAAGGTCCAGGAAGACGCCGAGCGGAAGCTGGCGGCCGTCCTGAAGGCCACGGGCGGCGCCGCCGGACTGTCGGCCGACGAGATCAAGAAGTTCGCAGCGGCCCGGCAAGAGCTGACCAACTTCGGCGACGAGGCTACGATCGCGGTGGCGTCCGTGCTGGCCACGTTCAAGGAAATCCGCGGCGGGGCGTTCAAGGACGCCCTGGTCGCCATCCAGGACGTGAGCACGGTCATGGGGCAGGACATGAAGGCCGCCGCCGTGCAGCTTGGCAAGGCCCTCAACGATCCCATTAAGGGCGTGTCGGCCCTGGCGGAAGCGGGCGTCAGCTTCACGGCGCAGCAGAAGGCCCAGATCGAGGCCATGCAAAAGGCGGGCAACGTCCTCGGGGCCCAGAAGGTCATCCTCGCGGAGCTGAAAAGCGAGTTCGGCGGCGCGGCCGCGGCAATGGCCGATCCGGTGGTGCAGCTCAAGAACGCCATCGGCGACATGGGCGAGCAGATCGGATCGCAGCTCTTGCCGTTCGTGCGGATCCTGGCGACCGACATGAAGGCCGCGATGGGAGAAGCGGCGTCCGGAGCCCAACGGGCAACGGGCGACATGGGAGTCCTGGGGGCCGCCGTGCTGTCGGTGGCCGACGCCGTCCAGCAGGTCGCCATCGGCTGGAAGAAAGTTCAGTTGGCCATCGTGGAAGCCGACCGGTGGCTGGTGTCGCACTCCGGCGGGCTTCTGACCGGCGGCAAGCAGAACCGGGACATCCAGGTCGAGGAACTCGACAACACGATCAAGGACTTGGAGGCCGGCATTGCCAGGCTGGAGAAGTCATCGTGGTCGGACAACTTGCGCAAGCGCGTGGCCGAGGTCAACGAGCAAATGCGGAAGCTCCGCGAGGCGGCGGCCGGCAGGGCGGGTCCCGGCGCGGCGGCCAGCGACGCCAGCGCCGAGGCCGTCAAGTCGGTCGCCCAGCAGATCGACACCCTGCGCAAGAGCCTGGCGACCCCGCTGGAAAACGTCCAGACGAAGTGGCGCGACGTGCAGAAGCTCTGGAGGTCGGGCAAACTGGACGCCGAGACGTACCGGCGGGCCATCGAGTCCTTGCGCAACGAGGCCGCCAAGGCGACCGAATCCCGGTTCGGGGAGCTGTTGACGCAGCCACTTCAGGCGAAGCTTGCCCGCCAGTTCGCCGACATCGAGCGCGACTTTCAGCAGCGGTTCGGGCGCAACCTCACTCCGGCCCAAGCCGCCGCCGAGCGCGACGCCCGGCGCAAGCAGGCCCAAGAGGCCGTGTTCGGCCCCAAGAAGAGCCCGGCGGAGCGGAGCATGGACATTCAGCAAGAGGCCCGCACCCGCAGCGGGGCGGAAGGGCCTTTCGCGCATCTTCTCACCAACGCCGAGCGGCTCCGCGCGGAAATGAAGGCCATCCAGGAATCGTTCCAGCGGGGCGCCTTCGGCGCGCCGGGGAGCCCCGAGGCGGGAGAGATCGCGCGCCGTTCGATCGCGGCCGCGCTGGAGCAGTACGGGCGCAAGGCCCCGGAGATCGAAAAGCCGCGGTGGGAAGGGCTCCAAGACACCTGGAAGCGGATCCAGGCCAGCGCCGCCGGCCGCGGCAACAGCCCGGAAGAACGGGCCGTCCGCGTGGCCGAGGCCAACAAGGCGGAGCTGGTCAAGGTCGTCGGCAACACGGGCGAGTTTGTCAAGTGGCTCCAAAAGCTCTACGAGAAGAAAGACGATAACCGGGCCCGCGCGGGATAACGTCATGGCCTACGCCTACGGACTCACCACCGAATGTTACGAGCTGGACGGCTCACCCCAGGAGGAATACAACGAGGGTTCCTTCAAGGGGACGATCCGCCTGCGGTGCGCGTGGGCGGACCGTCACGCGCTGGCCGGCGAACTCGCCGACTACACGCTATGGCCGCTGGCCGCCGGACTGGCGGCGCGGTCCCGCTCGATGAGCATCCTGCCGTTCACGCAGGTGCAGGGCGCGACGGCGGGCCTCTCGGCGGATTACGAGCAGGCCGTGCTGACGGTCGGTTACGCCTTCGACAAGGACACGCCCAGCGAGAGCGGCGGCGAGCTGTTCGCCGAATCGCTGGAGCCCACCGCGCAGAACCTCACCCAGGACTGGCAGAGCTTCAAGTGGAAGAACGGCCCGCAGATCGAACCCGGCGAGGCCCCGAGCAAGCTCTTCAAGGGGATCGATTACGTCCTCACGAAGTACAACCTGGCGGCCATCCCGGCCGCTGCCTTGACGCTTATGGGGTGCTGCAACTTGTCGGCCGTTACGGCGAGCACGCTGGGGCTGACCTTCGCCGCGCAGACGCTCTTGTTCAACCCGCCGAGCCTCCAGCGCAGGGTGTCCGCGGGGTCGAGCCCATCGTTGAAATGGACCGCCACGTACCGCATGACCTACAACCCGGTCGGCTGGAACACGTTCTGGAACGCCCGCAAGACCGGCGGCCCGGGATGGGATACCCTCCAGATCAAGATGCCCGGCGGCGGCTACGTCGATTTCGTCCAGTATCCGCCCGCGGCGTTCACCGGCTTTTGAGGCAATCGCACCATGCACAATATGCGAGACCTCATTGCCCGGCTGAACGTCGGCGACGTGATTACCGCCGACTGGCTGAACCGTCTGCGCGACGCCGCCACGGGAACCAATCTCCCGCCGGGCGGGATGCAGGACGGGGCCGGCGTCTACCCGCCGCGCCCCTTCACGCCAACGCACTGGCGGCTGGTAAAGACGGCCGCCAACCCGGAGGTCGGGCCCTACCCCCAGGCCGACGAGAAGCCGGACACCTACTGGTTCAAGTTCCTGCGGGTGGACCTGACCACCACGCCGCTTGACCAGGGCTACCAGTCGCCCACGCTCGCGGAGACCGACGAAGCGATGGGTCTGGTGCATTGGCTGGGGAACCGCTTCCTGCCCGAGGGAACGATCGTCCGGGCGTGGTACATCGCCCCCGGCAGGACCCCGACGTACCCCGAATCGCGTTCGGATCTGTGGATCGCGTTCGACCAGCAGCAGGTGGCGACGTTCGTAACGTTCGAGCTGAAGGCCGCGCTCAACAAGACCGACGCCACGGTCAAGGCGACGTTCCTCGAGTATTGGGATGGGCAGCAGCCCTGGGATGACGACACCAACCCCACGAAAGAGTTCAACCTCGTCAACACGGGCCTGATCTTTCCGTGGGAGTGGAACCTCACTCAGTACCCGATCGGGACGAAGGGCATCGCCTGCCTGGACCCCGAGAGCACGCTGGCCGACGCGCTCTCGTACCGGATCCTCTTCATGGCGAAGCCGGAGGGGAGCGATCCGAGCGAACCGAGCACGCCCAGCGATCCTGGCCCGGGCGTCGAGGCCTGCGTGCTGACCTGCGGGTACGTCGATTCCGAGGGCTGCTACGTCGTGGTCGAGCGGACCTTTACGTTCCCGCCGGGCACGACGTGGAAGGACGGCTTCAGCCGGCGGCTGATGATGTGCGCGGGGTCCGACCCGGACCCGAGCGACCCGCCGCCGCCGAGCTTCCCGTCGATGCCCTCCAGCCCGCTGGAGCCGGACTACTACATCTGGCACTTCGGCGCGGCCGGCGCAGGCTACTGGATGATCACGCCCCAGATCGGCGTGGCCGGCGACGTGCGCTGGCAACTGGGCGACCGCGGCGACGCCACGCCCGCCGTGCAGGGCGAGTACCATCCCGGCACGGGCGCGACGGGCATCGCCACGGTCAGCGCGGCCGCCGGCTTCGATCTCAACGTCTCGGGCACGCTCGATCCCGACGCGGCGGGCTATTACGCATGGACCGGCCAGAACGTCAACGGCCTCGGCATCTGGAAGCGGACGGGAGGGCTGCCGTGAGCGAACAGCGGGGAGCGGGGAGCAGGGAGCGGGGAGCGGCCCTCCGGTTCGCTTCTCACCGGCAGCTCGCCCAACACGCGGCCGCGCGCCCGCCGGGCTACCTGCTGGACCTGGAACCGGTGATCGTGCGGCGCGACGCGGACGGCGTGTGGTACGACGCCGCATTGCCGGCATACGCGGAGTTGTGCGCGAAATACCGGCCGCCGCACAGCCCGGGGCAAGCCCCGTCGCTAAACGTGGCGTGGCAGCAGTGGCGCGAGCACGACGGCCGCTGGGTCCCGACCGGCCACGTCCCGCCCGGCTACGCGGCCGATCCGCCGCAGTTCGATCCGCTCCCGGGCGAGACCCAGCACACGCCGGCATTTCCGGTTGACGATTATTGAGCACTGACCACTGACAACTGACAACTGACAACTGACCGCATGGCCCTCATCACCCAAACCCGCTGGGAAGCCCGCCGCTGGAACGCTGCGGGCATCGAGCGCCTCGACGGCGTGCCCACGGCCGTCTTGGACTGCTGGGGCGTGCGCCTGCGCAAGCGGTGGCTGTCGGCTGCCTTGAACGCGGGCCGCAGCGTGGCGGACGGGTACGAGTTCGACTTGTCCACGAAGGCCCGGCTGCGGTGGCTGCACCGCCCAGTGGACCGCTTGGGCTTCGACTGGCTGGAGGGCGGCGTACTCAAGGAGCAGATCGTCCTCGACTCGCTGGCCGGCGTCCCCGATCCGGCCGTGTTCGACGTGCTGGTGGAGTTGCCGCCGGGCGTGACGCTCCACTACCAGCCGGCGTTGACCCAGGAGGAGATCGACCAGGGCGCCGTGCGCCCTGCGCCCGTGGTGGGCAGCTATGCGGTGTTCGACGGGGCCGGCGCAAAGCTCGGCCACATTTTTCGGCCCTTCGCCGAGACGGCCTTGGGGCAGCGCCGCTGGCTGGACCTGACGCTCTCGCCGCACGCGCTGGGCGTGGTGCTGCGGATCGTCCTGGACCGCGGCGTGCTTGAGGCCCTGCCGCCGGCCGCGTGGCCGGTGGTGATCGACCCGACGCTGGGGTACACGAGCATCGGGGCCTCGACCGTGGGAGTGAACCAGGACAACGAAAGCGCGGTCGGATCGTTCACCTCCGGGGCCGCCGGCACGATGGACAACGTGCGGACCTACGGCTCCAACAGCGTCCCCGCGACGATGGGCGTCTATGCCGACTCCAGCACGTACCCCGGCGCGCTCGTCGGCGACTCGGCGGGCGGAAACACCGTCGCCGGGAATTGGACCATCCAGAACGTGTCCGGCAGCATCGCCGCCTCGACCCCGTACTGGGTCGCGTTTGCTGGCGGAACGTCGCCCTTCAACATGCGGTACGACTCGGCCGCGCTGACATGGAAGTACAAAGGGAAAGCCTACAGCGCAGGCAACCTCTCCGATCCGTTCCCCGCCGGCGCGGGCCAGAACAGCAACTACAAACTCACGCTCTACGCCACGTACACCGAGACGGCCGCCGTCAAGCCCTGGATTCTTGGCAACCGCTCGCGCATTTACGGAGGAGGTGTCGCCTGATGTACCCCAAGAACGCCGCGACCCCGCCCACCGTCGCCATCGGCTCGATCTACCAGATCAGCGATGGCGCGATCCAGACCTCCGGCGCGTCGGCCCGCGTGCTGACCGCCGGCGGCTCGTGGGGCGCGGCGGCCGGCACGCTCACCTGCGACGCCACGAGCGGCTGCTGGTACTACGCGCCCACGCAGGGCGAGACCAACGGCGAGTGGTTTTTGGTCGCCATCTACAAGGCGAACTGCACCTCGGCGAGCGTGACGGTGGTCCCCACGGCCTCGGCCTCGGCGGGCTACGCGGTGTGCCCGGACACGCAGAAGGTGGACGTCGAGACGATCAAAACGAAGTCCGTCACGGTCGATGCGGGCGGGACCACGTTCCCGGCTTCGATCCACGCCTCCGGCGCGGCCGTGGCCAAGTCGCCGGCGACTCTCGCCGCCGCCGACGTGACGGGCAACCTGCCGGCCGACGTGAAGGCGTACACGGTCCAACCTACCGTGACGGGCGCGACCCTGGACGCGGCCTACGACCCGGCCAAGACGGCGGCGCAGGCCGGCAACCAGATGGACCTGGTGAACGCGCCCAACGCCACGGCCTTGACGGCCATCGGCGCGAAGGTCGAGGCGATGGTCCTGGACGAGGGCGACGCCACGGCCCTCTTGGCAGCGATCGCGGCCAAAGTCGAGGCGTTTCTGATCAACGAGGGAGACGCCACCGCCACGCTGGCGGCCATCGCGGCGGCCTGCAATGCGGCCATCGTCGCCGGCCAGGTCGGGACGCAGGTGGCCACGATCCACGGCAAGCTGCCGGCCGGATCGCTGGGCGACGCCACCGCGGCCAACCAATCGTCCATCGCGGCGGCCATTGCGGCCCTGAACGATCTCGACGCCGCCGGGGTGCGCGCGGCCATCGGCATGGCCGCTGACGATCTCGACGCGCAACTGGCCGCCCTGCCCACCGCCGCGGAGAACGCCGACGCCATGTGGGACGAGCCGCTGGCCGGCCACGCGGGCGCAGGCACGGCCGGGGCCGCGCTGGCCGCGGCGTCCGCGCCCACGGTCCAGGAGGTCGTGGACGGCGTGCTGGACGAGCTCATTGCCGGGCACCTCGGGGCCGGCACGGTCGGGGCCAAGCTCAACGCGGCCGGCGCGTCGGGCGACCCGCTGGAAAACCTCGTGCCGGGCTCCTACGCCGCGGGCACGGCCGGCGCGGCCCTGGGCAACGTCCCTGCCGTCAAGGCCAAGACCGATCTCTTGGGCGTGGCCGGCGTGACGGTCTCCAGCCCCGTCGCCACGGGCGGCCGGCTGCTGGTGCTCGTGCGCGGCGACGACTACCTGGCAGCGGACGGGCGCGCGCTGGAATGGTCCTCCGACGACTGGCCGGACCTGACCGGCGCGGCCGTCGCGCTGACGGCGCGGAGCAAGACGACGGGCGAGGTCGCCCTGTCGGCGGCCGGCGACGTCACCGTGGCCGGCGCGGGATCGCAGACCGTCCGCGTGGAGCTGCCCACGGCAGCCACGTCGCTGCTCAGCGCGGGCACGGCCCGCTATGAATTCGACGTGCAGGCCACGCTCGCCGGCGGCTCGATCGTCACCCTGGTCCTCGGGCTCGTGAGCGTGCTGGCCGACCAGACCAGGTGAGAAGGCGATCTGAGAAGGGATTGGGGATTGGGGATTGGAAATCGCCATGCGACAGAAACCGTACATCGACGTCGTCATCCCCCTGGGGCGCGGAAGCCGGCACGGCGATGCGGAGCTGCGCTATTGCCTTCGGTCGATCGCAAAACACCTGGACGGCCTCGGCCGCGTGTGGATCGTGGGCGAGCGCCCGGCCTGGCTCCCCGTGGACGGCGAGACGCTCATTCACCTGGCGGTCCCGGACGTGTGCCCGATTGCCGACGTGGCGATCCTGCACAAGCTGGCCGCCGCCTGCCTCGCAGCGCCGGATGGGCCGCGGCTTGCTGATCGGTTCGCGTTCTTTAGCGACGACCAGGTTCTCTTGCGGCCGGTCGGCTGGAGACAGCTTGGGCCGTTTCACTTTGGCGACCTGGCCCACCTGACGCGGTGGGAAGGCGGCTGGTGGCAGCGGATGCGGCATACCCGCGACTGGCTTGCCGCGCGCGGCAGGGGGACGCTGCACGGCGACACCCACGCCCCGCTGCCGATGCTCCGCGACGAGCTGCTCCGGGTCTGCCGCGAGACCGAATGGCGCATGGCGCCGGGGCTCTGTGTCGGCACGCTTTACCTGAATTGGACTGGCGCCCGGGCGCGGCCCATCGGCGAGCGTAAGGCGACGATCTCGGCCAAGCTCCCCGTCGCGGAGATTCGCCGCCGCGTGGCCGGCCGATGGTTCCTGTGTCACACCGACGACGGTTTCACGCCGGACCTGCGGGCACTGTTGGACGAATTGTTTCCTGACAAATGCCACTGGGAAAAGGGCGGTAAGGTGCTGTCACGAGTGCCGTGCCAACCCCCGCCCGTCGCACCGCCGCCCATTGGGCCAGGCGTGGATCCTCGTGCCGCCGAAAAGATCGCCGCGTTCCGTCAGTCGATCGGCCCTTACCCCACGGACCATTTCACCGGGCGCGGCATCGTGACCTGTGCAGGCGGGCCGCTCTACCAGGCCAATGCCTACGTGCTATTCCGCCTGCTCAGGCACCTGGGCTGCGAACTGCCCATCGAGTGCTGGTACGACGGACAGAGCGAATCTGACCCAGCTTGGGAGAAGCTCGTTGAGTCGCTCGGCGTCCGATGCGTTGACGCACGGCCCTTCGGTTTCGACGGACACCCCTTCGCGCCTCCGACCAAGTACCGCGGCGGGAAGACCTATTCGGAGGCGCAGATTCGCGGGTACAGTCTGAAGCCACTCGCCGCTCTGCGGTCCGCCTTCGCGGAAGTGCTCTTTCTCGACGCCGACAATTGCCCCCAGCGCGACCCGACGTTTCTTTTCGACTGCCCCGAATATACACGGGCCGGCAATCTCTTTTGGCCAGATCGCGGAAACACACCCAACCTGGCCGGCTTTGGCCTCCAGCAGTTCGAGACTAACGGGACCGAGACGGGGCAGTTTATCCTGGACAAACGACGGATGTGGGAGGTTGCGGTTTTGGCGGAATGGTTCTGTCGCCACCCGCACTACTTCTTCCAGCACTCCTGGGGAGACAAGGACGTCCACTTCGCCGCGGCCTTGGTCTGCGGAACCCCGGTCACCGAGTGCCCGCCCGCGATCCGCACCAACGCCACCGCCACGATGCAGCACGCCCCCGATGGATCGCTGCTCTTCATGCACCGCACCGCGCCGCTGGCCAAGTGGCCGGTCGCGGGGGAACCCGTGCGGCTGGCAGGGGACGCCTGGCACGCGGAGTGTTGCGTGTGGCTCGACGAGTGGCGGCAGTGGCGGGCCCGATCCCCCAATCCCATCAGCCTCGCGATGGTGGTCTGCGATGAGGAGGCCCGGCTGCCGGCGATGCTTGCCGACACGCGGCCTTACGTGGACGAGGTGATCCTCGTGGTCCAGGAGTCGCGCGACCGCACTTTAGCCATTGCCCGCGAGCTGGCCGACACTGTGATCGAGCATCCCTGCCACGGACACTGTTCGCCGAGCACCCCGGAGTTGTGGGAACGATGCACCGGGGAGTGGGTTCTGCGGCTGGACGCCGACGAGAGGCTGTCGGACTACGCCAAGGCCAACATCCGCGCGTGGGTGGCGGACTCGGCGGCAGACTTCTACATGCTCCGTGAAGTCACGATCATCGACGGCGTGGCGATCGACGATTCGCTCCATGCCCGTCTGTGCCGCCGTTCCAAGGGTATCCCCGGTGTTCAGCTTCACAACGAAGTGGAACCCGTCCCCGATGCTAAAGTCGTCACACTCGCGGACGAGGTGGCCATTGAGCATCGCAAGACGGGGGCAGAACAAGAGGCCGATAACGAGCGGTACTACAAATTGGGAGCGAACCATGTGGTTCCACAAGATGCGACTGCCTGATGGTACTATCACCCCAGGACGCGCCGACTGCGAGGCCCTCCTTCCGGTGTTCGGCATCACCCCGGACCTGTTCGCAGGGAAGAGCGTTCTGGACATCGGATGCAACGACGGCTTCTACTCGTTCTACGCCGAGCGATCTGGGGCGAGGCGTGTCGTGGCCTTGGACAATTACGCGCAGCATCCTGACGGCCTCGATAACTTCCGCCTGGCACGCACTGCATTTGGGTTGGGCGTGGAGTTGGTCATCGCCGACATTCAAGAGGGCGTGCCCGCCGAGCTGGGGACCTTCGATGTGGTCCTGTTCATGCGTGTCTTCTACCACCTCTCGGATCCATGGCGGGGCTTGCGCAACGCGATCGCCGCTGTCGGCGAAAGGCTCGTAGTCGAGAGTCACATCGACCGCTGGGCGGGTGAACGGTATCCCGCCATGCGATTCTACCCCAACGGGGAAGTGGACGGCGACAGGACGACGCTGTGGGGACCGAATGTCACCCTGTTCATGGAGTTGCTACAGAAGCGATTCGGTTCTGTGGCGTCCAAGCTCATCGCCGAAAACCGCCGCGTAGTGATCCACGCCAGTTCGCCCCGGGCCTAGCGGGCTGGGATCGCGCCGACCGGCTGCCCGGTCCCGAGAAAGAACCCGCGCAATTCCCCATTCGGCAGAAGCAGCAGAACGTTGCCGGCGATCAGCAGAACAGGACGTTGCTCAACGGACCAAACCTTGGGCCACTCTTTGGTCTTGGCCACGTTTGCGTAGGTTAGCGAGCCGTCCGACTTCAGGACCACGGGCATGTCGGTGGCGCCGCGTTTGTTGTCCCAGTACAGGTGCCAGGGATGCGCGACGAGTTGCGCCCTGAACGCAGCCGGACCATCGGTCTCCTTGACAATAACCCCGGTCTTCTCCAGTTCCGCCTTGACCTCCTTCAACTCGGCTTGGAGGCCCTCGACCGTTTTGAGGTCCCCGGCCCGCATGGCCCGCTTGATCGTCGCCTCGTAGGTGGCGATGAGCTTCTCGCCGGCCGCGGCCTTGGCCCGCTCCGCGGCTTCGGCCTCCTTGAGGTACAGGTCGATCGCGCCGGCCAGGCGGCGGCTCACAGCCGGGTTCGCCGCTGGGGACGGGTCGCCACCAATGAGCATGACGGCCGCAAGAAGTAGAGCGTGCATGGCGGGGCCTCCTATCTGCCAGTCTGCGCGGCCCGTTGGCCGGCTGCAAGCCTCACTCAAACAGTTCCTTCGCTTCCGCCCCTTTTCTCTTGACCTTCGGCGCCCTCTTGATGGTCTGGACCCGTGCGTCCTGGACCGTGGGGGCGACGATCCGCTTGCCGGCCAGCAGCTCGCCGATGGTCAGGAGCTGGAGGCGCGGGTAGTCCTGGTTGTTCCACGGCGACTTGTAGAAGCCGGCACCGGCCGCCTCGGCGATCATGGGCCTGGTCGGATCTTGCATCGAGATCAGCACGCCGATGGCCGCTTTCTCCCGGTCCATCACGCCCCGCAAGTCCCGCACCTGCGCCACCGTGACGTGTCCCGCCTTGACCGACAGGACGATCTGCTTGGTCTTGGCGCTGTGGGCCGGATCGTCGTGAAAGTAAATGCGGCCGTCGATTCCCTTGTCGGCCCCCTTCTTTTGCTCGACCGGGCGGGCTCCGACCAGGCCCAAGGCCCACCACTGGAATTGGTAGGCGTCCTGCTCCGCCAACGTCGCCGCGTCGGAAACGCTGACCGGCTCCCCGACTACCTGGAAAGTCCCGGCGATCTCCGCGCCGTAGGCGGACACCAGGCGGTGCTTGATGAGCGTGATGGCGAGCGAGGTCACGTCGATTCCGATCCACCGGCGCTTCAATTTCTGGGCCGCGGCGATCGCGGTTCCGCAACCGCAAAACGGATCGAGCACCACGTCGCCCTCGTTGCTGCTGGCCTGGATGATCCGCTCCAGGAGGGCCTCGGGCTTCTGTGTCGGGTAGCCGAGACGCTCCGCTGCCATCATGTTGATCGGGTCGATGTCCGCCCAGACCTCTTGCGCGGGAATGCCCCTTTGTTCATCGAGGTACATCTTGATGTAAGGCCAAGCGCCCTCCTTCTGCGGCCAGTGGATTAGCCCCGCCGCGTCGAGCTTCTCCATATCCTCGGGCGTCTTTGCCCAGTGTCTGCCCTTCGCCGTGGGGTCTATCCCTCGCCACGGCTTGCCAGTGACTCCTTCCCGCGTCCCGGCGCCGGTTGGGTTCTCGTGCTTATACCTGCGCCCGCCTGCGTCCACGTGACGGTAGTGTTTCTCGATGTACGCAGGCTCATAGGCTTGGAAAACGCCGAACCACTGCGGCGCATCCGTCTTGCTGTAGAAAAGAAGCACGTCGTGGTTCGGGCCATACCTGTTGGCGCTGTTGTGCGCGTGGCTTCGTTTCCATACGATCTCATTCAAGAAGTGCTGAGGTCCGAACACCGCATCCATCAGCATCTTCAAGTAGTGGCTGGCCGTCGGGTCGCAGTGGAGGTAGATGCTGCCCGTGGGCTTCAGCACGCGCCGCAGTTCGACCAGCCGTGGGGCCATCATCGAGAGATAGGCTAGCATGTCGCTCTCGCCCAGCACGGTGCGGAAAGCCTGCATGGCCCGCGAGACCTGGCCGCCCGACTCGACGACTTCCTGGTAGGCCGCCGCCGCCGCCTGGTCCCATTGCCAGGTGTCCTCGAACGCCTGGATCTGTGCCGCCGACCGGCTCCCGTCCTGCTCCTGGAAGAGCACGTTGTAGTTCTGGTCGGACTTGAACGGCGGGTCGAGATAGACCAGGTCCACCGTCTCGTCTCCGACGTAGCGGCGGAGCACGTCCAGGTTGTCCCCGTAGTACAGCGTGTTCTCGGGCGTCTTGGCCATCGTGAGATTACCTCTCCTCCCGATCTCTTCGCTCCGCGGGCGTCACGAGCCAATCAGGCACGCGGATCCCCAGGACCCGGCACGTCAGCCGGGCGACCGCGAGCACCACCACGCCCACGGCGCAGACAATGAGCACAAAGGTCCCCAGCCGCTCGCGCTCGGGGTGCAGGTACTTCGCGGATTCCTCCAGAAAGAGGGCGGGGCCGTGGCTTCTTCCCCTGTACCGCACACGGCGGGGCTATGTCAACAAGGGTCGGAAGCCAGGGGCATACGCCGCAGCGCAACAGCGGGTCGATGTCGCACGGCCGCATGGCGCAGAGGTTGTCCGACCGCATCCCCGTTATCCGGTGGACTTTCACCATCGCCTGGACCACGGCGGGCAGGTGGGGCAGCGTGGCGTCGATCGTGGCGTCGGGCACTGGGGCAACTGGCATCGGCTCCCGGGCCCGCGTCCGGCCCTTCTTGAGTGGAGGCACCGCGGCCAGCATGACGGCGTTCTCGCTCGGCACCAGGCCCCTTTCGAGGCCCCAACGGAAGAGCCGCTTGATCTTGTTCACTTGGGCGTTGGCGTGCTTCCGCGACCACGCCCGGACCGGCTGCTTGGCGGTGTCGATCTGCCACTGGCCGGTGATCATCGCCTCGCGCACGGCCCGCAGCTCCTCGGCCCGGAAATCGACCACCGCCACGTCGCCGAAGAGGGCGACCAGGGGCCGCACGGCGTACCGGCAGTTGTCGTACTCGTTGGATCGCGTGTTGGCGCCGCCGTAGTACAGCCGGCAATGGTCCAGCCAGGCCGCGACCAACTCGGCCACGGAAAGCTCCCAGGACAGGCGCAGGGGCTTGGGCTTGTCTCCGCTGGCGTGCCGCCGCAGGTAGTCGCCGAGGGCCCGGCGGTAGGCGTCCCGGGACTCGGGAGAGCGGGCCCGGCCGGGGAGCGGAATCCGGCGGCCGTCCATCTCGACATAGGCTTGATCGCGGTCGCGGCGAATGCGGTACTTGGGCACCTTCATTGGGGGCATCCGTCACCAGAAAGGCCGGAAACCGTCACCAGAAAATTGCCGCAAAGCTTTGATCCGCAATCGCTTACGCCAAACAGCGAACTACCTTGTCGAGCTGGCGCTCTAACCAACTGAGCTAATCGCCCGTAGTTTGTAAGCTACTGTGATTTAAGGCTTTGCGTCTCCAGCATCGCTTGAAAGTCTTGAATGACTCGGTAACGGTTTGAGTACGTAAGTCGTTATTTCTCGTGGCTTGGCCGACCGAACCGTCACCGACCGTCACCAGGCATCCTGGAGGCCATCCTCCGTTGCGCCAGAGGCCCGCCTGTGCGTTCTGGTGGGGCGGGATGGCTCCCGGGCCGTCCTGGGAACCAGGCCCTCTGGCGGCGTTCTAGGCGTCGTCCCCACCTACCGGGGTGTCCGGGTTCTCGATCCGCTCGTACAGGGCCTCGTGCAGGCCCTTGATCCATGACTTCAGGCGGTCCTTGGCGGCCTCGTAGCTTCCCGCGCCGAACCCGGCCGGCAGCGTCAGGGCGTCGATCTTCCGTTCATCCATGCGGACGGAAATCGCGTCCACCTCCGCGAGCAGTTCCCGAAGCAGCTCCACGGACGCCCTAAGTCCTTTGGCGTCAAAGGCTCGGGCCTCGCCGCGCCACCGCGGATTCTTCGCCGCGTTCTTCGGCGTCTGTTTCGGCGCTGCACGTTTCATTACGCCAATTCTCACTTCTGTACGGATTTTGTCAAGCCGCAAGTCTAGGCGGCTGAATGACTTCGGATTGAACTTTCAGAAGAGGCCACAAGAAGCCTTGACAGTTCTGTAGGGCTCTGTAAGAATGGCGCACGTTGCGAGTCGCATAGAGCACTCCTGAGCAACAGCGACAACTTGACCCAACGCGGGTCAACCCGAACCAAGGGAGGTCAAAAAGTGATCGACCTGGAACGCGAACAGCCGGTGACGCTCGCGGCCGCGCCGCAGCTCGTGCCGGCCATCAACGCGGTTCCGGGTATGGACGCCAGGAAACCGCTCCACCCACGGACCATTTACAACTGGGCCTCCAAGGGAAAGCGGGGCGTGGTCCTGGAGACGGTGCCCCTGGGCGGCGTCCTGGTGACGAGCAGGGAAGCCCTCCAGCGGTTCTTCGCGCGGCTCTCCTCCGCGCGTGAGCAGCGGTTCATCGAGCGCGAGCGCGACCCCGGCCGGCGCGTGGTCCGGCGGCGGGAAGCTTCACACCGAGCCGCCAGGGAGCGATTGGCGGCGGAACACGGAATCTAGCGTCTAGGGAAGGCAATCATGGCAAAGACCAAGGCACGGACGAAACCCAAAGAAAAACCCCAGCGCGGCGAGGGCCGCATCCGCGGCTTGACCAAGGCGGAGTACCTCGTGCTTTCCAGGATGGTCCGCCGTGGCGAAACCACGTGGGAGGAACTGGAGCGCCGCGGGATCGCATTTCCGCCCAAGCGGGAGAGTGATTTCAGGCGACGGGTGCGCAAGGCGCTGGCTGGCAACCACGTGTGAAACCGCGCAGCCGCGGGACACGGCGGCGCTTTAACGGCGGCACGAGGCCGCGCGTGGCGCAGGGAGGCTGCCGGCGAGGAGTCAGGGAGGATGAGCCGCCGGCATGTTTCACGCACGGGAGGACCGTATGGACGACGCCAACGTCGCGGCCCTGGTCAAGGGCAACGAGCGGTACGTGTTCCTCTGGACCGACGCCTGCCGCGCCGAGGTGCTGCGGACGCTGGGGCGGTTCGCGTCCAACCCGGAGCTGAGCTTCACCTGGTACGACGCGGCCGTGCTGTCCAGGCGCGTCCGCGAGGCGGCCCGACCGAGGACCCGTTTTTCATAAGGAGTGACCGATGGGTAGGAAGATTCGACAAGCCGTGACTGCGCCGGCTGCCGTTGCCGCGCAGGCGATTTCCGCAACGGACGCGCAGGCCCTGTTGGCGTCCCTGAACAAGGCCAGTCTTGCCGCGGCCATCGAGGCCAAGACCGTCGAGTTCAACCGCGTCAAGGACGAGCTGAAGGCCCTGCGCGTCCTCGATAAGGTCCGCGCCTACCGCGACGGCGAGTTTGTCCGGCACACCAAACGAAAGCAGGCCTCCGGTGCTGACACCGCCGCTGGCAACGGTGAGAACCGGACAGCGCGCGACGGGCACGTCGAGCGGATCGTGGACTTTCTGCGAGCCGAGGGGCCGTCCACGGTCCCGCAGATTTCCCGCGGCACGAACCTCATAACGGGCGTGGTCCAGAACGCGCTCGCCGCGGCCAAGATCTCCGGCGACTACGCGCTTTCGGTGGAGAGCGGCCAGTGGGCGCTGGCGGAGGAAGAGGACGACTGACGTTCTGCGTTCACTTTTTTCAAGCGAGGAGTTTGACCATGTGCGAACTCGTTGGACAAGAGAAAACCAGCGTCCAGCCCACCGGCGGACAGCCGGCGCCGGAGGCGGTGGAAGAGGCCCTGCGGGAAACCTACCCGCTGCCCGCGTGGCGGGTGACGGACGAGCCCGTCAAGGTCACCGCGCCCGTCCGCAAGGCCACGCTGAAAGTCGCGGGCGGACTCGACGTGAGCGTGGCGGACGAGCCGTGGGGCCCGTTCATCGTCGTGACCGTGCCGGCGCACCAACTCACCACCGGGCGCGACTTCGAGGGCGTGCTCCGTTTCCTGCCGGCCTGGCTGGCCGACGTGCTGGGGCGGGCCGTGGTGGACCTCCAGCGGATCGCGGCCCGCAATGCGGCCGCGCCTCCCGCGTCGATTCCCGCGGCGGCTGCCGTGGCGGACGACCTGGTCCTCATTGACGCGGAGGTGGCCTAAGCATGAAGATCATCCAACTCAACGCCGAGAACGTGAAGCGGCTGCGGGCCGTCGAGATCAAGCCGGGCGACAACGGCCTGGTGATCGTGGCCGGCCGCAACGGACAGGGCAAGACCTCGGTGCTCGACTCGATCGAGTACGCGCTGGCCGGAAAGAGGTCGCTGCCCGAGAAGCCCGTGCGGAGCGGGGAAGACAAGGCGACCATCACGGTCGCGCTGGACGGGCATCCGCCCCTGACCGTGCGCCGGACCATCACCGAATCGGGCGGCGGCCAACTGACCATCACGGCGGGCGACGGGCTCAGGGCCGCGTCTCCGCAGACGCTCCTGGACAAGCTCTGCGGGTCGATCGCCTTCGATCCGCTGGAGTTCATCCGCATGGAGCCGCGCAAGCAAGTCGAGGTCCTGAGGGCCCTGGTCGGGCTGGATTTCTCCGAGCTCGACGCGCAGGCCGCGGAGCTGTTCAGCGAGCGGACCGAGGTCCATCGCCAGGCCAAGGCCGTCAAGGCCCGCCTGGACGCGTCGCCGGCCGTTGACGGCGCGCCGGCGGCCGAGATCGCCGTGGCGGAGCTTCTCGACGAGCTGAAGCGCCGGCAGGCCGCCAACCGGGCCAACGACGCGCAGCGGGACGAGCTGAAGTCCATGGCGTCGGCCATCGACGAGACCGACCAGGAGATCGTCGAGCTGGAGCACCGGATCGCCGAGCTGCAGGTCAGGCTGGAGGGCAAGCGGGAGCTGGCCGAGGCGATGCGACTGAGCCACGCCGCCCAATCGCAGAAGGTCCGGCAACTGGCCGACGCGGACTGCGGCGAGATCGAGCGGTGGATCGCCGATTCCGAGAGGCTCAACGCCCAAGTCCGCGCCGCCGCCGCCCGGAAACATCTCGCGGACGAGCACGCCGCGCTTTGCGCCCGGGCCAACGTCCTGACCGAGCGGCTGGCCGACGTCGCCAGCGACAAGGCCGCGCTTTTGGCCGCCGCCCAGTGGCCGGTCCCCGGCCTGGGTTTCGACTCAGGCGGCGTGACCCTCAACGGGTTGCCGCTGGGCCAGGCCAGCAGCGCCGAGCAGCTCCGCGTGTCCGTGGCGATGGGGCTGGCGGCGCATCCCGAGCTGCGCGTGTTGCTGGTGCGCGACGGGTCGCTGTTGGACGCCGACTCCCTGGCCAAGCTGGCCGAGATCGCGGCGGAGCACGACGCCCAGGTGTGGGTGGAGCGGGTCGGGGAAGGCGACCCGTGCGCGGTGGTGATCGAGGATGGAACGGTTCGCACGGAGGCCGGCCGATGAGCACCCCACACGCTGAGGCCGCCTTTGTCACGACCGAGGAATCCTGGCTTGCCGGCCGCCTGGACGGCGTGACCGCCACGGACGCGCCCGACGTGCTGGGCCTGCGCGGCTCGCGGTACGAGCTCTGGGCCCGCAAGTGCCGCCTGCTGGAGGCCGAGGACCTCTCGGACCGCGAGTGGATCGAGTGGGGCCGGCGCCTCCAGCCTGTGGTCGCCGAGGCTTACGCGGAACGCACCGGCCGCGAGGTCACGCCCTGGCCGGCCTACACGCTGGCCCGCAGCGACGCGGTGCCGTGGATGATCTGCACGCCCGACGCGGAGCAACGGGACGGACAGCTTGGCCCGGGCGCGCTGGAGATCAAGACGGCCGGCCAATTCATGGCGGGCGAGTGGCGCGACGGGCCGCCGCTGGCGTACCAGGTGCAGCTGCAGCACCAGTTGGCCGTGCTGGGCGCCCAGTGGGGCACGCTCTGCTGCCTGATTGGCGGCCAGAAGCTGGTGTGGTTCGACCAACTGGCCAACCAGCGTTTCATTGAGGCCCTCGTCCACGCCGAGGCGGAGTTCTGGGGCCGCGTCCAAAGGCGCGACCCGCCGCCCGTGGACGGCACGGCCGCCACGCGCGAGGCCCTGCACCGCCTGCACCCCGCGGACTCGGGCGCGGAGGTCCTGTTGCCCGCGGCCGCGGCCGAATGGGACGCGGAGATCGCCGAGTGCAAGGCGGAGATCAAGGCCCTGGAGGAGAGACAGCGGGCCGCGGAAAACCAGATCAAGGCCGCGATGGGCGATGCCAGCTACGGGCACCTGCCCGGCGGCGGCCGGTGGAAGTGGTGCGTCGAGCCGCGCAAGGCGCACCAAGTGGAAGCATCGAACCCTCGAATCCTACGGAGGCTATCGAAATGAGCACGGCACTGACCGAGCAAAAACCCCAAGCCGCGCCGCACCGGCTGACGGTCCACGACGAATCGGCGATCGGCTACATGATGGACACAGCCAAGTTCGACCACTGCTGGCGCATCGCGCAGGCGATGGCGGCCGGGTCGCTCCTGCCGGACCACCTGGCGCTAGGGCGCGACAAGCGGCCCCTGGCACCGGCCAACATCGCCGGCAATTGCTTCCGCATCGTCAACCAGGCGCTGCGGTGGAACATGGACCCCTTCGCGCTGGTCGATGAGACCTATGTCGTCGGCAACAAGCTCGGCTACCAGGGGAAGCTGGTGGCGGCGGTGGTCAACGCGCGCGCCGGGTTGGAGTCGCGCCTGCGGTACACGTTCGATGGGGCCGGCGACGCCCGCACGGTCACGGTCGTCGGCCGTTTCCGCGGCGAGACGGAGGACCGCACGGTGCGGCTTTCGGTCGCGCAGGCCAAGACTGCCAACCAGATGTGGACGAAGGACCCCGACCAGAAACTCTGCTACAGCGGCGTGACCAAGTGGGCGCGCCGCCACTGCCCGGAGATCATGCTGGGCGTGCTGACCGACGACGACATCGAGCGCGTCCAGCAGGCCGGTGTCAAGCTGGGGCTCGGCGAAAACTCGCTGGACCAGCTCGCCGACAAACTCCTCACCGCGGAGCCGCAACATGGAAAGCCGCAAGCAGAAGCGGGGCCGGCACAAGCCGCCCATGACGCCGCTGACAGCGCCGGACCCGCCCCCGAGGCCGGTGGCGATGCCGCGGTCCCCGCGCAGGGCCAAGACCAACAGCCGGGCCAGCCGGGGCCTGCCGCCGCGCCCCCGCCGCCATCGGAATCGTCGATGGCCGAGGCGGAGTACCTGGAGCTATTGCCCCAGGCCGAGTCGCTGGCGGCCGTGAACACGTTGGAGAAGGGACTGGACAAGGACACGCGGTTCGCGGGCGACGAGGCCGCCCGGGCGCGGGTCCGGGCCGCCTGCGGCGAGAAGCGGGAGACGATCCGCCGCGGACGCGGCGAGCGGAGCGGGCAGAAGAATTTCGCGTAGCGTGAGACTCTTTCAAGAGAGGCGCCAAACATGACGGTATTCGAGGAATTGTCCGCCGCCCGAGCCGCGGCCGAGGAGTGGTGCAGAACCACGGAGTTCGACGAGGACGTGCGGGCGATCGCCAGGCTGGCCGAGGGCGCCAGGTACGACGGCACCGCCAACTACACGGCCGAGTGGAACGGCCTGCGGTTCGATTGCACGTCGGGCGCGGGGACCAACTCGGCCAGCGTTTGCACCGCGGGTGCGCCGCGAGTGATCCTGTACGAGGCCAGCGAGTTCGGCTCGGTGATCCACGCCCTGCGGCGCGGCCCCTGGACCAACGACGTGATGCTGGAGGCCGCCAGGCTGCGGGGAATCGCCGAGGAGAAGCAGCGGCAGAAAGAGGAAGCCCAAGCCAGGGACGAACTGGCACGATTCCATCCACTCTAGTGGGGTGACGCCGCGGCGGCGCATGGTGGCGCCCCGGGGTTCGCCTCAGCGGAGAGGCGAGCCGGGCCTGGTTCGATTCCGGGCGCCGCGGTTTTTGGACGCGAGGAGGATGACCATGCAACCGTACCATCGAGTCGATCCGTATGCCGAAGGTGCCCAGATTGATTGGGACGACGCCTACGACATGCTCGTGGGGCCTGACGGTTTCGAGTGTCTCCTGACCGAGCCCGAGGACCGTAAATGGTCCCGTGACGGGCGGAAGGCAATCGAGCGGCTGAACGAGCAGCACGCCCGCATGGCCGTGCTGGAGACCATCGCCCGCGCCGCACTCAATTTCTACGACGTGTGTTGGCAGTTGAGTGGTTCAACGCTGGAACTGGCCGCGGTGTTCGGTCCTGACTTTGTGCCGCCGGAGCCGGAAGTTCTGGAGAAGGCTGCGCACCGGCTGCGCGATGCGCTGCTGGTCGGAGGATTCGGAAGACCGCTGGAGGGCTGACATGGCGAGACGACGCAAGAGACGACCGGCGATCCATGAGCGGGTGGACTTCGAGGACTTCGCTGCTGCCGTGCGCGAGGCCGGTTTGGAGGCCCGCCAATGCACGCCCATGCACTGGCAGATTCGCGGGGGCGAACGGCTGGTCAACTGCTGGCCTGTCTCCGGCCGGCTGCGGATTTACGTGGACCGCACGGACCACTCGACGCTGGGAACGCTGAAGGAGGCGTTGCGGGCGGCGGGGGCAAGGCCACGGCCCGCGCCGGCGGTTCGGCCCGAGGTGGTCGAGACGCCGCCGTGGGAGCCCGTCCAGCGGCCGGTGGGGCTGCTGAGGCGGCTGTGGCGATTTCTGTGGTGAACCCTGGAGGATTGACCCTATGAGACCCTGGGACGAACTGTACGCGATCAGCCGGCGGGACCCGACCGTGGCCGCGGCCTTGATACTCATTCGGCAGGAGGGCCGCTCCCACGACACGCTGCTGCGCCTGGCGGTCATGTTGGCCCGCGAAAAGGACGTTCTGCTGAGGACCGCCCAGCGGGCCGCGCAGGGATTGCCCGTCGTCGCCGTTGACGCGCCCGACCTGGCGGGCTACCGCCGCTCGATCCGCGAGGCGGACTCGCCGGACGAGGCGGCAGGACTCTTGCGCGAGGCGGCGGACTATCTCGACGACGGGGACCTGGAACGCCTCCGGGCCTTCGCGGCGAGGATCTTTGGATTGGAGGCCAACCGTGAACCACACTGCTGAGAGTTCCGACACGTGGGGCATCGTGGAGATCATGGGCCACAGCCGGTTCGCTGGCCGCGTCTCCCAGGACGCGAGCCTGGGCGTGCCCCTGTTGCGCGTGGATGTGCCGGAGGTGGATGGCGCGCCCGGCTTCACCAAGCTGTTCGGCTCGGGCTCCATTTTCGGCGTGACGCTCTGCACCGAAGCGGCGGCGCGCGAGGCCGCGGCCCGCTTCCGTGCGCGGCCGGTGACTCTCTTCCACATCGACCACCAGCCGCGATTGGGGTTCGACGAGGACGACGACCTGGAGGATTGAGGATGCCCGCGCTGAATTTCGACGATCTACGCGACGCGAACATTCGCCGCTGCGTCCAGGCGTTTCATCCCGTGAACTCCTGGTCCCCCGCGGACTGGGCCGTGGCCTTCGCGGGCGAGGCCGGAGAAGCGTGCAACGCAGTCAAGAAGCTGCGCCGTCACTACGACGGAACCAACACAGAGAAGGACCCCCAGACGGAATCGGGGTGCCTCGCCGCCATCGCGGAGGAATTGGCCGACACGGTGATTTACGCGGACTTACTCGCGGCGCGGCTGGGGATCAATCTCGGCGACGCCGTGGCGCGAAAATTCAACACGGTCTCTGTTCGGGTGGGTTCTGACATCAGATTGCCTGTGGAGGAAACATGAAACACCACGCGATGGACAACTCGCCGGGCAACCCGTCGCCCGTCAGCCCGGCGGCCAAAGTCACCGGCCCGCCGATCCAACTGGCCGGCGCGGCCCGATGCCCGCGGTGCCATCGCCCCACCGACACGCCGGGCGGAAGCACGCTGCGGGCGTTCTACTGCCACCACTGCCAAATGGAATTCGAGCCGGAGGACGACGGCGACGTGGGCTACGGCTCGCCCTCGCGGCGGCTGGAACGGGAAGAGCGGCGGGCCCAGACCAAGGCAAGGAGGTGACCCGTGAAGGTCGGAACCAAGAGCGTGCTCTTCGGCGCCCATCAGTTCCTGGTGCATCCGTGGTTCGTCGCCCTGGCCTGGTGGAAGCTCTACGGCTTCCCCTGGGACCCGCGGCTGTGGGTCGCGTTCTTCGTCCACGACCTCGGGTACCTTGGCAAGCCGAACATGGACGGCCCGGAGGGCGAGGACCACGTTTGGCTTGGCGCCGAGATCTGCGGCCGGCTGTTTGACGCGGATCATGTACTTGCCGGCCCTACCGCGAGGATCGTCGGCGGTCTCTGCAATCGAATCTGGGGGCAAGACCCCCAGGGCACGAGTTGGTTCTGTCTGTGCTTCTACCACTCCCGCTACAAGTGCAAGAAGTACGGGGCCACGCCGTCGCGGCTATGCGTTGCCGACAAGCTCTGCATCGCGCTGACGCCCGCCTGGCTCTATATGCCTCTGGCCTGGCTCACGGGCGAATTGGCCGAGTACATGAGCGGCCAGGGGGCACGGACGCCGGCGGGAGACCGCAGCCCGCGCCAGTGGTACAGGGACGTGCAGCGATACTGCCGGGCGTGGGCGATGGAACATCGGGACCTGCGAGACGACACGTGGACTGGAACGATCCGGGACCTGGCAAGGGAGTGAGACGGCAGGACAGAAGGCCCGCGAATCGGGCGAATGAAGCGAATTGGATTCGTGCGGCACTAGCATACTTGGTTCACCAATGAAGGAATGCGACCTATACCCCCCTGTAAAGCGGTGGCTCGACAGCCACGGATACCAGGTCCACGTCGAAATTTTCGGCTGCGATATCGTAGCGCTGAAAGACGGCCGGATTCTTGTAGTTGAGTTGAAGATCGGCCGACCGACGGCGGTAGAGAAGCAAGCCGTAGATCGTGCTCGGTGGGCGGACGAGGTAATCGTGGCTCTGCCGAATAGACCGCGGCGCAGCGACGGCCTGCGCTATCGAGGTTTTGGTCTGATGGTGGTTTCCGGCGACAAAGTCAGGCTGGTGATCCGCCCGCGGCAGCAACCGTGGTTCCGAGAGAAGCAACGCCGGTATCGGTTCGGAGTGCTCGCCCACCATCCGCCTGCCAGAGACGACGAGGTGGCTGGGTTGCCGTGCTGTTCGCGGTTGGCGGAACAGCGGAGGACACGGTGAGCCAAGTATGTCGATGCCATTCGTGCTATTTGCGCGATTCGCGGGCAAACCATGCGGGCCGCTGAAAGGGAGCGATCTCATGAAGCGTAGGCAGTTGCGGGCGGTCGATCTGTTTTGCGGCGCCGGGGGCACGACCACCGGGGCCGTGGCGGCCGGCGTGGACGTCGTGCTGGCGGTGAACCACTGGCGCGTGGCGATCCGCTCCCACGAGGAAAACCACCCCGCGGTGCGGCACATCTGCGCCCGCATCGAGGACGTGAACCCGCGCTGCGACCGCACGCTGCCGGAGTTCGATCTCCTGATGGCGTCGCCTGAATGCACCTATCACTCGATCGCCCGCGGCGGCCAGCCTATCGACGACCAGAAGCGCCAGCAGCCGTGGGCCCTCCTGGATTGGATCGAGGCGAAGAGGCCGCGGTGGGTCAGCGTGGAAAACGTCCGCGAGTTCCGCGACTGGGGACCGCTGGTGAACCGCGGGACGGAGCGGAAGCCGCACTGGCGGCCCGACCCGAAGCGCAAGGGCGAGATATTCCGCGCGTGGGTCCGGGCGATCGAGGCCCTCGGCTACCAGGTGGATCACCAGCTCCTCAACGCGGCCGACTTCGGCGCGGCCACGTCGCGGACCCGGCTGTTCGTCACGGCCCGGCGCGGCCGGTCGCGGCGGGACATCCCCTGGCCCGAGCCGACGCACGCCCGCGAGGCGTGGAAGCCCGCTTGGTCGATCATCGACTGGTCCAGGCCGTGCCCCTCGATCTTCGGCCGCAAGAGGCCGCTGGCGGAGAAGACCTTGCGGCGGATCGAGGCGGGCCTGCGGAAGTTCGTGGGGCCGTTCGTCGTCACGCTCAGGCGGAACATGGACGGCCGATCCGCCGGGGATCCCTTGGCCACGATCACGGCCGCGGCGGAGCACCACGCGCTGGCGGTGCCGTTCCAACTGAAGGCGGTGGGCCGCAACCCCGGCCTGACGCGCGGGATGGATCAGCCGGTCCCGACGATCGTGGCGGCGTGTGAAAACCACGCCCTGGTTCTGCCCTTCCTCGTGCCTCACTTCGGCGAGCGCCCGGGCCAGGACCCGCGCACGCACGCCGTCGAGTCGCCCCTGCCGGCCGTGACCGGCCAGGGCGCCGGCTCGCTGGCCGTGCCGTTCATTCTCCCACGGGAGGGATTCCACCGGGGCAACTCGCCGCGGGGCGCGGACGAGCCCCTGCACACGATCGTCGCCGGGCGGGACAGCGGCCACCTCGTCGTGCCCTACCTCTTCGACGTGAACCACGGCGACGACCGGCACACGGGGAGCCGTTTGCACGATCCGCAGGAACCGCTGGGCGCGGTCACCACGCACCGCGGCCAGGCGGTCTGCCTGCCGTTCCTGGCCAAGTACAACAGCACGGGCGGCCCGCAGCCGGTAGACGGGCCGCTCGACACGCTGACCACGCGCGACCGCTACGGGCTGGCCATGGCCTCGCTGGTCCAGACCATGCGGGAGCTTCAGGTGGTGGACATCGGCTTTCGGATGCTGGCCGTGGACGAGCTGGCCGCCGCCCAAGGGTTCCCCGCCGGGTACGTGCTGTTCGGCACGAAGGCCGAACAGATCAAGCAGGTGGGGAACTCTGTTTGCCCGGCCGTGGCGGAGGCGCTCTGTCGGACGTTTCAGGAGGCGGCGTGAACGCCCTCAAACCAGGAGGACCGAACGATGTATAGCGACCGGCAACTGGCGATCGGCATGATGGGGCGGCAGGTGCATTTCACCCAGCGCGGAACGCGCGTCACGGGCGAGGCCGTGGGCTTCGACCCGCGGCCGTACCGGCGGCCGGACGGTAGCTACCTGCTCGTGCATGTGCCTGGGCGGTGGGAGTCCGACTACCTGGCGGTGCCGTTTGCCGACGTGGAGGAGCTTCGGTTTTCGACCGTGGAGGAGTGACGGATGTACCGCACCATCGAGACCTCGTTCTGGACGGACCCCGAGATGCAGGCCCTCTGTTCCAACGCGCGGCTCCTCTGCCTGTACCTGGTGACAAACCCCCATGGCCATGTAGGGGGAATCTACTACCTCCCCGATACCCTAATCACGGCCGAGACGGGCTTGCAGCCGCGAGCCCTGGATACCCTATGGGATAGGGTATCCGACGCTGGATTCGCCAGGAGAGACAAGAAAACGGCGGTCGTTTGGGTGCGCAACATGATGCGCTACCAGGGGAGGGGGGAGAAAAACGAGCGTTGCGTTGCCAAGCATCTTGAGACGCTTCATAAGTCCTTTCTAATCAACGAGTTCCTGGCTTACTATCCGAGCGTCGCCCGCTTCGTTTCGGATAGGGTATCGGATAGGGTATACGACCCCTGCCCTACGCGCGCCCGCGAGGAACAGGAACAGGAACAGGAACAGGAACAGGAACAGGAGCAGGAGTCTTCTCCTGCGCTGCGCTCCGGAGAAGACAGCTCGGAGCCCTTTGCGGACAAAGGCTCCGAGCCGCCGGTGCTGCTGTTCCCCACCGTGGGCAAGGACTGCCATCAGTGGCCGATGCCAGCGGTGCTCCTCGATGAGCTTCGCGCGGCCTACCCCGGGGTGGACGTGCCGGCGGAGTGCGCGAAGGCCCGGGCGTGGTGCGTCACCAACGACAAGAAACGCAAGACGCCGCGCGGGATGCCCGCCTTCTTGAACCGATGGATGGAGCGCGCGCAGAACGGCGGGCGCGCCGTCGAGCCCCGCCGGTCTGCCGCCAAGCCCCCGCGCCCCACCCTCGACGTCCACGCCATCATGGTCCAGAAGGCGAAAGAGAAAGGCGAGGTGTACGAATGAAGCGATCGGAGTTCGACGCCTTTCAGGAATTCGTGTTCGCCCGCTTCCCTGAGTTGGAATCGTGGATCAACAATTTCGCCGAGGCCCGCAAGGCCGAGACGCTCGAAAGCTGGTTCGAGGTCCTACGCTTCGCGGAGCTGCCCCACGCCCAAGAGGCCGTGCGGCGCCTGCACGCCGGCGACGAGCCCGAGCCGCGGTCCTTCTCGAAGTACCCGGCGGTGATCCTGGCCATCGCCCGGAAGGTGGCCAATGAAACCGCGAAGGCCCAACGGCGCGCCGACCGCGGCCCGAAGCTGGTGGACGGCGAATGGGTCTATGCCTGCCTGCAGTGCCGCGACTACGGTGTGGTCGAGTGCTGGCACCCATGTTCGCTGTCCGACCTGGCGGCGGAGCTGGCCGACCCGGGGCGGGCCCGGATCGGCGACACCGTCACGGCCGGCGAGGACCTCTTCGGCCGTCCGAAGCATCGCCGGATCGCCGCCTACTCGTGCGCGGTGGCCTGCACGTGCGAGGCCGGGGCGCTCTACCGGCGGGCCAAGGTCCGCGCGCTGAGCGCGGAGCGCGACCTGCCGCTGTGGAGGAAAGACCAGGACGGCGAGTGGCGGTTGCACGACCAGACCGACCAGGCCGAGATCGAGGCGGCCCGGGCGTTCGTGGCGGCCCTGCTGGAAAAGTACCAGGGGGCGATGGCCGCCGACCCGCAGCAGGAGATTCCGTTCTGAGGAGGCTTGCGTGATGGCTGGTGGAAAACCCCTCTTGGTCGGCTCGACCCGCTACTGGCGCGGCCGGCGCGCGACGGTGCAGTGGTTCACCGCGTGCCAGGTGGGCGTGCGGTTGGACGACGGGACGCGCCGCGTGGTGAAGCCGGGCGAGTTGTGGCTCAGGCCGGGCGGCCCGCGCAAACCGCGACGGCCGCTGCGGGAGCGCGTCCGCGCGGAGTTCGTGGAGATCCGCGGGCGCGAGCCGAGCGCTTCGGAGTTGGCGGCGTTTGCGGGCGGGGAGGGCTGAGCATGGAACCGAAGCGGATCCTCGGAATCGACCCCGCCTCCCGCACCGGCTGGGCCTACCTGGGCGCCGACGGCCGGCGCCTGTTCGGCGGGTGGGTGATCGCCAAGAACACCGACCGGCACCCCGGGGACCGCCTGCGGCGCTTCCGCGACGGTCTGCGGGAGCTGGCCGCCGGGTTCCCCGTGGACCTGGTGGCGTGCGAGGACTCCTGCCTGGGCGTGGGCGAGCGGAGCCGGCAGACGCTGAGGATGCACGCGGAGCTGCTGGCGGTCGTCAAGCTGCTGGCCGCCGACCTGGGCGTGCCCGTGGTGTTCTACGCGCCCATCACGATCAAAGCCTTCGCGGGCTGCGCGGGCAAAACCACCAGGGGAGACAAGTCCGCGATGGTGCGGGCGTGCAATCGCCTGCTGGACATCGAGACCGACGACGACGACGCGGCCGACGCGCTGTTCATCCTGGAAATGGCCCGCCAGGGGATCGCGCCGCCCGCGAAGAGCGCGAAGCGCGCGACGGGGAAGCCAAGGGCCAAGCCCCAAGGGAGGCTCTTTTGAGCGCCGACATCAAGTGCCGCTACTGCCGAGACGCTCAGACGCTGCCCACTGGCGGCGGAGAGCGAATACCGTGCTTCCATTGTCGGGATGTTGCCCC
>Ga0265297_10001798_pt1 | contig 47333 bp, 37 predicted proteins | sample Munlanlwell13791_FD_192502 | JGI IMG/M metagenome (GOLD analysis project Ga0265297, IMG submission 192502) | Leachate microbial communities from a municipal landfill in Southern Ontario, Canada - Leachate well 137-91 | ecosystem: Engineered > Solid waste > Landfill > Unclassified | place...
AAAATCCACATAATTCTTATCAAAGGCGTTCCACATTCTCGGGAAAAACATTTTGCTTTTTGAATCATAAACTGGGGTATATGAGTCTGCACGATAATATTTATCACCAAGAGGAGTATAGTATTTTTTTTGTGCAACATCATATGGAGAAGTATATGCTTCTCCATAAATCAGCGGAGCACTTCCGTATTGTTCTCTTTCAAGATACCTTACTAAAGTATAGGGATTGTCAGGTTGGTATTCATTTGTAGGCGTATTTGCCGAAGCTCTGATTATAATAATTGAAAATGTAGAATAACCTATAATGATTGTTGTAAAACACAGTAATATAGTGTGAAGAGTTGCCTTATCCTTTTTTCTTAGAATATGCAATCCTAAGAAACATAAAACAAGAAGAAGTACCATAAATATAGTTGCACCTACATTGAATTTGGCACCTAACCCATTTACGAAAATTCTGTCAAAGAAAGCTGCTGATTTAGGTATGTAAGGTATAATTCCATAAAGGATAATCGCTAATATAATAAATGAAAGTAGCAATACTCCTACGGATCCTTTCCATGTAATTTTTTTTGATTTTTTATAATAATAGATAAAGACAATCGCAGGTATAGCAAGTAAATTAAGAAGGTGAACTCCTATTGAAAGCCCCATAAGAAATGAAATAAGGATAATCCATCTATTTTGATATTTCAAGTCAATCTCTTCTTCCCACTTCAACATCGCCCAAAAAACGACAGCCGTAAATAGAGAGGACATTGCATATACTTCTCCTTCTACTGCTGAGAACCAGAATGTATCTGAGAAGCAATAAGCTAATGCTCCAACGGCGCCTGCTCCAAAAATTGTAATGGCACCTGATATAGACATCTCTTTGTGGTTTTTTTCATATAATCTCCGGCCGAAGTGAACCACAGTAAGATATAGGAAAAAAATCGTAAATGAGGAGCATAAGGCACTCATCGAATTTACAGCAGCAGCAGCATGCATTTTGTCTGTAAACATTGTAAAAAATCTAGCGAACAATTGAAAAACGGGATTTCCAGGAGGGTGTCCTACTTCAAGTTTAAATGAAGAAGCAATAAATTCGCCACAATCCCAGAAACTGGTTGTAGGCTCAATTGTTGAGAGATAAACAAAAGAAGATAGTAATAATATAATTATCCCGATTAGATTATTAAAGATTTTGAATTTTTTGTTATCCATAATGGATGTAGATTTTTGGTATAAAAAACAAATATAAGAATTAGTTTTTTTAACTAAATAGGATTACAGTTATAAAAATGATGAAGAACAGAAATCTGTACAGACAGTTTCTATTGAACATCAAAAACTTATAGTTTCCATTGATAGAAGAAACAGAGGAGGAAAACAGGTTCCTTTGTTGAATTAAATCCTAAACAGGTTTTAATTCAACAAAGGAGATATCTTAGCTTCAATAGTGGCTGCATATTCTTCTGCCCCGTTATTTTTGAGAGTGTTTATCAAGTAATAAAGGAAAGTAATATTGACATCTACTCCTTCTTTGTAAATCATATCATTACCGCGAGGAGAGATGAAGTATTCTATTGTCTGGAATGTTTCAAGAACGAACTGGTCAGCGACGCTTATGGCCTTATCTTTTTGTCCGCATTTAAGATACTGTTCTATAATTTTAACAATACTGAGTTCATTTGTGCTGTGAAGCATCGATACATTATAAGGGAAGTTTTCAGTAGGCATAATATCAACACATCTGTCAAGGAGATTTACGGCCTTATCTTTTTCTCCCTCTTTAATGAGTTTTTCAGCGGTCTGGACAAACATATCTCTAATAGGAGAAACAGCTTCAAATGTGTATAGGTTTTGGTAATCAACATGCATTTTAGTATTCTTCAAAGATTCAAATCTATATACATTCATAAGTTGATTATACATATCATCACTGTTAATCTGGGGTGTATCTCTATAATCAGGAGTTTTTATAGGAACTAATTTATAAGAGAATCCATTAAATTGCAGCCATGGTTTTAATCCTAAATCAACATCGCCACCCATCGAAACAAAGTAAATAGGGCGATCCCAATTGTATTCTGATAAAATATCAAGTACGATAAGATCTGCTTTGCCAATAGTTTTTCCAGATATGGTCAACTCTACGGTATCAACAATTTTATCATAGTCTTTTTCACCTACAATATTATATTTTTTAACATTTTCTTTATTAACAGGGATAAGTAATTTTTTTGCAGGAATAAAATCTGATTTATTGTCAGATAATTTATATTTTGGATTTTTAAATATGGAAATAGCATCTTTTGCAAGAATAGGGTGATCGAATGCCTCAATAACATAAATATAATCGTTTGTGCCGTAAAGGTATTGTTTACGCTCTATTGAAATAGGGAGAGGTTCGGAGTCGTAAGTTTTATATTTCATCTGATCTATATACCAATCAGTTCCTAAATAAGAGGTATTCATTATACGTACATCAGGACGGATATTTTCAACTTCCTGTGCATACCATAGAGGAAAAGTGTCGTTATCTCCATGAGTAACTAAAATTGCATGAGGGCCGGTTCCGGAAAGATAATTATAGGCCAGATCTCTTGCAGTAAATCTCTCACTTCTGTCATGATCATCCCAGTTTTGACAGCCCATAAGTACTGTGACTGAAAGGCATGCAACTGTAGCAATGCCTGCAGTTGCAGCAGAAGGAATTTTTGTTTTTTTAGTTACATCTTCAAGCCAGGATTGAATTGCAACAACTGCAAGTCCTATCCATATGGTAAAGACATAGAAAGACCCCGCATAGGCATAATCCCTTTCCCTTACTTGATAAGGAGGCTGATTTAGATAAACGACTATAGCAATACCTGTTAGAAGGAACAATAATGAAGTAATCCAACAATTTTTCTTATCTCTTTTAAGTTGAAAGAAGAATCCTATCAATCCCAGAATCAGAGGTAGAAAGTAATAATGATTTTTCCCTTTGTTATTTACAAGATAATCAGGACCTTTAGACTGGTCTCCCAGTCGTGCCTTATCAATAAATCCGATGCCGCTTTCCCAGTTTCCTTGAATAGGATCTCCTGGAGTGCTTCCATGAAAATCATTTTGCCTACCGACAAAATTCCACATGAAATAGCGTAAATACATATAATTGACTTGAAAATCGAAGAAAAATGTGAGGTTATCCTTAAAATAAGGCATTTGAATTACTTTTTGTTCTCCTCTGCTCGTAATGGTTACTTGTTTGAATTGCTTGTTGGTATATGAATTGTAAAAATCCACATAATTCTTATCAAAGGCGTTCCACATTCTCGGGAAAAACATTTTGCTTTTTGAATCATAAACTGGGGTATATGAGTCTGCACGATAATATTTATCACCAAGAGGAGTATAGTATTTTTTTTGTGCAACATCATATGGAGAAGTATATGCTTCTCCATAAATCAGCGGAGCACTTCCGTATTGTTCTCTTTCAAGATACCTTACTAAAGTATAGGGATTGTCAGGTTGGTATTCATTTGTAGGCGTATTTGCCGAAGCTCTGATTATAATAATTGAAAATGTAGAATAACCTATAATGATTGTTGTAAAACACAGTAATATAGTGTGAAGAGTTGCCTTATCCTTTTTTCTTAGAATATGCAATCCTAAGAAACATAAAACAAGAAGAAGTACCATAAATATAGTTGCACCTACATTGAATTTGGCACCTAACCCATTTACGAAAATTCTGTCAAAGAAAGCTGCTGATTTAGGTATGTAAGGTATAATTCCATAAAGGATAATCGCTAATATAATAAATGAAAGTAGCAATACTCCTACGGATCCTTTCCATGTAATTTTTTTTGATTTTTTATAATAATAGATAAAGACAATCGCAGGTATAGCAAGTAAATTAAGAAGGTGAACTCCTATTGAAAGCCCCATAAGAAATGAAATAAGGATAATCCATCTATTTTGATATTTCAAGTCAATCTCTTCTTCCCACTTCAACATCGCCCAAAAAACGACAGCCGTAAATAGAGAGGACATTGCATATACTTCTCCTTCTACTGCTGAGAACCAGAATGTATCTGAGAAGCAATAAGCTAATGCTCCAACGGCGCCTGCTCCAAAAATTGTAATGGCACCTGATATAGACATCTCTTTGTGGTTTTTTTCATATAATCTCCGGCCGAAGTGAACCACAGTAAGATATAGGAAAAAAATCGTAAATGAGGAGCATAAGGCACTCATCGAATTTACAGCAGCAGCAGCATGCATTTTGTCTGTAAACATTGTAAAAAATCTAGCGAACAATTGAAAAACGGGATTTCCAGGAGGGTGTCCTACTTCAAGTTTAAATGAAGAAGCAATAAATTCGCCACAATCCCAGAAACTGGTTGTAGGCTCAATTGTTGAGAGATAAACAAAAGAAGATAGTAATAATATAATTATCCCGATTAGATTATTAAAGATTTTGAATTTTTTGTTATCCATAATGGATGTAGATTTTTGGTATAAAGAACAAATATAAGAATTAGTTTTTTATAACTAACTTTGTGAAAAAGTATTTGAAATCATGTCTGAAAATGATTGGAAAAGCAGATTGGGAATAGTTTTTTCAACTAACCAGGATTACAGTTATAAAAATGATGAAGAACAGAAATCTGTACAGACAGTTTCTATTGAACATCAAAAACTTATAGTTTCCATTGATAGAAGAAACAGAGGAGGAAAACAGGTTACTTTGATTTCTGGATTTGTTGGAAGTGATGAAGATTTGTCTTTGTTGGGAAAAATAATAAAAAACAAATGTGGTGTTGGAGGTTCTGCTAAAAATGGAGAGATTCTAATTCAAGGGGATTTTAGGGATAAAATTGTAGTTTTATTACAGTCGATGGGGTATAAGGCAAAACGAGGAAATTAATAAATGATACAAGATACACTAAAGTCTATACAGGAAGGATGGGTTGGGAGTACACTCGTTTTGAATGATGTAAATACCTCTTCAGAGCAGATATCTTCAGGTGCTACTCAATCTATTATTATAGTTGTTATAATACTTTTGACACTTTTCCTTGTCTTTTTCAGAAGAGAGTGGATTGCAATATTTCATTCTTTTGTTTCTTTATTCAAATACAGAGAGATATATGATATTGAAGAAGACCAGTATTTGTCCTCTTCAAGGAACGTAACTACTATAATTTCAATTCCTACTGTAGCATTTGTTTTTATTAAGCAAGGGATAGTTGGTTTAAACTATTGGTATTTTCTGGGAATATTGGCTGCTTTCTTTATTGTTAGAATGGGTTTTTTTAGAATTTTTACTTGGGCCACGGGTGGAAAAGGCAATTTTTTGTTGGTTGAAAAATGCAGCTATAACTATTTTATAGTATTTATGTGTTTTTCCTTATTTTCACTGGCTATTTTATATCTGTTTCCGGGAATTAATCCCATAATAATTGATTATTACTTAATTATTATTTTCGGCATTATCGCCTTAATATATTTTTTGAGGGGATATCAAATAATTATTTCTTCAGGATTATCTCATTTTTTATGGTTTTTGTATCTTTGCACTTTGGAATTGTTACCATCTTGTTTTTTTATTAATACCGTAGCCCATTTATGAATATGAAAATTAAAAACATTCTAATCTCTCAACCCTCACCAACTAAAGGTTCTCCATATACAGAGGTGATTACCAAATATGGTGTAAATGTTGATTTTACCCCATTTTTCACTGTAGAACCAATTCCTATTCGCGATTTTAGGACGCAAAAAGTAAATATATTGGATTATACAGCAATAGTTTTTACTTCACGGTCCGCAATAGATGCTTTTTTTAAAATTTGTGAGGAATTGAGACTTGTTGTTCCTGAGACAATGAAATATTTTTGTCAGTCTGAGGCTATTGCTTTGTATTTGCAGAAATATATTGTTTACAGAAAAAGAAAAATATTCTTTGGAAATGGAACGGTATCATCACTTATTGAATGCATTGGGACAAAACATAAGGGAGAAAATTTCCTTATTGCATGTACTGATAGCCTTAAAGCTGATCTTCATAAGTTGTTTGTGAAAGCTAAACTAAAACATGGAAGTGCTGTCTTTGTTAGGACAATAAATAGTGATATAAGCAATATTGATTTGAAAAAATATCAAATGATAGTGTTCTATAGTCCCGCCGATATAAAATCTCTACAAGAAAATTTTCCTGATTTTGAGCAGAAAGATATGTTGTTTGCTACATATGGCTCAACTACGGCGAAAGCAATGAAAGCTGCAAAGTTAAAAACAGAGATTATGGCACCAACACCAGAGGCTCCTTCTATTGCAAAATTGCTGCTACTTTACTTTGATAAAAAATAATGGATTTTAATTTTCCAAAAAAACAAAGACTAAGCCTGAAAAAAGATATTGATAATCTTTTAGAGAAAGGCGAGGTTTTATTTACATATCCATTCAAAGTATATTACAGGGTTGGAAATGGTGAAATAATAAATCGTTCAATGTTTTCTGTCCCTAAAAAAAAATTCAAAAGAGCTGTAAAAAGAAATCTTATAAGGAGGCGTATAAAAGAAGCATATAGATTGAATAATAATATGCTGAAAGAGGAAATAAAGATGGATATTCTGTTTGTATATATTAGTAAAGAAATAAATGAATTCGACCAAATCAACTCAAGAATGCAGGAGGTTTTGGTCAAACTTAACCGGAGTGTTAAAGAAGATAATATTATTTCCATTCATACTCCTGATTAAGTTTTATCAATTATGCATATCTCCTTATACTATGCCTGCATGCAGATTCACTCCTACATGTTCTGCGTATGCTCTGGAAGCAATAAAGAAACACGGTATAATAAAAGGTGGATATTTAGCAGCTAAAAGAATTTTACGCTGTCATCCTTGGGGTGGATCGGGATATGATCCGGTCCCTTAGTTTTCTTCTTTTAATGAATAGCCAAATCTTTTAAGGATTTTTTCCTGTTCAAGTTTATCCATATCTTTTGACATATGTAAAATCTCGCTTTTAGGGAAGTTTTTAATTTTGAGGAGAATTAATCCGTCAAGACTATAATTGAAAAGTGGGTCTACATTATAACAGATTATTTTTGAATTAATTTTAATATATTTCTTTACAAGGGTAGGGACTCTGTATTTATTGTCCGAAATACGTAGTAAGAATCTGTCAAACTTATCAAATGAGTCCATTTTTTTTAGCAAAAGAGCACCTGGATCCACTCTTAAAAAATCAGGTGAAAAAGGGTTTCTGGGAGAAATCTCTTTTTTCTTATGGTCGATTGAGTGGTTATGTGAGAGATAATATACCATTAGACTTTGGTAAAAACGAGGATACCAATTGCTTATACTGACCGGGCCTATAAAGTAAACCGTATCAGGATATAGTAATAGACTATACATTAATCCCTTGAAAAGAAGGGATAAAGGGAGTGTCTCTTTTTGATAATCGACAGATACAAAAGAACGGCCCAACTCAATTGACTGTTTAAGTGTTTCTCCAAATCCTTGTCCGTATTTAAAAAGATTTTGTGTGTAAAATCCTGAAATACCTCCGTGGGATTCAAATATTTCTTTACCAATTCCAAGTCGGTAAGCACCGGCAATCTTTTTTTTATTTTTATCCCAAAGTATAAGATGCTTGAAATACGTGTCATATTCGTCTAAATCAAGGGGAAGATTTACTCCTTCGCCTGTGGCACGGAATGCCTCTTCTCTTTTACGCCCAATTTCATGGATTATGTTTGGTATTTCTTGATAATCTGCAAGAAAGCATTGGAATGAAGAGGATTCAAACATTTTTTTAGATTTGATTTTTTCAAACTCTTTTATTATTGTTTTTTTATCTTTTGGAAGAGCAATAGGAACTATTTTTTCTGGACTCACATTTAGAGAGGTGTTTACGTTTGAAAGATCTCCTTCAAGAGAATAAACCCTGTTTCTTAGATATGATCCCAATTCTTTAAGATTGGAATATTCTGCTATTTCGCTCACTCCAATAGGTTTTCCAATACGCATTTTTATGGATTTTCCCTTTTTATTGTAGACTTCTCTTAATAGGCTTACTGTCCGCAACATTGGATTGATTCTCCCCAGAAGGTGAAAAAATTTTGAGTTTTCACCATCAAAATATACCGGAATAACCGGAACGCCAGCTGTCTTAATTAATTTGATCATATTTTCCGGCCAAGCTATATCTTCGCACACTCTACCTTTTTTAGGTGCTACTTTTTTTCCTGGTTTTTGGAATGTTGAAACCTCTCCTGCGGGAAAAAGACCAAGCCCCCCTCCAGAATTAAGATGTTCTTTAGCCATTCTTATCCCTGAAAAACTGCTTTTTATTCCAGGCATATTTGAAAAAGGATTGACAGGAAGGAAGGTGTCTTTCAGGTTTGGAATCATTGTAAGAATAAAATTGGATAGTGTCTTATAGTCGGAACGCATAGATCCAAAAATAGTTAGGGTAATAATGCCGTCAACCCCTCCGTAAGAATGATTGGAAATTGTAATAAAGGCACCTTCTTGTGGAACATAGTCTAGTTGGTGAGGGATAATATCATATTTAATGTTCAGCCCTTTTAATATTTCTTCACAAAAATCAGCACCGTTATAACTTTTATATTTATCATATATTTTGTTTGCTTTGTTAAATCCGAGAAGCCACATGATGATCGGGGCAATTAGGGATCCGAGTGGTCCCTTCATTTTAATAACCCTTTTGATGTCGGAATTATTGATTACTTTTGTTTTCATACGTTAGGTTTAGTGGTATGCAAAGATAATATATTTCTCATTTATCAGATGAATATCAAATACAAAATAGAAATTCTACCGCACAGCCCCGGTGTATACAGATTCATTAATAGTGAAGGAATCGTGATATATGTCGGCAAGGCAAAAGACCTTAAAAAGAGAGTTTCTCAATACTTTCGTCCAATAGCCTCCCTAGATAGGAAGACTAGAGTGATGGTGGGCAAAATCGCTGATATTCAGCATACAATAGTGGACACGGAGGAAGATGCACTATTGTTGGAAAACAATTTGATAAAACAGATTCAGCCCAAATACAATATTATGCTCAAGGATAGTAAAACTTATCCATGGATATGTGTTAAAAAAGAACCTTTTCCCAGGGTCTTTCTCACAAGAAGAGTTGTAAAGGACGGTTCTCAATATTTTGGGCCCTACAGTTGTTTATCTCATGCTCATAATATTCTTGATTTGATAGAAAACCTTTATCAATTAAGAAATTGCAAACTTTCTCTTACTTCCGAAAATATTTTTTCTAAAAAGTTCAGGCCTTGTCTGAATGCTCATTTGGGTAAATGCAAAGCCCCTTGTGTCGGCCTTATTTCTAGTAGCGAATATAATCAACAGATTGATTCTATTGTTTTTCTTTTAAAAGGAGGTGTATCACAGATACTAAAAGAAAATAAGGATAAAATGATTGCAGCTGCAAATAATCTTGATTTTGAGTTGGCGCAGGAGTATAAGAGGAAGGTACAAATGCTTGAAAAGCATTATAGTAAATCTTTAGTTATAAGTCAAAACATCATTGATATTGATGTTTTCTCACTTGTTTTTGATGAATATGATGTTTTTTGCAACTTTATACGGTTGAAAGTAGGTTGTATAATCCAATCTTTCAATATGGAATTAAAAATGAAGATTGAGCAAGAGAAGGGTGAGGTTTTGAGTGTTTTTATGGGTGAAATAATCTCAAGATTCGGGGCCTTATCCAAAGAGATTGTTGTCCCATTTTTGCCCGATCAGGAATTTGAAGGGAAGAATGTTCATGTCCCTTTGAAAGGAGACAAACTTAGTCTTTTGGAGTTAAGCAGAAAAAATGCGTCAGAACTTAAATTCAATCATTTAAAACAGGAAGAACATTTGAGACCTGAAGATCATAAAGGTCGTATTATGAATAATTTGCAAAAGGATCTCGGTATGGCGGAAACACCTCACCATATAGAATGTTTTGACAATTCCAATATCCAAGGGAGCAATCCTGTTGCGTCATGTGTTGTTTTTAAAGAGGGAGTGCCAAGTAAAAAAGATTATCGTCATTTTAATATCAAAACTGTAATAGGAGCAAATGATTATGCTTCTATGAAGGAGGTTGTTAATAGAAGATATTCCCGTTTATTGGAAGAAAGTGCACCTTTGCCTCAACTTATAGTGATTGATGGAGGTAGGGGGCAACTCAATTTTGCTTTTGAAGCACTATCGGAACTTGGCCTTTCTGAACGGATATTTGTTATTGGAATAGCAAAGAGGCTTGAAGAGATAATTGTTCCGGGTGATCCTCATCCTCTTTTTTTAGATAAAAATTCCAGTTCATTAAGGTTGTTAATGCAAATAAGAGATGAAGCTCACAGATTTGGTATAGGGCATCATCGGGGGCGTAGAAGTAAAGATCAAGTTGCTTCCGAGTTGAGCCAGATAAATGGTATAGGTGCTGCGACTGAGAATAAACTTTTAATCAATTTTAAAAGTGTTGCAAGAATAAAAAAAGCCGGTTTTGATGAATTGTCAAAAGTTGCCGGAAAGAGAGTGGCGGGAGCAATTATTGATTATTATTCAAATGAAATTAAAAAATAATTTTATTTTCCTCACCGGCAAACATCGGATGATTAATGATATCGTTCGGATACACATAATTTCCTCCATTACTATCAAGATTAATGCCCAAGGCTTCACTGAAAATTAATTTTATAAAACTTGAACAATTTGCTTTTCCCCCATCTTTTGAAGGAAAAAGGGAGTAGGGCCTGTTAGAAAATTTGTCTGCATAGTATAGAATTTTTTCCAGTTGTTCCGGGGTAAGGTGTGTTTTTAATATATATCTTCTTCCACGGTGTTCTTCGCCAAAACTGGTTGAAGCGCTGGTTTTTATTATACCATTATTCCATTCAAGAGGGTGCCATCTGAATAAGCGGGATTCCAGGATGATAATATCAGTTAAAGAATCGTTTTTATCAGACAAAGTTCCTCCTTTTATACATATAGAAGCGTGGCCAAAGAGCCTTCCTCCTTCAACTTTTGAAGAACCGAATATTATGTTGAGATTGGGACGTACAATAAGATCTCCTGATTCTACCTCAACCTGAAACTTTTTATTTGTTAAATTTTTTGCTTTTATATGGGTTGTTATATCTTGCTCAAAGAGTATTCCGATAAATATGAGTAAAATAATTAATGATATTTTTTTAGCCATGAGGGTTGATATGATTTTGAGTGGTGGTTAATAGTTTATTAATTCCTTCATATAGAAGGGTATATAATGGAAATAAAATAAATTTAAGGATTTAAGTGTAATAATCCTGTATAATATGCCACAATTATAGAAAAATTTTCCAAATCATCAATGTTTATCTATCTATAAAAAGTCATCCATAAGCAATTCTTTATCGAGAGAGCTTTCTCCACTGAATTAGTCCGTTTATTGAGTTCGCCAAATAGAATACCCACATTATTACCATCATTTCTGCATGCGGATCTCCTTTTATTGTCAGAATAGTCCACATTATAACGCTAATCACATTTGTTATTATCCATAGAGCCCATTGTTCGGCAAATGCACGTACCATTAGAAACATAGCAATAATAGACAAAACAGTTGTTGCTGAATCTTTATATGGTTGAGGGTCTCCTATCTTATCTAAGATATACCCTGTAACCAAAACGGAAATAACGCTTACTGCTATAAGTATAATTGTTTGAGACAAGTTCATTCGACGGGCTTTTACCTTTGTCTCGTCCTCTTCCTGTTTTCTCTTTTGCCATGAAAACCATCCTATAAATTGCATAGGAAGGTAATATAAGGCATTGAGGGCTGCATCTCCATATAATTCTGATTTGTAAGAAATATATGCATACAATGATACATTGACAAGTCCGAAGATATAATTCAGAATATTTCCTTTTGCCACGAGAACCACGCAAATTAAACCGGTAATACCGGCAATCATACCGATAATGTCGAACTCTTTGGTGAAAAAGGAGTAAAGGATGCTTGTAGATATAACACCTACAATTAATATGTAATCAAACACCGATAGGGTGTTTTTGTTAATCAGTTTCAATATAAATCCGTGCTAAATAAAAAATTTAAATAATTTTTGTTTTCTCCTGTTCTTGCATAACGAAAACCGATACTAAGTTCCCTGCCTATACGAAAGAAATGGGCATCAAGGAGAAAATCAGATCCATAGGAGTATAGAAAATCATTTTTAGGATGGAGAATGTCATTGTTAATATTATTGAAGTTGGCAGGGGTGTTTATTGCCATATCAGCAAAAGGTATAATCTGTAAACGTTTTAAATAAAAAAGCCATTGACAAGAAACATCTCCCAAATAAACCGGGATTGCATAGTCTGCAGAGACTTTGGCATAATTTAAAAGAATTAAATTGTTATACCCTCTTGGCATTGATGCTAGATTTGGAACAAATCCAAATGCACTTTTGCAATATTGTTTTTGATAGGATGCAGTCAACTTCAGTCCCTGTTTTAATGTGATTCCCGGAAGATAACCATAACCATATATATAAGTAATATTACCGTTTTCATTATGGGGGCCATAAGTAAAAGATCCTTTTATCGAGACTCCAAATCCCCATCGTGGAAACAGATTTGTTTTAGTTGTGGGTAGAGTCTTATAGTATCTTATTCCGTAAGAAAGTCCCTGTTTGTTTCTGAATTGATTTCCGAATAGAGAATATTCATCATTGCAGAAATTATAACTTATTTCCGGAATCAAACCGCTATTCCAACCAGAGCGACTTAGATTTATAGGGATATAAGCTTTTAAAGAGAGATTAAGAGATGGAGAGGATAATGTATCTATGTGGTAATTTATCGGGTAAACATCAGAATTAATATGTGATTCAATTATTGATGTTACCGTCTTATGGCGGTCGTTAAAATCAGCTGAGAATTCAAAAACAGGGAATAGCCCTGTATAATTAAAATTTATGTGGCCTGAATGAAATCCTTCATGATATGAATATCCAAATTGGGAAACGGCTGTTCCAAGAGTGTTTTGAGATAATATAGTAACTCCTAATGATGCCAGTTGATAATATTCGTCAAAACTCATTTTCATTATTCTGTTTACATTGGCATAGAAAGGAGCCCAAGAGTGAACATTAAATAGATGAAGAGCTTTATTGTATTTTTTTGCCTCAATAGAGGCAATTCTTTTTTGTAATTGAATATCCTCCTCCTCTGATATAGTTTCAGTATATTTTTTTGCTTGTGCTGCATTAAATTCTGCAATTTGATAATGATAAGGTTTGTTAAAACTGGCAGGAGACCAATCAAGAAATTTTGATGAGGATTTCACAGGGTGATATCCTAAGTTATCAAAATCGGTAAAATACAATGTATTGCTTGTAGTGTCATATGAGGGGCTGAAAGCTCCGAAACGGGCATTTGTCAATCTTTGTAGAAATTTTGTTTCCGGAGTATAGAAATAAATATTTGTTATCCCATCCAGATCACTTTGAAACAGCAACTTATCGCCCACACTCTTTAATTCTTGAATCCAACGGGATTGATCCGGAACTTCATTTTTCCATTCATTCTTTGGATCTGTAACATCTATTCTATATATACCCATACCATTTTCAGTTATTGCAGTACAGAAAATATAGTTGTTAATCCAGGCCCCATAGGTGAGTTGACTGCTGAAAGGTGCTTCATACCTTGCTTTTACCTCTCCTGTTTCACTATCTAACAATACAAGATAGGATGACCCTTCAATAGGGTATTCTATTACGGAAAGGGTATCTTTTGTTTGGGAAAAAGCTGGATTAAAGTATCTGGTCTTTTGGGTAATATCTTTTATTTCTTCTGTATTAATATCAAAACTTCTGATGATAGAATAATTTTTTAACTCCCATCTTATATCAGGGACGGTTTCTGACCAGTAGAATAGAGAATCATTTTTTTTAATGATTTCACTAGTAGTTGAAGCAAAGGGTTTGATTACTTTTTCGTCCCCTTTTTCATTTATTAAAACAAGCTGCCTTGAGTGTTCAAATCCAGATTTTAAAACGATAGTTTTATTATTATTTAAAGGTAAGGGAGATGAGTATGTTGTATAGAGGTGTTCTTTTCTAAAGACAATACTTTCTGTAGGGGTAAAGTATCCTCTATTTTTGTATTCATTTTTCCAGATGTCATTCATTAAAAATGTTGCTTCTTTCCAATATTTTCTCGGAGTTAAACCGACGGCCTTTTGAAAAGATATGTTCCATCCTCCTATGTTCCACCAAAGGTCAACCAGGCTTTCCATAGTTTCTCCTGAAAAATAGTAATTATTGGAAAAATAACGCATCGTGCTTCCTATCATATACCCGAAAGCATATTTGTCAGGAGTGAAATAATTATATGATCCATAACGCCAATGGTCATAATCTCTGATATCTCCATCTAAAAATGAGGCTCTGAAATACATGAGAAAGTTTGCATCTCTTCCTCTTCCTGTTTCTGAAAAGTCTGTCTCATTAAGGGTGGCATCTCCCTCCAGAAGCCAAACAGAAGGGTAAAATCCTATACCAAGACCAACAGATTGTTCTCCTAGAATAAAAGACAAAATGCTAAAAACTCCTTTTGTATAATGAGCCATTTGTCCCACATGTCTTCCTTCGTGAAGAGCTAGTTGTTTTTCCCAGTTTTGAGCGAATCCTCTATATGCTGAAGGTGTGGAGATAATTTCCACTCTTTTAGGTGCCCAGACTACAGTTCCATTGCTACTTGTCGTATATGGATGTAGGACCAAAGGGACATAGGGGGGATCTATTTTTAGCCCGACTAGTGTGTTTTTTATTGTTTTTTCAAACTGATAAAGGTATCTTCTTGCAAGAGAATCGGTTTCACGAGGATATATTATAGAAAAATTATCACTTTTTAATTCCATCCATTTTGCTGTTTCGGGATCTGACCCTATGGTGAAGTATTGTGCTGAAGCAGGCTGAAAAAATATAAAAAGCTTTATTAGTAGCACTGAAAATAGTGTTAAAGCAAAACAAATTAATCTATGTCTGTTAATCATATAAGCGCAAAGTTAATAAAATAGTTATTCTTGTTCCTACTGATTGTTTTTTTATCTTTGCGCTAATAAAAATTCCATTTTATGAATGTGGTCATTCAGATTTTATCTCTTTTAGGCTCGCTCGGTTTGTTTCTTTACGGGATGACTTTAATGAGCGAATCTCTTCAAAAAGTAGCCGGTAACGGATTAAGAAGATTTTTGGCGTCCATGACATCAAATCCTTTCAAAAGAATATTGACAGGGCTTTGTGTTACCGCGATTATTCAGTCTTCTTCAGCAACGACTGTGATGGTGGTAAGTTTTGTAAATGCCGGGCTGCTTACATTGACACAGTCAATAGGAGTTATAATGGGGGCCAATATAGGGACAACGGTAACAGCATGGTTTATTTCCTTACTAGGGTTTAAAGCAGATATTTCAATGATTTCTATTCCATTAATTGGTTTGGGATTTGCATTTATGATGTCTAAGAAATCCAAGAGAAAAACCATAGGTGAGTTAATAATAGGTTTTGCCTTGCTTTTTCTTGGATTGAGTTTTATGAAAGATTCTGTTCCCGATCTGAATTCATCTCCGGAAATTCTTGCCTTTTTAAAATCATGGACAGGATGGGGATTTGGATCTGTTCTAATTTTTGTTGGAATAGGAACACTCTTAACAATTGTGTTACAATCTTCTTCGGCTACTGTAGCCTTGACGTTGGTAATGATTAATTTTGGATGGATTCCATTTGAAATGGCTGCGGCTATGGTTTTGGGAGAAAACATAGGAACCACTATAACTGCAAACATAGCAGCATCGGTCGGTAATACCTCTGCAAAACGAACGGCCCTGGCCCATACTGTGTTTAATATGTTTGGAGTAATATGGGTTTTAGCCTTATTCAAACCATTTCTGACACTTATTTCAAAAATAGTAATGGGTCTTGGCTGTGCAAATCCTTTTACACCTTTCTGCGTTACAAATCAAATTGATCCTGCACTCGCTTCTATGACAATGTTATATTCGATTTCCATGCTCCATACATTATTTAATGTTACAAATACTTTAATTATGGTGTGGTTTGTTCCAACGATAGTAAAAATTGTAAAATGGATAATTCCTGGTTCGAAAGATGAAGAAATATTCCGGTTACAATATATTCAAGGAGGAATTTTAAGTACAGCTGAATTGTCTTTAGATCAATCAAAAAGAGAAATTGTCCATTTTGCGCAGTTGATGAAAAAACAATATTCATATGCTCATGAGGCAATTCTATTAGCAGATAACGATAAATTTAATGAGCTGTTCAATAAACTGGAACATTATGAACAAATCGCTGATCAGGTTGAGTATGAAATCGCAAATTATCTTAATGAAATTGGGGAAGAAGAATTAAGCCATGAATCGGGGCGTAGAACGCAGGCTATGTATAAGATTATTGGAGAGTTAGAAAGTATTGGAGATTCCGGATATAATATAGGGCGTATTTTACAGCGTAAGAATATCAACAATATCCATTTTGATCAGAATATTGTTAATAAAATAATACATATGCTTTACTTAGTGGAAGTAGCCCTTGATGTAATGATTGTAAACTGTGACAGGGGTTATACCAAAATTTCTAATATATCAAATGCCCTTGATGCTGAGTATGATATTAATGAATATAGAAATAATCTTCGTGAAGAACATTTATTGAATCTTGAAAACAATGCTTATTCATATCTTGTCGGTGTATATTATATGGATATAATTTCGGAACTTGAACGTGTAGGTGATTTTATTATTAATATTTCTGAGGCAATTGTTGAAATAAACGATTAATATTTTATTATTATGAATATAAAAAAAGTGGCTTTATCTCTATTTATTTGTTTTTTTATCTCTTTGACATTCTCTTTTGCTCAGAATGATTCATTATCGTTTTTTAATGGAAATTGGACTGAAAACAAAGTAACCAATGGGGTAACTGTTAAACAATGTCATTTTGATAAAGGGGAATTTTTTGGATCAAATCAATATATCTCTCTGTTGGAAATAACTAAGGAACGACGCATTGATATTATAGCAGACAATGTTCTGAAAAGAACAAGTGAAATGGCAAAGGAAGTGGGAGCTTTGGCTGCTGTGAACGGGTCTTTTTTTAAAATGAGCATACCATATAATTCGGTTGATTATTTAAGAGTAGATGGAGTTATGCTGGCTGACAATCAGAAAAGCAATATCGGGGAAAGAGAAATGCACCAACTGGGGGCAATTGCCACCTTTAAAGGAGAACTTTTTATTTTAAAAGCAGATTCAATTTGGAGATGGGAACATGATATACAAGCGGAAGATGTTTTAACATCCGGCCCTCTTCTGTTGTGTGGAGGAAAAAAAGAGTTGCTAACTGAGGTCCCTTTCTATAAAAATCGTCATCCAAGAACATGTGTTGGAAAAAGAAGAGATGGAACAATTGTATTCATGGTAGTGGACGGGCGTAATTCTGCTGCAGCAGGCATGAGCATCTCTGAATTGCAGCAAGTCATGAGTTGGTTGGGCTGTGAAGATGCTTTAAATCTTGATGGTGGAGGGTCTTCTACTATGGTTGTAAAAGATTTAATTATTAATCATCCCACTGATAATAAAAAATTTGATGCCGAAGGAGAAAGAAAGGTGGCTAATTGTGTGGTAGTTAGATAATTATTTAAAATCAGACTGGTAAACCAAAAACTTTAATATGTTTTTAGGAGTTCCATCTTTAAATATCACTTTTTTATCTGTATCTAAAAGATATAATGAGGGAACAGCCCTGATATAATATATGGTATTGCTGTTTAATTCCATTTTGTGATCAAACCCGTTAATCCAGTTTTTAGGATAAAATTTCATATAGTTATACCATTCTGTAAGGTCGGCATCAGGATAAATATTTAACACAGCAAGTTTTTTTTCTTTTATCATCCAATTCACCTCTTTAGAAGATGATAGTATATCTATGACTTCTTTACAATTGTCGCATCCCGGATTACTAAAGAAAAGAAGAATAAAATTTGCTTTTGTTTTATATAAGGAGCTTGTTCTTCCGTTATTAAGAGTGAAAGAAAAATCGTTAGCAGGTGTTCCAAGACGATTTAATGAACAAAGAGTTAGAAGATAATTATATCTTGATTTTTGTGTTGAATCTGTAAGCTCTGTCTTTGTGAGTTTTTCAAGAACTGGAATAAAATATTCTTCATTTCGGTACGGAGAATTTGGGTTAAAAAGATATTTTTCCGAAAGGTCGGTTACTGTCTTCCAAATAATGCTTTTTGGCTCAATTTTTTCTTTTTCCTCTGCCTTATCCATAAGAGTTTTTTGTGCATAAAGCATATTATTTATTGAATTTTTGTCCAGATAATGAAGATATTTCAAATATGCATTTTCAAAGCTGCTTTTTGTTACTCCTCCAACAAGATTTGTGTCTTTGGTATAATTTCTTGAAGGATTAAAAAAATCATCCCAAAAATGGGCTGATATATATTGGTAGGCTTTTGCCTCATTACCAAGCATTGCCGGAATTTTGGTATATGGGAAAGGTTGAGCTTTTGGGGTATCAGCAGGGGCCTTTGGATTACCACAAGAAACTAACAGCATTAGATATATTGGGAGTAAATAAATTTTTTTCATAAAGCAAAGTTAAAAAAAACCGTCTGAAAAAATTCAAACGGTTTCTTTTTAATATTATATATTACATCATTCCCATCCCTGGACCACCGCCCATTGGCATAGGAGGATTATCTTCTTTCTTATCAGCAAGAATACATTCGGTTGCTAATAACATACCTGCAACTGAAGCCGCATTCTCAAGAGCTATACGTGTAACCTTTGTAGGGTCGATGACTCCTGAAGATAGAAGATTTTCATATTTTTCCGTACGGGCATTATATCCGAAATCACCTTTACCTTCTTTGATTTTCTGAACTACAACACTACTTTCAACACCTGCATTTTCAACAATCATTCTTAAAGGTTCTTCGATTGCACGTGCAATAATATTTATACCGGTTCTTTCATCTTCATTTTCACTTTTGACAGATGCAAGAGCATCAATGGCACGGATATATGCAACTCCACCACCAGCAACGATACCTTCTTCAACTGCAGCACGTGTTGCGCTTAGAGCATCTTCAACTCTATCCTTTTTTTCTTTCATCTCAATTTCAGATGCCGCACCAACATAAATAACGGCTACACCGCCTGCAAGTTTACCAAGTCTTTCCTGTAATTTTTCACGATCGTAATCACTTGTTGTGGTTTCGATTTGTTTACGAATTTGGTCGGCACGATCTTTAATCGCAGCAGAATCTCCTGCACCATTTACGATGGTTGTATTCTCTTTGTCTATAACTATTTTTTCTGCACTACCTAACATATCAGGAGTAGCATTTTCAAGGGTAAATCCTCTTTCTTCCGATATAACCATACCACCTGTAAGTATTGCGATATCTTGAAGCATCTCTTTACGACGATCACCAAAACCAGGAGCTTTAACGGCAGCAATCTTTAATGTACCACGTAATCTATTTACTACTAATGTTGTTAGAGCCTCTCCGTCAACATCTTCGGCTATTATCAGCAATGATTTTCCATCACTTGCAATTGGCTCAAGAATAGGAAGAAGATCTTTCATAGTAGAAATCTTTTTATCTGTAATGAGAACCTTTGGTGATTCTAAAACAGCTTCCATTTTGTCAGGGTTTGTCATAAAATATGCAGAGATGTATCCTCTGTCAAATTGCATACCCTCAACTACTTTGACTTCAGTTTCAGTACCTTTTGCTTCTTCAACAGTAATTACACCATCTTTTTTGACTTTTGACATTGCCTCAGCAATAAGTTTGCCTATAAAATTATCATTGTTTGCAGAGATAGTACCTACTTGTTCTATTTTTGAGTAGTCATCACCAACCGGTTGACTTTGTTTTTGCAGATTTTTAACTACAGCTACGACAGCTTTGTCAATACCACGTTTTAAATCCATAGGATTTGCACCGGCTGCAACATTTTTGAGACCTACATTAATAATTGACTGAGCAAGTACAGTAGCTGTAGTTGTACCATCACCAGCCTGATCATTTGTTTTAGAAGCAACTTCTTTAACCATCTGAGCACCCATATTTTGGAAGCGATCTTCTAATTCAATCTCTTTTGCAACGGTTACACCGTCTTTGGTTACTTGTGGTGCACCAAATTTTTTATCTATAACTACATTACGTCCTTTTGGGCCTAAGGTTACTTTAACTGCATTTGCAAGAGCGTCAACACCTTCTTTCATAAGGTTGCGTGCTTCAATATTGAATTTAATTTCTTTTGCCATTGTTTTTATTTTTAGAATTGATTATTGTAAAACTGCTACAACGTCAGATTGACGCATAATTAAATAATCCTTACCGTCAACTGTGATTTCCGTACCGGCATATTTACCATATAAAACTACATCGCCGATTTTTAATTCCATCGGTTCATCTTTTTTGCCTTGTCCAACAGCCATTACTGTACCTTGTTGAGGTTTTTCTTTTGCAGTGTCGGGGATATATAATCCGGATGCTGTTTTTGTTTCAGCTGCCTTAGCTTCAACTAATACTCTGTCTGCTAATGGTTTTACTTTCATAATTATAATTATTTATTTTTAAAGTTTTTGTTTAGTTTCTTCAAGGGCAAAATAAGTGCCAAGTGACATAAAGTGACAAAATGACATTAAATATTTTTAGAAATAAGTCTTTAGATGGCTTTATATAATATTACCTAAAAAAGGCCAAAGTTTTGTTATTGTTTGTTATGATTGTAAACACACATTGCAATAGCGTGGAATATTCATTTAGAAACAGAAAAATAGAGTCACTTCTATATTTTTATGAGAGAAAAACTGATAAATGAAGCAGTAAATTGACATTTATTAATTTATATAGTAAGTCTTGCACAGGCAAGATTAGAAAAATTAACTATAAAAAGTATTATCATGAGATTATTATTTCAAACATTAGGGGTTACATTAATATTGTTTTTTTTAGCAAGTTGCGATAAGTTTAATACAGGAGATGAAAAATTTGAACAGAATATCTTGTTCCAAAGTGAACATATAAATTACGCTTGGGGCTATGCCCATTCGGGATGGATTATTGATTCTACCGGTAATGTACATGTTTATAGGTTGCCTGAAAGTTGGAACAATTGTGATTCATTAGGGTTTATAAGTGATACTGCAATGAATTATAATATTGCCGCAACAGATTCAATATGTCTGCATATTGATAAGAAGGATTTGCTGGATAAAGTGTCTCTTATTAAAAGGGCTGTTAAAGGAAGCTATTCGGACCCTGAACAAGAAATGTATGATGCTGGTATAGTAAGCTATTATGGATATATTTATAATAAAGAGACAAAGAAATATCAGAGAATACTTCTAAGACAGTGGGGCGATATTAAAATAGTAAATGAATCAGGTTCTGCTGAACAGCTGTATGATTGGTTAAAGTCGGTAGAACAGAAGATAAAAAAATGACAAAACTTGTTTAATATATAACACTTCAAAGTTTATATATTTGCAATATGGAAAAATTTATGAAAGAGGCTCTTAAGGAGGCCCATAATGCCGCTCTAAAGGAAGAAGTTCCTATTGGAGCGGTAATTGTGTGTAAAGGATCAATCATAGCAAGGGCGTATAATCTTTCTGAAACACTTAATGATCCTACGGCACATGCAGAAATGCAGGCCATAACGATAGCGACAGAGTCATTGGGTGGAAAATATTTGGATGATTGTACAATATATGTGACGGTAGAACCATGTCCTATGTGCGCGGCAGCATTAGCATGGGCACAAATTGGAGGTGTAGTTTATGGGGCTTCCGATCCAAAGAGAGGATACACCCTTTTTACTCCCAGTTTGCTTCACCCAAAGACAAAAGTGGTCTCCGGAGTAATGAGAAAGGAATGTGGAGAGATCGTTTCCGAATTTTTTAAAAATAAACGGAAATAAGATAGATGGAATGGTTAAGCGGTCTTGGACTTTTAGGTCTGTTCATAGGTACATTTCTGGCTGCTACGGTTATACCATTCAGCTCAGATGTTCTTTTTGTGGGAATACTAATGACTGGAGTTAATCCTGTATTGGTTCTTATAGTTGGGACGATGGGAAACTGGTTTGGAGGTCTTACCTCATATGGTGTAGGATATGTCGCAAAATGGAAGTGGATAGAAAAATGGTTCAAAATAAAAGAAGATACCATACTGAAGCAAAAAACAATAATAGACAAATGGGGACCTCCATTGGCCCTTATTAGTTGGTTTCCTTTTGTGGGTGACGTATTTGTAATTGCTTTGGGTTTTTATAAAGTAAATTTCTGGAAATGCTCAATATATATGTTGATAGGTAAAGGACTTAGATTTGCCGCCTGGACCGTGCTTTTTATAAAATACGGAGAAGCTGTAATGAATTTTATTTTTTAAAAAACGCTTTCAAAATATAGGGATTTTCAAAAAGTTTGTATATTTGCAATCCGAAAAACTGAGATATGGTGTAATGGTAGCACTACTGATTTTGGTTCAGTCAGTCCAGGTTCGAATCCTAGTATCTCAACTAAACATTTAAACATTAATACATTGGAACCTCCGAGTTGTCAATTTAATCCTCTCCCCGAGGGCTCTTCTACAGAGCCTCTCCCTTCGAGTATTAATGTAAATCAATCTAAAAATAAACGTAAGTCCACTTCGAAAAAACGAGGTGTGGCTGTTTTTTTTATTAATAAATAGGAATAATGGCACTTTTTTTTAAAAAAGAACTTGAAAATGATGCTCAAATTTTTGTTTGGGAAATTACCGAAACAGAAAAGGAGCTTTTAACGCTATCTTCTATCCCAAATGAGGAAATTGAAGAACTGAGTTTAATAAAAAGTGAGGCAAGGAGAAAAGAACGGCTTGCCGTAAGGGCTCTACTGAGTGAAATTTTTGAGGATAAAGTATATCTTGGACATCACGATAATGGACGTCCTTTCCTTCAGAACTCAATTACAGAAATAAGTATTGCTCACACAAACAGGTTTGTGTCCATAATTATTCATCCTGAAGAAGATTTGGGGATAGATATTGAGTCTTTAGACCGGGATTTTTCCGCAGTTGAGAAAAAAGCTCTTTCAGAAGAAGAGATAGATGATCTTTCAGATCGTAATCGTACTTTACAATTGGCAATTTATTGGTGTGCCAAAGAAGCAATTTATAAGAGAATGTCCATTTCCGGTGTTGATTATGCAGAACAAATAGAGATAAATCGTTTTAATCCTCATAATGAAGGAGAATTGGATGCCACCTTTACTCATAAAGATGGTACTGAGATGGATTTTGAATTAGGATATAAGGTTTTTGAAAACCACGTAATGGTATGGGTGGTAGGATAGATTACTTCAAAATCGCATTATATTTTTCGACTAAATATTCTGGATTATAAGCGAGTTTTGCTTTACGTAATCCTTCGTCACCGGCATCATCTTCTCTGTTTACATATTTAAAAGATGAAGCCTCATGAAACAAAAATTCTCTATTTATCATTGGGTAGGCTCCCTTTATACGAGAAAATGCCTTTTCAACATGAACAATAAAAGTGTCATTATTTAAAGGTTCTCCAATTGAGAATGCAATTACTTGATTGTCCACTCGTAAGAGACCTCCTTTTAACTTCAATTGGAAAAAGTTTTCTAAAGCTTTTCTTGTAGCACAAGATTCACTTTGTTTTGAAATATTATGAATACAATAATTTTCTTCGCACCATTTGTTGTTCATTTCTGTACATTCTCTGATATTTTCTAAAGAAATCTCTTCATATTTCCAATTTTCAATTGATAAGAAATGGTTGATAAAGTTTCTTTTGGGCTGATATTTTTTACCTGTTAGAGAAATAAGATTTTCCACACAGTAGATATAGTCATAAGAGGATCTGACCGGAATGAAAGAAAATTTTTGAGGAAATAAGTTTTCAAGCCTGGAGATTCCCTCATTTGTTATACCAATAATATTTGCAGATTTACCCAGATTTACCGCATCTTCCGAAATAAGGTTTAAGATATTTTTTAACTCAATATCTGAGAATTTTCCGGCAGGGTATAGATAATCTGCCCCTGTTTCAGATAGAGAACGAACAATCAAAATATCATTATATCTTGAAATTAATGAATTGTAGAAATTAGCCCATATAAAAAGAGATGTAAAACAATACTCAGTCCCCTTAAATTGTGAATATTTAAGAAGTTCATCTACCCAGGGTTTATCGGTTATTTCTATATTTTTGAAATCTAGCATACTTTTGATTTTTTATATCCAAACGAAAATAGTAAAAAATAGTTATTTTTGTGCATTATAATTGAATTCAAGAAACAATGATGAAGAATTTTGTAAAAGAATTGGAGTGGAGAGGCATGATTCACAATATAATGCCGGGAACAGAAGAACAATTGATGAAAGAGCCTACAGTAGCTTATGTAGGAATTGACCCGACAGCGGACTCTCTTCATATTGGTCACTTGGTAAGTATCATGATGTTGAAACATTTTCAAAATTGCGGACATAAACCTTATGCTTTGGTTGGGGGTGCTACCGGTATGATTGGTGATCCTTCAATGAAATCAGCTGAGCGTAATCTTCTTAATGAAGAGACCTTGAGGCATAACCAGAATGCAATCAAAGCTCAGCTTTCACGTTTTTTGGATTTTGACAGCAATTCATCAAATGCTGCGGTAATGGTAAATAATTATGATTGGATGAAAGATTTTACGTTTCTTGCATTTATTCGTGATATTGGGAAACATATTACCGTTAACTATATGATGAGTAAAGATTCTGTAAAAAAACGCATCTCAGGAGATGAAAGAGAAGGGATGTCTTTTACGGAATTTACATATCAGTTAGTTCAGGGATATGACTTTTTGTGGTTATACCAAAATAAAGGGTGCAAACTTCAAATGGGAGGGAGTGACCAATGGGGAAACATCACAACCGGAACAGAACTTATTCGCAGAAAATGTAACGGTGATGCCTTTGCTTTAACATGTCCTTTGATAACAAAAGCAGATGGGGGAAAATTTGGTAAAACAGAGAAAGGAAATATATGGTTGGATTCTAATTATACATCTCCTTATACTTTTTATCAGTTCTGGCTGAATGTAAGTGATGAAGATGCCCGGAAATATATCAAGATTTTTACTATGCTGACAAAGGATGAAGTTGAAAAAGCAATTGCAGAACACAATGAGACTCCGCATCTGCGCTCTCTTCAAAAATTGTTGGCAAAAGAGGTTACAGTAATGGTACATGGTGAGCTGGAATATCAAAAAGCTATTGATGCTTCAAATATTCTATTTGGCAATTCCACTTCTGAATCTTTGAGAGGGCTGGACGAACAGACATTTCTCTCTGTTTTTGATGGCGTTCCTCAATTTGATTTGAAAAAAGGACAGCTTCCTGAAAATATAATTGAGTTATTAAGTGTTAAAACCATAGTTTTTCCTTCAAAAGGAGAATGTCGTAAGTTAATTCAGGGAGGGGGAGTTGGGATTAATAAAGATAAAACTTCCGATATAAACCTGAATATAACTGAAGAATACCTGATTAACAACAAATATATTTTAGTTCAAAAGGGGAAGAAGAATTATTATATACTAAAATTTGAATAAATGGAAAACGAAACTACTAGACAGCTGAAGGTTGCAAAACAGATTCAGCGAGACCTTGCTGAAATTATCCGCAGTTGTGGAATGGCTGCTTTTGATGGAGCAATGGTCACGGTAAGCGGAGTCAGAATGAGCCCTGATTTATCCTTTGCAAAAGTGTATATAAGCGTCTTTCCTTCTAATAAGGCAAATAAGGTTATGGAGATAATGGAGAAAAAAGGGAAGCAACTTCGTGGTGACCTTGGAAGACTTGTGGGAAAACAGTTAAGGATTGTACCAGAACTTGCATTTCATATAGATGATTCACTTGATTACGTAGAGCATATAGATGATTTGCTAAAATCATGAATCTTTCTTCCTATATAGCAAAGAGATATCTTTTCGCAAAAAAGTCGCACAATGTAATAAATATTATTTCTATAATATCTGCTGCTGGAATTGCGATAGGATGTATGGCTTTGATTGTAATCCTTTCAATCTATAATGGATTTGATTCAATTGTAAGGTCTCTTTATAGCTCATATACCCCAGATTTGGTGATTACCCCTGCTGCCGGAAAAGTTTTTTCTCCTTTCGGGGAAAAGTTCGATCTTTTAAGGAAAGATCCTTCCGTTATCTCATTCAGTGAAGTACTGGAGGAAAATGTTTTTTTACAGTATGGAGATAAACATGTGATTGCTACAGCAAAAGGAGTGGATTCTGTATATGAACACACAACTGGACTAAAAGATCATATTGTTGAAGGAAATTTCGATTTACAATTTGGTGGAATAAATCAGGTAGTAATAGGTAGGTTTCTTGCAATGGAATTGGGATTGAAAACACAGTTTGTTACACCTCTTGATGTCTATTTCCCCTCAAGAACAGGGGACGTTTCTTTGTTGAATCCAATTTCTTCATTAAAAAGGGAAACTTTGTACCCCGCCGGAATTGTTTCTTTGGACCAGAATTTTGATAAGAAATACATATTTATTCCTCTTGCTTCTCTTCGCAATTTGTTGGAATATGAAAATGAAGTTTCAGCAATTGAGATTAATTTGGTTTCCGGTGTGTCAAAAAATATACAGAAAAAGTTTTCGGAGATTCTTGGATCAGACTATGTCATAAAAAATAAATATCAACAAAACGAGTCCCTTTATAAGTTACTTTCTTATGAGAAGCTTGCTATTTATCTTATACTTCTGTTTATAATGATAATAATATCCTGTAATGTATTCAGTTCGTTGTCGATGCTTATTATTGAGAAAAAATTTGATATTGAAATATTAAAATCAATGGGGGCAACAGATCGTCTGATTAAAAAAATCTTTGTTACAGAAGGGTGGTTAATATCATTTTGCGGAATAGTTGCCGGAGTAGTATTGGGATTGATAATCTGTGTAGTGCAGCAGCAGTTTGGTATAGTTAAAATGCCTGGGAATTTTATTATAGATGCTTATCCGGTAGTAATAAAATTCACAGATATTCTTATAATAGTCTTTGGGGTTGGGGTGATAGGGTATCTTATAGCTAGAATGCCTTTGTTATTTTTTAGGAAACACACAAAAAAATAAAGAGGCCGATCCTCTGCCAGAATCAAGCCCCTTCTTGTTGTACTAAAACCTAAACCTATTAAATAGATGCTGGTTTTGTAAAAAACGTTGCATGAAAAGGAAATAATTTTTTTAAAAAAATTATTTCCACCCTTGTGCTTTTATTTCGAGTTCCGCTCCTTCTGGGGTCACCAGAACACTTCCGGTCTCCGGTTTACATAGATGCCCGATAATGTCGAAATCTTGAAATTCTTTGCGGAATGTTTCGTGTTTTTCTATAGGAATTGTAAAAATGAATTTATAATCATCTCCTCCATTCAAAGCAGCTGTAATGGCATCAATATTTAATTCTTCAGCCATTTCGAAAGTATGGCTTGATATAGGAATTTTATCCAGATATATTTTAGCTCCGAAAGAAGTGTCTTTGGTTAGCTTTTTAATGGTATAGGCAAGACCTTTTGTGATAAAATAACCGCTTGAAGGAGTTATATCAAATTCAACAAATCTATCAAGTATGGCCGGATTTATTTCCGGAGAAAGATATGATGCCAAAAGGTATTTGTATTTTGAAAGATCAGGTTGTTTTTCTTCGTCGTTGGATGGGCTTACAAAAGACACTTTTTCCCTATCAAGTACGTGCATTCCCATATAGGCGGCACCTATGTTCCCGGAAAGGCAAATTAAATCCATATTTTTTGCTGATTGTCTTTTTGAAAGAATCTTTTTTTTCTGTTCACCAGTGGCGCATAGACTTATGCTTAATCCTGTCATGGATGGGTTCAGTTCAAGATGAAGTTCAGAAATATGATGTTCTTTTGCTGCAGCTAAAACACCTTCCCAAAACGCAGCTATATCTTCGTAACTGAAACGGGAAGAAATCCCAAGTATTATTGAAAGTCTTTTAGGTTTATGAAAGCCGGCATAAATATTACCGATTACCGAAAGGACCGATTTATATCCCAAATGAGTCAGTGGAGTATAGACTAAATCAAAGTCTACCCCTTCTAAGAGTACAGTATGAGAAGAAATACTATCACCAAAAATTGAAACATCACCATTATTATATCCAGTTTCCTTAAATAATCTGGAAATAGCCTCTATTTTTCCAATTTCTGAAAATTCAGTACGTTTTTTGTTTTTGTCATACATAAAACTTATTTTTTACAAAAATACTTAAAAAGATTAACTTTGCGGTGCAATGGGAAAAAAAGAGAACATAATAGAAAACATAACTCAGAATGAGTATCAGCATGGTTTTGAGACGGTTTTGGAACAGGAATTCATACCTAAGGGGCTGAATGAGGATATTGTAAGGTTGATTTCTGCTAAAAAAGAGGAACCTGAGTGGATGTTGGACTTCAGATTGAAGGCGTATCGTAAATGGATAAAAATGGTAATGCCGACATGGGCACATCTTGATATTCCAAAGATTGATTACAATGATATAATTTATTATGCCGCTCCAAAACCTCAATCTGATAAGAAAGAGATAGATCCTGAATTGGCGGCCACTTTTGATAAATTGGGAATTCCTTTACATGAAAGAAATGTTCTTGGAGGTGTTGCAGTTGATGCTGTTTTTGATTCCGTATCGGTAAAAACTACATTTCGTGAATCTTTAGCCGAGAAGGGAATTATCTTTTGCTCGTTTTCTGAGGCTGTGAAAGATTATCCTGAATTGGTAAAAAAATATTTGGCTTCAGTTGTCCCTATTGGTGATAACTTCTTTTCTGCATTAAATTCTGCTGTTTTCAGTGATGGGTCGTTTTGTTATATTCCTAAAGGAGTGAGATGCCCAATGGAGCTTTCGAGTTATTTTCGTATAAATGCAAAAGGTACCGGGCAATTTGAAAGAACTCTTATTGTTGCGGAAGAAGGTTCTTATTTGAGTTATCTTGAGGGATGTACGGCTCCACAGAGAGATGAAATCCAATTGCATGCTGCAGTGGTGGAAATAGTTGTGGAACAAGATGCTCAGGTTAAATATTCTACCGTACAGAATTGGTATCCGGGAGATGCTCAGGGTAGAGGAGGTATATATAATTTTGTTACAAAAAGGGGAATTTGCAAAGGGGCAAACAGTAAACTGTTTTGGACTCAAGTCGAAACAGGCTCTGCAATAACGTGGAAATATCCCAGCACCATTTTGAAAGGGGATAATTCCATGTCTGAATTTTATTCTGTTGCTGTAACAAATAATTTTCAGCAGGCTGATACTGGTACAAAAATGATTCATCTGGGAAAAAATACAAGAAGTAGAATCGTAAGTAAAGGTATTTCTGCCGGAAGAAGTCAAAATAGCTATAGGGGACTTGTTCGGGTTTCTTCAAATGCCGAAGGTGCCAGAAACCATTCTCAATGTGATTCATTATTGCTTGGTGATAAATGTGGTGCACACACATTTCCTGTGATTGAGAGTGATAATCAGAGTGCGGTAATTGAACATGAGGCAACTACATCAAAGATAAGTGAAGATCAATTGTTTTATTGTCGTCAAAGAGGAATATCTGCTGAAGATGCAGTCGGGTTGATTGTGAATGGATATGCAAAAGAGGTTTTAAATCAATTGCCTATGGAATTTGCTGTTGAAGCGCAGAAATTGTTGCAGGTCTCGCTTGAAGGTAGTGTGGGTTAAAAATAATATAATGTTACACACGGATTTTATTTTGTTTTCAATGGGGGGAGTGGGTGTCAGTTTACTGGAACTCTTTTCAGTTATAGTAGGATTGCTATGTGTTTTTTTTGCCGGAAGGGCAAAAAAAATCAATTTTTGGTTTGGGTATATATATTGTGTTCTTTTATTTGTACTGTTCATGCAAAAACATCTCTATTCAAGTATGATGTTGCAACCGATTTCTCTTTTAATAAATATTGTCGGACATTACAGGTGGACACATCCTAAAAAAGGAGAAGAAAATAAGAATAAAGAACTTAAAATAACTACCATGTCAGGTAGGATAAGATGGTTCTGTTTTGCTTTAATAGTATTGTTATCTTTTATATGGGGGTGGATGTTGAGGGAAGTGGGACACATATGGCCTGATGCTTTTCCTCCTGCAACACGTCCTTTCCTGGATGCTTTTGTGACAATGGTTATATTGACAGCTCAATATTTGTCTGCACAAAAGAAAATTGAGTGTTGGGGGGCATGGACTGTTGTTAATGTAACAAATGTAATATTATATATTTCTGCCGGACTGATTTTTATGCCGATAGTAAGTGCCAGTTATCTTGTTTTGGCATTTTTCGGATTCAGTTCCTGGAAAAAACAAATTAAGAGTCAAGAAGATGTTAATAATTAAGGAATTACACGCCTCAATAGGCGACAAGGAGATTCTAAAAGGAATTAATCTTATAGTAAAACCTGGGGAGGTGCATGCTATTATGGGACCTAACGGTTCGGGTAAAAGTACTTTATCTGCTGTATTGGCCGGACGTGATAACTATAATGTTACATCAGGTGAGGTTTTGTTTGAGGGTGAAAACTTATTTGATTTTTCTCCGGAAGAGAGGTCATGGAAAGGACTTTTTCTTGGATTTCAATATCCTATAGAAATACCCGGTGTTACAAATGTTAATTTTATAAAGACAGCGGTTAATGAACATAGAAAAAATAAGGGCTTATCACCTCTTTCTGCCGCTGAGTTTTTAAAACTTATGCGTGAAAGGATGGCTTTTGTTGAAATGGACAGCAGTTTTTCTTCACGTGGCGTGAATGTTGGCTTTTCGGGTGGTGAAAAGAAGAGAAATGAGATATTTCAAATGGCAATGCTTGAACCGAAATTGGCGATTCTTGATGAAACTGATTCTGGTCTCGATGTTGATGCCTTAAGAATTGTCGCCAATGGGGTCAACAGACTAAAACGTCCTGAAAATTCCACAATAGTCATTACTCATTATCAGAGATTGCTTGATTATATTATACCAGATTTTGTACATATACTTTATAATGGAAAAATAATCAAATCAGCCGGAAAAGAGTTGGCCATGGAGGTGGAAAAGAGAGGATATGATTGGTTAATAAATGGATAGAAATATGAAAGAAAACTATTTATTTTCCCCTAAATTATCGCAGAAGTTTAGTTGCAGTGTTCCTCTTAAAGGGACTTTGCAACAATTCGTGATTAATGGGAAAGTACAGGGAGAAGATAAGCCTTTTTCTTTGTATCTGCCTCAGGAAAAGGAGATGGAGGATATATTGCAACTGATAAGCGTCCGTACTTCTGAGGTTTTTCGCCCTATATATTCAAAGAAAAGTTTCTCTGCTTCAAAGGATAAAGAAGAAAAACTTGAACTTAATTTGTCCAGTGAGTATTTTTTTGATAATAATTCTTCAGCAAGGATATTATTGTGTTCACATACATTTTCATTAGATAGGTTTGTAACAAATGAGAATGTATCAATAACTCTTAAGGAAGGGGCTTCAGCAGAATTCATTGTGATGCAAAACGAACACAATAAGGCCACACATAATACAGTATTCAATGTAAACATTGCTGAAAAAGCAAAACTGAAAATGGTTTTTATTTCTCTTCATGGAGGTGTTATCTCAAATACACTTAATGTGAACATGAATGGAGAATTGGCTGAGTGTGATTTAAGTGGGTTGTATCTGACAGATTCAAAACAGATGATGACTACCAAGATAGATTTAAATCATCTGAAGCCAAAATGCAAGAGTAATCAGTTATTTAAGGGGATACTTGATGATTATGGGGTTGCAAAGTTTTATGGAAGAATAATTGTGTCACCTGATGCTCAAAAAACAGAGGCTTTCCAGGCAAATCATAATCTATTGATATCAAATAATGCTAAAGCCTATACAAGACCTCAACTTGAAATATATGCAGATGATGTAAAATGCAGTCATGGTGCCACAATAGGGAGATTGAATGACCTTGAATTGTTTTATATGAGGACAAGAGGAATTCCTCTTTACGAGGCAAGATTGCTTCAGCAAATGGCTTTTGCATATGAGGTACTGGAGAATATTTCAAATGAAGAGTTAAAATCAAGGATGCAATCATTAGTGGAAAGAAGAATGAGAGGGGAATTTGCAAATTGTCGAAATTGCAGTAAGAATTGCTGTTAACTACAATTGTTATTTTTTTGTTGAAAACTCATTTTTATCTCAAAAAATTGTTGTTTCTTTTTACTGTACCTTGCAATTAGATTTACGATTTTATAAATTAAGGCACAATAATTTTAATTATTGTGTGAGGATATCTCACTATTAACGAATTAGATAATGAAGACCTATAAGTACGAAGAGATACTCACTGCCAGCAGAGAGTATTTTGAAGGAGATGAACTTTCTGCTACTGTCTGGATAAATAAATATGCACTTAAAGACTCTTTTGGAAATTTGTATGAGAAATCTCCTGACGAAATGCATTGGCGATTAGCAAATGAGTTTGCTAGAATTGAATCTAAATACAAGAATCCCATAAATGCGCAGGAAATTTATAACCTGCTCAAAGATTTTAAATATATTATTCCTCAAGGTGGTCCAATGAGTGGGATTGGCAATAAGTATCAAGTTGCTTCTTTGTCTAATTGTTTTGTCATCGGACACGAGAATCCTGCTGACTCATATGGCGGAATAATGATGATTGACGAGGAGCAGGTTCAGCTTATGAAAAGAAGAGGTGGGGTTGGTCATGACTTGTCTCACATAAGGCCGGCAGGTAGTGCTGTTCTTAATAGTGCTCTTACTTCAACAGGTGTTGTCCCTTTTATGGAGAGATACTCAAATTCTACACGTGAAGTGGCTCAGGATGGTCGTAGAGGGGCGCTAATGCTTTCTATTTCAATAAAACATCCTGACTCTGAGAGTTTTATCGATGCAAAAATGGAGCAGGGTAAGGTTACAGGAGCAAATGTTTCTGTAAAGATTGATGACGATTTCATGCGTGCTGCATTAACAGGAAAGACCTACAGACAACAATATCCGGTATATGGCGATAAACCTAAAGTTGTAAAGGATATAGATGCTGCTACACTTTGGAGAAAAATAGTACATAATGCTTGGAAATCTGCTGAACCGGGTGTTTTGTTTTGGGATACAGTATTGAGGGAATCAGTTGCTGATTGTTATGCTGACAAAGGATATCGTACAATAAGTACCAATCCATGCGGAGAAATACCTCTTTGTCCATATGATTCTTGTCGGCTTATAGCCCTTAATCTTTATTCATATGTAGATAATCCATTTACGCCAGAAGCAAAATTTAATTTTGATCTGTTTAAAGATCATTGTGCTAAAGCTATGAAATTGATGGATGACTTGATTGATCTTGAAATGGAGAAAATCGAAGCGATCATTGAAAAGATAAAGAATGATCCTGAAGATGAAATAATAAAGAGGACTGAACTTGAATTGTGGGAGAAAATCAAGATGAAATCTTTAGGTGGAAGAAGAACTGGGCTTGGGATTACGGCTGAAGGGGATATGTTGGCCGCATTAGGGCTTAGATATGGAACAAACAGTGCAATAGAGTTTGCCGTAAAAGTTCAAAAAACGTTGGCTATCGAAGCTTATCGCTCTTCAGTTATTATGGCAAAAGAAAGGGGTGCTTTTCCTATCTATGAAGCCGAAAGAGAGGTAAATAATCCTATGATTCTTCGTATCAAAAATGAAGATAATGCTTTATATAATGAGATGGTTAAAGTGGGAAGAAGAAATATATCAATGCTTACAATCGCGCCTACGGGGACTACAAGTATGATGACCCAGACTACATCAGGCATTGAACCTGTTTTTAGAGCTTTTTATAAACGCAGGAAAAAAGTGAATCCAAATGATAAAAATGTTACTATTTCTTATAAAGATGATGTAGGAGATTCCTTTGAAGAGTTCTATGTTTTTCATCATAAATTTATAAAATGGGCTGAGGTACAAGGGTATAAAAAAGAGGATATCATGAAAATGAGTTCAGAAGATCTTGATCTTTTGATTCAGAAGACTCCTTTTTATAAAGCTTCCGCGGAAGATATAGATTGGGTTGCAAAAGTAAAAATGCAGGGAGAAATTCAAAAATGGGTGGACCATTCAATAAGCGTAACGGTTAATCTTCCTGAGAACATAACAGAAGATGTTGTAGGAGAAGTTTATAAAACAGCATGGGAATCCGGTTGCAAGGGGGTTACGGTCTATAGAGAAGGTTCTCGTTCGGGAGTTTTGCTTTCTGCAAATAAAGAGGACTTGGTTCTTAAACCTAAAGTTCGTCCGAAATCTCTTGAGGCTGATGTCATCCGTTTCAGAAACGGTGCAGAAAAATGGATAGCTCTTGTTGGAAAATATAATGGAAAGCCTTATGAAATATTTACCGGTATTCTTGATGAAGAGACCAGAAATATTCCTCTATCAATAGAGAAGGGGTGGATTGTAAAGGAAAAGGATATAAATTCGAAGAATTCCCGCTATGATTTTCACTATGTAGATGCCTATGGATATCCTAATGTTGTTGGAGGTATTTCTCATATGTTTAACAAAGAGTTTTGGAATTACGCGAAGCTGATTTCCGGGGTTATCCGTAATGGCATGCCAATTATAGATATTTTGAATCTTGTTCAGGGACTCGAATTGGATAGCGAATCAATTAATACATGGAAAAACGGTGTTGAAAGGGCATTGAAAAGATACATTCCCAATGGGACAAGAGATGAAACCGGAAAAAAATGCACAAATTGCAATAGTCACAATTTAGTATATCAGGAGGGGTGTTTGGTTTGTATGGACTGCGGTTACTCAAAATGTGGCTGATAATGAAAAAATGATAGTTTTTCCAAACGCAAAAATCAATTTAGGCCTTAACGTTATTGAGAAACGTTTAGATGGATTTCATAATCTTGAGAGCCTTTTTGTCCCTTATTTTCTATGTGATATACTTGAGGTGGTTCAGGAAGAAAATTTTTCCATGAACCTTTACGGCATAAAATACGACGGAAAACCAATGGATAACTTGTGTGTCAAGGCTTATTATCTTTTAAAGGAAAGATATGATCTGCCTCCCGTTGGGATATATCTATTCAAAAGAATTCCGGTAGGAGCAGGTTTGGGCGGAGGTTCTTCAGATGCCACCTTTACTTTATGTCTCATTAATAAAATGTTTTCTCTTAATATTAGCGATATTGATCTTTCCGATTATGCGGCTCAATTAGGAAGTGATTGTGCTTTTTTTATCTATAATAAACCGATGATTGCCAGAGGAAGAGGGGAGATACTTACTCCATATAATATTTCCTTTGACAACTATATTATAGAATTGGCAGTACCATCCATATTTGTATCTACCAAAGATGCTTATACAGGAATTACTCCCCATAAGCCAGTAAAATCCCTACAGGAAGTCTTGTCATATCCTATTGAGGAGTGGAAAGAATTGTTGGTAAATGATTTTGAGAAGAGTGTTTTTCGTAAATATCCATCACTCGCATTGGAAAAAGAGGCATTATATGAACGTGGCGCCATATATGCATCAATGTCAGGATCCGGTAGTTCTCTATATGGAATCTTCAGAAAATAAAAGTTATTTATCGCTCAGTTTCCCAAATAAGTTGGTAATCAAGAAGTTTTTGCTCAAGATTTGCCTTTAAAACCTTGATTTTCACTTTATCTCCAAGATTGAATATCCTCTTACTTGCTTTACCAATAATGTTATATTTTTCTTCATTAAACATCAAATAATCTTCTTTAACCTCTTTGAGCATTACCATTCCTTCAATCTTTGTGGGTTCAATTTCGACATACATACCCCATTCGGTAAGACCAGAAATAGTTCCTTCAAATTCTTGACCCACTTTATCTTGCATAAATTCAACGAGCTTGTATTTGATGCTTGAACGTTCAGCTTCTGTGGCTATTTGTTCTCGTTCAGATGAATATTTGCAGCATTCTTCATAATAAGATTTATCCTGTGATTTAGCTTTGTCAAGATATAGGGAAAGCAGGCGGTGGACCATCATATCAGGATAACGTCGTATGGGTGAAGTAAAATGTGTGTAGAATTCAAATGCCAATCCGTAGTGTCCAACGTTGTCTGTTGAATAGTGTGCGCGGGCCATTGCACGTAAAGCCATCATTTCAAGAGCATTCTCTTCAGGCTTATCTTTAGAGGTACTAAGTAGAGAGTTAAGTGTCCTTGATATATTTTTAGCATTATCGGTAGGGCCTAATGTATATCCGAAATTTTTAGCAAAAGAACGAAGACCATCAAGTTTGTCAGGATTTGGTTGTTCGTGTACGCGATAAACGAAAGTAGGGTTTTTAATGCCACATTTTCGTGCTACAAATTCCGCAACATTACGGTTAGCAAGGAGCATAAACTCCTCAATAAGCCAATTGCTCTCTTTTGTCTCTTTTTGATATACAGATATAGGTTTTCCAGTCTCATCAACCTGGACTTTCATCTCAGGTCTTTCAAAATTTATTGCCCCATGGTCAAAACGTTTTTTACGCAAAATTGAAGCAAGTTCTTGTAGTTGAAGAATCTCTTTGCAGAGAGGCCCCTTCATGGTTTCAATTATTTCTTGTGCTGCTTCATAATCAAATCTGTAATCAGAATTAATAATTGTCCTGCCGAACCACGTCTTAAGTACTTTTGCTTTATCATCTAATTCAAATACAGCAGAATAACATAGTTTATCTTCTTTCGGTCTTAGAGAACATAGTTTGTTGGAGAGATTTTCAGGAAGCATAGGCACAGTTCTGTCTACCAGATATACTGAAGTGGCACGATTGTATGCCTCTTTATCAACTACACTACCAGGTGTTACATAAAATGTAACATCGGCAATATGTACACCAACTTCCCAATTGTTGTTCTCCAGTTTCCTAATGGAAAGTGCATCATCAAAATCTTTTGCATCGGTTGGGTCGATTGTAAATGTAGTGATACTTCTGAAATCCCTTCTTCTGTTAATCTCTGCCGGCTCTATTTTATCTGATATCTGTTCTGCAGCTGCCTCAACCTCAGGTTCAAATCTATAGGGAAGTGCAAATTCGGCTAAAATAGAGTGCATTTCAGTATCATTGTCACCAGGTTTTCCGAGCACATCCACAATCCTTCCAATAGGCTCTACGCTGCTTTTAGGCCATTCTGTAACAATTACTGCCACTTTCATTCCTTTTTCTGCTTTTAGCGTTCCGATTGTTGGTAAATCTTCCACCCTTTCAACAGGAATTCGTATATCGTATGGCATGTTTTTGCTCTCTATAATTGCCCATACCTGATCGCCTCTGGTATGAAGAATACCTATATGTGGCTTTTTTGAGCGTTCAATGATATGAATAATCTCTCCCTCTATCCGACGGTTTCCGGATTTCTTTTTAAGAATAGCTACTTTAACAGTATCTCCGTTCAGAGCACCTTTCAATTTTTTATAAGGGACAAAAATATCATCCGCAATGTTGGGACGAACGACAAATCCAAACCCTTCACGAGTCAGACTCACTACACCGATTACTTCTTCAGCTGCTTTTTTGCGCTGATTATAACTAGTTTCGGCATCCCATGAATACTTTTTTTTATCATTTGGGCTTGTCGACCTCTTGTTAATATCTTTGTTTCTATTTTTATCCATATTTCAGTAACTTTGTGTCAATTATAATTGAACAAATTTAATAAAAATTATGGATAAGAGAGTACTTTTAATGATTCTTGATGGCTGGGGAGAAGGTGTTCATGACAAAACTAACGCAATATATACGACTGGAACTCCCGAAATAGACAAATTGAGATCAAAATATTCTTTTTCACATTTGAGTGCAAGTGGAGAAGATGTAGGATTACCAATAGGCCAAATGGGAAATTCCGAGGTTGGCCACTTAAATATTGGTGCAGGCCGTGTTGTTTATCAGGACCTTGTTAAGATAAATATTGCATGTAGAAATCATGCTCTGCTAAAAAATGTAGAGATTAGGAATGCCTATGATTATGTTAAAAAAACCGGCAAACAACTTCATTTTATTGGACTCTGTTCTGATGGTGGGGTTCATAGCTCCTTGGAACATCTATATGAGTTTTTGCGTGTTGCCAAGGAAGAAGAAATTGAGAATGTGTTTGTGCACTGTTTTATGGATGGTAGGGATACTGATCCAAAGAGCGGAAAAGGATTCATTACTTCTTTAGAGAAAGAGATGGAGAAAAGTACCGGCAAGATTGCTTCAGTGATTGGAAGGTATTATGCTATGGATAGGGATAAGAGATGGGATAGAATAAAAATCGCATATGACTTGTTGGTAAATGGCGTTGGCGAAGACTTTTCTTCAGCTTCTGAAGGGGTTGGTGCATCTTATAACAATAATGTTACAGATGAATTTATTAAGCCTATCTGTGTGGTTGACAATCAAGGAAAGCCGACGGCTGTCATTCAGGAAGGAGATGCTGTCATTTTCTTTAATTTTAGAAATGATCGCGCTAGAGAAATAACTTCAGTTTTAACTCAGGCTGATATGCCGGAATCAAAGATGCATACTATTCCGTTATATTATTGTTGTCTTACTCCTTATGATGATAAATTTAAAGATTTACATATTTTGTTTGATAAGGAAAATGTGCATAAAACTATTGGGGAAGTTGTATCTGCCGCAGGTAAAACGCAACTTAGAATAGCAGAAACCGAAAAATATGCTCATGTGACTTTTTTCTTTTCCGGAGGAAGGGAATCAATCTTTAAAAATGAAGATAGAATACTAATTAACTCTCCAAAGGTTGCCACTTATGATTTACAACCTGAAATGAGCGCCCTTCAGGTTAAAGATGCTTTATTAAAAGATCTGGATACCAAAAAGCACGATATGATAATTCTTAATTTTGCAAATGGAGATATGGTGGGGCATACAGGTGTTTATGATGCCATAAAAAAAGCTGTAAGAACAATTGATACATGTGTTGGAGAAGTGGTTAAGATTGCTTTAAAGAACGGATATACCGTACTTATCACTGCCGACCACGGTAATGCAGATAAGGCCATTAATGCTGACGGAACTCCAAATACCGCACACTCTTTGAATCCTGTACAGTTTATTGTTGTTGATGATGATGTAAAAAGAGTAGATGACGGTATTTTGGCTGATATTGCACCTACAATATTGAAACTTATGGGAATTCCTAAACCGGAAATAATGACCGGAAAATCACTAATATAATTCTGATATGTCATTTGTTCACCTACATGTTCACACCCAATATTCTATTTTGGACGGAGCTGCTTCTATTTCCAAACTTTTTAAGAAGGCTGATGAAGATGGTCAGAAGGCACTTGCAATTACTGACCATGGAAATATGTATGGTGTAAAAGAATTTTTTAAATATGCCAATAAATATCCGAATGTAAAGCCGATTATTGGATGTGAAGTTTATGTAGCCAGAGAGGGAAGGCATGTTCGCAGAGTAAAAGAGGATAAGAGTTCCTTTCACCTGATATTGTTGGCTAAGAATCTTAAAGGTTATCATAATTTGGTAAAATTATGTTCTTATGGTTTTATTGAAGGGTTCTATTATCGTCCCAGAATAGATAGGGAACTTTTGGAAAAATATCATGAAGGATTAATATGTTCCAGCGCCTGTCTTGCTGGAGAAGTACAAAGGGAAGTTTACAATAATAACCTTGAAGCGGCAGAAGATGCCCTGTTATGGTATAAGGAACTTTTTGGTGAGGATTATTATCTTGAGGTGCAAAGACATGAGACCTTCATTGAAGGTGCTGATAAAACAACCTTTCAAAAACAGCAGATTGTAAATGAGCAACTGTTTGAGTTTGCAAATAAATTTAATGTAAAAGTTATTGCTACCAATGATGTTCACTTTATTAATGCTGAAGATGGTGGGGCTCATGATAGACTTATCTGTCTGACTACAAATCAGAATTATGAAGATCAAGATAGGATGAGATATACTCAACAAGAGTATTTAAAGACCCAGCAGGAGATGAGTGATATTTTTTCCGATCATCCTGAAGTAATAACAAATACTATTGAAATTGCGGATAAGATTGAGACATACAGCATTAGCTCACCGCTGATTTTACCTGTATTTCCAATACCTGCAGAATTTTCCAATTCTGTTGAATATCTTCGCAATCTTACATTTGAAGGAGCAAAAAACCGATACGGAGAAGTTACGGATAGTATTATAGAAAGGATAGAGTTTGAATTGGATACTATAAAGAAAATGGGTTTTCCCGATTATTTTCTTATAGTTTGGGACTTTATTCGTGCCGCCCGTGAAAGAGGGGTTTCTGTAGGTCCAGGTCGAGGTTCCGCAGCTGGTTCAGTTGTCGCATATTGTCTGAAAATTACAAATATAGATCCACTTAAGTACAATTTGCTGTTTGAGCGTTTTTTAAATCCTGAGCGTATATCAATGCCCGATATTGATATTGATTTTGACGACGAAGGGAGATATAAGATTTTTAAATATGTTGAGGAGAAATATGGAAAGGACCATATTTCGCATGTCTCAACTTTTGGAACTATGGCGACAAAGAGCGCCATAAGAGATCTGGCCAGAATTCATAAGGTTCCATTAAACGAATCCGACCGTTTGGCAAAGCTCGTTCCTAAAAATTTTGAAATAGATGTAGATGATCCTGAAAATCCCGGAAAAAAGAAGAAAGAGACAGTTGATGTATCAATTGAAAATTGTATAAAGAATATTCCTGAATTTAAAGAAGCATTAGAATCTGATGACAATAATCTTAGCGATACAATAAGATACGCCGGTCAGCTTGAAGGAAGTATAAGGCAAACAGGTGTTCATGCCTGTGCACTGATTATAGGACGTGAGGACTTGACAAATTTCATCCCGATTTGTTTAGGTAATGATAAGGACACTGGAGAAAGTGTTTGGGTTTCTCAATATGAAGGATCATATATTGAGGATGTCGGAATGTTGAAAATGGATTTTTTGGGGTTGAGAACTTTATCTATTATTAATGAGTGTATTGCAAATATTAAAAAAAGTACCAAGAAAGAGATAGATATAGATAATATTCCTATTGACGATAAGTTGACTTACGAACTGTTTAGTCGCGGAGATACAATTGGTGTATTCCAGTTTGAATCCGATGGTATGAAAAAATGGTTGAGGGAATTGCATCCTAATCGTTTTGAAGATTTAATAGCAATGAATGCTCTGTATCGTCCCGGACCAATGGGGTATATACCAGATTTTGTTGCAAGGAAATTAGGGGAAAGAGAGATTGAATATGATCTTCCCGAAATGGAGGAGATTTTACGTGAAACGTATGGTATAACTGTATATCAGGAGCAGGTTATGCTTTTATCCCGGAGACTGGCCGGTTTTTCACCGGGACAGGCTGATAGTTTGCGTAAAGCAATGGGGAAGAAGAAGATTGCAGAGATGGCAAAAAATTATACGATGTTTATTGAGGGAGGTATTAAAAATGGACATCCAAAAGATAAGCTCGAAAAGATATGGAATGACTGGAAAAGTTTTGCCGAATATGCCTTCAATAAATCACATTCTACCTGTTATGCTTGGATAGGATATCAGACTGCATATTTAAAAGCGCACTATCCTGCTGAATTTCTTGCGGCCAATTTAAGTAAGAATCTCAACGATATAGATGAGATTACTAAGCTTATGGACGATTGCAGGAGAATGAAAATTAAGGTACTGGGACCTGACGTAAATGAAAGTTCCACTACCTTTACTGTTAATAAAGATGGAAATATCCGTTTCGGAATGGCTGGAATAAAGGGGGTGGGATCTAATGTGATTGATTCTATTATTTCAAACAGAGAACAGGGAAACAACTTTAAGGATATTTTTGATTTTATTGAAAGAGTTCCTTTGGGTGTAGTAAATCGTAAGGTAATAGAATGTCTGGTTAATTCAGGTGCATTTGATGGATTCACGGATTTAAAAAGGCCTCAATATTTTCTTGGTAACGGTAAAGATGAGTCTTTTATTGAGGGACTTTTGAAATATGCAAATAAGTTTCAAAATGACACGATGCTGCAAGGGAATAATCTTTTCGGTGGCGTTGAAGAAATGAAGCCTGTGCGCCCTGATATACCTTGTCTTATTGAATTCAATGAGCTTGAACAATTGAAAAGGGAAAAAGAATTGGTTGGTATGTACCTTTCTTCACATCCTTTAGACCGGTTTAAATTTGAAATACAGACCTTTACTACTAATCAATTATTGGAATTGCCGGAAATAGAGTCGACACTTCAAAAAAAAGTATCTAATCAGAATAAAGACTTTTTTGTAGCCGGATTAGTTACTGATGTGCAGGTAAGCTATACAAAAACAACAAATAAACCATGGTGTCGTTTTACTGTTGAGGATTTTACCGGCAGTCATACTTTTGCGTTGTTTGGGAAAGATTACGAAGCTTTTATGAAGTATACCGTCGTTCATTCAGCACTATTAATAAAAATTTCTTCCACACCTCGTTATAGAAAAAAAGATGATCCCAGACAGATGGAATATGAGTTAAAAATAAAGGGTATCACTCTTCTTTCAAATACCAAGGATGATTATATAAAAGAGTTCTATATAACAATTCCGGTAGAGATACTGAATAGTGTTTTCAGAAAAAAATTGATTAAAGTACTAAAAGAGAATCAGGGTAGTGCACGCCTGTATATTAATGCAGTTGATACAGCAAATGACATTTCCGTAGAGTTTTTCTCAAAGAAAATATTTGTTTCTCCTAATCAGGTGTTGTTTGACTGGCTGGATGATATGAATCTTCCTTATAGATTTAGTAGAACTATTCTCTTGTAGCCTGTTTTTTATTGACCAAAGAGAGTAACTGATCAACATATGTTCGCTCACCAGAGAGACGAGGAACCTTGTTCTGTCCTCCAATTTTTCCTCTTTGCTTCATCCAATTATAGAAAGTACCCGATGGCACAACGGATAGAGTCAGTCTGTTCATAGTGTGTGTATGAATGCGTTTAGCTTCATAATCAGAATTGTATTCACAAAGGGCCTTGTCAAGGACATCGGCAAAATTATCAATATTTTCAGGGTTTTTATAAAATTCGATAACCCATTGGTGCGAACCGTTATTTTTTTCACTCATAAAGATTGGTGCTACCGTATAGTCGGATATAGTTGCGTTACAAATATTACAGGCAAAATTAAGTGCGTTTTCCGCATTGGAAATCATTAATTCTTCACCAAAAGCATTAATGTATAATTGTGTGCGACCTACGATTATTATCTTATGCGGGAAAATAGAGGTAAATTCTACTACATCTCCAATCATATATCTCCATAATCCTGCAGATGTTGAGATAATTATAGCATAAGGCTCTCCTATTTTGACCTCTTCAATACAAAGGGGGGTGGTTTGAATATTTGATTTTAGTGTTACATTAAAATCTTTAATTGGGATGAATTCATAAAAAACCCCATTGTCAAGAGTAAGTAACATCCCTTTTTCTTTAGGGTCATCCTGAAATGCGAAATATCCTTCAGAAGCGTTATAATTTTCAAAATATTTTACAACATTATCAGAAATAATATTATCAAACTGTTTGCGGTATGGTTCGAAATTTATTCCTCCATGCATGAATAATTCAAGATTTGGCCAAATATCAGTAACGTAATCTACTTTATTATGTTCTATTAATCGCTTAAGCATTATAAGATTCCAGGAAGGAACTCCTGAAAAACTAGTAACGTTGGATTTGCTACAGGTTTTGCATATTTTTTCTATCTTTTGATCAAAATCGTGAAGCATTGCTATTTTCTTATCCGGCACACGTACCATTTCTGCCAATGAAGGAGATTTTTTAAGAAGAATGGCTGATAAATCTCCACTAAAAGTGTTGCTTGAAATATCAGGGGCCACACTCCCTCCAAGGGTTAAGGCTTTACCACTAAAAATCTTGGTTTGGGGATAAAGGTTAACATAATTGGAAAGCATCATAATCATTCCTCTGTAATGGCATCCGGAAATGTTGGTTGGTGTAAGTGGGATAAATTTGCTTTTATCTGAACTTGTTCCTGAGCTTTTTGCAAAAAAGGATGTTTTTTCTCCCCAAAGAGTGTATTCTCTTCCTTTTCGAAGCATATCAACGTATTTTTTTGTTTCGTTATAATCCCTGATAGGCACACATTTTTGATATTTTTCTATAGATTTTATGTTTGAGAACTCGTATAAGGCGCCAAAATAAGAATTAGTTCCCCCTTTTATCAGTTTTAAGAATGTATTGTGCTGAATTAATGCGGGATTTTTTCTTCCTTCATCCAGTTTTCTCAACATCGATGATGCATAAGTTAAAAAGCTTCTATTTATTAATGACATAATAGCGTAAAATTAACTAAAAATTTGGTGTAATACCGCCATAGATTTAATATTTAATGGAATGCCCATATGATATGACAGATAATCGAGCATTTTTTGAGAAAAGTAATTTCTGATTGCTCTGGAAAGTTCGATAGTTAATACTTCTTCTAATGTGCAATTAAGCATCTTATGTAATATATAGGACTCTTCTTTCGAAAAAATGGTATTAGAAGTCGTGTCAGTTGGGGTTTCAATAAATTGTGCTGAGATAATGTCAAATATTTGTCTTTCTTCATTGAAATTGTCATTTGGGCGGAAACCTGTTTTACAACATAGTCCGGTAAGAAACCAAAGATGGTAATTTGCATAATTATGCTTAATAGCGTCGAGAGTGAGAATCGATTCACAAAGCCACTTAAAAAGTGCATCATCTCTATTTTCGGTTTTCAAACTTCTGTAAAGGACTTCACTTATAAATAAAGCAATGGAGCTCTTATATACATCAGTTCTGATAGAAGAAAGTGTGAAAATGGGAGAATACTCACGCAAATATATCAAAGTGCTTTTTTCGCTTGTAGAAGTTATTACATCAAGAATATTAAGATTGTGAAAATGTGAAACAGCGGCACAATTTTTGCCTTTTTTTATGCCGCGTAAATAAAGACTTTGGCGTCCGGCAAGTGAATCCAAAACATGAATTATTGCTCCGGAATCTCCGTACTTGGTCGTGTGAAGAACAATTACTTGTGATTTTGAGACAAGTGACATAATAATTGTTTCATAGCTTTTCCTCTATGGGAAATAGCGTTTTTCTCTTCAAGGGTGATTTCCGCCATGGTTCTCTTCATACCTAAAGGGATGAAGACAGGATCATAACCAAATCCTTCAATGCCACTTGGAGTTAATGTTATATTTCCCTCACATATACCTTCAAAGACATTTAATTCGCCGTCTGTTATTAGTGCAACAACACATCTGAATCTTGCTGTACGCTTCGGTTTAGGTATGTTTTTAAGTTCTTTGAGCAGTTTTTTTACATTATTGATTGGATTTTTAGGCTCACCGGCATAACGGGCAGAGTAGACCCCTGGTGCTCCATTCAATGCATCAACTTCGAGACCTGTGTCATCGGCAAAACAGTTTTTGTGAAATTTTTTCCATATGAAATCAACTTTTTGAATGGCATTTTCCCGGATGGTATCACATGTTTCGGGAATATCGTCCGTGTACCCAAGTTCAGCCGGTAATACAAGCTTAAATGATGGGGCTAAAACTTTTTGTGCTTCAATAAGTTTATTTGTATTGGCGGTAGCAAAAATAATCTCCATAATGTTATTAAAATTCTGTCCAAAGATAGAAACAAAAGATTATTTTTGCAGATATAAAATGAGAGATATGAAAAAATCGAGAGTTATTTTAACGGTGATATTGTTACTTATAGTAGTACAGGTTAGTGCGCAGTCAGATGCCTTCAAATTGGGGAAAAGTTTAGATATTCAATACTCAATTTTGAAAGAGGTGTCAAATTCTTATGTTGATACTATTAAATTTGATAAATTTATAAAGATTGGGATTGATGCTATGCTTGAGTCTCTTGATCCATATACTGTATATATTCCGGAAGAAAATGAGGAAAAATTGCGACTAATGACCACTGGAACATACGGTGGAATAGGAGCTATCATTAAAAAGAAAACAAACGGAGGTGTTATTATCTCAGAACCATATGAAGGGTCTCCTGCGGCAAAAAGTGGTTTGCTTCCCGGAGATCAGATTATTGAGATTGACGGAATATCAGTGATAGGAGAAACATCGCAGCAGAGTACTGATAAAATGAAAGGACAACCGGGAACGAATGTTAAATTTAAAGTTGTCAGAGGGCGCAGCGGAGATACTTTGGATGTGGTTGTTATACGTGAAAGGATACATATATCTGATATTGAATATGCCGGGATGATAAGAGATTCAATAGGGTATATTAAGATTTCCGGGTTTACGGCAAAAATGAGTAAAGAGTTGAGAGATAATGTTTTGAATTTAAAAGCCAAAGGAGCAAAAAAATTAGTTTTGGATTTGCGGGGAAATGGTGGCGGATTGATGGAGGAAGCTACTGATATGGTTTCTTTATTTGTTCCAAAGGGGACTATGATAGTTTCTTCAAAAGGAAGGGTTTCTACTATGAATCAGGAGATTTTTACTACTGAATATCCTATTGACACTTTGATTCCATTAATGGTTATGGTTAACAGCGGTTCTGCCTCTTCTTCTGAAATTGTTGCGGGGGCCCTTCAGGATTTAGACAGAGCTACAATTGCCGGGAAAAGAACATTTGGTAAAGGGTTGATTCAATCAATTCAACCGGTAGCTTATAATGGCAAAATTAAAGTCACTACCGGTAAATATTACACTCCGAGTGGACGTTGTGTTCAGGCGATAGATTACAGTCAAAGAAATGAAGACGGGAGTGTCGGAAGTATTCCTGATTCGTTGATTCGTGAATTCAAAACAAAAAAAGGAAGAAGCGTATATGATGGAGGGGGAATTGCCCCTGATATTGAAACAGAAACTCATCTTTATAGCCGTCCTACCGTCTCTCTTTTTTATAACGATATAATTGGTGATTATGCTATTGAATATTTCAAGAAGCATTCATCTATTGTAAGAACCGAAGATTTTTATCTTACTGATACTGAGTATGAGGATTTTGTGAAATATGCCGATGGCTGTGAATTTGATTATAGAAGTAGTGTTCAGACTCAGATAGACCAAATGATAAAGAGTGCAAAACTTGATGGAATATATGATACATG
>Ga0265297_10001799_pt1 | contig 47330 bp, 48 predicted proteins | sample Munlanlwell13791_FD_192502 | JGI IMG/M metagenome (GOLD analysis project Ga0265297, IMG submission 192502) | Leachate microbial communities from a municipal landfill in Southern Ontario, Canada - Leachate well 137-91 | ecosystem: Engineered > Solid waste > Landfill > Unclassified | place...
CGGGCTCAAACTTTTCCTGACCACAGAATGTGCGCCGTCGCACCCGATAATCCTATCGAATCCCGAATGTTCGAGCGCAGACTTTGAAACATTTTGGTTCAGCCTTATCTCAGTTCCTGATCTTCGAGCCAAATCAGCCACCAACCTGTCCAACTCGGCGTGGCTCATTAGCAAAAATGGTTTGGAAAACTTAACCTTAACGGTCTTTTTAGGGAAATGAATCAGAACCGATTCGATCCGGTTTTGAATGAGCGACTTGCTTTGGGGTACGAAATCCAAAATCCTTTCCGAAAAAAGGCCGGAACAGGCCTCTTTACCGATCTTTTCTTTTTTTTCGAAAACAACCACTCTATGCCCTTGCCTCGAAAGTTTCCAGGCAAGATACAATCCCGTTATCCCCGCTCCGATAATGGCTATATTTTGCGGTTTCATATTGTTCAAATTTTAAAGGCGTTTTCTCTTCGTTTTTAGCCAGAATATAACCCAAAGCGAACGAAAGCAATGAAATCAAAATGACTCCAACGATCAAAATAATATCGGCTTGATGGGACTTTACAAATTGTAGAAACCTTGCTAACATGTTTTTATATGGCAACAACTAAGGCGACTGGCGTTACAAGACTAGGCCGAGATTCCCAGCCAAAATATTTAGGGATAAAACTACAGGCGGGGCAAATTGCCCAACCCGGCCAAGTTATGGTTCGCCAGCGCGGCACTAAAATTATCGCAGGCAAAAACGTGAGGAGAGGCGGCGACGATACTCTTTACGCCGCTGTTAGGGGCGTAGTTAAATTTTCCACGAATAAAAAACAGAGATTTGATAACTCGCAGCGCCTTATTAAAATAGTATCGCTGGAACCCGTGAAGGAACAAAAAGGAGCTTAGCTCCTTTTTTGTTTCATCGCCGCTTTAACGAAATCGCGGAATAACGGATGAGGCCGCGTCGGACGCGACTTGAATTCGGGATGAAATTGGGTGCCCAAAAAGAACGGGTGCCCTTTTAGTTCGGCAATTTCCACCAAATCTCTTTCGGGATTTAAACCCGACATTATCATCCCCCTCTTCTCCAGAACGCTTCTAAAGGCATTATTCAGCTCGTAGCGGTGCCTGTGGCGCTCCATGACACTTGAGACTCTATAAGCCTTAAAAGCCAGGGTATTGGGTCGAATCCGGCATTTGTATTCTCCCAGCCTCATAGTGCCTCCGTACTTCTTTTCCTTCAAAAGAGCGTCTTGATCGGGCATCACATCAATGACGTTTTCTTTGGCTTTTGGGGCAAACTCAGCCGAGTTCGCTTTTCTCAAACCGCAAACGTGGCGGGCGAATTCAATCACGGCCAATTGCATCCCCAAGCACAACCCGAAATAAGGAATTTTGTTTTTCCGGCAAAACTCAATCGCTTTGATTTTACCCTCGATACCTCTTGAACCGAATCCGCCCGGCACAATCACCCCGTCATAGTCCTTCAACTCTTTCAAAAGACGAGGGTTATTTTCATAATCTTCGGCCGATAACCAATGAATTTCCGGTTTCCTTTTATTAAACCAGCAAGCGTGCTTAACCGCCTCAATGACCGAGATGTAAGAATCGGTTAAAGTAAACTTGCCTGTTTCGAAATATTTGCCGACAATCCCGATTTTCACCGGAGTTTTCACGGTCTTGATGGTGTTGGACAATTTTTTCCAATCTCTCAAGTCGCCCTTATTCCTGGTCCGCAAACCGAACTTTTTTAAGATCCTGTCACCCATTCTGTCTTTCTCAAAATTAAGCGGAACTTCATAAATTGATTTGATGTCCGGGGCAGAAATGACGTCCTCTTTGGCAACGTTGCAGAAAATGGAAATTTTCTTTTTTCTGGGGTTGTCTATGGGCACAACGGACCTCGCAATAATCATATCCGGCTGAATACCGGCCATATTAAGCCAACGCACCGCCTGCTGAGTGGGCTTGGTCTTCATTTCCCCGATAATACTTGGTACGGGCAAATAAGTTATTAAAACAAAAAGAATGTCTTTAGGGGTGGCTAATCTCATCATTCTGGCTGCTTCCAAAAACAAACTGTTTTGGTATTCCCCGACCGTACCGCCGATCTCTATTAAAACAAAATCAGCCTTGGTTGTCCTGGCTGCTCTTTTGATCCGGAAAATTACCTCTTCCGGAATATGAGGCACCACTTCCACGCATTTGCCGCCGTATTCCAAATTCCTTTCCCGGCGGATCACGGCTTCGTAAACGCGGCCGGTGGTGATGTAATTAAAAGTATTTAAATCCTCGTCGATGAATCTTTCGTAATTGCCCACGTCTTGATCGCACTCCGTACCGTCAGCGGTCACGAAAACCTCGCCGTGCTCGATGGGATTCATCGTACCTGCGTCAACATTTACGTACGGATCGACTTTAATGGCCGTGACCCGGAAACCCTTGCTCTGCAGGATCTTCCCGATGCTCGCGGTCGCCACCCCTTTGCCGATCCCCGACATGACGCCGCCCGCAACAAAAATATAACGCGCCATTTTGTTTTATTTTTTACTCTGTTTTTTCTTCGATGATAATTAATTTTATCTCCGCCTCTAAATTATGCCCAAATTGAATTTTAATCGGGAACTCGCCCAATTCTTTGATCGGATCTTTTAGGGCGATCTGAGTTTTTTTAATATCGAAACCCTGCTCCTTAAGTTTTTCGACTACCTTCTGGACATTAACCGCTTCGAATAATTGATCTTTTTCGCCGATTTTCATCGGCAAGATAATTTCCAATCCATCCATCGTTGAGGCGACCCCCTGAACCTTCTTCAATTCTTCTTCGGATTTTTGCCTCAATGCTTCTTTTTGGACCTCGAGCCATTTCACGTTTTCCTCCGTCGCCGGCTTAACTAAATTCTTAGGCAATAAAAAATTCCGGGCGTGGCCGTCCGCAACGTGCTTAATGTCGTATTTTTTGCCGAGTTTTTCGATGTCTTGCAAAAGTATAACTTTCATCTTTTTTATACTATCTTATCTCTTTGATTATTTCAATAGCCTTGTCGAGTTGCGGGTCTTTCCCCTCGTCAAAATCCTTTTCAGTCAGCTCGATTTCCACATCAGGCTTTAACCCCTCCTTTTCAATCAAGGTGCCGTTGGGAGTCAACCACTTAGCCACCGTCACTTTCAGCGATCCCTCTTCCAGTTCTTTCAGTGTCTGCACCGAACCCTTGCCGAAAGATTGCTCCCCCACCAACTTAACTCCCCGGACATCTCTTAAAGCGCCCGCTAAAATTTCCGATCCCGAAGCCGATCCCTGATTGATCAAAACAACCAAGGGGTAGGATCTTAGTTGCCCCGAACCCGAAGCCTGATACTCTTGATTTGGGACGCTGCCGCCAAAGTCTTCAATAGTAACAAGCGAGCCTCTTTCCAAAAACCAACCGGCGATGTCCTGGGCCACTTCAAGATAGCCTCCGGGATTATCTCTCAAATCCAAGATTATGCTGTTTGCGGAACTTGCCAAGATTTCTGCAGCGGCTTTGTTGAAAGCGCCTGTCGCTGTTTCGGAAAACTGATAAAGATTAATGTAAGCAATGTTTCCCTCCCTCATTCCCCATTTTAAAGAAGGTACCTCAATCACATCTCTCGTAATTTCAAACTCTTTGCCTTGCGGCCAACCTTCCCGAAAAATTGTCAGAACAACTTTAGTGCCCTTTTGTCCCCTGATGAGTTTTACCGCTTCGTCGGCAGTCAAATCCGTGGTATAAGCATCATCGATTTTGACAATTTTATCGCCAGCCCTCAAACCCGCGCGCTGCGCCGGCGTCCCCTCTAATGGAGCGATTACGGTCAATTCGCCTTGTCTTATGCCGATTTCCATGCCGACGCCCTGGAACTCGCCCGAAACATCTTCCTTAAAAACTTTAGCATCTTCAGGGGGCATATAAACGGTATAAGGATCCTTTAAAGAATTCACCATACCCGAAACCGCTCCGTAAAGCATTTTCTGATAATCCATTTTCGATTGATCGACGAAATTTTCTTCGAGAGTCCGCCAAGCTTCCCAAAAAAGCGAAAAATCCACTCCCTGGGGCTTGCCTAAATCAGCGTTAATAATGCCTTCGGGCGGCAAAGCCGGCTGTTGGGATTGGCCGAAATAAAAACCGGCGCCAAACACGGCGGAAATGACAATTAATAAACAAAATAAAACTGCACCCTTTTTTGCCATATTGCCTTATTATAGCAGATTTTTATCTCGCTAAAAAGCCTTGCCAATGAAATAACCTATCAAAACGCCGATGCAGATGCAGATGGCAATCGCGCCGAATGTCGTTACTTTTTCTATTGTTTCCATTTGTGGTAAAGAAAAACCCGAGAAAAAATCCCGAGGTTTTCTTCGTTTTTTTATATAATCGCCTATTTTATCTGATACGTCAAGAAAACGCTAACCGATATTTTATTTTCGCCGGTTTGGATGTCAGGAATTGCTCCGCCTCCTACGCCCAAGGCCTCTTTCGACGTGGCAGTGTAATAAGGCATCGGTACCACGCCGTTTTCGCTGAAACTGATGATCTTAACCAATCTGATATCTAACCGCTCAGCTAAAATTTTTGCTTTGGTTTTTGCCTCTTCAATGGCTTTAGCTCGCGCTTCTTCTTTTAAAACATCTTCGTTGTCAATGGTAAACTGCAAGCTGCCCACTTCATTGGCACCGGATTCGGTCGCTCCCTGGATAATAGCGCCGACTTTAGTTAAATCCCTTATTTTGACCTGCAAAGATTGGCTGACTTCGTAACCGACGAGTGTTCTGTTGCGCCACTCCTCATTCCATTCATAACGGGGCGAGATATTAAAGTTAGTGGTTTTGATATCCTTGTCCTCGACTCCCTGGCTTTTTACAAAAGCCGTGACTGCGTTCATTTTGGCTGTATTTTCTTGCATGGCTTCCCCCACCGTCTTTGCTTCGGTTACCACCGAAAAAGTCGTCAAAGCCAAATCGGGCTTAGCATAAACTTCGCTCGTTGCCGAAACTGTGATGGTGTTTTCGCTCTCGTTCAACTTATTGTTGATATCCATCCCCAGCCAAACAATTAAAAACACTAAAAGAACGCCGAATATAATCATTAAAACAGCCGCCGTATTTTTATTTTTAAAATTATATTTAATCATATATTTACTTTATTGTAATAAAAACAAGCGGGGCTGGCAAGTAGTAATACTTGTCAGCCCCTTAGATTAGGTGGTCGCGCGACGACCCTTATTGTTTTTTGCCTGACATGGAACGCAGCGGGTAGCTGTGGGAATTGCTTCCAGCCGAGCCAACAGAATCGGCTGGTGGCAATCGGAGCAGAGTCCGTACGTTCCGGCATCGCATTTACCGAGAGCCATTTCGATGTCGTTAAGCTGTTCCCGGCCCCCCTTGATTTCTAAGCTGTGACGCTCTACCAACTGGGGGCGATCCATTCGTTCAGCGCCGTTGAGCTCTTCGGTAAAAATCGGGTGGCCGTTTCTCTGCACCTTGGCCACCACGGCCACCTTCTGGGCGACTAATAGGTTTCTGAAATGAATAATGATTCCGGGGTCATAAAAGTCTTGCTGTACCATTATTCTCCTTCCATAATTATTCTAATTCCCGTTTATTAAATTAAAAATGTACTTATACGCATCACCTCCTTTTAATTCTATTTTCTTATTATACTCTAAAGAAACGTTGTTGTCAAGTCGATTTCCAAAATTTCTTTGTAAGAATGTTTTAACAAGCTCGGCAACTTCTTTTCAATTAAATCAATTTCCCGGCCGCCCTCGATATTTTGCGCCTTAATATGGGCGTAAGTCTTATTCTTGAAATGAAGCACTAGAGTATCATCCACTCTCTCGAAGCGCTCCAAAACACACACGCCCGGTTGAAAATCCAGCCCGTCGTAATCGCCTTCGCCGGTTAGAACTTTGGCGGTTTTATCGTATTTGAGATTTTTGCTCTCTTTGGCTCTCATAAGACAAATCCCCTTCTCTTTTCATTCTGAACCTCCAAACCAGCTTGTCAACCCAGAATTTTAGTTTTTTCCTTCAATGCCCTGACCGCTTTTTCTCTTTTGGCTATTTGCTTCTTTTTGTATTTCTTCAGCAACCCCTGAAGCTCTTCTTTTAAAGCCGCGATCGCTTTGAAAATACTTTCTTCTCTGGCTTCAGCCCGAATCACCTCGCCCAAAACCTTAATATTAGCCTCCGCATAATAGATTTTCCCTTTTTGGTGATGGCGGGTCTCCTGGGCCACTTCGACAAACGCTTCAAGGGGAATTTTAACGCCCGGGATAAACCTGTCCAGCATGGCGATTTTTTCATCAATCGCTTTTTTAATTTCTAAAGTTAAATCCAAATTAGTTGCTTTAATAGTTACTTTCATTATTTTTTAGGCGGGGTAACCGCAATTATTAATCTTAAAACTAGGTCTTTGGGTTCTTTAATAAACTTACCGGGAAAGTCGAACCAAAGGCGCTGAAACTTTTCCAAAGACATTTTCCTTTTTCCGTTTAACTCGGGATCCATTAAAACGACATTCTTCCCATCGATGTCCACTACCACTGAATAATGCCCGTCGTCTTCGGAAAACCAGTCGACAATCACCGGCACTCCTTTTTTAATGAAACGCCTCAAATCGCCGAGATTACTTTTCTCTTTTATAAAAACCCTGAATCCGAAATGTTTAGCTGCTTTGACGAGACCCTCTTTTGACGCTCCTTTTTCCCTTGAAGCGCCAGCGGCTTCGGCAATTTCTTTCTCGGAAACCGAAACTCCGTAATAATCCAAAACCATCTTCAAAGAAGCCGGACCGCAAAGGCCAGCTGTCTGGCGAAAAGGTTTAAGTTTGATCATGTTATTTTTTTAATTTTCCCGCTTTCAACGTCTTTTGTCAAAACAAAACAGCGGTTTATTTCAACCGCTGTTTATTAAAGGTGCAAAGGATTTTTCTCGGTAGTTTTTGATCATCTCGGTGATATCGAGAGTTTTCCCCGTTTCGTAAGCGTTATTGTTTAAAACAAGCAATGTCGGGACGCCGTATTCCTGCCAGTCGTAATAGATATCTGAATAGGCCTTCATCTTCCGGTAAACCGTCATGGGGTCGTAAGGATCGATGTAGAATCCGTTACCTTGGCCGGTTTTAGGATCGAATTCCTGAACGAATTCCATGTCCCCGCCGGTTCTCGTGGTTAAAGCCGGTTCGCCGCTGATATAATGACGCTGGCTTGATGTCCCGCAAGCCTCCCATCCAGGCCACGGGCAATGAAACCAGAAATCGTAGCCAGTCATTTTTAATAGTTCAAAATTGTATTCTTCCAGAAAGGCGAATTTGCCCTGAAACCCCTGGTCTTTCATCCACTTTTTGAATTCTTCGGTCCAGCTGCGGTAATTATCAGCTGCTGGGATACCCGCACAAAACATTTGCATACCCAAACCCGGAAGTTCCCCAAAAGAAGTTTGTATTTTTTCCCCTCGTTCAGCGCAGACGGCTTTAATTATCGGCTTCAGCATCGGATACTGATTCTTAAAGTCAGTAATTCTTCTCACCCAACCGACCAAAGGTTTTGTCATACAAAGCTCTACTCCGGTTTTTTGCTTTACAAAACTAAGTAATTCCCTTTTATCTGCCTGATGAATCGTCCATAACTTCAGAAGGTCAATGGTTTCTCCTGACTCTTCGGCTTTTTTCAATCTCGCACTTAGCCAAAGCTTCCTGTTTGAACCATTCCTAATGCCGGTTATTTTATCTTGATATTTCGCCTCGCAAAACAATTCCTTTTTGACGATCTGGCCGAATTCGTCACTGACAGCGATAATACCATCGGCCAAATCGGCCGCCGCCCAGGCTAGATTGATCTGTCCTTCTCTAATAAACCTTGAATGATGTTCTTTGTTAATGCCCGACTCCTCAAACCACTGTTCGGGGAATGTTTCAATGCCTGCCGCATGCTTGGTATGAAGACCGAAAACAATTTTCATTTTCTGGAAATAAGGATCTCCTCTGATTTCAGAAACGGCCACGGCCGTATGGGACTCGTTGGCCATAACAATACCGGAATTCAATTCTAAGCTCTTCAATAAAAGACTAACCGCTTTGCCGAAAATCACTTCTTGCTGAAGCCGCCGCCAACGGTCAAGAGTATAGAGAAAATCAAAAAAAGGCGAAACCAAGCCATGAATCCTAACGCTTCCTTCATTGATGTCCAAAACACCGACCGGAGCCGCGTATTTATCATTAACATGAACATCAAGCGCCGAAGTTTTCGGGTTCAGGAAATCATAACAAATCTTTTCTTCCAAACTCCCGTAGCAAGAATAGAAAGGCACGAAAAAGTCCGCCTCGATTCCCAGTCTTGAAAATCCCTGTATTTCATCGCCAATTAAAATACCCAATCCTCCGCAGAAATTAGCTGATCTGGCCGGCTCTGGAAATCCTGGCATCAGTGTTTCCGTCGACAAGACAATAATCGGGTAATCGCTTTTCATATCAATCACCTCCAAAAATTATTTCAATGAGCTGCTTTTAAACGTTTCTAAATTTTAACATCTGGAAAACCAGGGTCAAGAAATATTTCTTATTTATATTTCAGCTTCCATCTCCTTCTTGATTTCCTCAAACTCGTTTTCCACCGCCTTCAGCCTTTCCTTGCTCGCTTTGATTAAAGCCGCAGCCTCTTTGACCTTGCTTAAGCCCTCTTCTACGTCAATTTCTTTCTGCTCATCGAACCATTCGGTAATCTCCTTTAATCTTTTTAAGTTATTGTTTAAATCTTTTGGCATGTGATTAATTTACTTTTTTGACTTCAGACGTAATTTTACCATCGCTCACTTTAATATCAATCATATTGCCAATATCTACGTCTTTGGTCTGTCTGATTATTTTACCATTAATACTGGCGATGCTATAACCCAGGCGGAGCTGGCGCTCGGGATTGTTGAGAAAAATCACTTTCTCCACCCGTTCCAAAATCTGCCCAACCGCGCCCAATAACGCCTTGAATCTTTCAAAAAAAATCTTAAGCTTATTTTCCATCATCAAATACCGGTCGAAAATCGCTTCATAACGAGCGACGATATTCCTCTCATATCTTTCCAGAGACAAAAGAAGCTGTTCCCAAGATTCATTCAAAAGATTAGCGCAAGCCGTGGGCGTTGATTCGGAAAAATCAGCGACTAAAGCCGCCAATGGCTCGTCTTTATCGTGACCGATCCCGGCTACGACCGGCGCGGGAAAGCCAGCTACTTCTCTGACCAACAATTCATTATTGAACGGCATTAACGACTCCATTGATCCCCCGCCGCGGATAATTACCAAAACATCAATGTCTTTTTTTCGAAAAGTTTTGATGGCCGCTAAAAGATCACTCACCGCCTCCTGCCCCTCAACTCGGGAATCGATCATTTGGATCTTAAAGCCGAATTTCCCGATATTATTCAGAAAGTCGGCAAGGACAGCTCCCTGACGCGACGTAATGATCCCTATTTTCTGGGGATATTTGGGCAGAGGCCGCTTTTTTTCTTCGGCAAAAAGACCTTCAGCCGCCAGTTTTTTCTTCAATTCTTCGTATTGTTTTTTTAAAGTCCCTTCACCGGCGAGTTCGATAGTATCTGCAATAAATGACAATCTGCCCGTAGGCGCATAAACTTCGGGGTGGCCGAAAGCCATAATTTTTACACCTTCTTTCAGATCAATGCCAAATAGATTGTATTTCGATTTCCAAATAATGCAGTTAAGCACCCCCTGCTCTTTTTCGTCTTTCAGGGTGAAATAAACGTGGCCCGTGGGGCCGAACTGGATTTGCCCGACTTCGCCCACGATTTTAACCTCGGATTTTTTCAGCCCGATATTCAAAAGCGCGATGAACTCTGCAATTGAAAATATTTTATTTTCCGCGGGAAATTCCATATTAGTTTAATTTTGAGCGAAGCAAGAAATCAAGAATATTGCTTTGCTATATTCTTATCTTATCAGATATTTACGGCCCTTTAAACGCTCCGGCAGATAATCTTCTTTGGAATACTTATCATAACCCTTGCCGTTGGTATTTCTCAACATCAAAGGTATGGGGAGATTGCCGTATTTTTTAACGTCTCCCATGGCCGCCATATAACCGTTGTAGGCGCTCCGGTTTTTCTTGGCCTGGCATAAATAAACGACGCCGTGGGCCAAGTTAATCCCGCATTCGGGCAGGCCGATTGTTTCTACGGCGCGGAAAACATCGTTGGCCACGACCAATGCCGTGGGCTGGGCAATCCCTATATCCTCTGAAGCGAAAATGACCATGCGCCGCGCGATGAACTTCGGGTCTTCCCCGGCATCGATCATGCGCGCCAGATAATACAGAGCCGCATCGGGCTGACTCGCCCGCATGCTTTTAATGAAAGCTGAAATGGTATTGTAATGCTCCTCCCCTTTTTTGTCGTATCTTAAAAACTTGGACTGGAGCGTATTTTTCAGATTATCGATGGTAATCTTGCCATAAAGCTTTGAAGTATTTTCAAGCATGGTAATGGCCTGTCTCGCATCGCCGTTAGCCATGGCCACGAGCCACTCTTTAGCTTTTTTATCCATTTTGAAACCAGTCCGCCTGATAATCTCCAGCATATTATCATCAAAGAGCTCGTTTAAAACAAAAACCCGGCAACGCGAAAGCAAGGGAGCTATCACTTCAAAGCTCGGATTCTCGGTCGTCGCCCCGATAAGGGTGATGTCTCCCCTTTCCACATAGGGCAATAGAAAATCTTGCTGGGATTTGTTAAAACGGTGGATTTCATCCAAAAATAATACTTTAGGATAGCCTTTGATATCATCGCTGATGATTTTTTTGATATCGTCTTTGCCGGCCGAAACCGCCGACAACTCATAGAGCTTGGCGTTGAGGCTGTGGGCATAAATCTTCGCCAAAGTCGTTTTGCCCGAACCCGGCGGGCCCCAGAAGATGAACGAAAACAAATGCTTTTGCTTGATAGCAACATTCAGGGGCTTACCAGCGCCCACTAGGTGTTCTTGCCCCACAAAACCTTCTAGAGTTTTAGGCCTGATTTTTGATGCTAATGGTTCCATAATAATTAACGCTCGGCGAAGTCGCAGATGTCCTTAAAGTCGCAGTAAGAACATTGCCAGCCGGGAGTCGGTTTAAAATCGCTCTTTTTAATTTCCCCGATTTCCTGAATGATTTTTTCTTTCAGAGTTTGTTTATCTAAATCTTCCCCAAAAAACGAAGCTTTCTTGTATTCGTTCAAATAATAATAAGTAAGCGTTTTGGGCTGTAACTTCAAAACTTCTTCCGCCGCTATCTGATAAATCAGCAACTGTTCCTTGTCGTCGGCATCCAATTTTTCTCTGGGAGTACCAGTTTTATAATCGATAATCGTAACTCCTTCCGGAGACTCGTCAATGCGGTCGATCCGGCCGTTTAAAGTATAACCGCCGATTTTAAGATTAAAAGGCATTTCTAGGGCAGGAGTATTGTTAATTTTTAAAACTCTGGGTTGATTTTTAACAAAATCATCATAAAAATCTTTGATGATTTTCCTGCCGAGCTTGTAATACTCCTCCTTTTGGCTTTTGTTTTCATACCACTCGTCAATCCAGGACTTTTCAAAAATATCTTCTAATAGTTTATTTTGATCCTTTGCCCTGAGCGGTGTCGAAGAGGTAAATCCAAACAGATTAGTTTGATTTTGGCTTTGTCCCTCGTTAACCAACTTCAGAAACTGATAAAAAGTTTCGTGCATTGTTTTACCGAACGAAAACACAGCCTTGCCTCGGACAGGAATCCTTAGAATAAAGGCGAACTTATACTGTAAGGGACATTTTTTAAAAGCCGCAAGCTGCGAATAAGAAAAGTGGTCGGGCAATTGATATAAAGTATTTGTCGCCGGACGACCATTACTTGATTTCCGAAATCCTCTCAAATTTGAGTGGATTTCGGAAATCTTTAATCGTTCAGGAGATATAATCTCCTGAAATCCCATTTCGATCATAAACCTGGAGAGCTTCTTCCTTCGAGCCAAACCATAGTCCTCGGCTGAAGTAAAATAAAGCTCTTTTTTAGCTCTGGTCATGGCCACGTAGCAGATCCTCCGCTCTTCCTGCAGATGAACATCGCCTTTGGGCTTCAAATCTTTAATCATATCCTCGGGAAGCTCGATCGGATCCGACCTTTCAATGGCCGGAAATCTTTTATCCACCATATTCACTAAAAAAACGTGTTTGAATTCCAAACCCTTGGCACCGTGAATAGTCATCACTTTAATCATGTCCGGCCCCTGCTCCAAATCAAACTCAAGCTTGCCCTGCTCGCCCGATTCTATTTCCAGCGTGATTTCCTTCATAAAATTATTCAAGCTCGGATCAAGCGCGCTTTCTTCAAAATTCTTGATCTTTTTAATGAATTGGTCCAAAAATCCGAATTCTTCCTGACTGTCTTTATCGATTAAGTACTTAAGATACCCCGAGTCCTTCAAAAAAGCGATCATGGTTTCCGAAACCGAATTTTGGCGGGACATGGTCGTATGTTTTTTGATTAAACTTAAAAGCCAGGGGATGATTTTGCGCGATTTTTCAGAAATTCCGTAAATAAGCGGCAAGTCCCCCATTGTTTCATAAAGTGACTTGCCTTTGCGATAGCTGTACTGCGTCAATTTGGCGATATCCTCGACGGCAACACCCAAAAATGGCAAATTCAAAATCCGGTACAGAGCCGGACTTTCGTGATAATTGTCTAAAAGCTTGAAATAAGAAATGACATCTAAAACCGCGGATTTGGAATACAAACCCCTTGAAGCCAAGAATTGGTAAGGCAGTCCCGCCTTTTCTAACGCCTTAATAAAAGGAACACAGGCGTCATTGGTGCGCGACAAAATAGCGATATCGTTGAAAGTTGTATCCTTATCCTTCTTTAAAATCTGCTGGATTTTTTTAATGGTTTGATAAACCTCCTCGTCCAGAGTATTAGCGTGAATATGCTCAATAATCCCCTCTCCCTCATTACAAGCCACCAGCTTTTTATTTATTTTATTGACAAATTCAAGTCTGTCGGGATCATTGGCTTTAATAAATTTATAGGCCAAATCCAGGATATTCTGCGTGGATCGATAATTCCGAACAAGTGAAATTTGCTTGGCTTTGGGAAAATCTTTTTTGAATTGGATGATGTTGGAGAATGAAGCTCCCCGCCACCGATAAATCGCCTGATCATCGTCAGCACAGACGGTCAGATTGTTTTTGGGAGCTGCCAAAATCTTAATCAATTCATACTGCGCCCAGTTTGTGTCTTGAAACTCATCAACCAAAATATACTTAAACTTTTCCCGGTACTTCTTTAAAATCTGGGGTCGAGTCTGGAAAAGCTTCAGGCAGTAATTAATTAAATCACCGAAATCCAAAACGCTGTTCTCCAACAACAATCTCTGATAAACGTGGTAGGCCTCGGCCACTTCTTTAATTCTCTCTATTTCTTCTGTCTCGGGCGCGTCATCTCTGGTTTTTAACTTCTCTGAATAAGCCAGGTAATCCTCGGGATAAATCGCCTGGTCTTTGCAGTGGGAAAAATGATTAAGCATCGCCTGGATAAACTTGGTCGGGTTGCCCAAAGGCCGGTAATAATTAAGGTTAAACTTATCGAAGTTCTTATAAACCAAAAGCCAGCCGGCTGTGCCGTCTAAAATTTTGAAATCGGTCGGCAACCCGATATCCAAGGCATGGTCCCTCAAAACCCGCTCGCAAAAAGCGTGGAAAGTCGAAACCCACAAATCAACGTAGCCGTAGGGCAAAAGCTTATCCACCCGCTCTTCCATTTCTTCGGCAGCTTTGTCGGTGAAAGTGACGGCCAAAATCTCCTCGGGCTTCGCCTTACCGGTTTCGATCAAATAGGCCAGACGCTGGGTAATCACGGTTGTTTTGCCTGTGCCGGCTCCGGCCACAATCAAAAGCGGGCCCTCATCATAAACCACGGCTTCTCTCTGTTCTTTATTCAATTTTTGCAAATCTATCGCCATACTAGTATTTTTTATTTTACCGTGTTAAACACTCAGTGTCTAACATTATTAATTTTCGCTTGACACTCGTTTTTTGGGGTTTATAATAAAAATATACCATGCTTGAAGATAAAGATATCCAAAAACTTATAGAGGCCCAGAAAGAAATTTTTGCCACTAAAACAGAGCTGGCAAATATGTTTTCTGTAGTAGCGACTAAAGATGAGCTTAACGAACTTAAAGAGGAAGTATCTAATCTTCTGGAATCTATCCAGGCCTTAATTGTATCTGTAGACAAATTAGCTAAATCTTTTGCAATTTATCATGACGAACAAATCTCTTTGGGATCAAAGGTTGACAGATTGGAAAAATGGATCGATCAAATAGCCGCTAAAGTTGGCATTAAGTTAGAATCTTAATTATTACTCTATTTATTTTTAATGATCGACGTCGGACGTCGATTTCATTCAATTTTGGTTATTTTACACTCCTTTTTACCTTCAGGTGTAGTAAATTTAATAATATCGCCTTTCTTTTTACCTAAAAGAGAAGCGCCTAAAGATGACTTTAAAGAAATCTTACCCGCCAGAATATCGGCTTCTTCGGGTTCGACAATCTGATATTGTTCATCGCCTTCTTTCGATTTTAAGCAAACCACGGAGCCAATCTGGACTCCACCCCCTTGTTGTTTTTCCACAACCTGGGATTGAGAGATGATATCCTGCAACTGCAAGATTCTCCCTTCGATGAACGACTGGTCTTCTTTGGCCGCATGATACCCGGCGTTTTCTTTTAAATCGCCGTGAGCCGCCGAGTGCCGAATTTTTTCTTGCACCTCTTTGCGGGCCACTGTCTTTAAATGGTCCAACTCCTCCTTTAATTTTTCCAGCCCTTCTTGGGTTAAGTGTTTCGCCATAGTATTCTTCATTTTAGCACGAATGAATAAAAAATCGCCCCCTGGGCGATCCCTAAAATGAAGAAGGCCGAACCTCTTTTATCTCATTTGTTCTTTGCGGTACGCAGTGTAAGAATAAACGACGGAAAAAATAGCGGCGGAGATAACTGGAATTAAAATAAAAAACATCGCCTGGCCCGGGAAAATCGCTCCGAGTACCGCCAAAGATCCCGCGGTCTTAAAAAGCTTGCTGCCGAGTTTATGGGTTTTGTCCCACACCGCATCGCTGGAAAGCGTCCATGGCGTTCTAATGCCGATGGAATAGTTCCTTTTAGCCTTCTCTATCATGAAACCGCAACCGTAAAAAAGCACACCCATGGCCGGAGCCAAAAAACGAGACATGTTGAATTGAAACCCGAGATTCCAAAAAATACTCAGGAGATAAATATAAAACAAAAAGGCGATGATTAAAACGATAAGGATATCGAAATACTTCCTGAATTTATCGATATTGGCTTTAAGCGGGTCGATCTTGGGAATCGCCCAAAACAGCAAAAACATCGCGCAGGAAATCATCGGCATCAGAAAGAGTCCCCAAAACTTATTGGCGTAGCCGTCGGCTTCTCCGCCAAATCCCCAGTGGGAGGCCATTCTTTCGGGCATTGAAGGATAAAAATAAACGGCTATGCCGAATGACAGCAAGATTATCCCTAAAATTACGATCGAGCTTTTCTTCATGATTATATTTTAACACAAAACCTTAATAACGGCCCGATTTAATCCCCTCTCTTATTTTTTCGATAAAAGTGTTGAAGAAATATAAATTATGAAAAGTTAAAAGCTTCATGGCCGTAATCTCATGAACCCTCATCAGGTGGGAAAGATAATTTCTCTTGTAATTCTGACAAACGTAGCAAGAACAATTCTTATCCAGCGGTTTTTGGTCTTTGGAAAAAATCGGTTTTCTCACATCCATTTTACCGGCAGACGTAAAAGCCGTCCCGCATCTGGCGTAATGAGTAGGAATGATGCAATCAACCGTATCCACGCCGCTTTGAAAAATCTTTACCAAATCATCAATATGGCCGTTGCCTAAAAGATGACGCGGCTTTTCATCGGGCAGGATTTCTGTCACCCAATTTATCATCCGGAACATTTCCTTTTTATTAAAACCGAGCTCCCCGCCGATACCGAAGCCGTCAAAAGGCAAAGAGCTCATAAACTTCGCGCTCTCGACTCTCAAATCCTTAAACTTCCCGCCCTGCACTATACCGAACAAAGCTTGTTTTGATTTTTTTGACTTCAAGCAGACTTTTGCCCAAAGATGAGTCTTTTTTAAAGACTTTTTGGTATATTCGTAATCGGCGATGGGCGGCGGGCATTCGTCGAAATTGAAAATAATATCAGCCCCCAGTTGTTCTTGTATTCCAATGGACTCTTTGGGCCCTAAAAAAAGATTGCTGCCGTCCAGCGGCGACTGAAAAAATACGCCGTCTTGTGTAATTTTTAAAGACTTGGGTTGCCGTCCCGATTTTATCGATAGCGTTTCTTCCGTATTGAGCATCTTCCCCATTTTAAATTCCTGTCCGAAGCCGAAAGAAAACACCTGGTATCCTCCCGAGTCGGTCATGATGGGTTTTGACCAATTCATAAACTTATGGAGCCCGCACGAGGCCTTAATGATCTTTTCGCCGGGCCTCAAATGTAAATGAAAAGTGTTTGAAATTAAAATCTGGGTCTTGGTCGCCTCAACTTCTTTGCTGTCCAGAGTTTTGACCGTGCCCTGGGTCGCTACCGGAACCAAACACGGCGTTTCCACAACGCCGTGAGAAGTAACCAACCGCCCCAGCCTCGCCCTGCTCCTTTTTGATTTCTTTAAAATCTTGAACTCAATCATTTTTTATTTCAGAAACCCGAGCAGTTTGTAGACCAGCATCGCGGGCCAGACAACGGCCTTCAAGAGACCCAATACTCCGTTCCAGAAACCGGTTGCGTGGCTGATATAGTATATCGCCGCGCCGATTAACCCTAAACCGTAAATTGCTCCATTATCCATATGTTTGCGCATAATTTTATTAATTATTTATTCGGTCCCGATGGGCACATTGCCGCATCTGGGCTCAACTTTTTCGACTATTTCTATAATATCATCTATTTCTGGTTCAAGGGCAGTCAATTCCTCGCCGCTTTTGAGCTCTGCTTTCACGACTCTTGAATGCGCCTGCCAGACTTTTACCACTTCGCAATTATTAACCGCCTGTTTTACAAGCTCCCATAAGTTGTTGTTGCCCGCCTCCGGTGAACTGAACCATTCAAGGGCATCTGTTTCGTTTTTTCTAATAATATCATCCCGATCGAAATTAAAAATTATGTCCTGCAAATTCTCGGGGAATATCCTTTTAATGTCCTCTCCGTACTGCGACCCATCGCCGGGCGCTTCGTAAGAAAACCTGTTTAAATCGTAGAAAGATAGCTCGTTGGGATAATCAATCTTAACCGGCCCTGAAGAACCGCTTAGTGTTTGAATCTCGCCGTCCTGAATGGCATATTCGGCGCAATACGCCCAAATATAAAGCGGGAATAAGCCGTTTCCTTCATTAAGATTTTCAACTGAACAGACATTATGGCTATCGTTTCTCGTTTTCCAGCTGAAGCGTTGTTGAGTCAGAAGATATTCGGTAATGGCTTTTTCTACCTGATCGTTGCCGAAACTGATTAGTGTCTTGTTGCTATTCTTTTCTTTAGGCGACTGGCCAACGATTAAAATTATTCCCAAAATCACTAAAATTGCCCCGATAGCAATAAGGGGTAATCGCTTTTTTGAAAAATTAAAAAATATCATTAAATAACCGTCAAAGATTGCCTGATTTCGTCGAATTGTTCCGAAAGAACTCGGGGATCGAATTCTTCCACCGCGCCCGATTCATAATTATCGATATTGGTTGAATGTATGAAATATCTGACCGCAATGCAGGGATTGGTGCCGATGAGGGCCCAAACCCTTTCCTCGTAATGATTGCCGGCTGTGAGCCCCGGTCTGGAACCTAGTTGTTAGAGGGAGATTCGGCCTATTTTCGGCTCCCCCGCTGACGCGTCTCGGTCAGAACTGAAAACCAAAGTTGACACTATTTTTCCTACTCTCCTTTTATACGCGGAAGCACGGAAACTTTCCAGGTACCATCTGATAAATTTGCCGTGACCTCAGATTTCCATTGTCGAGTATCAACATCGTGATAAAAGATAAATAAAGAAACGTGATTTTCTCCATTGGTTGGTAGTTCAATCCAATAGAACGGATCCTTTGCCTGGGAATAGGTCGAAGGTAAAATTTGTCCGTTCAACTTATAATCCTTTCCATTAAATATATATTTATCGATATATATCAATCTCGTACCGACATTTTGGACAAAAAGAACGGGTGTGTATGATTTTACGCTATTCTGTACGTCTACGTTTGGTCGAAGTCCTGATGCGACGTATATTTCGACAACGTCATTTATTACTATTTGTCGATATCCAATAATAAATGCAGCGATAATACTTATTGCTAATACTAAGTTTGCGAATAATTGACTTCCTAAAAAATCGGAAATTAACTTAGATATCATAATTTTTTATATTATATAATTTTAAAACATTTTTACGCAATCTTATCGCCCCCCCATAGTTTAGTATTAGAAACGGCGTCAACTCTGATTTTTACGCGTCTCGGTCTCTCGATACCGAGCACTAGACTGCTGGGAGGGATGGATTCGAACCATCGTGTCGGGTTCCAGAGACCCGAATCCTACCGCTAGATGACCTCCCAATACTGTCTAAATTCTATTAGACGATCCCGCAATGTTATACCTTCAAATATTTCCGGATGGCCAGCCAGGAAGCTACAGCGCCCAGCCCCACTCCCGCAACTAGCTGCAAGACAATCACTAGAAAGAAGCTGCCGAAAAAGTAAGAAGCGAGGTTAAGCCCTGGGATAACAATATCGATCTTCGGACTCAAAAGCCAGAGTCCGATGCCGAACACCGAGAATGTGATCAAAACAGCTAATAACCCGCCGACCATGCCCTGGACCAGGAACGGCCCGCGGATGAACCAGTTGGACGCTCCCACCAGCCTCATTGTTTCAATCTCGTCGCGAGAATTGTAAATAGCGATCCTAACCGTATTGAAAGCAATCAATACCGCGACTACCGCCAAAACAATACTTAAACCAATGCCCGTGGTACTAATAGTCGAGGTCAAAGCAAACATCTTATCAATGGCCGGCTTTTTCTCATTGTAATCAACCTTGGCGATCAAGTCTTTAAAAGAAGCTGAATCTATAAAAGACGAAATGGCCGCGTATTGCGTCGCTTCAAAGGCTTTAATGTTCAGCGAAGACAACAAGGGATTGCCGCCCACCTCTTCCAAAGACTCCATAATCACCTCTTCTCCCTGATGGCGTTCGACAAACTTCTCGAGAGCCTCTTCTTTAGAAATGTATTCCAAGTTCTTCACTTCGGGCAGGCTTGTAAGCTCTGTTTGGATGGTCGTGATCTCTTCCAATGAAGGCTCTTCGGAAAAATAAACAGCCATATCAACTTTCTCCGATAAAGATACGACCAGAAAATCTGAAGTCTTTTGCAGCAAGAAAAGCGCGGTTACCAAAGAAATCGCCATCACCATAATAAAAACCGTAGCCAGCGATAAGCCGCTGTTTCTCCTAAAACCCCGCCACCCCGATTTAATAATGCGTTTTAAAGAAGCATTCATAATAATTAGAGTGTAAATCTCCCTCGCTCTTCATCACGGATGATTTTGCCTTCTTCTAAGGTAATCACCCTTTTTTCAAGGGAATTAATAATATCCTGGTTATGTGTCGCCAAGATGACGGTCGTGCCCATTTCATTGATTTTAGCCAATAAACGGATGATGTCTTTCGTGTGGTAAGGATCCAAGTTCCCGGTCGGCTCATCAGCCAAAATCACTTTGGGCTGGTGCACTAAAGCGCGCGCGATGGCGGCTCTTTGTCTTTCGCCGCCTGATAATTCTTCGGGAAAACTTTGGGCCCGGTTGGTCAAACCGACCAAGTCTAAAACCCTGACAACGTCATTCGCTATATCGGCATCGGACGCTCCCATGACTTCCAGGACATAAGCAATATTCTCATAGGTAGTCTTGGAAGGCAAGAGTTTGTAATCCTGGAATACGACGCCGATCTCCCGGCGGAAATTCGGCAGATAGTGCGGCTTGATTTGGTGGATATCCTGGCTTTCAAAAATAATATGGCCGGAGCTTGGCCGCTCTTCGGCCAAAAACAGTTTCAATAAAGTGGTCTTGCCAGCTCCGGACCGGCCCACCACCGAAACAAACTCGCCCAGTTTCACTTCAAAAGAAACGTTGCTCAAAGCAATAATGGGTTTCGTACCGGCTTGATAAACTTTGCTGATATTTTGAAAACTAATCATGATGTTTTATTTCCGCCTCAATGAATTCATCGAGTTTGCCGTCTAAGACTCCTGCCGTGTCCGAAGTTTCCACTTCTGTGCGCACATCTTTAACTAACTGATAAGGATGCAGAACGTAAGACCTGATTTGAGAACCCCATTCAATAGCGACAGCCTTGCCCTTGATTTGAGCTAATTCCTTTACTCTCTGGCTCTCTTTTAATTGATAAAGCTTGGCGTAAAGCATTTTCAGGGCGTTCTCTTTGTTCTGGGCTAAAGACCTTTCTGTCTGGGAAGCCACTGTGATTTTTGTCGGCAAATGGATGATTTTAACGGCCGTCATACGTTTGTTGACGTTCTGCCCGCCCGGCCCCGAAGCTTTACAAACCTCAACTGACAATTGTTCTGGTTTAACTTCAAGGCCTTCTTCGGCTAAAGAAATCTCGGGCAAAACTTCTACTAAAGCGAAAGAAGTATGCCTTAAAGATTGGGCTGAAAAAGGAGAAATCCTCACCAGCCGATGGACTCCCGATTCTTTTTTCAAATAGCCGTAAGCATATTTACCTCTGATTTCTAAAGTAACGGATTTAATGCCAGCCCTGCCTTCAACCACACCTTCACCGAAAGATTGATCCAAAATCTTCGTCTTGAAACCCTGCCGGTCAGCGTACCTTTGGTACATGCGCAACAGCATGGTTGACCAATCCTGGGCGTCCTGTCCCCCGGCTCCCGACATAATAGAAAGGAGAGCTGTGCCCTTATCGTATTTACCGGAAAGAAAAACCTGGAACTCCATTTTTTTAAGATCTTCTTCCGTTTTGATGTTTTCGAAATCAGCGATTTCTTTTTGCAAATCAGCCAAATCCTGGGTAATTTTCACAGCCTCTTCTTGGTTCTGCCAGAAATCGGGCTTTTGGATATTTTCGGTTAATTCCTTGATTTTCTTTTCCTTGCCCGAAATGTCAAAGACGGTCCGCGAGCTCGCGGATTTTATCTTGTAAAACTTCAGTTTTTCCCATTGAAATCCTCTGCATCATTGTTATAATTTATCATGGAATTGGTAATTAGTAAATATCTGTCAAAATAATATAAATCTTAGAGAAAAATGACCAAAAAGAGTATTTTTTATAGTCATCCCCTGTTTTATATCTTCCTTCTTAAGTTCCTCCATAGAAGCGCTTTTTCAAAACGCTACCGGTATATGGCAAGTTTTGTAAAAAAGGGCGATACGGTTCTTGAGCCCGGCTGCGGCCCGGCTATTTTGGCGAATTTTATCCCGAAAGAAAGCCACTACCGGGGCTTTGACGTTAATGGAGCGTTTATCAATTATGCTGCTAAGAAATACCCCGATGTTCATTTAGGAAACGCACTCAACCCCGGAGATTATTCGCCTGCGGATGTTGTTGTCGTTTGTGACATGCTTCATCATTTGCAACCAAACGATAGAAAAACTTTTATTAAATTGTGTTTCCAATCGGCTAAAAAAGTATTCCTGATTTGCGAAGAAGGCATGAACGATAAAAAAAGAAATAATTTAAAATGGCTGCTTGAACACTTTGACCAAGATGGTCTAAATGAAATGAAAGTTGAAAATATTTTGACAAAGAAATTTTTAAAAGAAGAAATGGAAAATGGATTTGGGGTTATTCCCGCAACTACCAAACGAAAAATTACAGAAATTTCAGAAGATTCAATTATTGCTTATTTTAAATAAAGAAAGAGAGGAGAATATCTCCTCTCTTTATTATGATTTTGTTACTTGACTCGTTCGCTCAAAGCCTTGAGCGATCCGAAATCCGCAATATTTAGACGGATTTCGGAAATCGACAAATCGATATTTGGGATACCCGATTTCCAGGCAAATATCCGGAAATCGGATATCACGAAACTAGCGAATCACTAAATTGAAGGGTATCCGATACCCTTCATTTGTTTTACTTTGCAAAGAATAAAATGTTGCACTTTGGAATAGAATTCTCGAAATTGAGCCGGAGAAGAGATTCGAACTCTTGGCCTACTGTTTACGAAACAGTTGCTCTGCCGCTGAGCTACTCCGGCATGGAGCGGGTGAGCGGAGTCGAACCGCCGTCTATTCCTTGGGAAGGAATCATAATAGCCGTTATACGACACCCGCAAATAAACTTACCAAAATTTTATTTTATCGATTATTTTTTTCCAAAAGCTTTCCTCCTTTTGGCCGCTTTCGTTATTTTGAGCCGGCAAAACAGTCACCACCTCTTCGCCCGGCTTTTTCAAATTAAAAGTCTCGCGAGCTTCTTTATCTAAATACTCATCATCGGCCGCTTCGGAAACCTGGGCTTGCAGCTGGGATTTTTTCTCCTCAAGGGCGTTAAGTTCCGTTTCAAGCTTGATTAGCTGGGCCTTTAACTCCGTCCTCCGGGCATTAATTTTCAAGTTAGACACGACAAGATAACCGACCACCGTAAAAAGCAAAGCTCCCAAAAGCACAGAAAAAAAGATGGTTTGTTTTGACTCATTTTTTATTTTTTTATTTTTTGCTATCATAAAAGAATGAAACTAAGTAAATTCGTAAAAATCGCTTGGATCATCGTGGCGACCTTAGTCGTTCTGAGCATGATCATTTTCACGATTGCTCCGGGCTTTTAAATTTTAAACACCTCGAGAAAGGTCTTGGAGGGAATCTTAATCCTCCCCTTCTCTTTCAAGTCTTTTTTACCTTTTTTTTGCTTTTCCAGCAACTTCCGCTTCCTGGAATAGTCTCCGCCGTAAAGCGGGGCAATGACATCTCTTCGGCGCGCCGAGATAGTGGCTCGGGCCAATATCTTCCCTCCGACCGCGGCCTGCAAGGGTACGGAAAACAATTGGGACGGCAAAACTTCCTTTAGTTTCTCCACCGTTCTCTTTCCTTCCGCAAACGCATCTCTTTCGGGAACGATCCGGGAAAAAGCCTCGTCGCTCCTCCCCAAAATCAAGATATCAAGCTTGACCAAGTGCGCTTCCCGCCATCCTATAATTTCATAATTCATGGAAGCAAACCCCTGAGAAACGCCTTTCAATTTATCGTAAAAACTTTTCGTAATAATCTCTCTTAAAGGAACTTCATATAGAAGCTCAACCTTATCTTGGCTTAAAGAATCAGTTTTGATCTGTTTTGATTCAATGCTTTCTAAAAGCATTAAGACTGCACCAAGATAGTCTACTGGAGTCAAAACCTGCAACTTAATCCAAAGCTCCTGGCTTTGGACGATCTTGGCGGGATCGGGCCAATCGGCTGAAGTGTAAACAAAAATCTCTTTGCCGCCAGCCAGTGTTATTTTGTAAATAACCGAGGGAGTGGAAAGTATCAGGTTCAAGCCGAATTCCCTCTTTAATCTTTCGGCAATGATTTCGGTATGTAAAAGTCCCAGAAATCCGCACTGGAACCCCCGGCCCAAGCCCTCCTTAAAGTCGGGCTTGAAACTTAAAGCCGCATCGTTCAATTTTAATCTTTCTAGGGAATCTTTCAAGAGCTCGAAATCATCGGGATTTTCCGGATAAACGCTCAAAAAAACCATGGGATTGGGCTCTTGGTAGCCAGGCAAAACGGCTGGGGTCTGACCCGCCAAAGTAATGGTTTCACCCACCCTCACCTGATCCGGTATTTTAATGCCGGTGGCAATATAGCCGATGTCTCCCGGCCCGAGGTTCTCCGTCGGAAAGAACTCCGGATTAAAAATGCCGACTTCTTTGACCTCGCCAACGGCCCTGCTTTGCATCAAATAAATCTTATCGCTTTTTTTAACTTCTCCGTCAAAAACCCGGACATAAGCCAAAACTCCTTTAAAAGCATCGTATTTGGAATCAAAAACCAAAGCCTTCAAAGGCTTGCTGGGTTCGCCTTGAGGAGCCGGTACTTTTTCTAAAACCGCTTGCATGACCTTGTCGACATTAACGCCGTCTCTTGCCGAAATCCTGATGATTTCGGAAGCCGGAACTCCCAAAAGGTTCATCATTTCTTTTTCGGTCTCCTCGATTTTCGCCTGGGGAGAATCGATTTTATTAATGGCCGGAATAATAACCAATTGCTGATTTTTGGCAAGCTCCAAATTGCCGATGGTTTGCGCCTGAATGCCCTTGGTGGCATCGACTAATAAAATGGCACCCTCCACGGCGACCAGGGACCGGGAAACTTCGTAGCCAAAATCAACGTGGCCGGGAGTGTCGATTAAATTCAAAGTATAATCTCTAAATTTCATGCGCACCGGCGTCATCTTGATGGTAATGCCCTTTTCCCTTTCCAAATCCATTGCGTTCAAATACTGGGGCCTCATTTTATCCATGGGAATGGTATTCGTTGTTTCCAAAAACCTGTCGGCAAGCGTCGATTTCCCGTGGTTAACGTGGCTGATAATGCAAAAATTGCGTATCTGGCTTAACATGAGAATTGCTGATTAATTTTTCTATTTAAAAAATAAAGTAGCAACAGCAATTGGACTATACTATCAATTGAGAAAGCCAAGGGAAGTCCGATAACGGAATTAAAAATGCTGACGAATGCCAAGCATAAAATAATATTTAAAACCATGGCGAAGATGGCAATAATCGTCGGAGTTTTCGTATCTTGAAGCGCAAAAAAAGCGCGCAGTATCAGAGGAATAAGGCAAGTGGCGAAAATGCCCAGAGAAAATAAGCCAAGACTCGTACTGATTAATTGCAAAGCAGACGTGTCACCAATCTTACCATAACGATAAATAATGTTTACGATCTCGCTCCTTAGAATAAAAATTAAAAGGCTAAGAGGTACGACTAAATAAAGAATCCGTTTGAAGGTTCGCCAAAATTTGTCTAAAAACTCCTCTTTTTTCAGAGCCACCGAAGATTTGGCCAATGCCGGGAAAACAGCCACGGCAAACGGAATGCCGATCAACCCCATAGGAAACTGCTGGAGGTTGTTGGAAAAAGTAAAAATACTCAAAGCCCCCGCGGGCAATGCGGAAGCAATCGCAGTTACAACCATCAGGTTAATTTGGGGAGCGGCAACTCCGAAGGTTCTGGGCAACATCAAAGAAAAAACTTTTTTAATACCTGGATCTTTAAAGTTCAAGATGGGCAGGTATCTAAAACCGCTCCCCAAAGCCGATGGAATTTGGATAGAAAAATGCATCAGCGCTCCGAAGATCACGCCCGCCGTCACTCCCCAAATGCCTGAAGCCGGCGCTAAAAACAGAATGCCCAAAATAATGCCGAGGTTATAAAGAATCGGCGACAAACTATAGACTAAAAACTTATTAAAGTATTGCAAAATCCCGGAAAAAAGAGAAGAAAGCCCCAGCAGTATCGGGCTTAAAAAAAGAATCCTGCTTAAAAAAACAACTAACGAAAGCTGCTGCGCGTCAAAGCCGGGAGTTATGAGCTTAATGAAGAAAGGCGCGAAAATAGCAAAAACCAAAGAGGTTGAGACCAAAAAAAGCAAAAAAATATTCAAAACATTATTGGCAAACCGCCACGCTTCTTCTTTGCTTTTTAAAAAATATTCTGAGAATAAAGGCAAGAAAGCGACCACCACTCCGCCCGCAATCAAAATATTATAAACGAGATCCGGGATGCGGAAAGCGGCAAAGTAAGCGTCGAGCGTTTCCCCAGCTCCAAAAGTACGATAAAGCAAACTGTCGCGCACCACGCCCAAAAGACGACTAAACATGGCCGAAGCGGCTAAAATCAATGCGGCCTTATTGATAGTTTTTGTTTGAGAATTAAAAAAATTGTTTAACATCAACGTTCTTTATTCTATCTTTTTTTGACGTTCTTTACAAATATTTGTCTTAAAGTTATTATCTTGGCAGAAGAAAGAAGAACCTTAAAAAGGAGGATTATTTAATGGAAAGATTAGCGCATATCGTTGAGACCCAGCAATTCACGACAAAGTGGCTGGAAGAAGATTTCTTTCCCCTCGTCGACGAAATGGAAGAATTGCTCAATAAGAGGGAGAAAGGAATTATTGGCTCCCCGGTGCGAACGGACCTGACCGGCAAAAATGTGGTTGAATTCTTTTACGGAGCCAGCACCCGGACGATGCTCACTTTCCAGTTTGCCGCCAGGGAACTGAACGCCGTAAACTTCGCCACGGATAACGCCGGCATTAGTTCATCCGCCGCCAAGGGCGAGAGCCTCCGCGATACCATCAAGGTAATCTCGAGCTACCGTTCTGTTGACGTTATTGCCGTCAGAACGCCGATTATCCAGAAACCGGAAGAACACCAGCTCATACTGAAAGACGCTATTCCATTTTCCACCAAACCCATTATTAATGCCGGCGACCGAAATGAACAACACCCCACCCAAACCCTGATTGATCTTTACGCTATCAGGAAGGAAAAGGGAGGAATCGCCGGCCGTACAATAGGCTTAGGAGGAGACGTCGGAGGAAGTCGAGCAGTCAAGTCGCTTATTTATTTGGCGGCCAAATACCCCGGGACGAAATTTATTATAATTTCACCTCTGATGACTCGGCTGCCCGATGATCTTAGAAATCACCTGCAAGAAAACCACATTGATTTCCAAGAAGTTAACGATATAAGAGAGGTAGCCTCAGCCCTTGATGTTTATTATGTCGTAAGAATCCAAACGGAAAACAGCAGCTTTACAGGAAGAATCCTTATGCCAAAACACGGACCCCCAGCTTTCTGGTCAGTCAATCAAGAGGTGTTAGATCGTTTACCAAAGAACGCGATTATTATGCATCCCCTCCCGCGGACACAAAATGAACTGCCGTATGAAACCGATAATGACCCGCGGTCCCGATACTTCCAACAAGCTAAATGCGGCGACGCAGTGAGGATGGCGTTATTGCTGACAATCCTTGTTGAAAAATACAGGGAATCGTTTTTCCAAAAAACAAACCCGCTGGTTCTTTAACCCGAAGTAATAAAAATGCCGTACAGGTAAAACTGTACGGCAATTTTAATGCTCAAGCAGGCAATAAGCCGAATTCTGTCGTGGGCAATCATCTATCTAGCCCTAATGTTGCCATTAGGATCAGGCGAGCTACTTTTAACAGAAATTCCATGATGAAACACAGATTTCTGCTTTGCTCTTGCTCCCGGGTAAGAATTTTGCCGTTTCACTTCCCGCTAAGCGGGACATCGTCACTGTTCGCATCTCTGGCCTTACGGCCGACGGGAGTTACCCGCTACCTTTTTACCCCGCCATGGGCGGGGAGGAGTTCGGACTTTCCTCCCCCGATTATGAATCGGGAGTAATTGCCTCGCCTACTTGAGCAAGTATATTATAACAAACTAAAAGGCAAAGTCAAGTTAATAACTTTGCCTTGCCAGTGCCCCAAGTCGGTCTGGACCCTGTTCCCCAGAGGGCATTTTGGGCCTTTTGAGGAGTTTTAACCGAAGCATCCTAGTCGGGGTCGTATTTAGGGCTCTATAGCAAAATGGAACAAATGGAACACGGAAAGGGTGTTCCGAACGGAACAGTGCCGTGTATCGTCTCGCATAAAACGAAATTACATAAGCTTGGGAAATATCCTCGCAAATTTCTCTGCGTCAATTCTTAATTCCTCCATCATAGATACCATATAACCTTCATTAACGTCCGTTGCTAAAGAATAATAGAAAAATTTGTCGTAACCATTATGAACTATGTGCTCTTCTGGATAGTGAAAAAACATATTTTCCTTATCGTTAGGTAGCTGAAACAACGTTTCTGTATCTAAGTTTTTTTGGGGTGACGGTAGATTTTTAAAGGACTCAAAACCAATATACTTATTATACATATTGCCTAATTCTTCAATTTCTTGATCGCTTAATTCGGCTTCTACTTTAAATTTCTGCAAAAGATATAACAAATCGTGTGTTTTTCGGGCTCTGGGGTCTAATCTTTTGCTTAAAAATTTAATAGTTAACTCAAAACTATGTTTTAAATTCCAAATTGCGGGGATAAAACAAAATTTCCCATATCCTTCGTAGCCAGGTTCTATGTTCTCTTTATTTTTAGAATATTCAATAAAGGCATCTGCGCACACTACTGCGGCCTTAAGATATCCCAAAGAAAAATCTCTCCAATTAACAAGTTGCTGGTTAGTCATTTTTGGCACACTCTTAATAATTTTATTTATAATTGGCAATCGCGTAACGATACGGAAATCGCTTGCATAGAACGGTATAGGGCGTAGATAACAAGTACGATGGTTAAAAATAAGATCGGTAAACCAAAATGCTCATGTATTATAAAACCGGTAAATATTAATAGAAACAAGTGCCAAACAACAACGCAGGATATAAGAATGCTAGTAGTTATAAAAAATTTCCGCAACTCGTCTTTGTTTCTCCTTAATATATTTAATTTTGAATAGATTACTTGAATTTCACTTATTTCTTTGGACCAATGTTCTTTGTCGGATATCGACCCCTCAATCTCTTTGAATTTCTCCTCAGATTTCAATGGCGACCAAACAGGGATCGTATCACCACGTATATTCAGCAACGATTCAAGCGCCCTACTTTTATTATTTAAAATTAGCGATTCTTGGTTAGAAATAATACCTAATCTATATACAACCACAAGACCGACTAGGGCTATCAACGCTATTAATGATTGAACGACGCTGCTGAAAATCCAATATAAAATCTCTATATCCGAAGGAAAATTAATTTTAAATAAAAACGAAAAAGAAAATATCAAAAAGATTAAAAGCGCAGTAATCTTAGAAATTTTGTTTTTTCTAATATAACCTAGGAACATTTGGCAATAATATATGATTGTTTCTATGTTCATAATTTTATTTCTTGATTAACTTAAATAAATCCTCTTCTGATTCATAGCCCCTTAACCGACCAGTAAGGATGCCGAGGCGGTAGGAAACGCCTTCACTCATCAACCGCCAATTTGTAGCTTCGAGGTTTTTCTTTAAAACTCTCTGGAGCTGGATTCCGCTGTCGCATTCTACCCTATCCGTTTTATTGTCTTGGACGGTAAATGGAACGATAACACCTCTATCTATTTCAGGCTTGGAGAAATCCAGTTTAATATAGCCTTCCTTTTCCAGAAGCGGTTTCAGAAAGCTTAAGAGTCCGGCGACCGACAGCTTCTTTATTTCGGCCAGCTTATCGTAAAGCTCTTTATTCTTATCTCTTTCTTCCAAGCTTTTAACGAATTGAACAAACTGTCGCGCCTCTTCAGGCTTCTCATTAACCCATTTCTTTACCACCCCAATATATTCTTTCATCCATTTCCTTAACTTCAGAATGTATTTATAAAATACCTCGTCTGAGATCTTGCCTCCTCGTTCTTTCTCCAGTTTGCGCCTATATTCCAGGTCATAGCTGGTAAAATCATACTTTTTCTTTTTCATTTCTCTTTTTCTAATTCGTCTCCAATTTTTCTATACGTAGCCGATTCCAATCCAGGATTACCAATCATTTGCTGAATTTTATCGTATCCAAACTTTATAATCTTATTCTCGTTTTCTCTTCCCGTGGCGAGATCGATGTTTGCTACTCTTATATCTATAGAAAACGTTCTACCTCCGAATAATGCTTCGAATCTAAAAATGGTGGTATCTGATTGCGGAGCTGAGTCCAAACCTGATCGCTGACCGATATATCTAATAGTAAACTGTTCCATGGTTTTATTTTTTGATTACTAAATAGAAAATGAGTCAGAAAATATCAAAACCTCTTCGCCTCTCCGAGATTTATAGGCGTTGTAATTTAAAGAAAATTCGATCATCTTCCTTTTAGAATAGAGTAATTTTATTTCTTTTCTATTATCATACGTTAACAACCAAAACGATTTTTTATTTTCATTTAAACACTTCGCTAAATTTTCGTGGTCTTCTTTTTTGTAATGATTTAAATATAAGCTTGCACCCTTTTCATAATAAGGTGGATCGAGATATAAAAGAGTATTCTTTTTATTCAACTGTTCTTTTATTAATATAACACCATCTTTATTAGAAACTGAAATTCTGTTTTTATATAATGATAAATGCTTAATTTTTTTAACTAATACTTCTTTATTAAACCTCGCATTAATTTTATATTTACTTTTCTGACCCCTACCACCAATGGGCCCACCATCCAAAATACCAGATATATTCGTTCTATTAAGAAAAAAGGTGGCGAATCCCAAATCGAATAGTTTGCTTTTGGGATTATTATAAATTCTTTTCTGCCTCTCCCACTCCCTTACTGTAATAGGAGTTGAATGTATTTTTTCTATGAATTTACCGGAACAAAATGTAGCCGATTTCCAAAAAGCATAAATGGCTTTATCAAGATCGTTAATTAATATACGATCAACTTTCTCAGAAAAAAGTAGGGCTAGGGCGGCACCAGCACCACCAGCAAATGGCTCAATGTAAGTGACATCATGAAGTTTATTCTTTTCAATTAACTTATCGAAAAACGGAAATAAAAAAGTTTTTCCTCCTGGATAACGAAGGGGTGAGTAAAATTGCATACTATTTCTCTTTTTTAAAATAGTGATCCAAAATATCGGCAATAATTATAGAATCTTTTAATATATCGCCTTGTTTACATATGATACTCCCGTGAGCATATTTGCCTAAAACGGCGTCGAAATTCCTCTGGTTCGAAAGCCACTCGTTATTTAAGACAAGAGAGTTTTCTTTTTGTTTACTCAGATTTTTTTTAGCTTCTTTTAGAAATTTTTTATAGGCGTCATCTTTTTCCACCGCATCGCTATCACCAATACTAATAAAATAGGCTCTCGCCGCTGTATCTAATAATAACCTCAGGGACATTGCTATGATGGGCAAAATATTTTCTTGATCATTAAATTTTTCATAAATAGTGCATATCCCACAATACAGATCGTTTACTGGGCCATTTTTTAAAATAAGTTTTCTGCCGAAAAGAATATTTGGTTGTTTGGTTATTGGAGTTCTTCGTCCAAATTTGTCTCCCTCTTGATATCGTAATATATTCACCGCCTTCTTTTCATTAAAAGGTATAATTAAATTTTTACTTTCGGGATATTTTTCTAGTAAAGTTTGCTTTAATTTTCCGCGATTTTTACGCGTAGTGATGTCTTTATTTTCAATCAATAAACTTACTTTTCTTAAAAGATCGTTCGGCTGTTGTTCGTCATTATAACTTGAGACAATTTTTTCATCTTTGATACCAAAACCAATATCCCGGAGATTCTTCTCAGTGAACACCTCATCTTTAACAAACCCTTGATTCAACGAAGGGCAACCGCTAATTAGACTGGTCTGCTCTTCGAGCATCAAAAAAAGACTTTTGGGCTGTTTCCGATGTTGATGTAAAAAATATTCTCGCTGTAAAATCCCCCACGATCCGCTGTTCACATGTTTCCTTTCTATGTTTGTTAGGGCAGTATCTTTATCACAGACATTACAAGGTATTTCAAAAAGTTCGCGTAGTTCCTTGGGGCCGTCTTTCAAAAATAATTTCCCCGTTAATGACGAGTATAATTCTTGATCTTGCAAATATTTTAATATGGCTATACGACGATTCCCATCAAAAACAGTTGGTTTATTATCAATAAAAACAACCGTAGGTATTTCGCTAAAGTCATAATGACTACCCATTTCCTTTACAAGCCTATCCAGGTTCCACTCTTTTGGATTTTCATCAATCGCCCGTTTAATAATATCGAAATCTGGACTCGTTGAATCAATGGGATCCCGCGGATTTTCAGACCACAAATGTAAATCTTTAACTTTTATTAATTTAATCTCTTGTTGTACCATAAAATATTATTTTATTTATTATTTTCGTTGCCCATACTTTCTACAATTTTTATCTCATCTAATGTGAGACTATAAAGTTTATAAACTTCCTCGTCTATTTTTTTATCGGCACTTTCGATTTCTGATTTTAGTCTATTCCATTTCTCAGAATTTTCTACAATCTTTTTAATTTCTCTATTAAGATCAAGTATTTTATCAACTAATTTAGTTATATTGGCGTATATTTCTTTCTTCGTTGGGGAATTAATTATGGGTACGGGAATCTCCGTTAGGTGATTAATTTTTATTTCTGCAAATAACTTGCCCCTTCTGGGCTGTATGGTCAAAAAATACCAAGTTCCTATCTTCGAATTAAGTATGGCTAATATATATTTCAAATTTAAATCGACCTGCTTTTTCTTATCTTTTTTATATAAAACGAAAAAATTATTACTTGCAAAATAATTATTTTCATCTATTGTGGCCAATATTCTATCGCCAGTTCTTCTCACTAAAATTTTCCTGTTAATAAAATACTCCCTCTTGCCCAAATTAGCATATTCGTTCTTATCTTTTTTTATTATTTCTTTGTTATAATTAACGTATTTACCACTCCATCTCTCTAAATATCTGTTGACCTCTGTCCCTTTAAATAAAAGCTTCTGACAATCGTTAGAAATAGATGAATCAATAAATAATTTATCTCTTATGTTTCCGGAATGGATCCCCTCATGAATCTCTAATAATTCTCCTAACTTAATCGACGATGAATCTAATTTTTTCTTTAAACTTATGTTTTGTTTATCAAAATAAAGATTAAATTTATAATCCTTATTTTCGTAAAATAATTTCTGATCTATTTTTTTGCTCTCATTATTAACAATAACGTCTATTACATTTTTGTCTCTATCTAATTTATTTCTTTCTTTTTTAAAAATCATAACTACCGAATCCAAATTTACGTCTTTAAACGCCATACCGGTATAATATGTGTTAAGGATAGAGGTATTGTCTAAAACTAATTTCCTAATTTGAGGATAATTTTTAAGTAAAATTATGTCTGGTAAAACAAAACCTAAACAACCATTTTCTTTTAATAACGAAAGTGATTTTTCTATAAATAATGCGAATGTGTCTATAATGCCCGTTCCTGATTGAAATAAATTTTTATAATATTTTTTGTCTAATTCTTCTATCTTTGCTCCCCATGGTGGATTACCAATTACGACATCAAAACCGCCGCCTTTAAAAATCTCTGGATATTGTTCTTTCCAATTAAAGGATTTTCTATCTTCTAAATTCCTACCAAAATACTTCACCAATTCCTCGTTTGTGCCAGAAATAAGAGAATTACCATTTTTAATATTGGTAAGTAGTGGAAATTTGAGTCGTTTCTCTAGGGCGTTAAGAAGTAAATTTAATCGAGTAATTTCTACTGCCTGTTCGTCTAAATCTACTCCGTAAATATTTTCCGTAAGGATCAAAATTTTTGTATAGGTGTCGCCCGGCGCACCAAATTTCTTGTATTTCTCGTTTATCATTTCTAGGGCCTTAATTAAAAAAGAGCCAGACCCGCAAGCGGGGTCTAATACTTTTATTTTTTTAAGATCCTGAATGGTCTTACACCCATCTAAAACCGGCCCCAAGGCATTTTGGACAATATAATCTACTATAAAGGTAGGGGTATAATAAATTCCTTGTTTTTTTCTTTTAGTTTTTCCTAAATCCTCCCCTCTTTTTCCTGCTTTCTGCAAAAGATGGCCCAAATATTGCTCATATACCTTGCCCAAAACATCTGGTTTAATGGCGGCAAAATTATATTTTACACCAGATTCCTTATCACCATATAAACCAGAAATTACTCTTAAAAACGGTGTGCCCTCCGTTTCAAGATTATCGCAAAGATGTTCTTTGAATAAATTACTGTTGTAATTTTCATCAAATTCCTCAAAGACGGGTTTAAGTATTCTTAAAAAATTACGTTCTTTCATGTCCTGATTCCATCGTTGAAAATTTTGCCATAATAAAGGAGACTCAATTTTTTTGTCTTCGCAACTTCGCATAAAAATAAATCTATCCAAAATACGTTGGACTGCTTCATCAATTTCTTCTTCTGATTTATCTGAATTCCACTGATGAAAATTATCAAAAAGTTCTTTTCGCCATTCTATTAAATCGCTTGCTAGTTTTTCGGTTACTTCTACGCGTTTTGCTCCAATATTCCACTTTCCGGCTTGCTTATTAAGCTCACCGTTTTCAAAACTTTCTTTAGATAAAAGCCATAAATCGTCAAAGCGATCTAAATATTCTCTATAAGTTAATTCTAAATTTGGCTTAGGTGTATCAATCTTCCAGCTCGCGTTGAATAATTTTACACCTTCGAAATCCGTTAAAATCACCCATTCAATACCCATGTTCCAACCATAATTCACGGCTTGATTAGCCCATTCTATTTTATCTAAATCCACCTTCATCGCCTTTGCCTCTAATAAAAACTGGGGTATATTGTTAATTCTAAAAGAGTAGTCAACGGTTCCTTTTACAGCTGATTCCTCTTCTTTTACCTCATTGGCAATAGAGTCGTTGTAAACGTCCCACCCCAAAACATGAAAAAGTGGCAAAATAAAATCTTTCCGCGTCATCGCTTCGTTATACTCGTTTTTTTCTCTGGATGATAATTTTTCGTATTTGGCAACTATCTTCCCGATTTCTTCTTTTGCCTCTTTTTTATTCATAAATAAGGTTTATTAGACCATAATAACACAAAAAAACACCCCCTAAAAGCAGTAAAAATTTTTCAAAAAAATCAAATAAAATAAAACTAGTGACTGTGGATAACTGCTATTTTCCCGAGGGAGATGACGAGATTTGACCCGTTCCGATGAGGGAGGTAAAATAGAGTCAGAAAATAGAATCGGGATCAAAAAGAGGGTCGCATTTGGTCGACCGCCAGAGTATCTCAATGGAAAAACCACGGGAGAAATGGGAAAAAGCGGAATAATTCCGCTAATTCCTATGTTGCCGTGGTTTTTTAATAGGAGTTAGTGGGTTATTTTCTCCCCCTAACTCCTATTTTTATTTAGGAAATAATAATTAACTAATAAATACCATGACTAATCAAAACAATACCCCTACTCCGATTCAATCCGAAATCTGCAAAATTCCCACATTCATAAAGTTAACCTGCGAATATGAGGAATTTGTCAAATTTTGCGCGATGCCTCGGGTGTTAAGAAAAATAAAAACACAGTGCGAATTCTCCAAAAAATTCGGGGTGAACGAAGATACGCTGACAGATTGGAAAAAACTGCCCGAATTTCTTGAAAGAGTTCGCCAAATAATTCTTGAGCGCGAGCAGGAAGGACTGCCGGATGTTATTGATGCGCTTCGCGGAGAAGCTGAAACAGGTAATCCAAGCGCAGTAAGACTGTGGCTCCAGTATGTTGGTGAAATAGAATTAAGAAAATTAAACAATAAAAATAAATTATAAACACATGACTAAAATACAACAAATTACGATTAAGGATAAGAAATTAAAGGTGTATTACGTGCCGGCTTCCCTGCTTCATCCGGCTCCGTACAATCCGCGCAAGTGGAGCGAAGAAGCGACGGCCCAGTTGAAGGAAAGCATCCTGCGATTCGGTCTAATAGACCCCTTTGTGGTCAATAGCGCCCCTAAGCGCAGAAATATCGTCATTGGGGGGCATTTCAGGCTTAAGGTGGCGCAAGAGTTGGGTATCAAAACCGTACCAGTCGTTTACGTCAACATTCCTGATATTGAGATGGAAAAGGAGCTGAACTTAAGGCTAAATAAGAACCTGGGCGAATTCGACTGGGATCTATTAGCTAACTTTAAGGAAGACTTTCTTGCAGATATTGGATTTTCTTCAGAGGAACTGGATGAGGTGTTTCAGATTGACGATGAACCAGAAAAATTTGACCTAGCAAGAGAATTAGCGAAGTTAGACATAAGAAAAATAAGCGTTAAAAACGGCGATGTGTATCAGCTAGGCAATCACCGGGTATTGTGCGGCAATTCCATGATAGAATCGGATGTTTTGAAGCTGATGAATGATGAGAAAGCGGATATGTGTCTCACGGATCCCCCGTATCTACTAGATTATTTACACGGCAAAAAGAAAAATAAAGCATCCGAAGGGTTCGGATATAAGCGAGACAGAAGATATTTAGGAACAGATACTCTGCCCGACGATTTTACCGAAAAGTGGATGGCCAACATCCATAAAGTTCAGAAAGATGATTTCAGCATCATCTGCTACGAAAACTGGAAAAATATCAGGACGATTTGGAATGAAATGGAGAAGCACTGGAAAGTTAAAAATATGATTGTCTGGCATCTGCCCAACAGAGTGCAGGGGTTTTCAGCTAAATATCGTTTCTTCAATAAGCACGATATCGCAATGGTGGCCAGTTCCGATAATAAGACGCTGAATTTAAAACCGGAGGTGGAACTTCTGCAGAATGAATACGAAACTGCTTTATATGCGATTGCGGGAAAACCGCATTGGGAGGGTTATGAAAAAGGCAAGAGAATCTGTCCGACCGATTTCCTGGAATTTCATGCCGCGGATGAGAAAAACTCCGGCCAAGGGATTATTTTTGGCACCAAGCCGATCGAAATATTAATCCCCTATCTCAAAGTTCTAACCAAAAGAAATGATTTAATTATTGAGCCTTTTGGGGGTAGCGGAAGTACACTGATTGCCGCAGAAAAAATGAAAAGGCGATGCTATCTTATGGAGAAGTCGCCGGTTTATACGGAAGTTATAATGCGCCGCTGGCAAAAGTTAACCGGCGGAAAAGCTAAAAAATTATGAAAACTGATAAACTCAGGGATTTATTAATTATAGCGCTGAAAGAACTGCCGATTGTGCAGATTGCCTGCAAGAAAGTCGGCATCGGCCGCACCACATATTACCGTTGGCGGAAGAACGAAGAGTTCGCCGCGGCGGCCGATGCGGCCCTTGCCGAAGGCGAGGCGCTGATTACGGACATGAGTGAGAGCCAATTGATCTCGCTCATCCGCAACGGCAACTTTCAGGCCGTACAGCTCTGGCTGAAGACACATCATCCGAAGTACGGCAATAAGGTTGAAGTAACCGGCAACCTGAACATTAAAGACGAACCCCTGACGCCCGAACAGGAGGAGTTGGTCAAAAAAGCGCTTGGGCAGGCCGGATTATTAGAAACTAACCAAACCGAACAAATTTATGAATGAAACACAAAAACAACCATTGCATAAAATTGATCCGGAAATAATAGAAAAACTCTTAAAAGACAGGCAGGCACTGATAGCTGTCACCCGCCGAAGTTTTTTCTATTTCTTCTATATCTATTTCGGCCGCTATACTAAATATCCAATCGCTCCCCTCCATTTCCAGATGCTTGAGATCGCGCAAAATGAAAAAGTAAAACGAGCCGGAGTAATGACATTCAGAAATTCAGGCAAATCGACTATTCTCAATACGGCTTATGCTTTATGGGCCGTTATGGGAGCTTCGCAGAAAAAACATATCGTCATCGCCAGCCAAACCCAGCAACGAGCGAAAGACCATTTGATGAATATCCGGAAAGAAATTGAAGAAAATAAGCTCTTAAGCGAAAATCTCGGCCCTTTTCAAATCGGCGAAGATCGTTGGGGTGCCGCTACTCTGATCATTCCTTCTTATAAGGCGCGCATCAGCGCCATTTCAACTGAAGAAGGTGTTAGGGGCCTGAAGGAAGGCCCCTACCGGCCTGACTTGATTATCGCCGATGATATCGAAGATTCGAATTCCGTCAAAACGCGGGAAGGCAGAGATAAAACATACGATTGGTTCACTGGAGAATTAATTCCTTTGGGAGAAAGCGACGTTAAAGTCGTCGTACTTGGAAATTTCCTGCATCAGGATTCGGTTCTTTCCAGATTGGAAGAAAAAATCAAAAAAAATGAGGTTTCAGGTATTTTTCTGCGGATCCCGATCGTAGATGAAAGCAATAAGATTGCCTGGCCGGAAAAATTCGCTTCCCTAGAAGCGATCGAAGAATTAAAGCGGAATATCGGCAACGAGATAACGTGGCAGAGAGATTTCATGCTGCGCGCTATCCCAAGCGATTTTCAGATCGTTAAACCTGAATGGATTAAGCACTATAACTTCATGCCGAAATTGGAAGGAGATCATTATCGCGGAACGTTTATCGCGATAGATCCGGCGGGCTCAAAAAGCGAAAATGCAGATTATACCGCCATGGTAGCCGCAAGCCTGTTTGGAAGAGACGAAAGTATGGGAGTATTTATCCATCCGTATCCATTGAATAAACGCTTGGAATTTAACGAAATAAAAGAACAGGCCATACTGCTTTCAAAAACGATCGACAGCGAAAGAGCGACGATTATAGTAGAGGAAACAGCGGTTCAGAAATGGCTGATTCAAGAAATTGAACGCGCCGGTTATCCTGTTGAAGCGTTTAAAATAGGGTCGGCAGATAAACAATCAAGACTATCAATTGCGGCTTCGCTGATGCAGTCTGGAAAAGTCTATTTTCCGAACGAAGGAGCTGAAGAACTGATTCAAAACCTGCTTGGATTCGGGATAGAGAGGCACGATGACCTGGCAGACGCTTTTTCTATATTGATGCTCAAAATAATAGAAATAAAAAACAGACCGAAACCGAATATCATATGGATATAGGCAAAAAAGTTATCAACTGATGGGGTCTGGACTCATAGGCGGGGTTGCGTCATCCCTTGTCTTGAAAGGTCGAATCAGTAAACCTAACAAGACAAAACTATGGAACAAATAATGACGCAGACAAGAGAGCAGATATCAACCGTTGCTCCTATCAAGTACTGCCTTTATGCGCGGAAAAGCATGGAGGCTGAAGATGCCCAGGCCCTGTCAATTGAGTCCCAAATAAAGGAAATGCTGGCTTTAGCCAAAAGAGAGAATCTTCACGTAGTAGAGGTCAAAAAAGAGGCGCATTCATCAAAAGAGGTCGGCAAAAGAGAGATATTCAATCAGATGCTGACCGAAATAAGAGAAAAGAAATATAACGGCATCCTGACATGGGCTCCGGACAGGCTATCAAGAAACGCCGGGGATTTAGGTTCGGTCGTGGATTTGATGGATAAAAAGCTGATCTTGGACATAAGAACGTATGGTCAAAGATTTACAGGGAATCCCAACGAAAAATTTCTGCTGATGATATTGGGCTCTCAAGCCAAGCTGGAAAACGATAATAAGGCAGTCAACGTAAAACGAGGATTAAAAGCGAGGTGCGAAATGGGCTACCGACCCACTGTTGCCGTTACGGGCTATCTGAATGAAAAAGACAGGGATAAAAAATGCCAGGTAAGGCTGGATCCCAAAAGGGCTCCGATCATCAAGCAGATGTTTGAAAAAGCAGGCAATGAACAGTGGTCGGGCAGAAAAGTATATCGATGGCTGAGAGATATGGGTTTTAAGACGAGATACGGAAAATTGCTGGTGCTGGCCAATATATACCAACTATTAAGGAATACTTTCTACTACGGGGAATTCGAATACCCTGTAGGCAGCGGCAATTGGTATCAAGGAAAGCACACTCCCCTAATCACCAAAGAGCTGTTCGATAAAGTCCAGATAAATCTCAGCGATAGAATAATACCGAAGACCGACTCAAAGGAGTTTGCATTTACGAAGCTGATTAAGTGCGGCTACTGCGGATCGGGCATTACTGCCGATGAGAAATTCAGAAAATTGGTAGACGGAAGCGTCAACCGCCATGTCTATTACTTCTGCACCAAAGCCCGGAACGTTGACTGCAAAAATCCTCCGATTAAGGAATCCGATCTAATCAACGAACTGATGGAGCTGATCGATAAAATAGATCTGAATGATTTGGGAGTAAAAGCCAAGATTGAGCAGGAAATCTCCAGATTCAATAAATTCAGGATCGGCGTGCTGGGACAAAAAAATAAGCTTTGTACCACCGATGTCGATGTGCGGAATTATGTAAAATATCTTCTGAAGGAAGGAACGCTGATCGAAAAACGGGAATTGCTGTCGTTTCTTCAAAGCAGGTTGTTGCTGAAAGATAAAAAGATCGAGCTGGAAAAACAGGCCGAAAAGTGATATGGTTTAATTGAAAATTGAATATCGCCTAAACTTCGTAGGTTTCCTACGAAGCATGGCATAAAAACCGGTAAAGGACATCAAGCTGTCGCAGATTCCTTTACCGGTCATATCCCGAAAGGGGTATGGGTCTCGCAAGAGATCGCTGCGGCAGCTTTATGTTATGCCGCCCATTAAAAATATGAGAAAAAGAAAAACTGAAAGAAGCAAACTAATTAAAAAATATCTTGAGCACAGAAAATGCGATGACTATAGATTAGCATTGAATAAAAAACATCGGGGCAAGGGAATCTATGTTTTATACAAAGGAGAGAAAATTTATTATATTGGACTCTCTAAAAGAAGCTTAAGAGGAAGACTAACGAGACATGCCGTCAAAGATAGACACAAAAAGAAATGGAATAATTTCTCCTTTTACCAGATCGGCAGAACCAAATATATAAAAGACATTGAATCACTACTATTAAGGATCTGCGATCCTCCAGGAAACAGGGTCGCCGGCAGGTTTTTAAAAAGATACGATCTAAGCAGAAGGATAGGCTAATTGCTGATAAAACTAAAAATGGCTATCAGGCAACCTAGTCACCTGACTTAGCATGTGGTGGTGCCCCCAGGAGGACTCGAACCTCCAACTTTTTCCTTAAAAGGGAACTACTCTACCATTGAGTTATGGGGGCAAAAAATCATATTCCTTCCTTTTTCAACTCTTCCAGCAACTCTTTTTGTTTCTTTGTCAGCTTTTGAGGTGTTCTAACTACTAGTTTAACATATAGGCTTCCTTGGCCATAGCCCTGAAAATGCGGTATCCCTTTCCCCGAAACCCGCAAAACCTTGCCCGACTCTGTTCCTGAGGGTATTTTAAGCAAAATACCCTTTCCGTCAAGGGTCGGAACATCGATTTCTGCGCCCAAAGCCGCCTGCGGAAAGGATACGGAGATATTGATAAACAGATCATCTCCCTTTCGCTGGAAAACTGGATGCTTCTTTACAAAAATTCTGACGTACAAATCGCCCGCTTTTCCACCCTTGCGGCCAGCCTCGCCCTTGCCCTCAGCCTTAATAACCTGATTGGTATCCACGCCGGCCGGAATGTAAATCTTAATCTTTTCTTCGCTTTTAATCCTGCCCTCGCCCCTACAAACATTGCAGGGCTTCGAAGGTCTTTGCCCTTCGCCGCCGCATTCCGGGCAAACAGCTAAACGGGTTACCGAACCAAAAATCGTTCTTTGAATCTGTTGCACTTCGCCGGTTCCCCGGCAAGTGAAGCATTCGTTCAAAGGAGTGCCGGGCTCCGCTCCTTTGCCATGGCAGCGGGAACAGACCACCTCTTTGTAAAGAGAAAATTCTCTTTCCTGGGTCCTCAAAGTGTCTTCTAGGGGAATCTCGATGTCAACTTCAATATCTTTTCCTTTTTTGATATTTTGTTTACGGGTATGTCCGCCAAACCCAAACATTTCTCCAAAAAGGTCGCCTAAGTCAGAAGCGTCCCAACCTTCGGTTGGTCCCCCGAAGGGGGAAAATCCCTGGCCAAAATCCCAACCAGGTTGGCCGCCAAATCCGCCGCCCGGAAAAGAACCGGCGTCAAAGGTTCGGCCGAATTGGTCGTACTGCGCCCGCTTCTCTTTATTCGAAAGAGTCTGATAGGCCTCATTAACCTCCTTAAATTTCTTTTCATCGCCGCCTTTGTCGGGATGATGCTGGTGCGCTAACTTATGGTAGGCTTTTCGAATATCTTCGGTTGAGGCGTTTTTTTCGACTCCTAGTATTTGGTAATAATCCTTGGCCATTAATTAGTTACTGTTTTTCTTTATATTCGCCTTCTTCAGGACCTTTCTTCTCTTCGGGTTTCGGCTGAGCCGTTTTATATAGTTCGGCGCCGATCTGCTGGATAACTTGGGAAAGCTCGGATGTTTTTTGTTTAATTTCGTCTATATTATCGCTGTCTTTAACTTTTTTCAGCGCTTCTACGCTTTCTGATATTTTCTTTTTGATATCGGCCGACACTTTATCGCCAGCGTCTTTTAAGGATTTCTCGGTGGTGTAAACTAAGCTGTCGGCTAAGTTTCTCGCCTCAATCAATTCCTGTTTTTTCTTATCTTCTTCCGCATGTATTTCAGCCTCTTTCTTCATTTTTTCAATTTCGTCTTTAGACAAACCAACCGAACCTTCGATTCTGACCGATTGGGTTTTACCGGTAGCCTTGTCTTTGGCGGTAACCGTCACAATACCGTTCGCATCAACATCGAAAGACACTTCAACCTGCGGCAAGCCTCTTGGCGCGGGCGGAATGCCGTCTAAAACAAACTTGCCGATGGTCCGATTGTCTTTGGCTATCGGCCTTTCTCCCTGCAAAACAATAATCTCCACAGCCGGCTGGTTGTCAGCCGCAGTTGAGAAAATCTGGGTTTTCGCTGTCGGGATCGTGGTGTTCTTCTGAATCATCACGGTATTTACGCCGCCTAAGGTTTCAATGCCCAAAGAAAGCGGCAAGACGTCTAGTAATAACACGCTTTTGATGTCTCCTTCGGGCGCCCTGCCTTCGGTCTTGGCTCTTAAAATCTCCGCTTCAATTGCAGCGCCGATAGCTACGACTTCTTCGGGATTGATGGATTTGTTCGGCTCTTTTCCGAAAAACTTTTTGACGGCCTCCCGCACCGCCGGAACCAAGGTAGTGCCACCCACTAAAACAACTTCTTCGATATCTTTAGTGCTCAATTTCACCTCAGCCAATGTTTTCTCAACTCTGGTGACCGATCTTTCAACCAATTCAGCGGTTAATTTATCGAATTGGGCTCTTGATAATTTGTAAAGCAAGTGTTTAGGTCCGGCAGCATCGGAAGTAATAAAGGGCAGATTGATTTCAGTTTCCTGGGCCGAAGAAAGTTCAATTTTGGCTTTCTCGGAGGCTTCCTTTAACCGCTGTAACGATAACGGGTCTTTGGATAAATCAATGCCGTTATCTTTCTTAAACTCGCCGATGAGCCAGCTAATAATTTGCTGATCAAAGTCCCGGCCGCCCAAATGAGGCTCGCCGCCCGTCGCCATGACTTCCACGGTTTCAGGAGTCGTGTTCAAAATTGAAATATCGAAAGTCCCGCCGCCGAAGTCATAAACAGCGATTTGCTGATTGGCTTTCTTGGTCAAGCCGTAAGACAAGGCCGCAGCCGTCGGCTCATTGATGATTCTTAAAACGTTGAAACCCGCAATTTCGCCAGCGGCTTTCGTCGCCTTTCTTTGGGAATCGTCAAAGTTAGCCGGACAAGTAATCACCACGTCCGTAACTTTTTCCCCCAGCTTTTCTTCAGCATCCGCCTTCAGTTTCTGCAAAATCATAGCCGATATTTCAATCGGAGAATACCACTTATCGCCCATTTTGACTTCGACTTCCCCGTCTTTCCTTTCCCGGGTCTCGTAAGATAAAAGCTTAAGTTCCCTTTGAACTTCAGGGTCAGAGTGTCTCCGGCCTATAAACCTTTTAACCGAATGAATTGTATTTTGGGGATTCGTAATGGCCTGCCTTTCAGCTAAAATCCCGACGATCCGCTCTCCGGCCTTGGAAACAGCAACTACCGACGGCATCAAAACCGAACCTTCCCTGTTTTCTAGGCATTTCGGCTCGCCGTTAACAATAGAAGCCATTTTTGAGATTGATGTGCCTAAGTCGATACCCAATATTTTTGACATATGTTTTAATTAATTTATTTTATTAATTTAATGAATTATTTGACTATTTTTACTTTCGCGGGCCTTAGAAGCGTGCCGTTGATTTTATAACCCTTTCGCTCTTCCTCCTCTTTTTCCACCGCTTCCATAAAATTCGGGTCAAAGTTCTTGCCTGTCGTTTCTATTTCTTCAACGCCCTGTAATTTCAATAAATCTTGAATCTGTTTTTTAACCAGCAATAATCCTTTCACGTTTTCATCGTTTTTTAGACTATCGGGCATCTTCTTTTCAATGATTTCGAAATTATCCAGAATTGGCAAAACTTTCAAGACGAATTCCTCGCTGGCGTATTTCAACAATTCGCCGATTCTTTCCATTTCCTCTTTTTTGTAATTGAGAAAGTCGGCCCTCGCCCTTTGCCAACCCGCCAAATACTCGTTTTTTTGCTTCTCCAATTCTTCAATTTTTTTTATTTCTTTTTCGTCTGGCATGTTTTATTTAAAGAATTAATGATATCAACGTTTTTATTGTAGTTCATACGCTTCGGACCAAGTAAGGCCAAAAGGCCGTCTTTTTTCTTTGGCAAATGGATTTTCGAGATAATCACGGAAAACTCTCGGCTTCCCCTAATCGGGTTCTCTCTGCCGATAAAAATCTTGGGGAAATCAAAATCAGTAAATTCTTCCATATTTTTTTCGAAACTTTCCACCATTTCGGCGAATTTCGAAGCCAGATCCGTATCTTCAAATTCCGGCTCTTTGAAAATATTATCCCACCCTTCCTTAAAGAAAACATCTTCTTCCGGGAAATAACTCAAAGCTAAGTTAGAAGTGAGTTCGGCGATTCTTTTGGTTAAATGTTGAAAAAACCTAAAGGAGTCGTCGATTTCATCTTCAAAGGAGCTTAGCTCCTTTTCTTTTAATTTGGGCTGTAAATTGTCAACGTAAAAACGATAACCCTTATCCGTCGGCACCCTGCCAGCCGAAGTATGAGGTTGAACTAGATAACCCTTATCGGTCAATTTTTGCATCTCTGCCCTAATGGTCGCCGGACAAATGTCAAACTTATGCCTTTTTTCAAGTAATTGAGAACTAACCGGTTCTGCTCTTGTAATATATTCTTGGACTACCTTATTTAAAATTTTCCCCTGCCGGGCAGTAAGCATTTTTACCATACATCCATATTAGAAAATTGGCACTCCTTTGTCAAGAGTGCCAACCCCCGATGTTTGGAATACCTATTTATAGTAAATACTGCGGAACCTTAAGTCGATGTATTCCAACTCTCGCCTCTTTTCTGGAGAAATCTGTTTCTCGAGGGTCAACTTAAGTTCTGTCATCTGCCAATCCAAATCGCCTTTTAAGTTGAAACGAATCATCCAGCCCTCCGTAGTTTCAACATCCAATCTTTCATCGAACAACTTGACTGAAACAATGGAAATTTGGAGAGTTTCGGCAAGCTTGGATTTGATCGCCAAAATCTGCATGATTTTGTCTGACGGTAAAACCGTTCCACCCAAAATAAGCTCGCCAGGCGACTGATCGGCCTCAATCACCATCAACCCGGAATCGAGAGGCGCTTCCTCAAAAATCACCCCTCGGTCATCGAGTAAAAAACAACTCTCGTTTTCGCACCATAAAGCCGAGGCCGTTCTTTCGGTGATTTCCACGCTAATTGTGTCAAAAAGATCTTTAGTAACCTTCGCCTCGCTGATCCTGGGAAACGCATTTAAAATATCTTCTTTGATCTGTCCCCCATCAACCGCCAGAATACTCTTTGTTTTAAAAAATAATACGGTGTTTTCCAGCTTTTTTGAAACCAAAAATTCAATCTCTTCTTTGGTAATTTTTTGTTCGCCGTTAATAATGATTTTCTCCGCCCAAAAGATCTTCCCAAGGAACAAGCCGTAAAAAACCGCGCAAGCCGCAGTCAATACCAAAAAACCAAAAGCTAAAAACTTTTTGCGGAAAATCGGTTTCCTTTTCTTATATCGATGGGGCTTTCGGTATTGCCTGTAGGCCGTCATAGTTTTCTTTTGATCTTTCTTAATATTTCAAAAAGATATACCGGCCAATATCTCCAAGACAGAGGTAGGTCCCGGGTTTTAAGATATTCGAAAGCTTTACCGCCAAAACCCATCTTAAATAAAGTGGGTCCGGCCCAGGGATGACGCGATTTCGGATCGACGTACCCCCAAAAATCATACAATTTACAGCCTCGTCTCTTCGCCTCCTTAATCGCTTCCCACTGCAATAAATAAGGAATGGAGAATTTAGTAAATTTAGCTAAAGATGCCGCCTGATGGTAAAATCCGATTCCCTGCCAGAAAATCACCAAAGCTGCCGCGGCCACTTCTCCTTTATATTTGCCGAAAAACAGCTGGGCTTCGCCGTCACGAGTAAAAATCTCGAATTCGTTTTTCAGATATTTGTCGGAGAACGGCGTAAATTTCTGTCTTACGGCCACTTCTTTATTGAGCTTTTGGTAGATTTCTAAATCGCCAAAACTTTCGCTTTTCTCGATCGTAATATCGGGGTTCTTTTGGGCCTGTTTGATTAAATAGCGGGCGGTTTTACGCATCTGCGCCAATAACTCTTCCTCTGAAGGCGCTAGATCGAGTTTCCAAGTCGCCTCGTAAGCATTGGCATGCATCGGCGCTTCCCGGAACCCCAAACCCCGAAACATTTTTTTATTCTCTTCGTTTCTCGGTAAAAGCGGCGCCATTCTGATAAAGGCGCAGCCCTCGTCTTTGGCGATTTCTTTCAATTTATTTAATAACGCCTCTGAAAGACCGAGATTATGCTGCACCAATAAAAAAGTCCCCCTTCTCGCTTTTACCTTTACCGCCAAAATGATGGAGGTCGGTCCTCCATCATATAAACCCAGACGCCAGATTTTATTACCCATCCTTTCCTGAAATTCCCCCCAATTCCAAGACTGAAGAAATGTTTTTTCCTCGCATTTTAAAAGAAAGTCCTCCCAGACAGACTTTTCTTTTATCTCAATTATGGTCATATTAAACTTTTTATCACTTGGTTTGACACCCGGCTTTCCAAAAGCACCACATCGCCTGCTTTGCAAAAAGTTTTAATCTTTTTGATGATTTTCTCCGGCCGCTCTAGAAACACGGCTTTCCCGCCAGCCCCTTCTTGAATTTCTTTAAATCTGTCTCTGGTAGTAATAATTGCCAAGTCGCAAACCTCTCCGATTTTCTTGCCGATCCTTAGGTGAACTTCTCGGGAAGCTGGCCCAAGTTCAATTAGACAAGGCATCACCAAAACCTTCTTGCCCGGCCACTTCTTAAGATAATCCAAGTCGGCGATAACGCCGCTGGGATTAGCGGAATAAGTGGAATCGATGATATCAATGCCGTTAGTGCCTTTTTTGACGCAGCTGGCTTGCGCCAACTTAATCTTTTGAACACCCCGCTCAATTGCTTCCTGCTTTAAGCCCAAAAACTCAGCCACGGCCACGGCTCCGGCCAAATTCTCTTCGAAAGCCGAGTAGACGCCTTGGCCGTAAAGCTTTTTGCGAACTTGAGTTTTCTGGAAGAGATCGCGGCAATACTGATTGGCCCCGTT